>Ga0209476_10002550_pt1 | contig 12181 bp, 7 predicted proteins | sample KloWWTrecipitate_FD_187179 | JGI IMG/M metagenome (GOLD analysis project Ga0209476, IMG submission 187179) | Active sludge microbial communities from Klosterneuburg, Austria, studying microevolution and ecology of nitrifiers - Klosterneuburg... | ecosystem: Engineered > WWTP > Aerobic digester >... | reverse complement strand
CTGCGGCGCATCCAGGATCGCCCGGGCCGCCGCACGCAAGGCCGGCCAGTCGGCGGCCGGTATGCCCTGCGGAGGCCGGCCGGCATCGCCTGCCGAACTCAGCCAGTCGAGGGCGGCATGCAGCCGGGCACCATAAGTCTTGCCGGGACTGGCGGCCTCCCGTCGGATGCCGGCGGGGGAACAGGCAATTGACTGCGGCAACGGCGCCGCCGGATGCATGGCCTTCGACGCCGCTTCCACCGTCGACGGCGTGTCCCCATGGACGCCTTCGCCGCTGCCGAGCGCAGCGAGCGCCGCATCGATGCGATCCCAGAAGCTGGATTTCATGCTGCTGTGCCCTGACGCGATGCCGCTGGCGAAGAAAAACTGCTGCGCCCGTGTCAGCGCCACGTAAAGCAGGTTGAATTCCTCCCGCGCGGCAAAGGCTGCCTCGGCCTCGACCAGGGCCGTCCGGCGCGCTCCGCATTCGTCCTTTCGGCCCAGCACCGACAGGTGCGACGGCTGCGCAGACTCCGGTGGCCAGTCGAGCAGCAGCGACCAGGCATCGGGCGGCTGGTGCGTATTGTGGGCATCGATCAGCCAGACGATCGGCGCCTCCAGTCCCTTGGCGCCGTGGATGGTCAGGATGCGCACCCGGTCGCCGGCCTCCGCCGCCTGGATCGTGCCCTCGTCGGGCGCTTCCTCGCCCCCTGCTTCGCCCAGCCGCGCCAGTTCGTCGAGGAAGCGCGGCAGGCTCGGATAGCGCCCGGCATCGAGCCGCAGCGCCAGGGCGATGAAGGCCTCGAGGTTGGCCGCCACCCCCGGCCAGAGCGCCGCCGGCACGGCGGCACGATAGCGAACCACGAGATCGCCTTCGTGATAGATGCGGTCGAGCAGGTCATGCACGGGCAGCAGCGCGGCGGCTTCGCGCCAACCCGCCAGCAGGTGCGCGGCGCGGGCCAGCACGGATGAAGCGCTTCCCTCCCCCGCACTCCCCTGCAGCCGCTGCCACCAGTTCGGCTCGCCGCGCCCCGCCAGTTGCAGCAGGTCCTCATCGCCCGCGCCCAGCAGCGGCGAGCGCAGGGCATGGGCCAGGGCCAGGTCGTCCGCCGTCGTCACCAGGCAGCGCAGCAGCGCGGTCAGGTCGGCCGCCTCCAGCGTGCGCAGCAGGCCGCCGCGACCGACGCTGAGATAGGGTATGCCGGCGGCGCGCAGCGCCCGCTCGTATTCGGGCAGGATGCCGCGCCGGCGCGTCAGCACCATGATGTCGCCGTAGCGCGCCGGTCGCGTGCATCCGCTGTCCCTGTCGACCACCGCCCAGCGGCCGACAGTTTCCGCGATGCGCGCGGCCAGCAGCGCCGCCTCTTGGCGGCGACGGCCATCCTCCGCCACCGCTTGCGGTGTCGCCAGCGGATTGCGCAGATGCGCCGGCGGAGCCTCGGCCGCTTCGCGCACACACAGGGGCAGCAGTTCCACCCGGCCGGGCAGGCTTTCGTTGAGGCTGCAGTGCGGACGAAAGTGGGGAAACTGCGGAGTCTCCGCAAAAATCTGGTTGACCACCTCGATCAGCCGCGGCGCATTGCGCCGCGTCGTATCGTTGGCCAGCCTGTGCGCGCCGTACTCCGCCTGCAGGAATGCGGCGGCACAATCGAAGACGCGCGGCTCGGCGCGGCGGAAACGGTAGATCGACTGCTTCGGATCGCCCACCACGAAGACGCGCGGCCGGACCGCGTCCTGCGCCCCGTAGGCAGCGAGCCAGGCCAGCAGGATCTGCCACTGGAGGGGATTGGTGTCCTGGAATTCGTCGAGCAGGATGTGACGGTAGCGCGCGTCGAGCCGCGCCTGCAGGAAGGCCGCGCGCGGCTCGTCGGCCAGCATGCGCGAGACATGCCATTCCAGGTCGGTGAAGTCCATCAGCCGGCGTTCGCGCTTGTACTGTTCGAGCGCCTCCATCCAGGCCGCGCCGGCGATAAAGACATGCGCGTTCAGCTCATAGGCCTGCTCTTCGCGCCGGGCGGCGAGCGTCGCCAGCACCCGTTCGCCCAGCCGCGCATGAAGTTCGGCGAAACGCGCCGCTGCCGCGCCGAAGCGCTCCTGGTCCTTCTTGGCCGACTTGCGCTGCCTGGGCGTGCCTTCCCTGGTCAGCAGCGCCGAGGTGATCCGGCTGAAGCGCGCCGGGTTGTCGGCTGCGCGGGAGACCTCCTCCAGCCTTGCGGCGAGTTGCTGGTCACCCTCCACATCGCTGCGGCGCAGGATCTCGGCGTATTCGTGCAGCTTGCGCATGAACAATTCGTCGGCGAGCAGGTTGTCGATGGCGGCGGGCGCCTCGCCCACCCCCAGGCATTCGCGCAGGCCGGCCAGGGCCCGCGCCGGCGCGGCACCGCCCTCGCCGGCATAGGCATGCCATTCGGCGCGGCGCTCGGACAGGTTGAACAGCAGCTTGCGGGTCGCCTCCGCCCCGACGTGCTGCAGCAGCCACAGCAGCGAGGCCGTTGCGGCGTCGTTGCGCCGGCCGCAGGACGTCGCGAAGAGCTGCCACACCTCGTCCTTGAGGCGGACGCCGGACTCGTGCAGGACGAAGCCCGCCAGGTCGCTCGACAGCGGCGCGCCCTGCACCAGGCGCGCGAACCAGCCATGGAAGGTACTGACGGTCAGCGATGGCTGGGCGGACAGCACCCGCTCATACAGGCCACGCGCCCGCGGCATCGCGGCGTCGATCTCTTCCTGCTTCAGCGCGCGCTGAAGCAGGAAGTCGCGCACGTCGTTGTCGCTGCCGATGGCAAGCAGGCGCAACCAGTCAGACAGACGGGCTTCGATCTCGCGCGCCGCCTTGCGCGTGTAGGTGATGGCGAGGATCTCGCCCGGCGAGGCGCCGTCGAGCAGCAGGCGCAGGATCCGCGACACCAGCAGCCAGGTCTTGCCGCTGCCGGCGCAGGCCTCCACCACCACCGAATGGCGCGGATCGAGAGCCTGGGCAATAAGTTTCGGGGGGCTCATCGCGGCAACTGATTGTGATAGTCACGACGGCACAGGCCGCGCATCTCGCACCAGGCACAGGAGGCATCGACGCCGTGTGCCGGCAGGGCGGCGCCTGACCGCAGCGCGTCGATGGCCGCCGCCAACCGCGCCCCCTGCGCGCGGGCCATCCCCTGCACTTCGGTCAGGGGCACTGAAAACGGCGCCTCGCCGTCAAGTGCGACGTAAGCCGCCTCGTGCACCTGCTCTCCCTGCAGGAGGGCATAGCAAGCCAGTTGCACGTCCTCTCCGGGATCCGCCACGCGCCGCTTCAGTGCCTGCCCGTCCTGCGTCTTGTAGTCGAGCACCGCCTCGCTGCCGTCGGACCTGCGATCGAGGCGGTCGAGGCGTCCATGCAGCAGCAGTTCGCCGCCAGCCAGAGGCAGGCTGCGCTCGCGCACCAGCTCGCCGCCGGCGTAACGCCAGCCCGACGCCTCGCGCGCCTTCTGCCAGGCGATGTAGCCGGGCACGCATTCGAGCCAGCGCGCCAGCCAGGCGTGCTCGAGGAAATTCTCCGCGATCTCGGGCGCGAACACCTCCCGGCTGATCGCCTCCAGGTCTGCCGCCAGCGCCGCATCGGGCTGACCCGAAAGCTGCGCATGCGCAGCATGAAAGCGCTGCAGGATGCGGTGGACGAACTCGCCGTAATCGCGCTTTTCCAATGCCTCGCGCACTTCCTCCGCCTCGGCGAGACCTAGCAGGCGGCGGGCAAAGAACTGATAGGGGCAGGCCATCAGGCTGGCGTAGGCGCTGGCCGACAGGCGCAGCGGCACCCGATGCGGCGCGGCGGGACGCGGCATGGCCGTGCCTTCGCCCGCCAGCGGCTCCAGTGCCGCTGCAGCCTCCGGCTTCGTCACGAGGTCATCGCCCCAGGCGCGTGCGTGCAGCACCGAAAGCAGGCTCAGCTCCGGGCAAAGGAGATTGGCCTCGTCGCCGCGCATCGTCTGCCAGGTGGCCGTCACTTCGCCGCAGGCGGCAATCAGCCCGGACAGGTCGTCGCGCAACCGGGCTGTCGCCTCGGCGGAGAGCGACAGGCCCAGGTCGCTGCGCACCGCCTGGTTGCTGAAGACGGCGCGGGAGAGCACCGGCGCCAGGTTGTCGCCGTCGGCGCCGATGAGGACGGCTGCATCGAATCGGCGCAGGCGGGTGGCCGCCAGGTGCGTCATGACGAGCGGGCTGTCGATGCTGCGGTCGATGAAGGCGGCGCTCTCGAGTTCGCGGTTGAGCCACTCGCGCCACTCGCTGAAAGTCAGTCGCGCCGGCACGGTGGCGAGTTCCTCGCGCCGCGTGCGCAGCAGCTCGACCAGGGTCGCTCCTGCCTCGTCGCGAACAAGTCCGTCCAGAGCGCCCATCGCCTGCAACGCCTGTTCCAGTCCGGCCAGCCAGTCGGCGACCGTGGCGCCGCTGCGCGGCATGAAGCGGCGCGCCGCCGCCACGCGCTTCAGCATGTCGACCGCTTTGCTGAAACCATCTTCCCGCGCCAGAACTGCCTCGCAGCGGCCCAGGCCATAGGCGAGGTTGTGGCGCGCCAGGCCTTCCTCGAGTTGCAACAGGCCGGCCTGGCGGGATTCCTCGGGCAGATCGCCGAAGACAAAGGGGGATTTGACCAGATCGAGCAGGTCGCGGTGGTAGGCATCGGCCGCTACCACCTCCAGCCAGGCATCGACGAGCGCCGCCGCCCGCGTGGTGGACAGCTTCCAGCCGGTTTCGTCCTGCACCAGGATGCCGTCCCGCTCGAGCAGCGCCCGTGCGCGGCGCGCCGCCACGCGGTCGGCCGCCACCAGGGCTATGGCTGTTCGACCGGCGGCCAGCCAGCGCTTCACCTCGGCGGCAACTGCAGCCGCCTCCGCTTCCAGGCTGGCGGCGCCGATCAGCCGCAGGCGGCCCGCCAGCGGGCTTGCCGGTAATGCCGCGCGGGCGGCATCGGCGCGGACGGCCAGCGGCGGCGGCTCGTCCGTTCCGGGCGGCCAGGCGTAATTGAGCGCCCGCATCGGCGCCTCCACTGCGGCGTCGCGCTGCGGCTGAAAGACCATGACCGGCTGTCGCAGCGACCAGGCCTCGCAGAAGAGCCGCTCGACCGGTCGCGGTTCGCCCTCGCCCAGCATGAACAATGGCACCGCGGCCTTCCCGGCCAGTTCGGCCAGTGCCATCGCCATGGCAGCATGGCGGCCGGGCGGCCCGGCCGCCTCGGCCCGCCAGAGGCGGTGCACCACTTCGGCCTCGAAGCGCAGGAGTTGCGAACCGCGCGCGTCGTAGGCCTGTTCGAGGCGGGAAAGCAGTATGTCCTCGTCTTCAGGCAGGCCGATGGCGCGCTCATTCAGCTCATCGAAGAGCGCGATCAATTCGGCGCAGATTTCCCAGAGGGCGCTGTCGGTGAACCAGCCGCGCTCGCGCAACAGCCGGTAGAGCGTCAGTTGGCGCAGGCTTTCTGGTTGGCCGCCGGCATTGGCCGCGGCTGCCAGCTGGGCCAGCGTGACGATGCGCGGCAGCATCAGCGCGCGGCCTGCAGCCGCGGCCAGGCCCTGACGCAGCGCCGGCGCCAAGGCCGGGCTGGGCAGAACCACCAGGAGGGAAGAGAGGTCCGGCAGCTGTGCGCCCGCCTCTGCAACGATGCGCTGCGCGCAGACGTCGACGAAATCCGCCGTCAGGGGGAGGCGAAGAGTTACGACGGGGCGCGCGGCCTCGTGCATGGCCAGCGCAAGATATCAGCGTTCCAGCTTGTCCAGCTTGCCTATTGCCTTCGCCCACTCGTCGGCGTCGGGCAGGGGATCCTTGCGCTCGACGATGGGCTTCCACAATTTGGCCAGTTCGGCGTTGAGCGCCGTAAAATGCTTCTGCGCCTCGGGCACGTCATCCTCGGCGAAGATGGCCTCGACGGGGCATTCGGCCACGCAAAGGGTGCAGTCGATGCATTCGTCGGGATCGATCGCAAGAAAATTGGGGCCTTCGCGGAAACAATCGACCGGGCAGACATCCACGCAGTCGGTGTACTTGCACTTGATGCAGGCTTCGGTCACCACATAAGTCATGGCGGTGTTCCTTCGTTTTCCTAAGGGATGGCGGGATCAGGCTGGTGTATGCGGATATTAGCATAGGGCGCCCATCCCGCCTCCGCACTTCCCTTGCAGCAGCTTTTTCGCTAGGATAGCCTATACAAGCACAAGCAATTCCCGGCTTTTGTCCCTGCCTTACCGCCAAACGACCCTTGACCCATCCCCGGCGCCTGCGCGACCGGCCACCCAATACATTGCGAGGAAACAATGAGCGAGCACATTCACTACGTCACCGACGCCAACTTCGAGGCCGAGGTGCTGCAATCGGCCACCCCTGTCCTGGTGGACTACTGGGCCGAGTGGTGCGGCCCCTGCAAGATGATCGCCCCGATCCTGGACGATGTCTCAAAGGAATATGCCGGCAAGCTCAAGGTGGCCAAGCTCAACATCGACGACAATCAGGAAACCCCGGCCAAGTTCGGCATCCGCGGCATCCCGACACTGATGCTGTTCAAGAACGGCAACGTCGAGGCCACCAAGGTCGGCGCCTTGTCCAAATCCCAGCTTACCGCCTTTATTGACAGTAATCTCTGAAAGACTTACATTTCCGCCTGAATCCCCCGCGCCTCGATAATTGACCGGAGTTCCTCCGGTGGCGCGGTTGCGGGCCCGCTTGCAAACCCCGAACATTTCCCACGGACTTTCGAAGTTCCCCTATTCCGCTTCGCCACAACCCCTCTCGCCCCTATGCACTTATCGGAGCTCAAAACCCTCCACGTCAGCGAACTGCTCGAAATGGCCATTGCCAGCGAGATCGACGGCGCCAATCGCCTGCGCAAGCAGGAACTGATCTTCGCCCTTCTCAAGAACCGCGCCAAGAAAGGTGAAAACATCTTCGGCGACGGCACGCTGGAAGTGCTGCCAGACGGATTCGGCTTCCTGCGCTCGCCCGACACCTCCTATCTCGCCGGCACCGACGACATCTACGTCTCCCCCTCGCAGATCCGCCGCTTCAACCTGCACACGGGCGACTCGATCGAGGGCGAGATCCGCACGCCCAAGGACGGCGAGCGCTACTTCGCGCTGGTCAAGGTGGACAAGGTCAACAACGAGCCGCCGGAGAACTCCAAGCACAAGATCCTCTTCGAGAACCTGACGCCGCTGCATCCGACCGAGGTGCTCAGGCTGGAGCGCGAGATCAAGGCCGAGGAGAACATCACCTCGCGCGTCATCGACATGATCGCGCCGATCGGCAAGGGCCAGCGCGGCCTGCTGGTGGCCAGCCCGAAAAGCGGCAAGACGGTGATGATGCAGCACATCGCCCATGCCATCGCCACCAACCACCCCGACGTCGCGCTGATCGTCCTGCTTATCGACGAGCGCCCCGAGGAAGTCACGGAAATGACGCGCTCGGTGAAGGGCGAGGTGGTCGCCTCGACCTTCGACGAGCCGGCCTCGCGCCACGTCCAGGTCGCCGAAATGGTCATCGAGAAGGCCAAGCGCCTGGTCGAGCACAAGAAGGACGTGGTCATCCTGCTCGACTCGATCACCCGCCTGGCACGCGCCTACAACACCGTGGTGCCGGCTTCCGGCAAGGTGCTGACCGGCGGTGTGGATGCCAATGCCCTGCAGAAGCCGAAGCGCTTCTTCGGCGCCGCCCGCAACATCGAGGAAGGCGGCTCGCTCACCATCATCGCCACCGCCCTGATCGACACCGGCAGCCGCATGGACGACGTCATCTACGAGGAATTCAAGGGCACCGGCAACATGGAGATCCACCTCGAGCGGCGCATGGCGGAAAAGCGCGTCTACCCGGCCATCAACGTCAACCGCTCGGGCACCCGCCGCGAGGAGCTGCTGCTCAAGCCGGAAATCCTGCAGAAGGTGTGGGTGCTGCGGAAATTGCTCTACAACATGGACGACCTCGAGGCGATGGAATTCCTCCTCGACAAGATCCGCGCGACGAAGAGCAACGCCGAGTTCTATGACGCCATGCGCAGGGGCTAGCCGCGGATTGCAAACTCCCTGATTTTGGGGGATAATGCGTCCCTTTTTGGACGGCCACACTCGCCGCCCCCCTGTTCAACAGAGGAACCCCATGAAAGCCGACACCCATCCGAATTACGTCGAGATCGACGTCGCCTGCAGCTGCGGCAACAAGTTCAAGACCCGCTCCACCAGCGGCAAGCCGTTGCACATCGAGGTCTGCTCGGTCTGCCACCCCTTCTACACCGGCAAGCAGAAGATCGTCGATACCGCCGGCCGCGTCGAGCGCTTCCGCCAGAAGTACGGCACCAAGAAGCAGGCTGCCGCGTGAGCCGCAGGAATTCCGGGGAAAAGGCAGCTTAGGCTGCCTTTTTTCTTTTCGGCGCAAGGTAGAATCCCTCGGCCGGTATCCATTCGACCGAAACTGATAATGATGCGCCTGCCGCGCCTACCCATCCTCCTCCCGCCACGCGGCGCTGTGCTGGGTGCCCTTTGCGCCCTGTATCTGCTGCCCGGCCTGATCGGCCATGACCCCTGGAAAGGCGATGACGCTACCCATTTCGGTGTCGCCTATTCCATGCTCGATGGCGGACACTGGCTGATACCGCGACTGGCCGGCGAGCCCTGGCTGGATTCCCCGCCGTTGTTTCACTGGATCGCGGCGGTTCTGGCCAAGGTTATCGGCCTCGTTCTCCCCCTGCACGACGCGGCACGTCTTGCCACCGGCCTGTTCGCCGGCATCATGATCGCGTGCCTGTGGGCTGCGGCCAGGCGGTTCATCGGCCAGGAAGCCGCGCGCGGCGCGGTCCTGGTCGCGCTCGGCTGCCTCGGGCTGCTGGTGCATGCCCATGAATTTCAACCGGCGATCGTCCACCTCGCCGCCACAGCCGCCCTGTATTGGGGCCTGGCCTTGCTGCCTGAGCAACCAAGGCGCGGTGGGGCGTTGGCCGGCGCGGCACTTGGGCTGGGTTTCCTGGCAGTCGGGCTGCCTGTCCTGATCACGCTCGGTCCGCTGCTCCTGCTGCTGCCCCTCATTTGGTCCCGCCTGCGCACATCCCAGGGGGCGCACGGCATGCTCGCCGCGCTGGCCGTCGCCGCACCGCTGATCCTCATCTGGCCCCTGACGCTCTACCTGAAGGATCCAGCCGCCTTCGCCGCCTGGTGGACGCGTGAATTGGCGGGGCTGAAACCGGGCAGCAACGTGTCCCTGTCGCTCTGGAATTTCCTCCAGCTGCTTTCCTGGTTCGCCTGGCCCGCATTGCCCCTGGCCGCCTGGACGCTCTGGAAGGAACGGCGGCGCCTGATCGAACCCCGCACCCTGATTCCCCTGACCTCGTTTGTCGTCCTGCTCGCGGTGCAAAGCGTCTTCTCCGAGCCCCGCAGCCTGAATGCCCTGCCGCTGCTCCCGCCCCTGATTCTGCTTGCCGCGCCGGCAACGCTTTCCCTGCGACGCGGCGCTGCCAACGCCTTCGACTGGTTTGGCATGATGACCTTCTCGCTGCTCGCCGGTCTCATCTGGCTGGGCTGGGCAGCGATGGTCTTCGGCGTACCGCCGCAAATCGCCAAGAACATGGTTCGGCAGGTGCCTGGGTTCGTCGCCCATTTCATGCCCATCGCCTTCGCCGTCTCGCTGGCACTGACTTTTGCCTGGCTGTGGCTGATCTTCGCCAGCCCGCGTTCGCCCCAACGCGGCACGATGCACTGGGCCGCCGGGGTCACGCTGTGCTGGGGATTGCTTATGGCCTTGTGGCTGCCCTGGGTGAATTACGACCGCAGCTACCGTCATGTCGCGGCCTCGCTCAAGGCGGCGCTCCCGGCCGAGCGGGGTTGCATTGCCGGTCGCGGCCTGGGCAGCACGCAGCGGGCCGCCTTCCATTACTTTGCCGGCATCCAGACCGCGCGCGACGGCAGCCGCGCCGCCGCCCAATGTCGTCTGTACCTCGTCCAGGGCACGGCACAGAAGGAAGCGCCCCCCTCCGGCAGCGGCTGGCGCAAGATCTGGGAAGGCAGCCGCCCCAGCGACCGCAGCGAACGCTTCCGCCTCTACGCCCGGCCATGACACCCCTTGTCGACACCCCGCAATGGCAGCTCCTTGCTGCGCACCGCGATGCGCTGGCAGGCAGCCATCTAAACGATCTCTTTGCCGCCGATCCGCAGCGCTTTGACCGCCTGTCCCTGCACTGCGGCGACTTGCTGTGCGACTTCTCGAAGCAACGCCTCACCACCGAGACGCTCGCCCTGCTCGTACGTCTCGCTGAAGCGCGCGACCTCGCCGGCTTCCAGCGGCGCATGGCTGCAGGGGAAGCCATCAACGTCACGGAGAACCGCGCCGCCCTGCACATCGCGCTGCGCGCCGAGCGGCCTTACCGCGTAGCCGGCCGGGACGTGTTGCCCGAAGTGCGCGCCACCCGCGCGCGCATGCGCCAACTGACGGAAGCCATTCGATCGGGCAGCTGGCGCGGCAGCGGCGGTGCGCCAATCGAGGCCGTGGTCAACCTCGGCATCGGCGGCTCCGACCTCGGGCCGCGCATGGCCGTGCAGGCGCTCGGCGAATACGCCGAACCAAGGCTCGCGGTGCGCTTCGTCGCCAACATCGACCCGGCGGAGTTCGCCGACACGGTGCGCGGCCTCGACCCGGCGCGCACGCTGTTCATCGTCTCCTCGAAGACCTTCACCACGCAGGAGACACTGGCCAACGCCCGCGCTGCCCGCGCCTGGCTCGGCAGCGCCGATCCGGCGCGGCATTTCATCGCCGTCAGCAACAATGTCGTGGCAGCGCAGGCCTTCGGCATCCCGGCGGAAAACTCACTCGCCATGGCAGACTGGGTGGGCGGGCGCTTCTCGATGTGGTCGGCGATCGGCCTGCCGCTCGCCTGCGCGATCGGCATGGACGCCTTCGAGGACCTGCTCGCCGGCGCGCGCGCGATGGACGAGCACTTCCTCGCTGCGCCTTTCGCGGAAAACCTGCCGGTGGTGATGGCCCTCGCCGGCTTGTGGAACATCGACTTCCTCGGCGCCGGATCCCTCGCCGTCATCCCCTACGCGCACCGCCTGGGACTGCTGCCGGCCTACCTGCAGCAGCTCGAGATGGAGAGCAACGGCAAGCGCGTCACGCTTGACAACGAAGCGGTCGGCTGCGCCACCGCGCCCATCCTGTGGGGCATGGCCGGCTCCGTCGGACAGCACGCCTTTCACCAGCTTTTCTACCAGGGCACGCGCCTGACACCGATTGACTTCATCGTGCCGGTCGGCGAGACCGGCCCGGAGCAGGAGGCGCTGGTCGCCAACGCCCTGGCGCAGAGCGCCGCGGTGATGAAGGGGAAGGCGCTCGATGAGGCCATCGCCCAACTCCTTGCTGCAGGGAAGACTGAAGCGGAGGCGGCGCGTCTGGCGCCGCATCTCGTCTGCCCGGGCAACCAGCCCAGCACGACGCTGCTGATGCCGCAGCTGACGCCTCGTGCGCTCGGCAGCCTGATTGCCCTCTACGAGCACAAGGTGGCGGTGCAGGGCTGCCTGTGGGGCGTGAACAGCTTCGACCAGTGGGGCGTCGAGCACGGCAAGCAGATGGCCCGCGAGATATTGCCGAAGATGCTGTCCGGGGAAGGCGACTTTGACGCTTCGACGCGCGGATTGCTCGCCGCCATCCGCGCCTGGCGAAAGCCATGATTACAGCTTGATGAAGTTGTCGCGGTAGTAGCGCAATTCCTCGATCGACTCGTGGATGTCCGCCAGCGCCGTGTGCGCGCCCTTCTTCACCACGCCCTTGTAGACCTCCGGCTTCCAGCGCCGCGCCAGCTCCTTCAGGGTGCTGACATCCAGGTTGCGATAAAGGAAATACGCCTCCAGGCCGGGCAGCCAGCGCGCCATGAAGCGGCGGTCCTGGCAGATCGAGTTGCCGCACATCGGCGACGTGCGCTCGGGCACGTGTTCGCGCATGAACGCGAGCAGCTGCGCCGTCGCCGCGGCCTCGTCGGTGACCGAGGCGCGCACGCGTTCGATCAGGCCTGACTTGCCGTGTGTGCTCTTGTTCCAGTCATCCATCGCATCGAGGACGGCAGCGGGCTGATGCACCACCACCACCGGCGACTCGGCCAGGGTATTGAGCACGCTGTCGGTCGCCACCATGGCAATCTCGATGACCCTGTCGCGATCGGGGTCGAGGCCGGTCATTTCCATGTCCAGCCAGATCAGGTTGTTGGCGTCCTGTG
>Ga0209476_10002549_pt1 | contig 12183 bp, 11 predicted proteins | sample KloWWTrecipitate_FD_187179 | JGI IMG/M metagenome (GOLD analysis project Ga0209476, IMG submission 187179) | Active sludge microbial communities from Klosterneuburg, Austria, studying microevolution and ecology of nitrifiers - Klosterneuburg... | ecosystem: Engineered > WWTP > Aerobic digester... | reverse complement strand
GAGTGATCGGCGCGATCGATGAGCTCCCTGAGGAGTTCAGGCAGGTCGTCCTGCTTGCCGATGTTGAAGGGTTCAGCTACCGCGACATCGCATCGATCGTCGAGATTCCGATCGGGACGGTGATGTCTCGTCTCTATCGCGCTCGCCGCCGCCTTCAGCGCCAACTGTACGACGCGGCAGTCGAGTCCGGAGTCCTTGGGAAAGTCGACGCTGATGGGCACGTGTAAGCAGACAATCGAACACCTGTACCAATTCATCGACCGTGAGCTGTCAGACGAAGAACGGCGCGAGGTGCAAGCGCACCTGGACCGATGCCCTCCGTGCAGGGAGCATTTCCGATTCGAGGAAAACGTCCTCAGCCTGATCGGTCAGCGTTGTCGACAAGTGAGCGCCCCAGATGAGTTGAAGGAACGCGTGAGAAAGATGTGTCAGTCCGCTTAGCCGAGCCTGTTCGGCGTCACATCTTCTCGAAACCGCGCCAACTCGAACATGATCCCCGGACAGCGGATATTGTGCAGGTCGATCCTGGCATTGATCTCAGCGGCTCGCTTCCGGTAGTTCTCACCCGCGCGTACGCAGAGCGCATGTGTGGGTGACCCTGTCCGCCGTATCTGGTCTTCCCATTCGCGGAGCGCTGCGAGCACGGCCGGCCGCTCGTAATAGATCTGTTTGCGCAACTCGAGCCACTCTGGAAGAAAACCCGCGTTGTGCAGGATATGGATGCCCATCCAGTCATCACCGGCATAGTCATCATCCGTAGACGCGAGGCGCTTGCCAGCCGACTGCAGATTATCGAAATCGCCCCGTTCGATTGCCTCGCGAATCTTCTCGTCGGCGAGTTGTTCGAACAACTAAGCATCACCTCTCATGGGCCGGTGTTGTTGTGGGGCATATCGGTCATTGCTATACTCGCGGCAGCGCCCGTGAAGCATCTCACAGGCCCATCGCAGCGACAATACACGTCCAACGACACGCGGTGGTAGCGGAAGGGTCGCAGGATTGGCTCAGGAGGTTCACGTCAGCGAGTCGGATCTCGAACGCGTTCGCGAACTACTGCGGACGAATTACAAGCCGCGAGACTACGAGGAGGCGCAAGAACTCATCCTCGGCGCTTGCCAGGATGTTCAGCACCTGATCGGTTGGGTATCGCCGGAGGCCGCCAAAATCATCGGCGAACATCTCGGCGTCACCGAAAACCGTATCTTCGGGTTGCTCACGTTCTACGCCGACTTCCGAACACAGCCCCCCGGCAACCACTTCATGCTGCTGTGCCATGGCACTGCCTGTTTCGTTGCTGGTAGCCAGAAGCTGATCGACGAGTTGCAGGATCGCTACGGCATCGCCGGAGACGAAACGACTGCCGACGGCGAGCTCACTGTCCAGGTTGTCAATGGCTGCCTCGGCGTCTGCGAGCTTGCGCCGGTCGTGCAGGTGGATCATCACGACTATTTCGGCAACCTGGATATCGCCAGGTTCAACGAGGCGATCGCCGAAATCATCCGGCGGGGACCGGCGGAGGGTCATCATGAAGCTCACTGATCGGCAGGCGTTCGAACAGTACGCCGAAAGGGTTTCATCCGATTGGGCGAAGCTTCACGACGGCAGCAGCTGGGTCTTCCGAGTGCCGATTGGCGAGTGGTCCAAATCAAAGGGCGCGCTGGCGACCTTCGACTACCTCCGGCTGTTGCTGGAGGAGTCGGGGCTGACCTACACGCTGAAGCGAGTCGGATCTGGCGGATGGAACTGGGCAGATCCATCGGTCGTGGTTCAGGGGCCAAACCATCCCTCGATTTTGTACGCGAATGTGACCGCCGACCGTGTGCCAGACCTCATCGCATCACTGAAGGCCGGCAAGCCGCACGAAGAGCTCGCTGTCGGCACGTTCGCTGATACTCCGGTCGGCAATATCCAGCCAATCGCGGAGCACCCGTTCTTCGCCGGGCAGAAAAAATTCCTCACCGCCGACTGGGGCGTTATCGACCCTGAATCGATTGCGGACTACATCGCGCGTGGCGGGTACGGTGCGCTGAAAAAGGCGCTCTTCGAGATGACCCCGGATGAGGTTATCGAGGAGATGAAGACCGCGAGCGTCCGCGGACGTGGTGGCGCCGGGTTCCCGGCCGGCATCAAGTGGGAGAGCGCACGACGATCGCGCGCCGAGCCCAAGTTCATCGCGATCAACTCCCACGAGGGCGAACCGAATGTCTACAAGGATCGTCAACTCATCGAGAGCAACCCGCATCTCGTCCTCGAAGGCATCCTGATCGCCTGTTACGCAGTCGGATCAAACCGCGGCTACAACTACGTCGGCGGCGAGCATGTCCTCGCATTGGAGCGGTTCCGCAAAGCGGTCGCCCAGGCTGAGGAATGGGGGCTGATCGGCGAGAACGTGCTGGGCTCCGGGTTCGATGTCGAAGTTCGCGCTCGCGCCGGCGGCGGCGCGTACATCTGCGGTGAGGGCTCCGCGCTGATGTACTCCGTTATGGGCGAACGGGGACAACCTCGCACGAAGCCGCCACGCAGCGTCGAAGAAGGCCTCTGGCGACGCCCGACGATGCTCAACAATACGGAGTCGATCGCCAATGCGCCGCTCGTCATCAAAAACGGCGGCGAGTGGTATGCCAGTCTCGGAACAGAGAAGAGCAAAGGCACGAAGCTCTTCACGTTCCAGGGCCCGCTGAAGCGGCTCGGCGTCGTCGAGATGGAGATGGGTGTCAACCTGCGCCATCTGATCTTCGACGTATACGGCGGGATGAAGGACGGCTACACGTTCAAGGGTGTTCAGACAGGCGGCGTTTCTGCCGGCGCGCTTCGGGAAGATCAGATCGACCACCCGGTGGACTTCGACTCGTTGACATCGCTCGGGGCGATGCTCGGTTCGGGAGGATTCGTCGTCTTCGATGACACGGTCTGTTCTGTTGGCTTCGCGCGTTACCTGATGGCATTCAATCGCTACGAGTCATGCAGTAAGTGCACGCCGTGCCGACTGGGGAATCCTGCGCTCACTGAGATCCTCGATCGTATCCGCCACGGCAGTGCTCGATCGGCCGATCTGCAGTTGATCGAGCGCACAAGCAAGCACGTCATCGAGCTATCACTGTGTGGTCTGGGCCAGGTTGCGCCGATGCCGGTTCTCGGTATGATGCGCGCGTTTCCTGAAGAGTGGCGCCAGCATGTCGAGGATGGCGTCTGTGCCGCCGGCGACTGCCCGATGCACGCGCGCGCGCTGATGGCGACCGCCGCAGACGGCTAGCCCGACCCTCTTGCCAACCCACCGATCATGACACAGGCCGGCGGTGCTCATGTGAGCGCCGCCGGCCTGTGTCAGTGTCACTCGCTCCCCGAACGCAAGCAGCGTGGCGACCGCGAGGCTGCTGCCGTGAGCGAGTGTCGTCGTTGATGTCGAGCTAGGAGAGGTCGACAGACTGCCCGACACCCTGGCTTATCGCCGCTTCAAGCGCCGCCCCACAGACGATCATGTCCTGGATTGCGTTGCCGACGGACTTGAAAAATGTGATCTGGCCGGCCGATTCACGACCGACCGCGCTGCCGGCAGCGACGTCACCAAGCTCGACCTTGATTGCGTCGCGTGAAATCGCCCCTCGCTGAATCGACTGAATCAGGTCACCGGCCTCGTGTAACGCAGCCTCGACCGAATCGACAACGATCCGGGATCGTGCAATCGTCGCGTCCGGGATTTCCTGCATTTCGGGTGTGTAGGCGCCGATCCCATTGATATGCGCGCCGGGCGCGAGCCACGCATCCTCGAAGACCGGACTCGTCGACGTCGTCGCTGTGCAGATGACATCTGCTCCAACGACTGCCTGTCGCGCCGACTCCGCAACGATAATCTGCGGCATCCCACTGGGTAGCCACGTTGCGAGGCGCTCGGCGAACGATTCGCGCGACTGCGGAAACAGGTCGTAGACCCGTATCTCTGCGATCGGCCGAATCGCGCACACCGCTGCCGCTTGCGTCACACCCTGCGCGCCCGCGCCGATGATGGCCAGCGTCCGCGCGTCCTGGCGAGCCATGAGATCGGTCGCCGCCCCAGAGACCGCGCCGGTCCGCAGGGCGGTGACCATCGCGCCGTCGAGCAATCCGGTCGGCACACCTGTCGCAGGATCGACCGTCACGACAATCGCGTTGATCGTCGGCAACCCGAGTTCGCGGTTACCACCGAAGACAGAGACCACCTTCACCCCGACCGACGCTGGCGCGTCCTCGCCTCCCGGAACGTACGCGGGCATAAACAGAACAACTCCACTACCGTCCGGCAGATTCACAGGTGTCCGAAGGGGGCTGATCGTCTCGCCACGGCTATGGGCTGCAAACGCCTGCTTCATCAGATCGATCGCCTGCCGCATCGGCACAAGGCGTCTGATCTCGTCAGCCCGTAATGCCCGCATCGCGTGTCCCCTTTCGTCGCCAGCCATTGCGAAGTGACAGGAGTCTAGCATGGATGCGAATCATGGCCCGGAACGATTTCGCCGGGCTGGATACCGTATCCTTACCGTGTATGTTGACACGTAAGCCCGGATCATCATCCATTCCAGATCCAGACCAGCGTCAGATCGGAAACACGAGCGCGCATGGTGACATCGTGCTTGAAACGCTCCGGTCAGTCTGGGGCTATGACTCGTTCCGCCCGCTTCAAGAGGACATTGTCCGAACGATCCTTGATGGACACGATGCATTCGTGCTCCTGCCAACCGGCGGTGGCAAGTCGCTGTGTTATCAGCTTCCGGCTCTCCTGCTTGAAGGTTTGACGGTCGTCATATCGCCGTTGATTGCTCTGATGAAGGATCAGGTCGACGCGTTGACCGAGCTCGACGTGCCGGCGACGTTCATCAACAGCTCACTTGATTCGCGTGAGATCCACGATCGGCTTGCCGCCATTTCCCGTGGCGAGATCAAGCTGCTCTACGTTGCGCCGGAACGGTTCGCAACGGCTGGGTTCATTCAGCGGCTACAGGCACGCGGTGTGTCCCTGGTCGCCATCGATGAGGCGCATTGCGTCTCAGAGTGGGGGCACGACTTTCGTCCGGAGTATCGCGATCTACTCCGACTTCGAGATGCATTTCCGAACGCTGTCTTCGCCGCGTTCACTGCGACGGCGACGAGCCACGTGCAGAGCGATATCCGCCAGCAACTAGGGCTCGCGGGCGCTCAGCAGTTTCAGGGAAGCTTCAATCGTCCAAATCTCTTTTATGACGTGAGACCCAAGCGCGACGCGTATCACCAGATCGCGTCTTATATACGTAGCCATCCCGGCAAAAGCGGCATCATCTACTGCCTATCGCGTGCTGGAACAGAGTCCACATCCGAGCGTTTGCGCCGAGATGGCTTCTCTGCTCTCGCATATCACGGCGGGATGGATTCGCACGCGCGTCACCGGGCACAGGAAGCATTTGTCCGCGACGATATTCAGGTCGTAGTTGCGACGATTGCGTTCGGCATGGGGATCGACAAACCAGACGTGCGCTTCGTTATCCATCAGGATCTGCCGCGCAACCTGGAAAGCTACTATCAAGAGAGCGGCCGCGCCGGCCGGGACGGCGAGCCCGCCGATTGCATCCTGTTCTACAGTTACGGGGACGTGGTCCGGCAGACGGTCTTCGTCGACGACAAGCCGACTCCACATCTGCGTGAGATTGCGCAGACCCAGCTCAAACAGATGGCGGCCTGGGCGGAGGGTTCTCGCTGTCGCCGAGAGGCGTTGCTGAGTTACTTCGATGAGCCATTCGCCGGCCAGCCTCCGCCATGCTGCGATATCTGCGGCGACCCACCCGAGATGATCGACATGACGATCGCCGCGCAGATGCTGATGTCCTGCGTCAAGCGCACTGGGGAACGATTTGGTCTGGCCTACGTTATCGACGTGCTGCGTGGATCGAAGGATCAACGCATCGTTCGCGCAGGGCATGACAAGCTCTCGACGTGGGGGATCGGCAAGGATCGTCCTAAGGCTGAGTGGCAACATCTCGGACGAGCGCTGATCCGCGATGGCTACTTGCATCAAGACACCACGAACTTCAATATCCTTTCGGTCACCCAGGCAGGAGGGGATGTTCTGTTTCGCGAGAAGCGTGTGAGCTTCGCGAAGCTGCCGGCCGTAGCGAAGGCCGACTCCCAGGATCAGGCGGGTGAGGCGTACCCCGAGCTCTTCGAGCGTCTTCGTCGGTTACGAAAGCAGATCGCCGACACACGCGGAGTGCCACCGTATGTCGTTTTTCCGGATTCGACATTGCGCCAGATCGCAACGCAACTTCCATCGACGCCGCAGGCACTACTGCAAGTCATCGGTGTCGGAGCGCGCAAGGCCGAGGCGTATGGCGCGGAGTTCCTTGCCGAGGTCGACATGTTCATTCGGGATACTGGCGCTACTCCGAAGTCGTTGCCAACACGCGATGCAGCGCCGCTACGTCGTCAGACAATGTCGAAGACAGCGCGAGAATCACTGGCGATCTTCAATCAGGGGCAATCTGTTGAAGATGTCGCGCACCAGCGCGGTCTCGCTGCCACGACTATAGAGGCTCACCTTGTCGAGGCAATCGAGAGCGGCGCGGAGGTTGACGTTCGACACATGCTCACCGACCAGATGATCCACGACGTTACGAAGGTCATCGCGAGGACTGGTGATGACTTGTTGCGACCGATCATGGACGAGCTTGGGGAGGACGCTGACTACACCTGGGGCGAGCTGCGACTCATTCGAGCAATCCTGAGACAGCAGCGCACGAAAATGCCGCCGGGCTAACCTGGCGGCGAAGGGCTCTCCGACTTGGATTCGAACCAAGAACCTTGCGGTTAACAGCCGCCTGCTCTACCGTTGAGCTATCGGAGAATACGGGCTCCCGAGAAGCCATGGGAATGCTAACACGCACCCGTAGCACCTGCAACCAGTACCCGTGCTTGTGAATTCCGATACAATCAAGTTATGGTCGCTGATTGGCGGCCAGCATAGCCGTGGAGGTAATCAGGTGCCCCAACCCCGCGGTCGAAGCGAAGCCAGCGATCGACCGCCAGTCGTCGGGGTGGAGATCGGTGGCCGGGGCCTGCGAGTCGTCCTTGCTAGGGCAGATGCCAGAATCCTTGACACCGAACGCGCCGTTGACATGGGCGCAACCGCGCACGTCACTATCGATACGATTTGCACTCTGATCGATCAGCTCCTCGCTCGCCACCAACTCACCGCCTCCAACATCTCTGGTATTGGTATCGCGTTCGGCGGGCCGGTTGACGTGCACCGCGGAATCACCTTGCGGTCGCACCGCGTTGATGGATTCGAGCAATTTCCCCTCGTCGGCGTGATGGAGGAGCGGTTTGGCGTGCCGACGGTGCTGGAGAACGATGCCAGGGCGGCCGCGTTTGGAGAGTACACGCACGGCGCCGGGCGCGGCGCTCGTGACATGGTGTATCTGCACCTGGGAAATGGCGTCGGAGGCGCGGTCATCATTCGCGGCACGCTCCTTCACGGGGCCGCGATGACGGCCGGCGAGATCGGTCACATGGTAGTGTCGACGAACGGACCACGTTGTTCCTGCGGCAAGACCGGACACCTGGAAGCGTACGCCTCTGAACCTGCGATCATCTCAAGGATGATGACCCAGCTCGCCACAGCCGAACCAGACGCCCGCACTCGCTGGCTATCGAGCCCGGGTATCACCCTCCAGTTGATCTTCGCGCGTTACGACAGCGACCCGATCGCCCAGTCGATTATCGATGAGACGATCCAGGTGATCGGTCTGGCGGGAGCGAATCTCGTCACTGCCCTTAATCCCGACGCATTCGTCATCGGCGGCTACGTCGCCCTCGCAGGGCCACGCCTTATCGCGGGCGTCCGCGCAAAGATCCGACAATACGCGGTCGAGCCGGCGGCGCAACGAGTCGTAGTCGCGCCGAGCCACCTCGGCGTTGATGCTGGTGTTATCGGGGCAGTTGTCCTGGCGGGACGAACATGATTCAACCCGATTTCCTCGCGTGTGTATAATTACAGGCTGCAGAACGAACGTAAGGGCGGAAATCACAATGCTGACCTTGAGTGAATCCGATCTGATGTACTTGCTGACACTGCTGCGATCGAACGATCAGCCGATGACGACCAGTGACCTCGTTCATGCGTTACAGGAACGCGCGCGCAAGTAGCCGTGTAGCCGATCGTCGCGAAGACAGACCACCCATGGATCAACAGGAGAGGGACAACCAACGATGCAGGCTGAACAGATTCTGACAGCACCCGCATTCGGCGGCACCGACGAGGAGCAGGCGCTTGCTGCGGAACTGTTCCAGATCTACCTGGCTCAGGGCCGCTTCTTCAGTGATGGTGCTCCAATTCGCCTGTCCTTGCTTCAGTTGGTCGAGGCAATGGGGAAGAGTCAACCCCGTGTGAGAACCTGGCCAAGGCGAATCGAGGAGGCGTTGTCGGCAAGTCCGGACGTATTTGCCCAAGAGGGTTCCGGAGACGATCTCTCGTTCGTCACGACGCGCCGCGGCGTATCCCCGGGTGGTTCCAGCGGGCGCCGCGAGCAGGTGCTCACTGCCAGATTCGCAACCCCGCAGCCGAAGCGAGAACGGCCCGTTCGTAAGGCGCCTGTCCTTGCGCCAGCCGAATCGATTGTTATTGCTACTGAGACCCAGACGCCGATTGCGCCGCCGATCGACACCACGCCATTCGAGGTCGTGTCAGTGCTGCCAGAACCTGCGCCAGCGATAACGCCCGTCACCGCGCAGCAGATCGATGCCCTGACTGCCACCGATAGTGAGATCGCCCAAGCCATCCAGGAAGCACTGGGCAGCGAAGCGGCGGTTGCGCGATGGGGCGATCAGTGGATCGGTGAGGAGCGCCTTCAGCGGCTTTCGCGCGGCGATCTCCGTCGAATCGAGGACTTCATCCGCGAACAGCCAGAGCGGATCGCCACCGATGTGGAGATCGCCCAGGACGTGCTCGGCATCCGACCAAATGCTGCCGACTATGCGTCGATGCTGTTCGCGGTCAACTACCGCCTGTCGCGAGAACCTCGGGAGTTTGAATACCTCGGCTCGGCGACACATGGCGTCTGGTCACTGGCAAATGCGTCCGCCATCGGCACAGCGAAGCGTAAGGCCAGTGAGATCGGGCAGGATTATCGAGTCCTCCTCGAATACGATTACTCTGCTGAGCCGGCCGAAGAGGGACTCGTCGAGCATATTCTCAGCTACTACGAGTACACCTATGGTGTGCTGCCGTTCGACGCCAATCTGCGCTCGATCATGCCCATGCCCGGGTTCAAGGATCAGCGCGCGGTGCGGATCACGTTTGAGTCACCTCAGACGGGAGAGACGGTACAGGCGGAGCTCCGCTTCCCGACCGGGAACCGCGGCGGATATATCGCCGGCCTCGAGACCTTCTACGCCGAGAATCTGATACCCGGCGCAGTGCTGACCATCGAAAAAACGGATCAGCCACAGCACTACCTGCTTGAGTACTTCCGGGTCTCTGGTGAAGATCGCAAACTCCTGGCTCTCGACGAGAAAAAGGGCAAGTACATCTTCCGACCGACAACGTTCTACTGCGCGACACAGGATGAGTTTGTGCTCAGCGAAAATCGTGTACCGCGCTTCGCCGATCAGAAACCGCTCGACGAGCGCAGCAAGCGTCATCCGGAGCAGGTCATCGCGGCCGCGTTTGAACGCGCTGGAGAGAACGTGCAGACGAGCGACGATCCGAAGTACTACGCGCTCATTGCCGACCTGCAAGCAGCGGCGAATGTCGAACGGCCAATCCCGGCAGAGCTACTCCGCGACATTCTGGTCAATGACACCCACCCAGAATTCAGCGTAGACGAATCGACCGAGGATGCATTCTTCTACACCCCCACCGCCTGATCGAAGCGACTCGGACGGGACAGTCGATGGCGTCGAGGCCTTCCTCGACGCCATCGTAGCGGCCCCGGACGAACGTCCGCCGACATCGCCACTCTCGGACCTCGATCGGCCTGCGACAACGCTCCTGCGAGATCGCTGGGATGAGATTCCAATGACGACGCGAATCCGCATTGTGCGTGATATGGCGCAAGACGCGGAAGACCACGTGGAGCGACACTACCAGCGAGCCCTCCTGGTTGCCTGCAGGGATTCCGACCCCGATGTCCGGCTGGCGGCGTTTGACGGGCTCTGGGAGTTCGACTCTCCGGAGCTACTGAGGATCCTCCTCAGCGAGATTGCGGAGGAGCCCGACGCGCGCGTGCGAGAGGCGATGGCAACCGGCCTGGGCCGATTCGCGGCGGACAGCGACGACGACCTGGCGTTGAATGAAGTCCTCGAAGCGCTGTTTGAGCGCTGGGAGGGTGACTCGGCGATCGACGTGCGTCGTCGGGCGTTGGAGTCGCTCGGGTTTCTCAGCGGAGACGATATTGTCGAGGCAATCGAGGATGCCTACAACAACCACTCGATCGAAATCCGCGCCAGCGCGCTCCAGGCTATGGGCCGGCAGGGCGACAACCGCTGGCTTGACGCGTGCCTGCGGGAGTTGCGATCGGACGACGCTGAGCTTCGCTTCGAGGCGGTCACAGCGCTCGGATCAATCGGCGATCAGCGCACAGTTTCAGCGATCGTCGACATGACCGATGATGAGGATGTCGAGGTGGCGTTGGCTGCGATAGCGGCGCTCGGGGAAGTTGGCGGACCCATGGCCGTGAACCGGCTTCGCCAACTCAGCGAGGATCAAAGCCAGGCGGTGGCCGAGGCCGCTGCCGATGCCTTGCAGGAAGCGTCGATCATGGCGAACCCTCTTCGCCCATTGATGTAACCTCCTGGCTGACATCGGGCTTCCTGAGAGCATGAACCGGGCAGAGCGCTGGAGACGAAACATCGACAGCATGGCGAACCAGACTATCGACGAGCTATTTGCCTGCGTTTCCGACGCTACGATATCAGGGGATCGTCAGACGGTCGTCAGCTCAATTGAATACGACTCGCGACGTGTCGAGCCCGGGGGGCTATTCGTCGCGCTTCGCGGCGGCTACGCGGACGGACATGCGTTCCTGGCCCAGGCACGCAAACGGGGAGCTGTCGCCGCGCTCATTGAGCGTGGGAGCGCCCCAGCCAACGCAGCCGGCTGGCCGACGCTCATCGAAGTGAACGACACCCGCGCCGCGCTCGCCCTTCTGGCGGTCGAGTTCTACCACCACCCGGGCAACGCCATGACGATGATCGGGGTCACTGGCACCGACGGCAAGACGACGACCAGTCACCTGATCGAGGCGCTCCTGCGGCACAACGGGCGACAGACCGGGTTGATCGGAACCGTCGAGGTGAGAATCGCCGGTGAAGTCGAGGCACACGAGACACGGCAGACGACACCGGAGTCGCTAGTAATCCAGCGACTGCTCGGCACGATGCGCGATCGGGGAGTTGACACTGCCATCCTCGAGGCAACATCTCACGGGTTGGCGCTGCATCGTCTGGATGGATGCGAGTTTGACATCGGTGTGGTGACGAACATCACCCACGAACATCTTGACTTCCATGGCTCGGTTGAAGCGTATCGGGCGGCGAAAGCCATCTTGCTGAATCGCGTCTGTGATGGCCACGCGCGTGGGCGTCGAGGCGTCATTGTGTTGAATGCCGAAGATCCTGGCGCCAGGGCAATCGCTCCAGCAGCTGCGGATTGCTCGACACTCTGGTACTCCCTGGATGCGAGCATGGGCACTGACATCTACGCGACGCACATCGAGCCATACCCGGGCGGGACTCGCTTCGAGCTCCATACTCCGGCCGGAGACGCAATGGTCAACCTGTCGCTACCCGGACGGTACAACGTGGCGAACGCGCTCGCGGCGGCGGGCGCCGGCCACGCTCTCGGGCTCACCCCAATTGAAATCGCGGACGGACTCATGTCACTTACCTCGGTAGCGGGACGGATGCAGTCGATTGACGAAGGGCAGCCATTCTCAATCGTTGTTGACTATGCCCACACTCCGGACGCGATTCGCTCGGTCCTGCGCGAGCTACGACCGTCCACGACCGGGCGATTGATGGTGTTGTTCGGTTCGGCTGGCGAGAGAGACACCGAGAAACGCGCCATTCAGGGCCGTGTCGCAATCGAGGCGGCGGATTACGCTGTCTTCACGAGCGAAGACCCACGATACGAGGACCCGGAGGCGATCATCGCAGCAATCGCCGCTGGAGCAGAAGAGGCAT
>Ga0209476_10002547_pt1 | contig 12184 bp, 9 predicted proteins | sample KloWWTrecipitate_FD_187179 | JGI IMG/M metagenome (GOLD analysis project Ga0209476, IMG submission 187179) | Active sludge microbial communities from Klosterneuburg, Austria, studying microevolution and ecology of nitrifiers - Klosterneuburg... | ecosystem: Engineered > WWTP > Aerobic digester >... | reverse complement strand
CGATCGACTCAGGCATCGTGGGTCGGCGGCGTCGGCGGCTCGGGCAGGTTCGACACCGTGCGGCGCGGCGCGGCGCGCCAGTAGCCGCCCGCGGACCAGGCCTGCCAGCCCCAGCGCAGCCAGCCGATCAGCGCATTCGACAGCCACAGGGCCCACGCCAGCATCGCCGCCTTGTACCACCACATCGACACCGTGACCGCGCTGCCCGGCGCGATCGCATCGCTGGTGCGATCGGCGAACCAGCGCAGCTGCGTGGGCGTGGAGCCATTGCCGGCCAGGTGCATGTCGGGGGTGCCGAGCAGCCCCTGCGGGATCGCGGAGACCACGGCCACGACCGCGACCAGGGTCAGGAGCGCGAGCCCGGCCTGGGCCAGGTTGAAGCCGGTGTCGTTGCGGACCGGCGCCAGCCGCGCGCGCGCGTCGAGCGCGAACAACCACGCTGCCACCACCAGCAACGCGCTCCACGAAAAGGTCGAGAAGCCCAGTCCCAGCAGCAGCCATTGCCAGAAGCGCAGCGGCGTGCGGCGCAGGCGCGACAGCGCCCAGGCGACCAGCACCATCAGCGCCAGCTCGGCCCAGTAGAGCACCGCCGGCCCGATGCGCGGACCGCTGGCATTGAGCACCCAGCGATCGGCCGGCAACGCCAGCGTGGTCTCGAGGTTGGAGGCCTGCGCGGCGAGGCCCACCGTGGCGGTGCGGCTGACCAGCCCGATCTCGCCGGCCTCGCGCCAGCGCACGCTGGCGCTGTGCGCGCCGGGCGCGATCGGCAACACCAGCTTGCCATTCTCCGGGCGCAGGTTGAGTTCGGTGCCATCGATGGTGACGCCCATCACTTCGGCCGCCGCGGGCAAGGCGATCGCGTGCTGGCCGCCCTGCGTGCTGCGCAGTTGCAGGGTCAGCGTGCTGTCGCGCGCGCGCTTGCCGATGGCGGTCTCGAGGGTCACGCCGTCGATCGCCAGGGTCGGGCCGGGGACCGGCGCCGGCCGCGCGATGGTCAGCACCAGGGTCTCGCCGGGCAATGGATGGAACTCCAGCACCGAGTCCTCGCCGTCCGCGCCATGGACCATCGGCACGCCTTGCGCGCGCACGTTCCAGGTCGGGCTGGCGACGATGCGCCAGACCTCGGCGTGGGCGTCCAGCGCCGGCGCGACCAGGGTCAGGGTGTCGACGCGATCGAGCTGCGAGCTCCACTGTGCGCTGCCCTCGCCCGCCTGCAGCGGCACCGTCACCCGACCATCCGCCACCGTGAGCCCCGCGGTGGTCACGCGCTCGCCCGACAGCAGCGGCAGCGAAGGCGAGAATCCGGCCTGCAGCGGCGCGACCCGCCGGATGGTGTTCTGGACATACCAGTCCAGGTCGAGCATCAGGCGCCGTTCCAGCATCACGAAGGGCGGGAACTGCTGCGCCACGCCGGCGGCGATGCCGGCGGCGGACTCGCGCACGCGCACCAGTTGCAGGGTGTCGGTCAGCAGGCGTCCCTCGCGGATCCCGCTCGCCTCCCAGCCGCGCCCGTCGAAGGCCAGCGCGCCCGGCTGCAGCGGAAAGCGCAGCGCGACCTGGTCGCCGGTGCCGGCGCGCAATCCGAGTTCGACCCGGTGCACGCCGCGCTCGAGCACGATCCAGCGTTCGCTGCCGCCGCGCCGCAGGACGCCGGACACCGCCACGCCATCGACGCTCAGCGTGGCCTGCGCCAGGCGCTCCTCGTCGGCCGGCAGCGGCAGCGCCACCCGCGCCGCCGCGTGCACTTCCAGCGCCACCCGCACGTTGTCGCCGTCGGCGATCACGCGTGCCTGGGCGATGCTGCCGCATTGCGGCGCGCACTGCGGCGCCTCGAACACCTTGTCGCGCAACTGCTGCAGCAGTTCCTCCGACGGCAGGGCCTGCGCGCCGGCAGGCGCCGGCAACGCCATTCCGCCCGAGAGCGCCAGTGCGGCGACCAGCGCAGCGGCGGATCCAGCGGACGCGCCGGCGCGACGCGGGCGCTGGTCGTCGCGCGCGAGGCGCACGACCAGCAGCGCCAGAAGTGCGACCACGAGCACGCGCAGGGCCCGGGTCAGCCACGGTGGCGCGATCACCAGCCGCACGCTCTGGTCGGGCAGCACCGGTCCGCTCCAGCCCAGCGAGTAGCGCGCCCACGACCAACCGGGTTCGCCATAACCCGCCTGCAGCAGCAGGTTCGAGGCGTAGCGAGAGACCATGGCCTGGGCATTGATGCGGCTGCCGGTCACGGTGATCGACTCCAGCCGGTCGCTGCCGTCGGCTTCCTGCATCGCCTTCGATTCCATGGCCAGCACCGGCGGCGCCGCCGCGGGCGCCGGCGCATCGGCGGCGATCCCACCAGCGAAACGCCCGGGCTCGTCGTAGGACGCCTCGAACCGCGGCGACCCGCGTTCGAGCTGCGGATGCAGCGCCAGCCGCAACTGCGTCGCCGCGAACGGCAGCGCCACCAGCACCAGCAGGACCAACGCGCCGAGGCGCGCGCCCGAAAGCACCGACGCCATGCGCCCTTCGGCCGGCACCAGTTTCGCCAGCAGGGCCACCGCCAGCACGGCCAGCAGCAGCACCAGCGGCGCGCCGGATTCCTGCCACGCCAGCACCAGGTACGGCAGCGTGACGAGGGCCAGGAGGCGCCCGCCGAGCCAACGCGCCACCAGCACGGTCACGGCGACCAGGAAGATGTCGAGCAGGTTCCAGCGCGACAGCCAGGCCTGCGGCGAACGGTCGGCGCCGATCGCGGCGTAGAGCCGGTATCCGGGCGGCAGGTCGAGCGTGGTCTCGACCGCGTCGAAGGCCTGCTGCCAGCCGCTCACCGGCAGCTCGCCGCCGGCGCCGGCCAGGCGCGTGCTGGCGGAAAGCTGCAACTGCGGCGTGCGCAGCTCGACCCCGGTGAGCGCCGGGGTCGCACCCTGCGTCACCAGCAGGCCTTCGCCCGCGGATGCCGCGCGCGTCAGCACGAATGGCGCGGCGACGTCGAGGCGCCAGTCGCGGACCAGCCGGCCCTCGACCCGGTCCTCGGTCGAGTAGTCGGCGCCGTCGAAATCGAGCCACATCGAGCGTCGCAACACCAGCCGGTTCTGGTCCTGCGGCGAGAGGCCGCGCGTGCGCTCGGTCACCTCGAGCGCGGCGTCTCCCTGCAGCACGAAGGCGGGTATGGCCTGCCATTCGCCGGGCACGCCGGCCTGCGCCGGATCGATCTGCGGCGCGCCACCGGCCTCGGCGACGCGCAGGCGCGGCGCCGCCTCGAAACTCCAGACCTCCTGCGCCGGCCATGGCGCTGCGGACGCCGGGCGCGCCACGCGCGCCAGCGGTTCCAGCGCCCGCGCGCGCAGGCTGACCGAGTAACTCCCCGGCCGCGCCTGCACCGTCAGCACGCCATCGCCATCGAGCCGCGCCGGCAGGTCGCCGTCCAGCGCCAGGGCCACGAAGCCCGCGGGCAGCGCGTTGCCGAGCGTCTCCTCGCGCCCGGCGCCCGAGATGTCGAGCTCCACCCGGGTCTCGAGCTCGGCCGGAACGCCATCGCGCAGGCGGCGGTACACCCGCAGCACGAGGCTGTCGGTCTCCTGCGCCTGTTCGGGCGGCGCGCCCAGCCACAGCTGGCCGCCCTCGCGCTGCAAGGGGAAGATCGGTGCGCCATCGACGCGCAGCGCAACCAGTCCGACCGCGTCGGGCAGCGCGATTGCTTCCGGCCGCCGTGCCCACTCGTGGCGCCCTTCGACGAGGTGCGTGCCGGCTTCGAGCCAGACCTGCGGCATGCCGTTGCCATCGGGCAGCACCGGCGCAGCGAGCGCGTCGACCCGCACGGACTGCGGCCAGTGGCCGGCATCGCCGGGCAGCGGCACGGCGCTGCGCGCATACACGGTCCAGCGCTGGCTGAAGCGCGCGCCGGCGGCGTCGGCGTCGAGGGCGAGTTCGCCCGGCCATGCGCACACCCGCGATCCCGCCTCGCCCGCGGGCTGGCCGACCAGCAGGGGGCAGTCCCGCGCTTCGTGGCCGTCGCGCACCCACGGGATCCAGTCGCGCAGCGCCGACGGCAGCTGTGCCGGCTCCAGCGCCGTGGCGGTCGCCGACCACGACAGGGCCAGCACGATCCCGAGCCTTGATCCGTACGACGACAGCCTGCGCATGGCCAGCCTCCAATCGATGCGGTCCCGATCCAGCGTACGAGTCAGCGGCCGCGCCGCCGCATGGATAGCGCGGGCCGCCCGGGATGAACGCGCCAGGGCCGCGCGCGGGGTTCGGCGCCGCGGAACGCCGCGGTCAGCTGGCGACCAGCCGCCAGATCTGCACCAGGCTCGCCATCACGAAGCCGGTGAGGAAGAACAGGTACGCGAGGCGCAGGTAGCGGTACTTGTAGTGGGCCAGGTAGTACCCCAGCGCGTAAAGATCCCTGGCCATGGTGTCGTACACGGTGCCGTCGGGCTTCATGATGGCCGCCACCTCGCGCAGGAAGCGCTCGCGCGGGAGTTCTGCGAAATGGCCGAAGAACAGCAGGTTGAAGTGGCCCGGCAGGATGTCGGAGTCCAGCCGCAGCGGACGGTACTTGGGCAGCACCGCCAGGATCGCCAGCAACAGCGCGAGCAGGGTGAATACCAGCAGCGTGATCGCGGAGTAGCGCAGTTCCGGATCGTTGACCCGGCCCAGCGTCAGCGTGAGCACGATCGACGACACCGTGATGATGATGTTGGCCTTCATGTCGGCCATCATCGAAAGTTGCACGTGGTGCTGCTGCGCGGTGCGCAGCATGTTGTCGCCCGTGTTGCGCTCGGGCACGGCCAGGAACGCGGGTTCCACCGCCCTGCCCTTGGGGTCGCTCATGACGGTTCCGCGCCGCTGCAATGGACGCGTTGATCATAGGAAGCGGCTGGCACGCGGCGCAATGCTTGCGCGCGATCGCCGCGCCTCGCCCGTAGGACTGGCTTCAGCTGCGACCAGGCCCATCGCGCGCAGAGCGCGCTCCTACAAGGCCGGCCCTGTAGGAGCGCGCTCTGCGCGCGATGGGCCTGGTCGCAGCTGCAACCGCTCCTGAAGGAGGGGGACGTTGCGCGACGATCGAAGGGGGAGAAAAGCGGGCGATCCTGGGGAGGGATCGCCCGCCGGGGAGTGCGCCGCCCCGGGGATTGGGGGTTGGGACGACGCACTGGGGGACAGTGCAGGGAGGCCGAGCCACGCCTCCAAGGCCAACTCTACTCCTTTGACCCGACCCGGCAATTGCCCTTTCAGGCTGCCGGCGGCCGCGCCCCGGGGCGCGGGTCGGCCTGCATCCAATGCCCCGCCACCCGGATCGGATCGATCCCCTGCCCGGGGTTCGCGTGACGACCCGGGTGGCGAGTAATAGCGCGCATGGTGCGGACGATCGATCGATCCGGCAAATTAATTTCTCGAATTCGATTGATTGACCAGACCTATCGAAAGCTGAGGTACGATCGTCCATGCCGGAAATCCGCGCCTCCTGGCGCGACCCGGGTCCGCTCGCCCCCGCCAGCGACTACGCCAGCCATGAACCTGCGTGACCTGCGCTACCTCGTCGCCCTGGCCGACCTGCGGCACTTCGGTCGCGCGGCCGAGGCCAGTTTCGTCAGCCAGCCGACCCTGTCGACCCAGATCAGGAAGCTGGAGGAGGAACTCGGCGTGGCGCTGGTCGAACGCTCGCCGCGCAAGGTCATGCTCACCGACACCGGCAAGCTGGTGGCCGAGCGCGCGCGCGGCATCCTGCGCGAGGTCGACCAGATCCGCGAGCTGGCGCGCCGCACCAGGGACCCTGAATCGGGCACCGTGCGCCTCGGGTTCTTTCCCACCTTGGGTCCCTACCTGCTGCCGCACGTGGTGCCGCTGATCCGCGCGCGTTTCCCGCGGCTCGAACTGCTGCTGGTGGAGGAGAAGACCGCCACGCTGGTCCGCATGCTGCACGAGGGCAAGCTCGACGCCGCCGGCCTCGCCCTGCCGCTCCACGACGAGCAACTGCACACCGAGTTCCTGTTCGAGGAGCCGTTCCTGCTCGCTGTCCCGCAGGGCCACGAACTCACGCGTCGGGCCGCGCTGCGGATGGACGACCTCCACGGCCAGAGCCTGCTCCTGCTCGAGGACGGGCACTGCCTGCGCGACCAGGCGCTGGACGTCTGCCACATGGCCGGCGCGGGCGAGAAGAACGGCTTCCGCGCCACCAGCCTGGAGACGCTGCGCCAGATGGTCGCCGCCAACGTCGGCATCACCCTGCTGCCGATGCTGGCGGTCAAGCCGCCGGTGTCGGCATCCGACGGCGTCCGCCTGCTGCGCTTCCGCGATGCCACGCCCAACCGGCGCATCGCGCTGGCGTGGCGCAAGTCGTCCGCCGTGGGCGACTTCCTCCAGAAGCTGGCCGCGGTGATCCGCGACCTGCCGCGCGGCCTGCTCGACCCGCGCAGCGTGCTGACGACGCCGCCCGCGCGGCGCCGGCCCCGGTCGGCCCGCGCGTGAGGCGCGCGTGGCTGCTGCTGGCGCTGGGGCTGTTCGGCCTCGGCCACTGGTGGTTCACCGCGCGACCGGTGGCACGCGTGCCGGGCGTGCTGGTGCCCGAGGCGCCGCGGCAACTCGCGCTGGCCGATCCGCGTCCGTTCCGGCACGAGGACTTCCAGATCCAGCCGCTGGCGCGCTACGAGCTCCAGGCCCGGGTGCTGTCGCGGCGCGACTACAGCTTCGATGCCGGGGCCGCGCTTGCACCCACCGATCTCGCGCTGGGCTGGCAGCGCATGTCCGACAGCGCGGTGCTCGAGCGCATGCGCATCGACCAGGGCGCGCGCTGGTACACGTGGCGCGCGGACGAGCCGCCCCTGCCGATCGACGAGATCACCCGCAGTTCCGCCAACACCCACGTGATCCCGGCCAACGACGCCGTGGCCGCGGCGCTCAAGCAGGTGCGCGCCGGCAGCGTGGTGCGGATCGAAGGCCTGCTGGTCGAGGCCAACCGCGACGACGGCTGGCGCTGGCGCAGCTCGCTCAGTCGCGAGGACAGCGGCGGCGGCGCCTGCGAACTGGTGTGGGTGGAGCGGCTCGAGTTGCGTTGAAGCCGGGGACGGTAACCACGCCGGATCGGCCTGCCGCAGGCGGATCGGCGGCCGACGATTGACCCTATCAATCGATACGATCAATCGAATTGCATTGCTTGATCGGTGTCGCTGCGCCTACGCTGGGGGTCTTGCAGTGCAACCAGCAGACCGAGGAGATCACCTTGTCGACCGAATCCAAATGCCCGTTCGCAGGCCAGAACGCAGTGTCCGGGTCCCAGGGGAACGCTGACTGGTGGCCCAACCAGCTCAACCTGAAGATCCTGCACCAGCACACCGCCAAGTCCGATCCGATGGGCGAGGCCTTCGATTACGCCAAGGAGTTCCAGACCCTCGACCTCGACGCCGTGGTCAAGGACCTGCGCGCCCTGATGACGGATTCGCAGGACTGGTGGCCGGCCGACTACGGCCACTACGGCCCGCTGTTCATCCGCATGGCCTGGCACGCCGCGGGCACCTATCGCATCGCCGATGGCCGTGGCGGCGGCGGCACCGGGGCGCAGCGCTTCGCGCCGCTCAACAGCTGGCCCGACAACGGCAACCTCGACAAGGCGCGGCGCCTGCTGTGGCCGATCAAGCAGAAATACGGCCGCAAGCTCTCGTGGGCCGACCTCCTGATCCTCACCGGCAACGTCGCGCTGGAGTCGATGGGCTTCAAGACCTTCGGTTTCGGCGGCGGCCGCGCCGATATCTGGGAGCCGGAAGACGACATCAACTGGGGCACCGAGAAGACCTGGCTGGGCGACGAGCGCTACAGCGGCGACCGCGAGCTCGCCAATCCGCTCGGCGCGGTGCAGATGGGCCTGATCTACGTCAATCCGGAAGGCCCCAACGGCAAGCCGGATCCGCTGGGCTCCGCGCGCGACATCCGCGAGACCTTCGCCCGCATGGCGATGGACGACGAGGAAACCGTCGCGCTCACCGCCGGCGGCCACACCTTCGGCAAGGCCCACGGCGCGGGCGACGTCGCCCAGGTCGGCCGCGAGCCCGAAGGCGCGGACATCGAGGAGCAGGGCCTGGGCTGGAAGAACAGCTTCGGCAGCGGCAAGGGCGTGCATGCGATCACCAGCGGCATCGAGGGCGCATGGACCCCCAACCCGATCAAGTGGGACAACGGCTACTTCGAGACCCTGTTCGGCTACGAGTGGGAGCTGACCAAGAGCCCGGCCGGCGCGCACCAGTGGAAGCCCAAGGATCCCGCCGCGGCCACCACCGTGCCGGACGCCCATGATCCCGCGCGGCGCCACGCGCCGATGATGACCACGGCCGACATGGCCATGCGCATGGATCCGGCCTACGAGAAGATCTCGCGCCGCTTCATGGCCAACCCGCAGGAGTTCGCCGATGCGTTCGCGCGCGCGTGGTTCAAGCTGACCCACCGCGACATGGGTCCGCGCGCGCGCTACCTCGGCCCGCTGGTGCCCAAGGAAGTGCTGATCTGGCAGGACCCGATCCCGGCCGTCGACCATCCGCTGGTCGATGCCAAGGACATCGCGGCGCTCAAGGCCAAGGTCCTCGCGTCCGGCCTGTCGATCTCGCAGCTGGTCACCACCGCGTGGGCCTCGGCCGCGACTTTCCGCGGCAGCGACAAGCGCGGCGGCGCCAATGGCGCGCGCATCCGCCTTGCGCCGCAGAAGGACTGGGCGTCCAACCAGCCCGCCGAACTGGCCAAGGTCCTGGCCAAGCTCGAGTCGATCCAGAAGGAGTTCAACGGCGCGCAGTCCGGCGGCAAGAAGGTCTCGCTCGCCGACCTGATCGTGCTGGGCGGCTGCGCCGCGGTCGAGGCCGCGGCGAAGAAGGCCGGCCAGGACGTGGCGGTGCCGTTCACGCCGGGGCGCATGGATGCATCGCAGGCGCAGACCGACGTCGACTCCTTCGCGCCGCTGGAGCCGCAGGCGGACGGGTTCCGCAACTATGCGCGCAAGGGCGTCGAGGGCTTTGCCGCCGAGTTGCTGGTGGACAAGGCACAGCTGCTGAACCTGACCGCGCCCGAGATGACGGTGCTGGTCGGCGGCCTGCGCGCGCTGAACGCGAACGTAGCCCAGTCCCGCCACGGCGTGTTCACCAAGCGGCCGGAGACGCTGAGCAACGACTTCTTCGTCAACCTGCTCGACATGGGCACCAGCTGGAAGCGCTCGGCCGGCGACGCGAACGTGCTCGAAGGCCGCGACCGCAAGAGCGGTGAGCTCAAGTGGACGGGCACCATCGCCGACATGGTCTTCGGATCGAACTCGCAGCTGCGGGCGCTGGCCGAGGTCTATGCCGCCAGCGACGCCCAGGCGAAGTTCACCCGGGACTTCGTCGCGGCGTGGAACAAGGTGATGAACCTCGACCGCTTCGACCTCGCCTGATCACCGGCGACCGGCGCCTGGCCTAGCCTGGCCAGGCGTCGCGCTGCAGCGGCTCGCGACCGGGATTACCCGGCGCGGGCCGCGGCAGTGAACGCGCTTTCAGGCGTTCCGATCCGAAACCGGGACCGCGGCAAGGAAGGGCACGCCGCATCCGCCCAGCCCGCAGTAGCCGTCCGGATTCTTGGCCAGGTACTGCTGGTGATAGTCCTCGGCGTAGTAGAACGCCGGGGCCGGATGCACGATCTCGGTAGTGATGGTCCCGCGCCGCGCGGCGCCCAGGCGCTGCTGGTAGGCGTCGCGGCTGGCGAGCGCCGCGGCATGCTGCGCGGGCGTGATGCAGTAGATCCCCGAGCGGTACTGGGTGCCGAGGTCGTTGCCCTGGCGCATGCCCTGGGTCGGATCATGGCTTTCCCAGAACTGCCGCAGCAGCGCCTCGTAGCTCGTCACCGCCGGGTCGTACACGACCCGCACGACCTCGTTGTGCCCGGTGCGCCCGCTGCAGACCTCGCGGTAGTCCGGATTCGGGGTGTAGCCGCCGGCATAGCCGACCGCGGTCGTGACCACGCCCGGCAGGCCCCAGTAGCGCTTCTCGGCGCCCCAGAAGCAGCCCATCCCGAAGACCGCGCTTTCACAGCCGGCGAACTCGCCGCGCAAGGGGCGACCGTGGACGAAGTGCCGGTTCAGCAGGGGCAGGGGCTGGTCGCGCCCGGGCGGGGCGCCCGCGGGATCCGGCATGCGCGATTTCATCGTTCCGAACATGGGTACTCCCGTGGGTGCTGCAAGCGCAGGACCGGGCCAGCGTGCGCGTCCTTGCATCGAGGCGGCGTGATCCGCGGCGGTGGCGGTCGCTCAGGCAGCCCCGACCGACTCGTACTTCGCCAGCAGGTCGCGCTCTGATGCCGCCGCGTCGATCCATTCGCGCATCGCCGGCAGGCTGCGCACGGCGTCGATGTAGGCCTGCACCACCTCGTCCACCGGCAAGCGGTAGGTCCAGAAGCGCATGACGACGGGCGCGTAATAGGCGTCGACGAGCCCGGGCTCCCCGAACAGGAACTCGCCGCCGGCGCCGTGGCGGGCGCGCAGTTCGGTCCACAGCGCGCGTACCCGCGCGGCGTCCGCAGCGGCGGCAGCCGACAGCGCCAGCGGCTGGTCGAGGCGCCGGCACACGTTCATCGGGCACTCGCTGCGCAGCGCGGCGAAGCCCGAATGCATCTCGGCGCAAGCGGCGCGCGCGACCGCGCGCTGCGCGATGTCGGCCGGCCAGCCGCGCCCGCCCAGCCAGCGCTCGTTGGCGTACTCGCAGATCGCGAGCGAATCCCACACCACGAGGTCGCCATCGTGCAGCACCGGCACGCGCCGGGTCGGCGACAGCGCGCCGATCCCGCCGGCGAAGGCCTCGGTGTCGAGCGCCAGCACGCGCTCGTCGAAGGCCACGCCGAAGTGGCGCAGGAACAGCCATGGCCGCAGCGACCATGAGGAGTAGCGCTTGTTGCCGAGCACGAGCAGGGGTCGGGTTGCCATCGCGGTCTCCGGGAATCAGCGCCCCATCCAGGGCAATACCAGCAGCGGCTCGCTGCTGAACTCGAGCAGCGTCGCCGGTGCCTGCAGGTCCGGATCGCGCATCAGCACGATGCGGCCCTCGCGGTCGGCGACCAGCACGCGCTCGTTGGCGCCGCCCAGGGCAAGGCTGGCGGCGCTGCCCCTGGGGAAGCGGAATTCGGCGCCGCGCGCGCGCTGGGGCTGCGCCCCGTCGGCCACCGCCATCATCAGCGCATCGGCCTCGGCCAGGCCCGCGCGGATCGCGTCGGCGGGAATCCGCGTGCCCGGCGGCACGCGCAGCGCGAGCGTCACGCTGAGGGTCAACGAGCCGGCCGGCTGGTTGGTGCGGACCGCGGGGTTGGCCGCCAGCAGGTCCGGGTCGAGCGGGAATTCCATCGCGCCGTCGGGCCCCACCGGCACCTCGATCGGATCCGGCCTGGCGACGATGCGGATGCGGATGGCGGCGGGATCGACCCCGGGCAGTTTGCTCTCGACGCGCTGGATCGCGGCCAGGCGCGGATAGCGGCGCATCGCCAGGGTCGGCTCGAGGGCGCGATAGAGCACGGCGTAAGGCACGTCGCCGGTGGCGGTCGCCTCCGCGGGCGGTCGCGCCGCCGCCTGGCCGCCGGCGGCCAGCCACAGGACCATGCAGGCCGCGCAGCGCAGCACGGCGAAAGTGCCCGGTCCGGGCGCCCCGCGCGGCGTTGCGCCGACGCCGCTGTCGCGGGGGCTCAGGCGGGCCACGGCACGGACGGCCCCGGGTCGGGCGCGTCGCTGGCATCGGTATCGCCGTCCGGATCCGCGGCCTCGCGCGCCTCGCGCAGGGCCTCGACCACGGGCTGCGCGAGGTCCCAGTCCAGGTCCGACACCATCACCGACAGCAAGCCGCTGACCGGCAACTGCCCGATCGCCCCGGTCAGGAACTCGCCATTGACCCAGGCCCGGATGCCCTGCGCCTCGAGCGCGCCGCGCACGAGGTGGGCATCGAGCAGGTCCTGGGCCTCGTAGACGACACGCATGTTTGCGACGCTAATGCCTGCGGACCGTGGCGTAAAGCGTCCGGATTAACCCTTCGCTCACGCTCGATCGGGCACAATGCGCGGCCGATGCAACGAGATCCAACGTGAGCCAGCGCCTCGACGACCCCCTCGCGGACCGCATTCGCGACGCCCTGCTCGGGTTGATGGCGCAGCGCCATGGCGCCGCCACCATCTGTCCCAGCGAGGCGGCGCGCGCGCTCGGCGCCGAACTCAA
>Ga0209476_10002542_pt1 | contig 12190 bp, 12 predicted proteins | sample KloWWTrecipitate_FD_187179 | JGI IMG/M metagenome (GOLD analysis project Ga0209476, IMG submission 187179) | Active sludge microbial communities from Klosterneuburg, Austria, studying microevolution and ecology of nitrifiers - Klosterneuburg... | ecosystem: Engineered > WWTP > Aerobic digester... | reverse complement strand
GAACGTGCCCGCCTACGTGATCTTCCACGACGCGACCCTGCGCAGCATTGCGCTGGAATCACCGCGCGACCTGGATGCACTGGCCGGCATCGGCGGCGTGGGTGCGAGCAAGCTGGAACGCTACGGGCGCGAGGTGATCGCGGCGCTCGACGCCAGCGATTGAGGTGGCCACTGGCTCTCAATTTCCGCGGTCGGAATATCGTCGTGGCCCGCTTCCTGTGCTGAAGGCCGGGCCTTCTGCGTCATGGACGCTCAGGAAGTGAACCTGACCCCGTTATTTGCCGTTATTTGGGCGCCGGACGCTCACGGCTTCAACAGCAGCGGCACGAATTCCTGCAGTGCAGCGGCCAGCAACGCACGGTCGAGTTGCGGTTCGCGCGTCTCGCGCAGCTTCAGGCCTTCGAACAGGCACTGCAGGATCAGCGCACGGCCCGGCGCAATCTGGCCTGGCAAGGCATGTCCACCCGCTTGCTTGTCGCGCATCATCCATTCGACCAGTGCGTCGCGCAGCGTGCTGTCGTAGTGGTCCAGCGCCGCCGCGATCTGCGGGTCGCGGGTGGCCTCGGCGGACATTTCCAGCAGCAGCACGGAATTGATGCCGCGACCGTCGGTGATGCATGACCGGCCGTAGTTGTCGACCATCTCTGTGGGCAGGTCGACGTCCCTGTTGAGCTGGATGTCGTTTCGCAACAGTTCCAGCTGGCGCTCCACGATCGCCAGGATGATCGCGTTCTTGTTCTCGAAATACCGGTAGATCAGCCCCGCGCTCATACCCGCGGTCTCGGCGATGCTGGCCATGCTGGCGGCATGGAAACCGTGCCCGATGAAGCACTCCTGGGCCGCGGTCAGGATGCGTTCGCGCTGCGCCTCGATCCGCGCCTCGGCCTTGCCGGTCAATGGCCTACTGTTCATCGCTGCGCTCGTTCCAGCCCCCACCGAGGACTTTGTACAAGGTTACCCGGTTGGCCTGTTCGGCCAGGCGGGTCGTGACCACGCCCTGTTGCGCGGCGTACAGCGTGCGTTGCGCGTCGAGCAGGATCAGGTAGCTGTCCAGGCCGGCGTCATAGCGTGCCTGCGACAGTTGGTTGGCGCGGGTGGCCGCGGTGAGCAGGGCCTGGCGCGCGGCGCGCTGGTCGCTGAGCGTCGTGCCCAGCGCAAGTGCGTCGGCAACCTCGCGGAACCCGGCCTGGATCGACTTCTCGTACTGCGCCAGGGCGATGTCGCGGTCGGCCTTGGCCACGTCGAGATTCGCGCGCAGGCGACCGCCCTGGAAGATCGGCAGGGTGATGCGCGGTACGAAGCTCCACACGCCGGAACCGCCCCCGAACAGGCCCGACAACTCGGTGCTGCCCGACCCCGTCGAACCGGTCAGGCTGATCGATGGGAAGAACGCGGCGCGTGCGGCGCCGATGTTGGCGTTGGCGCCCAGCAACTGGTATTCGGCGGCCATCACGTCGGGCCGGCGCAGCAGCACGCCCGACGGCAGTCCGGCGGGCAACGCATTGAGCCCGCTGACCTCGCTGACGAACGCTTCAGGCAGCAGGTCCGGCGTCACCGGACTGCCGACCAGCAAGGTCAATGCATTGGTGTCCTGCGCCACCTGGCCACCGAAGCGGGCAACGTCCGCACGCGCGGTCTCGACGGTCGTGCGCGCCTGGCTGACGTCAAGCGCCGACACCGCGCCGAGTTCGAAACGCCGCTGGGTGAGGTCATACGAAGCCTGCTGGCTGTCGAGCGTGGCCTGGGCGATGTGCAGCAGTTCCTGGTCAGCGGCGAGCGTGAGCCAGCTGTTGGCGACCTCGGCAATCAGGGACAGTTGGGTGCTGCGCCGGGCTTCCGCGGTGGCCAGGTACTGCTGCAGCGCCACCTGGCCGAGATTGCGCACGCGGCCGAACAGGTCGAGCTCGAATTCGGCGATGCCGACCCCGGCGCTGTAGTTCTCGCTCACCGGCACATCACCCCCGCTGCGGGTCAGCGTCGCGTTGGCACCGAGCGAGGGCAGGCGGTCGGCGCGCTGGATGCGGTATTGCGCGCGCGCCTTCTCGACAGTGAGCACGGCCACGCGCAGGTCGCGGTTGTTGTCCAGCGCGCGCGCGATCAGTTCTTCCAGTCGCGGGTCGACGAAGAAATCGCGCCAGCCGATGTCGGCGACGGCGGTGCCGGCATCCGTGGCGACGATCGCGGTCGCTGCCGTCGACGCGGTGGTCGGCGGCAGCGGCCACTCGCCCGCGATCGCCGGAGCGGCCTCGGGCACGCGCGGTTCCAGGGTGGCGCAACCGGCAACGAACAAGCTCGTCGCCATCGCCAATGCGGTCAATACGGTCTTAGTCATGGCCAGGGTCTCCAGGGGCGGCAGCTGGTGCGGGCAAGGCCACGGCGCTTGCGTCGACGGGGTATTTCTTGCGCTGGTCGAACAGGCGCTCGATCACCACGAAGAACAGCGGGATGAAGAACAGGCCCAACAGCGTGCCCAGGATCATGCCGCCAAGCACGCCGGTGCCAATCGCGCGCTGCGCGCCGGAGCCGGCACCGTTGGCGATTGCCAGCGGCATCACACCCAGGCCGAATGCCAACGAGGTCATCAGGATCGGGCGCAGGCGGTCGCGTACGGCGGTCATGGTGGCGTTGATCAGCTCCATGCCGCTCACCACGTTGGCCTTGGCGAACTCGACGATCAGGATCGCGTTCTTGCTGGTCAGGCCCACCGTGGTGAGCATTGCCACCTGGAAGTAGACATCGCGCTCCATGCCGCGCATCGTCGAGGCCAGTGCCGTGCCGAGGATGCCGAGCGGCACGATCATCAGCACCGCGGTCGGAATCGTCCAGCTTTCGTACAGCGCCGCCAGGCACAGGAACACGATCAGCAACGACAGCGTGTACAGCAGCGGCGTTTGCGAACCGGACTCGCGCTCCTGATAAGACAGGCCGGTCCATTCGATGTCGAAGCCGGCCGGCAATTGCGCGACCAGGCGTTCGACCTCGGCCATCGCCTCGCCCGAACTCTCGCCCGGCTTGGCTTCACCCTGGATCTGCATCGCGGGCACGCCGTTGTAGCGTTCCAGGCGCGGCGAACCATAGTCCCAGCTGGACGTGCCGAATGCGGCAAACGGCACCATCTCGCCGGCGTTGTTGCGCACCGACCAGCGGTTGAAGTCGTCCGGGACCATGCGGAACGGCGCATCGGCCTGCAGCATCACCCGCTTGACCCGGCCGCGGTCGATGAAGTCGTCGATGTACTGGCCACCCCAGGCCGCCGAGAGCGTCGCGTTGATGGTGGCGACCGACAGGCCGAGCGCACCGGCCTTTTCATGGTCGATGTCGAGGCGCAGCTGCGGCGTGTCGTCCTGCCCGTTCGGGCGCACGTTCGCCAGCAGCGGGCTCTGCGCCGCGGCGCCGAGCAGCTGGTTGCGCGCGGCCACCAGCGCCTCGTGGCCCTGGCCGGCGCTGTCCTTGAGATAGAAGGCGAAACCGGCGGCAGTGCCCAACTCCGGCATCGCCGGCGGGGCAAAGGCGAACACGAAGGCATCCTTGATCCCGCCCAGCGCCATCATCGCGCGGCCGGAAACGGCGTTGACGCCCAGATCCGCGGATTCGCGCTCGCTCCAGTCCTTCAACTTCACGAACGCCATGCCGTTGTTCTGGCCCATGCCGCCGAAGCTGAAGCCCTGCACGCTGAACACCGAGTCCACGGTCGCCTTCTCGTTCTGCAGGAAGTGCTGCTCGAGCTTTTCCATCGACTGCATCGTGCGTTCCTGGGTGGCGCCCACCGGTGCCTGCACCTGGGCGAACAACACGCCCTGGTCTTCTGCCGGCAGGAACGAACTGGGCAGGCGCAGGAACACCAGTCCCATCACCACCACCATCGCCGCGAAGATCGCCATGAAGCGCTTCGGGCGCCCGACGATGCCGCGCACGCCGCGCTGGTAACGCGCGCTGCCGACATCGAACTTGCGATTGAACCAGCCGAAGAAACCCGTGGTGCCGTGATGCTCGCCCTTGTGCAGCGGCTTGAGCATGGTTGCGCACAGTGCCGGGGTGAGCACGATCGCGACGATCACCGACAGCGCCATCGCGGACACGATCGTCGCCGAGAATTGCCGGTAGATGATGCCGGTGGAGCCCGACATGAACGCCATCGGCACGAACACCGCCGACAGCACCAGGCCGATGCCGACCAGCGCGCCGGTGATCTGGTCCATCGACTTGCGGGTGGCTTCAAGCGGCGACAGGCCTTCTTCGCTCATCAGGCGTTCGACGTTCTCGACCACCACGATGGCGTCGTCGACCAGCAGGCCGATCGCCAGCACCATCGCGAACATGGTCAGCATGTTGATGGAGAAACCCAGCATGGCGAGGATGCCGAACGTGCCCAGCAACACCACCGGCACCGCGATCGTCGGGATCAGGGTGGCGCGGAAGTTCTGCAGGAACAGGTACATCACCAGGAACACCAGCGCGATCGCCTCGAGCAAGGTGATGATCACGCCCTTGATCGCCACCCGCACGAACGGCGTGCTGTCGAACGGCGTGACCGCCTTCAGGCCCGCCGGGAAGAACGGCGACAGTTCGTCGAGTGTGGCCTTTATGCCCGCAGCGGCGTCCAGGGCATTGCCGCCGGTCGCCAGCGAGATCGCCAGGCCGGTGGCCGCCTGTCCGTTGTAGCGGGTGATGAAATCGTAGCTCTCCGCCCCCATCTCGACCCGGGCGACGTCACCGAGCTTGAGCACCGAACCATCCGGGTTGCTGCGCAAGACGATGTCGCGGAACTGCTCCGGCGTCTGCAACCGGTCCTGCGCGGAGATGGTGGCGTTGATCTGCTGGCCGTCGATGGCCGGGGCGCCGCCCAGCTGGCCCACCGCGACCTGCGCGTTCTGCGCCTGCACCGCGGCGCTCACGTCGCCGGGAGTGAGGCGGTAGGTATCGAGCTTGTTCGGGTCCAGCCAGATCCGCATGGCGTACTTCGAGCCGAACACCTGCAGGTTGCCCACACCGGGCACCCGGCTGAGCGGGTCGACCACGTTGGCACCGACATAGTCGGAGATGTCGTCCTTGGACATGCTGCCGTCTTCGGAGACGAAGCCGATCACCTGCAGGAAGCCGGAACTGGCCTTGCTGACGTTGACGCCCTGGCGCTGCACTTCCTGCGGCAGCAACGGCATCGCCGACTGCAGCTTGTTCTGCACCTGCACCTGGGCGGTGTCGGGATCGACGCCGTTTTCGAAGGTCAGGGTGATCGAAGCGCTGCCAGTGCCTTCGCTGGTCGACGAGAAATACAGCAGGCCGTCGAGGCCCTTCATGTTCTGCTCGATGATCTGGGTCACCGAATCCTGCACGACCTTGGCCGAAGCGCCCGGATAGGCGGCATTGATCGTCACCGTGGGCGGGGCGATGGTCGGGTACTGGGAGATCGGCAAGGTGAAGATCGCCAGCCCGCCGGCCAGCATGATGATGATCGCGATGACCCAGGCGAAGATCGGGCGGTCGATGAAGAAACGTGCCATGTCGGGTTCCCCTTACTGCGCCGGACGATCGGTGATGGGGGCAGGCGTGGCTGCGTCGGGATTGGTTCCTGCGGTTTGCTTGTTCGTCGTGCCGGCAATGGCCGGCGTGGCAGCAGTCGCCTGTTCGGTCGCTTGCACCGGCATGCCGGGCTTGATCTTCTGCAGGCCCTCGACGATCACCTGCTCACCGGCGGCGAGGCCGCTTTCGACCAGCCACTGGTCACCGACGGTGCGGCTGACCTTGACCTGGCGGGCCGCGACCGTGCCGTCCTTGCCGACCACCATCGCGGTGGCGTTACCCTTGGCATCTCGGGTGATGCCCTGCTGCGGGACCAGGATCGCGTTCTCGCGCACGCCGTTGCCGATCACCGCGCGCACGTACATGCCGGGCAGCAGGACCTGATCCGGGTTGTCCACCACCACGCGCAGCGCGAAGGTGCCGGTAGAGGGATCCACGCTGACCTCGGAGAAGGCAAACCTGCCCTGCTGCGAGAACGGCGTGCCGTCCTCCAGGAAGATCGTCACCGGCAGTTCCTCGGTGCTGTCCAGCGTGCCGGCCGCCAGGCCCTTGCGCAGTTCCAGCAGCTCGCTGCTGGACTGGGTCAGGTCGACGTAGATCGGGTCAAGCTGCTGCACGGTCGCCAGCGGCGCGGCCTGGTTGGCGGTGACCAGCGCGCCCTGGGTGACCGACGACTTGCCGATGCGGCCGCTGATCGGCGCGGTGATGCGGGCGAAATTCAGCGTCACCCCGCGTCCTTCGACCGCAGCCCGGGCCACGCCAACATCAGCCTCGGCCTGGCGCAGCGCAGCGATGGCGTTCTCGTTGTCCTGCTTGCTGACCGCGTCGATTTTCGCCAGCTGGGCGGTGCGCGCGGCGGTCAACTGGGCCGACTTCAAGGTCGCCTGCGCCCGCGCGAGCTGCGCATTGGCGCTGCTGGCGTCGGCGCGCGATGCAGCGTCATCGAGCTGGTACAGCGGCTGCCCGGCCGTCACCAGACCGCCTTCCTCGAACATGCGTCGCTTGACCAGCCCGCTCACCTGCGGGCGTACCTCGGCCACCAGGTACGGGCTGGTGCGGCCCGGCAACTCACGGGTCAGCGTCACTGGCGCGGTCTTGAGCGTTACCACGGTGACCGGCGACGGCCCCTGTTGCGGCGGGGCTTCGTTGCCGCCACAGGCGCTGAGGGCGATCGCAAGCGCAAGTGGCAGGAGGATCAGGTGGGCACGCTTCGACATGGCCGGAACTCGAATAGAGAGGGAGAAATGCGGTTGCTGCATCGCACAATCTACACAGAATGAACGCTCATTTATTTTTTGTCAACGACTCAAATGCAGATTCCTGGCGCGCGCCCCGGTTCCGTTCAGGGACGCAGAAAGCGGGCTGGGGAACCCCCAGACCCGTTCGCGAGACCTTCATTGAGCGCAAAGCCCCAGGTGACTGACGAAACACCGCGGCCACGTTGGCGCGTGGATGGTTTTGGCGCGCCGCGCTGGAGACCAACGAAGCGGTTACGGCATCGCCGCAGTGGCGGGCTTGAGCAAGTCCAGCACGGCCACCGTCATCGCTTCGGTGCCCAGCCGCACCGAGGGCTCGGCATCGATCTTGAACAGCGGCGAGTGGTGCCCCGGCACTGGAGGCCCACCGGCCTTGGCGGCATCGAGCGCCTGTTGCGGGGTGCCGCCGACGCTGAAGTAGAACCCGGGCACGCCGAGTTCCGGCTGCACGAAATACGCGAAATCCTCCGCGCCCATGCCGACGCGCGGTGGCGACTTCAGCATGTCCGCGCCGAACGCCGAGATGAAGGCCGTGCGCATCCGCGCGGTGAGCGCAGCGTCGTTGATGGTGACTGGCGTCGATTCGATCCACACCTTCACTTCAGGCAGCCGATCTTCCGGCATGCCGTTCATCCGCCCGACGTTTTGCGCAATGCGCTTGATGCCGTCCAGCAACGTCTTGCGCACCGCCCGGTCGTCGGAGCGAACCGTCAGTTGCAGGTCAGCCCGATCGGAAATGATGTTGTGCTTGGCACCGGCATGGAAGGCACCGACGGTGACCATGCCCGCCAACGCCGTGGATGGTGATGTCGATGCTGTCGGATGACGAGGAACTGATGCCCGGATCGGCAATGATCGTGCCCGTCGGCGAATCGGCATCGACATGGAACGCCAGCGCGACATCGGGCTTGGGGACGCGCGTGTACAGGTCGTCCTCCAGCATCTTGTGCGCGCCACCGATACGCTCCTCCGCGGGCTGCACCACGGTGGAGGCATTGGTCAGGCCGCTTGCCTCCTTCAGCGGCAGTCCGTCCATGTCGGCGCGCACCAGCACGGTCGGGCCGGCGCCGTTCTTCATCACCCCGACCACGCCGGTGCCACCGACGTGGTCGGTGACCTCGATCCCGGGAATCGTGCGCAGCTCCTTGGCCATCCGCGCGGCAGTTTTGGTCTCCATGTAGGAGAGTTCGGGAATGTTGCCCCCAGACTCGCCCCGCTACCCCCTCCCGGGCACGCGACCCCAGCCCCTTTCGTGGAAGGGGGTAAGCATGCAACCGATGATTTGAATCGGGTTGCGTGAAACGCCCGCTCACTGTTTCACGGCCAACGTCATTTCTGATGTGGGCGTCTGAACGATTGAGGTCAGTCTTCTGGATCGCTCTCGGATGGTTTCTCGGCTGGCGTCGCCTTGCTCCGCTGCCCCATTGCGATGATCCGCTCCGCGATTGACGGCCCCGATATCTTCGGGCCGGATGCCCATTGGGCGCGGTCGGCTTCCTCCGACACGAAGGGAGGCAAACCACTGTACAAGCCGAGATGTAAGGGCTTTTCGTTCATTGACGAACTCTACGTTCCTTCTTCCGGTACCTGGATGGCTTCATCACACACGTACAGGAGGCCGCACGCGCTTACCGTGGTTTCCCCGCATAGGCCGCAATACACGCCTCCATCGTGGCGTCATGGATATCCAGCACCTTTCGCAATGGGGTCTGGTAGCCGCCAGCCAGATTCCACGCCACGGGTAGGCCGATCTCCCGACAGGTTTCAAAAACCAACCGATCCCGCTCTGCCAACTGGTTGTCTGTAAGCCAACCACCCAACGGGTCATCGATGTGCGGGTCCGCGCCGGCTTGGTAGAGCAGCACGCCACAGCCGGAGAAGCTGCGCACCCGCTCGGGGATGCCCGCAAGGAACTCCAGGGCTTGGTACTCGTAATGGAACGTCTTTCCGGCGGTGTAGTGCTCGATGCCTGCGGGACTGAGACGCCGGAGAATCTCCGCAGTGCCGTTGCCATAGTGCATGTCGTAGTCGAGGATGCCGACCCTCTGAATGCCGTCCTCTGCCTGCAAGGCCAATGCCGCCACCATGAGACCGTTGAACGTGCAGAACCCCCCTGCTTCGGCGTAGCACGCATGATGGAAGCCCGACACGGGGGCGACCGCTACGGCTCCATTGGCGATGGCCGCCCTCGCCGCCGCCAGCATGGCCCCGCTGGTCCAGGGCAACGCCTGCGCCACTGACACGAGGGTGTTGTCGAACCCGTTGGGGATGCGCCCCGACAGAACGCCATTCACGTACGCCGATGCATGGGCACGGCAAAGCTGCTCCACCGTGGCGGGTTTAAACGGCTCGAAGGACAGCGAGCTCCCGAATCGACCCCAGCTTTGCACCACCTCGCGCGGCTTGCCAGCGCTGGGGGAGTAGCTGTGGGCGTCTGCAACCATGCGCTGGTCGTAGAAAACCGGGATTGCCGAAAGTTGCTGGGCTTCCCCAGAATGGGTCATGACCTATTGCCTTAGTGTTAATCGCACAGACTGAGTCACAGGCTTGTGCGTTCGTGCCATCTTTGAGCCCGACTTGCCCAGCTCTGGTCGCAGACGAAGTGCAAGCCGCAATGCAATTTCCTCCAATTAGACACGCAGACCTCGTTGCTCGGGCTGCCAACGGCTGACATCCAGTTGCGCGGTGCCAATCCCCAGCGCGCGTACCCACTTGGCAGAAGCATCCAATGTGCTCCAGGTCTTGGGCGCACCTTTGGCGGTCGCGGCAGTGACCGTGGCAGTCGGCGTATCGGCCTCGACGTGAAAGCGGGCTCCATCCGCAATGATGCGAATGCGCTTCACTGCACCCGCTTCCACCAACGCCCGCAGCGTCTTCTCATCCATCGTCGGTTTCCCTAAAAAGTTCCGGTTGCTCGGGAATCGGGATGCCCGTCGCTTCGCAATGCCGACGAATCAGTAGTTCGACCAAGTTGGCAACACTGCGGTGTTCATGCAGGGCCGCAACCCTCGCCGCCTCTTTAAGGGCGGGGTCGATCCTGAGATTCAGGGTGGTTGTTTTTTTTGGTGCCACAGAATTGAGGCCGGCGCGAACGTGATTGCAATGTAACGCATATGTGCGCAATAGTGTAGACCCACGGGTCGCACGCCCGGCGATCGGCGAGAAGCGACATCGGGGAGTTGTTCAGACCTTCCCTAGTTGTCACATCCCGCACGATCACAGGATCGTCACGGATTTGTTCGTCAGCTATCAGCACATCGACCTGCGTGGTAGCGGCATAGCTGGCGCTCCACAATTGTTCCGCGTCGTGACTGCCGAACGCACCATCAGGCCACGGCAGCCTGCAATGCGGGTTCCTCCGGTCTGCGGGTGATGAGGTTTCAAATTGCCATGATCGTTCCTCTAGTGAGCGTGATTGGAAGGCGTGGCCGGGTGCGCTATCACCCGGTCATGCCGCTTTACCGGCTAAGTCGGATTCTTCATGCCGCCTGCGGAATGCGCTGCACCTGTTTGGCAAGGCGCGCGCGTTCCTGTTCCACCTGCCACAGGTCATAGGCGGACTGATGCCCCAACCAGCTTTGCGCGCTGGCACCGAAGGCCAGTTCAAGGCGCATCGCCATTTCCGGCGTGACCGCGCCGCCGCCGTTCACGATCTTGGAAACCGTCTTGCGCGACACACCCAGCGCATCGGCGACGGCAGTCACGGTCAAGCCCAGCGGCTCCATCCACAGGCCCGCCAATACCTCGCCCGGATGCGGCGGATTGTGCTGCCGGATGCCGGCGTTCCTAGTGATAGTCTTCATAGTTCACCACCTCGGCATTGCCGTTGTCGAAGCGGAAAGTCATCCGCCAGTTCGCTTGCACGGTGACGGCCCATGTTCCCTTGCGGTCGCCTTTCAGTGCATGCAGCCGCAAGCCGGGCAAGTCCATGTCTTCGACCGTCGCCGCTTGATCCAATTGCGCCAGCAGCAGCCGCAGCTTGCCGGCATGCTTGGCCTGAATCCCGGCCGCACTACCCGTGCGGAAAAACCGTTCCAATCCCTTGTGGCGAAAGGTCAGGATCATGGGCGGACTGTAACTCTATCGGTTACATGACGCAAGGTCATGCCTGCGATGCCTTGCGCTTGATCGGCACCACGTTGGCATCGGTGCGCAGCGCGTCCAGATAGTCCGCCCAGCCCTGCATCATCTTGCGGCGCTCGGGCAGGTGCGCCGTGCGGTTGTAGGCGCGACCGTTCGGATCGCGTACCGCGTGCGCTAACTGGTGTTCGATGAAGTCGGGCCGGAAGCCAAGCACTTCATCCAGAATCGTGCGGGCCATCGCGCGGAAGCCGTGGCCGGTCATGGTGTCGCCATCGAAACCCATGCGGCGCATCGCGGCGTTGACGGTGTTTTCACTCATTGCCCGGTCGCGGCCACGCACGCCGGGGAACACGTACATGCCCCGCCCTGTCAGCAGGTGCAGTTCGCGCAGGATATCCACGGCCTGCGATGCCAGCGGCACGATATGCGGTGTGCCGGTTTTGCTGGCCGTAAAGCGCCATTCCGCTGCATCCAAGTCGATATCAGCCCAGCGCGCGCGCCGCAGTTCGCCGGGACGCACGAAAAACAGCGGGGCCAGCTTCAATGCGGCATTCACTACGGGCGAGCCTTGATAGCCCCATAGCGCGCGCAGCAGCGGGGCCACGTCCGCCGGTTCGGTCAAGCTGGCGAAGTGCGTTTTATCCGGTTGCTGCAACGCGCCCAGCAGGTCGACGGCAGGGTTACGGTCAGCGCGGCCGGTGGCGATGGCATAGCGGAATACCTGCGATGCCAGCATCCGCGCCCGGTGCGCTGTTTCCACGGCTCCGCGATGTTCCACCTTGCGCAGCGCGCGCAACAGCATGGGCGCTGTCACGTCGGCAATGGCCACGTTGCCAATCGGGGCAAGGTCGGTTTCCAGCAGGCGGCGTTCCCTTTCCACGGAACCGGGGGCCAGTTTCTTTGCACGCGGCGCCAGCAGTTCGGCGGCAACGGCCGCGAACGTGTTTGCCGAGCGTTCCAGCGTCGCCACCTTTTCGGCCTTGCGTTGTTCGCCGGGGTCGACGCCAGCGGCCAGCAGCTTGCGAGCCGCCGCATGCTTCGCCCGTGCATCCGCCAGCCCGGTATCGGGATAGGTGCCGAGTGACAGGCGCTTTTCCTTGCCGCCATGCCGGTACTTGAAACGCCACCACTTGCCCCCTGCCGGGGAGACTTCCAGATACAAGCCGCCGCCATCGAACAGGCGCAGCGCCTTGTCGGTGGGCGCTACCTTGCGGATCGCAATGTCTGTAAGGGCCATTGGGGGCAACTGGGTTTCGGCGGATGCCTGTTGCCCCCAAGATTGCCCCCTGTTGCCCCCGGATTGCAAGGGCCGTTACCGGACGTTGTGGGTC
>Ga0209476_10002539_pt1 | contig 12190 bp, 8 predicted proteins | sample KloWWTrecipitate_FD_187179 | JGI IMG/M metagenome (GOLD analysis project Ga0209476, IMG submission 187179) | Active sludge microbial communities from Klosterneuburg, Austria, studying microevolution and ecology of nitrifiers - Klosterneuburg... | ecosystem: Engineered > WWTP > Aerobic digester >... | reverse complement strand
TGATCCGATCAAGGCGCCGATTCCGGTCGTGCCGACCTGCCACTACCAGATGGGCGGTATTCCGACCAACTACAAGGGCCAGGTCGTGGTGCCCAAGGATGGCAGCCCGAACAGCCCGGTGCAGGGTTTCTACGCTGCCGGTGAATGTGCTTGTGCCTCGGTGCATGGCGCAAACCGCCTCGGCACGAACTCGCTGCTCGACCTGCTGGTTTTCGGCAAGTCGGCGGGCGAGACCGTGGTCGAAGACTTCAAGTCCGGTCAGCTCACGCTGAAGCCCTTGCCTGCCAACGCTGCCGACGTATCGCTGGCGCGCCTGGCCCGCCTCGAGTCGCAGACGAAGGGCGAAAGCGTGTTCGACGTGGGTATGGAGATGCGTCGTACCATGCAGAAGCACGCGGGCGTGTTCCGCTTCGATCAGTTGCTGAAGGACGGCGTGAAGAAAATGGGCGAGGTCGCCGAGCGCGTCAAGCGTACCGAGATCGCGGACAAGTCCAAGGTCTGGAACATCGCTCGTATGGAAGCGCTGGAACTTGACAACCTGATCGAGGTTGCGCGTGCCACCATCGTTTCGGCCGAGGCCCGCAAGGAGTCGCGTGGCGCTCACGTGCGTGACGATGCACCCGATACGGCAGAAAACCCCAACGGCCGTGACGATGCCAACTGGCTCAAGCACACGCTGTGGTACAGCGACGGCGACCGCCTCGATTACAAGCCGGTCAACCTCAAGCCGCTGTCCGACGACGTCGAGCCGATCGCGCTCGCCAAGCGCACCTACTAAGCGCCGGGAGAACTATTCATGACCAAGCGTACCGTTAATTTCAAGATCTACCGCTACGATCCGGACAAGGACGAGAAGCCCTACATGCAGGACATCTCGGTCGAGCTTGAGGCTTCGGACAAGAAGCTGCTCGACGCCATCGTGCGCCTGCGCGCGAAGGACGACTCGATGGCCTTTCGCCGCTCCTGTCGAGAAGGCGTGTGCGGCTCCGACGCGATGAACATCAATGGCAAGAACGGTCTGGCCTGCCTGACCGATGTCGACAGCCTGCAGCAGCCCATCACGCTGCGCCCGCTGCCCGGCCTGCCCGTCATCCGCGATCTGATCGTCGACATGACGCAGTTCTTCAAGCAGTACCACTCGATCAAGCCCTATCTGGTCAACAACGATCCGGCTCCGGAGCGCGAGCGTCTGCAGACACCCGAAGATCGCGAAGAGCTCAACGGTCTCTACGAGTGCATCCTGTGTGCCTGCTGCTCGACCGCCTGCCCGTCGTTCTGGTGGAACCCGGACAAGTTCGTCGGTCCGGCCGGCCTGCTGGCAGCCTATCGCTTCCTCGCCGACACTCGCGACCAGGACACCAACGCGCGTCTCGACAACCTCGAGGATCCGTATCGCCTGTTCCGTTGCCACTCGATCATGAACTGTGTGGACGTCTGCCCGAAGGGTCTTAACCCGACCCGCGCGATCGGCAAGATCAAGGACATGATGGTTCGACGTGCGGTTTAAGGACGAGGCCAATACATGAGCATCAACAGGGGGCGCATCCGCTGGCAGTGTCGTCGGGCTCTGCTTGAGCTCGACTTGGTGTTTACGCGCTTTCTGGAGCGGGATTTCGATCGTCTCACCGACGATCAATTGGCGGATCTGGATGATCTGCTGAGTTGCGATGACTATGATATCTGGGCACTGGTCAATGGCAGCAAGGCATGTGAGGTGGACCGCTGGAAGGAGATGATCGGCCTGCTGGGTCAGCCCTGACCTTGCAGGTACGATCACAATACGACAAGCAGTTAAACCGGTCAGTAGAAGGGACGATCTATGAGCACTGAACGCACGGCAACGCTAACCGTCGACGGCAAGACCGTCGAATTCCCGGTCATGACCGGCACTCATGGGCAGGATGTCATTGACATCCGCACGTTGGGCGCAAAGACGGGTCTGTTCACCTACGACTCCGGTTTCCTGTCGACTGCTAGCTGCAAGTCGAGCATCACCTTCATTGATGGCGACAAGGGTGAATTGCTTTACCGCGGCTATCCGATCGAGCAACTGGCCGACCAGTGCAATTTCCTGGAAGTGGCCTATCTGCTCAAGAACGGTGAACTCCCGAATGCAGCGCAGAAGCGTGAGTTCGAGGACACCATCAAGAACCACACGATGCTGCATGACCAGATGACGAAATTCTTCACTGGCTTCCGTCGTGATGCGCATCCGATGGCGGTGATGGTGGGTGTGGTGGGTGCGCTGTCGGCGTTCTACCACGATGCGATGGACTTCTCCGATGCCAAACATCGCAGCGTCTCGATCAACCGTCTGATTGCCAAGCTGCCGACCATCGTTGCCATGGCGTACAAGTACAACAAGGGTGAGCCCTTCATGTACCCGCGCAACGATCTCGACTACACCGCCAACTTCATGCACATGATGTTCGGCACGCCGTGCGAAAAGTATGAGCCGAACCCGGTGCTGGTGCGTGCGCTCGACGTCATCTTCACGCTGCACGCCGACCATGAGCAGAATGCTTCGACCTCGACCGTGCGCCTGGCTGGTTCCTCGGGCGCCAACCCGTTCGCCTGCATATCGGCCGGTATTGCCTGCCTGTGGGGCCCGTCGCATGGTGGCGCGAACGAAGCCTGCCTGAACATGCTGGAAGAGATTGGTGATGTGTCGCGCGTGCCCGAGTTCATTGCCCGTGCCAAGGACAAGGACGACAGCTTCAAGCTGATGGGCTTCGGCCACCGCGTCTACAAGAACTTCGATCCCCGCGCCACGCTGATGCGCAAGGTGTGCAACGAAGTGCTCAAGGAGCTCGGCCTTGAGAATGACCGTCTGTTCAAGCTGGCGATGGAACTTGAGCGGATCGCGCTCGAAGATCCTTACTTCGTCGAGAAGAAGCTCTATCCGAACGTCGACTTCTACTCGGGCATCGTCCAAAAGGCGCTGGGTATCCCGACCTCCATGTTCACCTGCATCTTCGCGCTTGCGCGTACGGTCGGCTGGATCACCCAGTGGGAAGAGATGATTACCGATCCGGAGTACAAGATCGGCCGTCCGCGCCAGCTCTACATCGGCACGGCGCGGCGCGACGTGCCTGCGATCGAGCAGCGTTCCTAAGAGAAGATGGAGAGGGGAGGGGGGCTCCGCCGAGTCTGACAGTAACGGGGTGGTCGTGCGTGCGCGGTCATCCCGTTTTTCTTAGAGCCGCGATGCCTGGCGTCTCCGACCACCGTATTACCCGAAAGCAGGGCAACGCAAACCAAAGGTGGCTTTCATCATGATGAAGCAACTCGAACAGACCTCGTACTTGTTCGGCTCGAATGCGCCGTTCATCGAAGAGCAATACGAAAATTACCTCGCCGATCCGAATACGGTCACCGAGGAGTGGCGCAACTATTTCGACCAGCTGCAGAGCCAGGCCGGATCCGCCGCGCGCGACGTCGCGCATGGCCCCGTGATCGCAGCCTTTGAGCAGATGGCGAAGCGCGGCCCGGTCCGCACCGTCGTTTCCGGCGGCGGCGAGGACAAGCAGCAGGTTTCTGTGCTGCAGTTGATCAACGCCTATCGTTTCCTGGGGAACCGCTGGGCCAACCTCGATCCGCTCAAGCGTACCGAACGTCCCCAGATTGTCGAACTGGAGCCGTCCTACTACGGTTTCACCGAGGCCGATCTGTCCAAGAGCTTCAACGTTGGCTCTTTCCACGGCTTCACCACCGAGCATGCCACCCTGCGCGAGATTCTTGAGGCGCTGCGGCAGACTTACTGTAGCTCGATCGGCTCGGAGTACATGTACATCTCCGACATTGCGCAGAAGCGCTGGATCCAGAGCCGCCTGGAAAGCGTGCGGGGTACGCCGAAGTTCTCGCTGGAGGTGAAGAAACGCATCCTCGAGCGCACGACGGCTGCCGAGACGCTCGAGCGCTACCTGCACACCCGGTATGTCGGCCAGAAGCGCTTCTCGCTCGAGGGCGGCGAAACCGCAATTGTGGCCATGGACGAGATCGTGCGGGTGGCGGGTAGCCATGGCGTTGCGGAGACCGTGATCGGCATGGCCCACCGTGGCCGCCTCAACGTGCTGGTCAATACGCTGGGCAAGTCGCCGTCGATGCTGTTCTCGGAGTTCGAGGGCAAGGCTGCGGCCGATCTAACGGCGGGCGACGTCAAGTACCACATGGGCTTTTCCAGCGACGTCATGACCGCGGGCGGGCCGATGCACCTGACCCTGGCGTTCAACCCCTCGCACCTTGAGATCATCAACCCGGTGGTGGTTGGCTCGGTCTACGCCCGCCAGGTGCGGCGCAAGGATACGGCGAAGGGGCAGGTGCTGTCGGTGCTGATCCATGGCGATGCTGCCGTTGCCGGGCAAGGCGTGAACCAGGAGATGCTCAACTTCTCCCAGACCCGCGGCTACGGCACGGGCGGGACCATGCACCTCGTCGTCAACAACCAGATTGGTTTCACCACTTCCGATCCGCGCGACTATCGTTCTTCGCTGTATTGCACCGACATCTTCAAGATGGTCGAGGCGCCGATCTTCCACGTCAATGGCGACGACCCGGAGGCGGTCGCCTTTGTGACCGCACTGGCGGTCGAGTTCCGCCAGGAGTTCAAGAAGGACGTCGTGGTCGACATCATCTGCTTCCGCAAGCTCGGTCACAACGAGCAGGACGAGCCGATGGTCACGCAGCCGCTGATGTATCGCAACATCCAGAAGCATCCGGGTACGCGCAAGCTCTACGCTGACCGCCTGGTTGCCGAAGGCGCGATTGGCGCGGATGAGCCTGAGAACATGATTGCCCAGTACCGCGAGCATCTTGATCGCGGGGAATTGCTCTACAACCCGGTGCTTTCCGGCCACAACCGCCAGTTCGCGGTCGACTGGACGCCCTACCTCAAGCAGCCTTACACCGATGCAGCCGACACGTCGATTCCGGCGCAGGAAGCCCGGCGTCTGGCCGAGCGTCTGACGACGCTTCCCGATGGCTTTGAGCTGCATTCGCGGGTCAAGAAGATCATCGACGACCGCGCCTCAATGGGGCGTGGCGAGCTGCCGCTGGACTGGGGGATGGGCGAGAATCTGGCCTATGCCAGCCTGCTGGCTCAGGGCTACGGGGTCCGCGTGTCGGGCGAGGACGTCAACCGCGGCACCTTCTTCCACCGCCACGCAGCGCTGCACGACCAGAAGCGCGAACGCTGGGACGAGGGTATCTACAAGCCGCTGGAGCATATCCAGGACGGGCAGGCGGCTTTCCAGTGCTTCGATTCGGTGCTGTCCGAAGAGGCGCTGCTGGCGTTCGAGTACGGCTACTCCACCACCGAACCCAACGAACTCGTGGTCTGGGAAGCACAGTTCGGCGACTTCGTGAACGGTGCGCAGGTCGTGATCGACCAGTTCATCAGCTCGGGTGAGGCCAAGTGGGGACGCCTGTCCGGGCTGGTGATGATGCTGCCGCACGGCTACGAAGGCCAGGGTCCGGAGCACTCCTCGGCGCGTCCGGAGCGCTTCATGAGCATGGCGGCCGAGAACAACTGGCAGATCTGCGTGCCAACGACGCCGGCACAGATTTTCCATCTGCTGCGCCGGCAGATGATCCGCCGCCTGCGCAAGCCGTTGATCATCATCACGCCGAAGTCGTTGCTGCGTCACAAGGAGGCCATTTCCTCGATTGACGAGCTTGCCAACGGCCGCTTCCAGACCGTGATCCCCGAAGTCGAGAATCTCGACCCTAAAAAGGTCAAGCGCGTGGTGCTGTGCCAGGGCAAGATCTATTACGAACTGCTGGCGCATCGTCGCGAGAACAACATTACCGACACTGCACTGGTCCGGGTTGAGCAGTTGTATCCCTTCCCGGTCGACGAATTTGGCAAGGCGATCGAGCAGTTCCCGAACGCCAAGGAAATCGTTTGGTGTCAGGAAGAACCGAGAAACCAGGGTGCCTGGTACTGGCTTGCTTCGCGCCAGCACCTGATCAATGTGCTCGGTACCAAGCGCAAGTTGCTTCTCGTCAGCCGTTCGGCCGCCGCTTCGCCGGCAGTCGGCTATTACGCCAAGCACAACCAGCAGCAAAAGGCGATCCTCGAGAATGCTTTCGGTCCGATCAAGGACACCATGCCGCAGTCGCCGAACTGATAGAACAACCAGGGAGAGAATTCCATGCTGATCGAAGTCAAAGTGCCGCAGCTTTCCGAGTCTGTTTCCGAAGCCACGCTGGTTACATGGCACAAGAAGGAAGGCGACGCGGTTTCGCGCGACGAGAACCTGATCGATATCGAGACCGACAAGGTCGTACTCGAGACCCCGGCCCCGGCCGATGGGGTGCTGGTCAAGATCGTCAAGGTCAATGGGGACACGGTTACTTCGGGTGAGCTGATTGCCCAGATCGATACCGAAGCGAAGGCTGCCGCCGCTGCGCCCGCGGCTGCTGCAGCCCCTGCCGCGGCTGCGCCTGCCGCCGCTGCGGCCAAGACGTCCTCCTCGGCTGCAGGGGCTGCAAGCCCGGCAGCACGCAAGATCCTTGATGAAAAGGGTGTCGCTGCCGCTGATGTCGCCGGATCCGGCCGTGGCGGTCGCGTAACCAAGGAAGACGCCGTTGCTGCTCAGCCGAAGGCGGCTGCCGCTGCGCCGGCTGTCATCGCCGCCGTTGGCGACCGTGCCGAAGAGCGCGTGCCGATGACGCGCCTGCGTGCACGGATCGCTGAGCGCCTGCTCCAGTCGAAGAACGAGAACGCCATCCTGACCACGTTCAACGAGGTGAACATGGCGCCGGTCATGGCCCTGCGCAAGCAGTACGGTGACAAGTTCGAGAAGGCGCACGGCGTGCGTCTGGGCTTCATGGGCTTCTTCGTCAAGGCTGCAGTGGCTGCGCTGAAGAAGTTCCCGATCATGAACGCCTCGATCGATGGCAATGACATCGTCTATCACGGCTACATCGATATCGGCATCGCGGTCGGTTCGCCGCGCGGCCTGGTGGTGCCGATTCTGCGCAACGCCGAATCGATGTCGATCGCCGAGATCGAACTCAAGATCGCCGAGTTCGGACAAAAGGCCAAGGACGGCAAGCTGTCGCTGGAAGACCTGACGGGCGGCACCTTCTCGATCTCCAACGGCGGGGTGTTCGGCTCGATGATGTCGACCCCGATCATCAACCCGCCGCAGTCGGCCATCCTCGGCATCCATGCCACCAAGGATCGTGCCGTCGTCGAGAACGGCCAGGTCGTCGTCCGTCCGATCAACTACCTGGCGGTGTCCTATGATCACCGCATCATCGACGGTCGTGAGGCCGTGCTGGGTCTGGTGACGATGAAGGAAGCGCTGGAAGATCCGGCCCGCCTGATCCTCGACGTCTAAACGGTAGGTGTCGGGGCGCGCTCCGTCGCAGGGCTTCGGCCTGGGCGATGGAGCTGCGCCCCGTTTTTCTGTAGGGAGAGATGAATGTCCAAAGAATTCGACGTCCTCGTCATTGGCGGCGGTCCCGGCGGCTATGTCGCTGCGATCCGTGCCGCGCAACTCGGTTTCAAGACCGCCTGCTGCGAATCCAACCCCTATGCTGACCCCAAGGGCGAGCCGCGTCTCGGCGGCACCTGCCTGAACGTCGGCTGCATCCCGTCCAAGGCGCTGCTGCACACCTCGCATCTGTTCGAGGAAGCGGGCCACAGTTTCGAGAGCCAGGGCATCAGCGTGGGCACGCCCAAAATCGACGTGACCAAGATGATTGCGCGCAAGAGCGGCATCGTCGACCAGCTCACCGGCGGCATCAAGGGTCTGTTCAAGAAGAACAAGGTCACCCTGCTCAATGGTCACGGCGCTTTTGCCGGCAAGGGCGATGCGGGCTGGCACGTCAAGGTGGGTGATGAGCTTGTCGTCGCCAAGCAGGTCATCGTCGCCACCGGATCGGCGCCGCGGCATCTGCCTGGTGTCCCGGTCGACAACAAGATCGTGTGCGACAACGTCGGTGCGCTCGACATCGACGCCGTGCCGAAGAAGCTGGCCGTGATCGGGGCGGGCGTGATCGGCCTGGAGATGGGGTCGGTCTGGCGTCGGGTCGGGGCTGACGTGACCGTGCTCGAAGCCATGCCCGATTTTCTGGCTGCCGCCGATCAGGACGTCGCCAAGGAAGCGCTCAAGGTCTTCACCAAGCAGGGTCTCAAGATCAATCTCGGCGTGCAGATCGGCGAGGTCAAGATCGGCAAGAAGGGCGTGACGATCAACTACAAGGACAAGGATGGTGCGGACCAGAAGCTCGAAGCAGACCGCCTGATCGTGTCCGTTGGCCGTGTGCCGAACACCGCCGGGCTGAACCCCGAGGCGGTTGGCCTGAAGGTGACCGAGCGCGGCATGATCGAAGTCGATGACCACTGCCGTACCAACCTGCCTGGTGTGTGGGCAGTGGGCGACGTGGTGCGCGGCCCGATGCTGGCGCACAAGGCGATGGAAGAAGCCGTGATGGTCGCTGAGCTGATGGCGGGCCAGGCCGGTCACTGCAATTTCGACACCGTGCCCTGGGTGATCTACACCAGCCCCGAGATTGCCTGGGTGGGCAAGACCGAGCAGCAGCTCAAGGCCGCGGGCGTGGCTTACAAGGTTGGCAAGATTCCCTTCATGGCCAACGGCCGTGCCCTTGGCATGGGTGATCCGACCGGTTTCGTCAAGATGCTGGCTGACGCGAATACCGATCGCATCCTGGGCGTGCATATCATCGGCGCCAATGCCTCGGAGCTGATCTCCGAGGCGGTCGTGGCGATGGAGTTTGCCGGCTGCTCGGAAGACCTTGCACGCATCTGCCATGCCCACCCGACGCTGTCGGAAGTGGTGCACGAAGCTGCGCTGGCCTGCGACAAGCGTCCGCTGCACTTCTGATCAGCGCGTGATCCGCACGGGGTGAGGGAGGAGGGGGGCACCCCTCTCGACTCACCCCGTTTTGCCGTCAACCCTTTTGTCCTTCAACGAGTCGTTTCGCATCATGCCCCATCGCATCCTCAACGTAGCCGAGCACGGCATGCTCGATGTCTACGAGGCCGAGCTCAAGGCTCGTGGCTTCAGCTCCGACCCCGCCCAGCGTGCCGCCGCCACTCGTCTGCAGCGCTTGTACACTGAGCTGGTGGGCTTCAAGGCCGCACGCCGCAGCAAGCTGCGCAAGATGTTCGCGCGCCCGACCCTTCCGCGCAGCGTGTATTTCTGGGGCGGTGTGGGGCGTGGAAAGAGCTTTCTGATGGATTGTTTTTACGATTCGGTGCCTTACCAGCGCAAGCGCCGGGTGCATTTCCATGCCTTCATGCAGGAAGTGCAGAATGACCTGAAGAACCATAACCACGAGCCCGATCCGCTGCAAAAGGTGGCCGATCGGATCTCAGCAGCAACCCGCCTGTTGTGTTTTGACGAGTTTCACGTCTCCGACATTGCCGATGCGATGATCCTTGGCCGTCTGCTGGAGGCCTTGTTCGCACGTGGCGTGGTCTTCGTCATGACCACCAACTACCCGCCGGATGGGCTTTACCCCAACGGCCTGATGCGGGTCAATTTCCTGCCGACCATCGAATTCATCAAGGAGAGCTTCGACGTCATTGAAGTCGATGATGGAACTGACTATCGTCTGCGCACCCTCGAAGCCCTCGAGATTTACCTGATACCGCACGACGCCGCAGCCGAGCGCAAGCTCGAGGAAGACTTCGTTCGCCTGGCTGGCGGCCCGGGCGAAACCGGCGAAGTGGAGATTCTGGAACGCACGCTGCCCGTGATCCGCAAGGCGCCGGGCGTGATCTGGTTTGATTTCGCGATCCTGTGCAAGGGCGCACGCTCGCAGAACGACTACCTTGAGATTGCGCGCGAATACAACACCGTGGTGCTGTCGAAAATCCCCCGGATGCTGTCGGGCAATGCCGCAGAGGCGCGCCGCTTCACCTGGCTGATTGATGTGCTCTACGATCACCGCGTAAAGCTCATTCTCAGCGCCGAAGTGCCGGCCTACGAGCTCTACACTGAGGGCCAGAACGCCCATGAGTTCGTCCGTACCGTCAGCCGCCTGATCGAGATGCGCACGCGCGATTACCTGGCCGAGCCGCACCGCATTGCTTAGGCTTGCTTGCTGCGCCGCTTGTACACGGTCGGGTGGATGATTCGAACGGATGAGCCTGGCGGGATGCGACTGCGCATGCGAGCACGTACAATCCGGCATCCTGTTCCCTCGTCTGGCGCACGCCAGTCCGCATGTCCGACCCCACTCCCATCTTTGCCGCTGACGGCCCGCTCGCTGCTGCGATTCCGGGCTTCCGCGCGCGTCCGCAACAGATCGAAATGGCGCAGCAGATCGCCGCGGCGATCAAGGGCAATCGCGTCCTGGTGGCCGAGGCTGGCACCGGCACCGGCAAGACCTTCGCCTATCTCGTGCCGGCGTTGCTGGCTGGCGGCAAGGTCATCATCTCCACCGGCACCAAGACGCTGCAGGACCAGCTCTTCAATCGCGATCTGCCGACGGTACGCGCCGCGCTGAAAGTGCCGGTGTCGATCGCGCTGTTAAAGGGCCGCGCCAACTACGTCTGTCACTATCATCTTGAGCGCAATGCGCGCGACGGTCGTTTCCTCAGCCCGCAGGACGCCGCCGACCTGCGCGCGATCAGTCGCTTCGCGCAGGTCACGCAGTCTGGCGACAAGGCCGAATGCACCGATGTGCGCGAGGACTCCATGGCCTGGATCGCCGCGACCTCGACGCGCGACAACTGCCTCGGCCAGGACTGCCCGAACAAGGAAGAGTGCTTCGTCATGCAGGCGCGGCGCAATGCAATGGACGCAGACGTGGTGGTGGTCAACCACCATCTGTTTTTTGCCGACGTGATGTTGCGCGATGAAGGCATGGGCGAACTGCTGCCGGCCTGCAACGCCGTCATCTTCGACGAGGCCCACCAGTTGCCCGAGACCGCCAGCCTGTTCTTTGGCGAAAGCGTATCGACTGCGCAGGTGCTGGAGCTCGCGCGCGACACACGCTCGGAAACCGTGTCGGGGGCGCGCGACTGCGTGGCGATGATCGACCAGACGCGCAACCTCGAGAAAGCTGCGCGCGACCTGCGCCTGGTGTTCGGCAACGAATCCGCGCGTCTGTCTGCAGCGCAGGCCGCCGAGCGCGAGCACTTCGATGCCCAGGTCGATGTGCTGGAAAAGACGCTCGGCGAATTCCAGGCGGTACTCGACACCCAGGCGGAGCGCTCCGAGGGCTTGGCAAACTGTCTGCGACGCACGGAAGAAATGGCTGAACGCCTGGCCCGCTGGCGCAGCCCTGAAGAAAAGGATCTGATCCGTTGGGTCGAGGTCTTCACCCAGTCGCTGGCGCTCAACGCAACGCCGCTGCATGTGTCGGACGTGTTCAAGCGTCAGCTTGAAGCGCAGCCCCGGGCGTGGGTGTTTACGTCGGCAACACTGGCGGTGGGCAAGGCGGATTTTGGCCACTACTGCCGCGAGCTGGGTCTGGCGTGGATCGATCCGCCACCCATGACCTCGGTATGGGGCAGCCCCTTCGACTATGCCGAGCAGGCCTTGCTGTACGCGCCGGCCGGCATGCCCGACCCGAACTCGCCCGACTATACCGAGCGCGTGGCGCGCGTTGCACTGCCGCTGATTCGCGCTGCGCGTGGTCGTACCTTCGTGCTGTGCACCTCGCTGCGGGCAATGCGCCGCATCCACGAGCTGATCGTCGAAGGCCTGCAGCACAGCAAGGACGAGCTACCCGTGTTGCTGCAGGGGGAGGGCTCACGAACCGAACTGCTAGAGCGTTTCCGTCGCCTGGGTAACGCGGTGCTGATCGCCAGCCAGAGTTTCTGGGAAGGTGTCGACGTGCCGGGCGATGCGCTGTCGCTGGTCGTGATCGACAAGCTGCCCTTTGCCTCGCCGGATGATCCGGTGCTGGCTGCGCGCGTCGAGCACATGCAAAGACAGGGCCTCAGCCCCTTCATCCACCACCAGTTGCCACGGACCGTCATCAATATGAAGCAGGGCGCCGGGCGCCTGATTCGCAGCGAGCGCGACCGTGGCGTGTTGTGCATCTGCGACCCGCGCATGATCGACAAGTCCTACGGCAAGGTCGTGTGGCGCAGCCTGCCGCCGATGCGGCGTACCCGCGCAGAGGACGAGGCCGTCGCCTTCCTGCACACGCTGCCGCCGCCGCGATCCGCGGATTGATCCTGAACGTGTCGCTTGCTGCGATA
>Ga0209476_10002538_pt1 | contig 12193 bp, 11 predicted proteins | sample KloWWTrecipitate_FD_187179 | JGI IMG/M metagenome (GOLD analysis project Ga0209476, IMG submission 187179) | Active sludge microbial communities from Klosterneuburg, Austria, studying microevolution and ecology of nitrifiers - Klosterneuburg... | ecosystem: Engineered > WWTP > Aerobic digester... | reverse complement strand
GCTTGGGTCAGGTGTCGATAGTTCATCCGCTCCGTCCAACGGCCAAGTCAGACAGATCGGATGCTACGGCACCTGACCCGCTAGCCTTGCCCGGTCAGGCGGTGCACTTCGTGGTTGAATCCACCGGGCCAAAATAAGGGGCCAGAGTGAATTTGCGTTTGAAACGCTCACTTGAAACACATATTCACTCTGGCCCCTTTTTCAGCAGGCGATAGTCGCCCAAGTGGAACCATTTGCGGGACAGGATGAACCCGCTCGCCGGTTCCGGGGAGAGGCTGGTGACCTCTTCGGTCATGTTCCTGCGGTAGAAGGCGGTGCAGGCTGCGTTCTGCCAGACCGTATTGCGCATCTTGCGCCGCATGTTCGCGACGTAGGCTGCCTGGAGTCCAGGCTTCGCATCGATGGCCTTGATGCTCGCGTCTCGCTTCACGGCGCGGATGGCTTGCACGATGTAGCCGGCTGCAGCCTCCATGTAGGAAATCTGCGAACTGTGCCCGGTGCCGGTGTTCGGGCCGTTCAACTTGAAGTAGTTCGGGTAGCCGGAGACGGTGATGCCCTTGTAGGACGCGACCTCCTTCTCCCATTCGCTGTTGAGGTTGCGGCCACCCAGCCCGTACACCTGGAACGTCAGCGCCTTCTTCATGTTCGAGTAGGCGTAGTAGCCCGTGGCGTAGACGATGATGTCCAGCGGGACGTCCTTGCCATCCTTGGTCCTGATGCCCTCGGGCGTGATGCAATCGATCCCGCTGATGTCCACATCCACGTTGTCCCGTGCCAGCGCTGGGAGATAGGCGTTGCTTGGTATCAGCCGCCGGCAGCCCAACTCGTAGTCCGGCATCATGTGCCGTCGCACTTTTTCGTCGGTGATGTACGTGTCCAGCTGCTTCTGCAAGCGCCTGCGGTAGTGACCCTTCACGAGCCGGCTGATCCCGGACATGCCCGGATAACGGCGAAAGGCCACGAACCGGATGTCATAGAAGGAAAAGACCAGCAGGCGGATGGCCTGCCGTATGCCCGGCAAGGTACGAAGGTATCGCTCCACGGGGCCGTGCGGCCGGTCCGTGCGCGGGAGTATCCACTGCGCCTTGCCCATGAGCAGGGTCAGCCGGCTGACCTTGCCGGCGATGGCCGGCACGATCTGGGCAGCCGAACATCCCGAGCCGATCACGCCGACACGCTTGCCTTCATACGCGACGGAGTGGTCCCAGTGCCCGGAGTGGAACATCGGCCCCTTGAAGGACTCGGCGCCCTTGATCCTGGGCGTGTGCGGGTTGGCGAGCACCCCGCTGGCATCGATCACGAAGCGGGCGCTGTATTCCTCGCCTGACTCGGTCTGCACGTGCCACCGCAGTTCGCGCTCGTCGAAATCGATCCGGGTCACGGCCTGGTTGGTCCGTGCAAACTTGCGCAGGCCGAACTTGTCGATGATGTGGTTGGTGTAGGCGAGCAGCTCGCTCTGCGGGGCGAAGGACTTCCGGAACCGGTAGGGTACGAACGAGATGCAATAGAGGCTGGTCGGGACGTCCACCTCCGCGCCGGGATACGAGTTGACCTGCCAGGTGCCGCCCAGCTCGGCGCTTCTCTCCAGCAGGACGAAGTCGCCGCATCGGGCCTTCTGCAACCGGATGGCCGCCAACAGTCCGGAGAATCCGGTCCCGATGATCACGGTTTCGACCTGCACCACTGACTTCGAGCCCCCGGCGCGCGCCGCTACCGGTGTCGTTGCGTCTTGTTCCGCTGCATTCATGCCCTGGATCGTCCAATTGGTCGGTAGCCCACGTCCGATGCGGGGCCAGGCGATCGCGACATCGCCAGCACGGATCCCGTTCACGTGGCGTGGTGGCGCTGCCACCTTGCGAGACTCGCGTCAGAATACAGTTCCTGGAACCGTCAGGTTGGAACGGTACTCCAAACAACCAAGTCGCTGACCTGCCCATTGGGGTTCGGCGCCAATCAGGTCCGCACATGGCTGCCGCTCCCAATTCCCCCACAACACCCGACCCCACGCCGCCCGCCCCCGCCCCCCGCTCCACCTGGGCCGAACTGCGCGACGCCATCCGTGGCACCGGCGCCGACTACACGAAGATCCCGCTGCGCCGGGCCGTGTTCCTGCTGGCGGTGCCGATGGTGCTGGAGCTGGTGCTGGAATCGACCTTCGCGGTAGTCGACATCTTCTTCGTGGCCAAGCTCGGCTCCTCCGCGGTCGCGACGGTGGGTCTTACCGAGACGATGCTGTTCCTGGTCTATTCGATCGCGATGGGCCTCGCGATGGCGGTGACCGCAGTGGTCGCGCGGCGCGTCGGCGAAGGCCAGCACGACGAGGCGGCGGTGACCACGGTGCAGGCGATCTGGCTCGCGCTCATCGTGTCGGTGCCGTTCACGGTGGCGGGGATCGTGTACGCGCAGGGCCTGCTGCGCCTGATGGGCGCGGACGCCTGGACGCTGGCGCACGGCTATCCGTACATGCAATGGGCGCTGGGCAGCAACGCCGTGATCATGCTGCTGTTCACGATCAACGCGATCTTCCGCGGCGCCGGCGACGCCGCCGCCGCGATGCGCGTGCTGTGGGTCGCCAACGGCATCAACATCGTGCTCGACCCGATCCTGATCTTCGGCTTCGGCCCGATCCCGGCCTTCGGCCTCGAAGGCGCGGCGATCGCGACCACCATCGGCCGCGGCAGCGGCGTGCTGATGCAGTTGTGGATCCTGTTCCGCGGCGGCCAGCACCTCAACGTGCTGCGCAAGCACATCGGCTGGCGGGCCGCGATCCTGTGGAATATCGTGCGCACTTCACTGGGCGGCATCGGCCAGATGATCGTCGCGATGACCTCGTGGATCTTCCTGCTGCGCATCCTCGCCGCGATCGGCAGCGAAGCGGTGGCCGGCGCCACGATCGCGATCCGCATCATGATGTTCACGATGATGCCGGCGTGGGGCATGTCGAACGCGGCCGCGACGCTCGTGGGCCAGAACCTCGGCGCGCAGCATCCGGACCGCGCCGAAGCGGCAGTCTGGCGCATTGGCGCCTACAACATGGTGTACCTGCTCGCGATCTCGGTGGTCTTCTTCGCGCTGCCCGAGTCGCTCATGGGCATCTTCACCGCGGAACCCGCCGTGATCACCATCGGCGCGGAGTGGCTGCGGATCCTGTCGTACTCGCTGTTCGTCTACGGCTGGTGGATGGTCTCGGTCCAAGCCTTCAACGGCGCGGGCGACACGGTCACGCCGACGTGGATAAATGTGGTGTTCTTCTGGCTGATCCAGATTCCGCTGTGCTGGACCCTCGCGGTCCGGCTCGACTGGCAGCACTCGGGGGTGTTCTGGGGGGTGTTCGTCTCGGAGACGTCGGTCGGGCTGTTCACGCTATGGATCTTCAGTCGCGGCAGGTGGAAAGCGGCCACGGTTTGAGCGCGTCGCGTGGTCCCCAGGGCTCCACGGCCACAGGTCGCGACGGACGCTGTGTCTTGACGCCGGTTGCCGAGGCGCCGACATCAGTGCGCTGGACCCAGCAGGTGCAATTGCCTTACCATGAAGTAAGGAGATTTGAGAACTGCCATGAGCCGCGCCACCATCAGCAGCAAGGGCCAGATCACCATCCCAGCCGCGGTTCGGGCCGCGATGCGCGTGGACACGGGCGATCGCGTCGAGTTCGTCGAGATCTCGCCGGGCCGCTTCGAATTCATCGCCGCGACGCGACCGGTCACGGCCCTAAAGGGCCTGTTCGGCAAGCCGCCGAAGCCGGTCTCCATCCAGGCAATGAACGCCGCGATCCGCGCGCGCGCGGCCAAGGCGCGATGATCGGGCTCGACACCAACGTCCTGGTCCGCTACCTGATGCAGGACGACGCGGCCCAGGCCGCGAAAGCGAGTCGCCTGATCGAGCGCTGCAGCGCCGAGGAGCCGGGGTTCATCGCCATGGTGGTTCTCGTAGAGCTGGTCTGGGTGCTGGAAAGCAGCTACGGCATCGAGCGTGCCCGGATCGCCGCCGCGCTGGAGCTACTGCTACGGACGCGGGAACTACGCGTGGAGCAGGCGGAGACGGCCTGGCATGCAGTGCGCATGTACCGCGACTCGCGCGCGGACTTCGCCGACGCCCTGATCGCGCGTTGCGCAGCAGCGGCCGGCTGCGAGCGCACCCTGGTCCATACCCCCTAAGCGCGTCCACCTGAAAGTAGAGACGTCTCCGGGTTTTGCCGTTGCTGCCATTGCTGCTTGAACACCCTCGGCGGCAGATCACCGATGGCGCTGTGGATGCGTTGCTCGTTGTAGACCGGCAGCCAGCGCTCGGTCTCGGCGCGGACGTCGGCCAGCGTCTCGAAGCGGTTGGCGTCCAGGACCTCGACGCGAAAGGTGCCGTTGAAGCGCTCGATGTAGGCGTTCTGCGCCGGACAGCCCGGCTTGATGAACTCCCAGGTGATGCCGCGGCGACGCGCCCAGTCCTGCGTCTCGTGGCTGGTCAACTCCGGCCCGTTGTCGCTGCGGATCCGCTCCGGTGTGCCGTACAACTCGCAGAGCTGGTCCAACTCGCGGGTCACGCGCCCGCTGGCCAGGCTGAAGTCGATGGCGATCGCCAGGGCGTCACGTGCGAAGTCGTCGATCACGTTGAGGGTGCGGAAGGCCCGTCCGTTGGTCAGCGCATCGCTCATGAAGTCCAGCGACCAGCACTGGTTGGGCCGCACGGGCTGCACGAGGGTCTGCTTTGGCCGATCAGGCAAACGGCGACGCCGACGCCGACGCAGTGAAAGCCGGTGCGTCTCGTACAGGCGCGCGCTGCGCTTGTGGTTGATCCGGTGGCCGGCCTGGCGCAGCAGCTTGTGCAACTGCGGCAGGCCCCACGAGGGATTGGCATTAGCCAGGTCGAGCATTCGCGCCTCCACCACCGGATCGTCCAGCAACCGTCCCGCCAGCCGCCGCCGCTGGGTGGTACGCCATTGGCCCACCACCCGGCACGCCCGTCGCTCGCTCACACCGCGCTCCTGCACCCAGCGCACCGCCTCCCGGCGACGCGTGGGCGTCAGAGCTTTTTTGCCTGGATCAGCTCCTTGAGCAGCGAGTGATCCAGGCTCAGGTCGGCATACATGCGCTTGAGCCGGCTGTTCTCCTGCTCGAGCTCGCGCAGCCGCTTCATGTCCGACACCTCCATCCCGCCGAACTTGGCCCGCCACTGGTAGAACGTCGCCGCGCTGATGCCGTGCTTGCGCGCAATCTGCGCGACAGCGACGCCGGCGTCTGCTTCCTTGAGTGCGGCTGCGATCTGGCTCTCCGTGAACTTCGACTTGCGCATGGGACCCTCCGTTGGGGAGAGTCTCCACTTATCCTTGGACGCACTCTAGGGGGTAAGGACCGAGTCATGAGCAGACAGACGCGGTACTCACCTGAGGTGCAGGAGCGGGCGGTTCGAATGGTGCTTGAGCACCAGCACGAACATAAGTCGCAATGGGCGGCGGTCCAGTCGGTAGCCGGCAAGATTGGATGCACGGCCGAGTCGCTGCGGCGCTGGGTTCGGCAAGGCGAGCGCGACAGCGGCAAGCGCGAGGGGCCGACCAGCGCTGAGCGGGACCGGGTCAAGGCGCTGGAGCGGGAAGTCCGCGAACTGCGCCGGGCCAACGAGATCCTGCGCAAGGCGTCTGCGTATTTTGCCCAGGCGGAGCTCGACCGCCGCGGCAAGTAATGCTGTCGTTCATCGACAAGCATCGTGAGGTTTACGGGGTCGAGCCGATCTGCAAGGTCTTGCCGATCGCCCCGTCGACGTACTACGAGCATGCGGCGCGCAGGACCGACCCGGCCAAGGCGCCGCCGCGTGTGCGTCGTGACAGCGAGCTTCGCGGCGAGATCCGCCGGGTCTGGGAGGCGAACTTCCAGGTCTACGGGGTGCGCAAGACTTGGCGCCAGCTCAACCGCGAGGCGATCGTGGTGGCGCGCTGCACCGTGGCTCGCCTGATGCGGGGCCTGGGCCTGCGCGGCGCGGTACGGGGCAAGACGATCCGCACGACCATCGCGGATCGAGCGCAGCCATGCCCACTGGATCGGGTGAACCGCCAGTTCAAGGCGCCGCATCCGAACCGGCTGTGGGTCTCGGACTTCACCTACGTGGCAACCTGGCGGGGATTCGTCTATGTCGCATTCGTGATCGACGCCTTCGCGCGCCGGATCGTGGGCTGGCGTGCATCGAGCACGCCCCGCTCCGATCTGGTGCTCGACGCGCTGGAGCAGGCGCTGTTCGACCGCCAGCCGGCCAAGGGCGGACCCTTGGTGCATCACAGCGACCGCGGCGTGCAGTACGTCTCGATCCGCTACAGCGAGCGCCTCGCCGAAGCGGGCATCGAGCCCTCCGTGGGCAGCGTCGGGGATTCCTACGACAACGCGCTGGCCGAATCGGTGATCGGACTGTTCAAGACCGAGCTGATTCGTCGTCGCGGGCCGTGGCGCTGCCTGGAGGACGTGGAGTTCGCGACCCTGGGATGGGTCGACTGGTTCAACAATCGTCGCCTGCTCGAGCCGATCGGCCACGTGCCGCCAGCGGAGTTCGAGCAGGCGTACTATCGTCAACATCAGGGTCAGGCCATGGTGGCCTGACTCAAACGCCGGAGCCTCCGGGATTTCCGGGGCGGTTCAGAGCCTCCTGCCATTCTGCGGCGCAATCAAGGACTAGTGACGCCGAAATGTCAATCGCTAGAACCGAATTCGAACCATGCGCTCGAGAAGATCAATGCCTGCGATACGAGCAGTGAAGCCACAACTCATGTCGATCCCGAGCGCCGGCGCGCATCCTAGCGTGAAGTTACCGACGTCCGTTGCTTCGTATGTCGACGGCAGCGTTATGTCACCATAGAATTGGCCCGTAACTCGATAGACCCGTCCCGCACATGCGCGGGCAAGCACCCAGCCCTCGCACTGAAATGTGTAGAAGGTCGGCTCGCGATCCTCGTCGTAGATGTACCAGACCCCGAACACGTTCTGCGTCAACGGGTCTTGTGTGATCGACATGCCACGGCCAGGACGCTGCGGATTCCAGTAAAGCCCCGAGATGTTTAGGATCGGCCTCACGTTTCCAAGGACCGCGTTGGGCATGGGCGCGACGGTAAAGGACTTCTCGCCTTGTTTGCCGAGGTTCTCGTACCAAACTTCCACAGTGTAGCTTCCGGCGGGCAGGGAGCCCAAACCCGCAAACGTCGAGCAAGGCGAACCTGGCGGCACGTCGAGCAGCAGCCTCAAGTCGACTCGAATTGTGTTCCCCGTCATGCTCACGCGATTGCGGGAATCGTCAAAGCAATCACCATTGACGGCATCACCCGGCGAGACTTCGACGAAAACTGGCTCGTAGCTCAACGGTGCCTGCGGAATTACGACGAAATCAAACCCCGCGGCCTGCGACTCAACCGGTCCGCACAACAATGCGCAGGCAATCGCAGCACTACAAAGATAAATCACCCTTCCCAAGTCATTCTCCTCGCCAGATCAGGCAGTCAATCAGTACGTGGGACGCGACCCGTCGCTATTCAGATACGCAAATCCCACCGTGACAACGCTGTCCGTGTACCCCGCTGATGTCATAGCTGACCGCTCCTCCTCAGGAAACAAGGCGAAATCGTCGTTCGCCAGGTTCCTAGCACGAATCAAAGTCGTGGTGCCTTCCGGCTGCGACGAGCTTGCAGGAAAGGCATATCCTTCAATCCCATCATACTGGTAGCCTGCGGCACTAAGGTCTGCTACATCCAGCAGCGCGGTAACATATGCGTGATCGACGTGATATGAATCGACTGAGCAGATTGGCCGCACAAGCTGTGAAAACCTACACGAATAGCTCATGCGATGTATCGGTACAAGTTCAATTGACGGATTAGCTGGGTTGACATGCGTGGTAAATACCCACACTTGTGCCGCAGGAGTAAACGCGGGCTTGCCGCCTGGAAACGAAGGATAGCCTGCGATTGTCCGACCAATTGGCGAGTAATTGCTACTTCCAATTGCCATTGTATTGTTTGTCCCAGCGGATCCCATTTGAGGAACCACAGTATAGAAATAGTCAGTCCGAAGCGGCCATTCCTTAAAGGAGAAGAGCGGTGTGAGTCGGTTCGTCGTCGTCAATACGCTCGTCAACGCAGCATGAGCGTTGGGCACCCCGTACCCAAGATCCCAAAGGCCACCAGTCGGGTTGCTAGCTGTAGAGAATAGACGCGATCTAATTTCAGCCGACGTAAGTAGTGGATTGACTGACCGCATTAGCGCAACGATTCCAGCTACATGTGGCGTAGCCATCGAGGTGCCTGTGCATCGTCCGTACCCCGGTCCCAATATGTCGTCAGATGCCTCGCCCGCGGAAGGAAAGCGATTGGAGTCTCCACATCTGACATAGGGTCCAGCATTCCAATCGCGACCAGTGTATACCGCAGACGCGACATCGGCTGCTGGCCCCATCACGCCATGGTCTGCCATCTCTGGACCTACATTTGACCCAACCGAATTGGAGACCTCGACCCACCGTGCGCCTGACCAGGATATCCCACCTACCGCGATCGTTCGACCGTCACGAGCAGGGAACCCGATCCTATTGAAATGGTCGGCATTTCCAGCCGCCGCGAGCATCACCACATCGCGCTGAATGCCGAAGTCCATGGCAGTGCACACAGCACTTTCGCCGGGACCGGCATCGCAGCCATTTGCTTCCACTGGGTCATTGCCTAAGCTCATATTGACCACCTGCGCGCCGATCTTAATTGCGCGCTCAAGGCCCGCGGCTAGGAGCGCCGTGCTTACAACTGGTGAGCCTTGCGCGGTCGATGTTACTCGTTGAACCAATAGACTGCAGTGCCAACAGGCACCGGCTACTCCAACTGGGTCGGAGTTTGGAAGGCCGGGCTGGGCGAGCGGGTTGTTCGTGTTCGCGGCGAGAATCGCCGCGACGTGCGAACCATGACCAGCATATGCGAAGCCTGGCGGTAGTCCCTCCAACTCGTCGACCGAGGAGTCTTGGTTTTCGAGATTTCGCGCGAACTGCGGTCGCCACGAGGCGGTAAGGTCAGGGTGAAGTGTAGGAAATAGCTGAATCCCGTTGTCTAGGACCCCAATGTACGCAGTTCCCCGAGAGAGCTCCCATGCCTGCTGCATTGAGTGATAGTTGCGCATTCCCCATTGATAATTTCTATAGTCGGCATTGATTTCGAAGTATGGATCGCCTGGCGTAGCGGAGTACTGCAGTAGTCGGTTTGGTTCGACAGAGACGGTTCTTGGGCTCGTTCGCAGTCTAGCTATCGCCGCTAATGCGTCGGTGTCGGATCGATAGGAAAGCACGACAAATCGTTGGAGCCTTTCGAGGGGATTGGACTCTCCGAGCTGAATACGGTTCGCGAGTTCGAGGCGGTCAGAGATCAGAAAGCGGGCACTTGTAGGCCGCCCCAATCGCCCAATGAGGTCGCGCGCCTCGGGGTTCGTTGAAGAATTCTGGACGGCTGCAACGATGATCTCAGCACTTGCGAATCCTCGGCCAATCCCGAAGTCGTACCGGAGGATGATCTCGCGACTCGGGGGAAGCGATGGCCCTGACTGTGCGTTTGCAATTGGAGCGAGTCCGGCCCCCAACAGCGCCACTAGTGGGAACGTCAACGCTGCATGTGACCTGTTGGGAGACATGGCGATCGCGCGGACCTTGTTCATATGATTTCTCCGCGAATGGGTGTCAGACGTGGACTCTGACGCATCGGTCGTCAGATACCACGCAGGAAGCGGAGTGGACCCGCCATGCCGTCGCCCGCCCCACTTGCCGAGACCTTCGAGCGAGCTGCGGCACGGTCGGTTCCGGTGTCTGTGCGGTTGCCGGCGATCAGGATGCGGCGGCGCAGCATTGCGCAACGTTTTGTTGCCATCCGATGGGTGGGCCATGCTCCGGGCGGCTGCGGTCAGTCAGGCTTAGCATGGCCCTCAAAGTACTGACCGGACTCGACGCTGGCTTCCTCTACATCGCGACGCCGGAAACGCTCGTGCACGTGGGCAGCCTTTGCGTGTTCGGGCGCCCGACGTACCTCCGCGGCAGTTTCCTGCTGCGCGTGCGCAAGCACATCGCGGGGCGCATCCATCTCGCGCCGATCTTCACCGGCCGCCTGGCGCTTATGCCGCTGGACCTCGGCCATGCGGCGTACGCCGCAGCTTGCGCAGAATCCGCGTAGGCACAGCAGCGCCCGCCTGCCAACTGCAGGATCGGCGCAATTCGCTGCGCTCATTGCGCCTTGCGAATGGCATGGCGGCCGTGCCGCGACGGCCCGTCGAACGGGGCGACGCGGCTTCAGACGATCAGGCGGCCTCGTCGCGGTACTCGTCCGGCATCGGGCAGATGCACACGAGGTTGCGGTCGCCATAGACGTTGTCGACCCGGCCCACAGGCGCCCAGTACTTGTCGCTGCGCGACACGCCCTCCGGGAACACGCCCTCGGCGCGGGTGTACTTGCGGTTCCAGTGCTCGTCGGCGAGGTCGTGCACGGTATGCGGCGCGTGCCGAAGCGGACTGTCCTCGATCGTGAAACGACCCTGCTCCACCGCGGCGATCTCGTGGCGGATCGCGATCATGGCGTCGCAGAAGCGGTCGATCTCGACCTTGGACTCCGATTCCGTGGGCTCGATCATCAACGTGCCCGGCACCGGGAAGCTCATGGTCGGCGCATGGAAGCCGTAGTCGATCAGGCGCTTGGCGATGTCGTCGACGGAGACGCCGCAACTATCCTTCAGCGGACGCGGGTCAACGATGCACTCGTGCGCGACGCGGCCGTTGTGGTTCCTGTACAGCACCGGGAAGTGGCTATCCAGTCGCGCCGCGATGTAGTTGGCGTTGAGGATCGCGACCTCGGTGGCGCGCGTGAGCCCGGCGCTGCCCATCATGAGGATGTACGCGTAGCTGATCGGCAAGATCGACGAGGAGCCATAGGGCGCCGCCGAGACCGGGCCGACCACGGCGCTGCCGCCATCGAGCACCGGATGCCCGGGCAGGAATGGCGCGAGGTGCGCGCGCACGCCGATCGGCCCCATGCCGGGACCGCCGCCGCCGTGCGGGATGCAGAAGGTCTTGTGCAGGTTGAGGTGCGAGACGTCAGCGCCGTAGTCGCCGGGCCGCGACAGCCCGACCTGCGCATTGAGGTTGGCGCCGTCGAGGTAAACCTGCCCGCCGTGTGCGTGCACGATCTCGCAGATCTCGCCGATGCGTTCCTCGAACACGCCATGCGTGGAGGGATAAGTGATCATCAGCGCGGCCAGCCGCTCGGCGTGCTTCACGGCCTTCGCGCGCAAGTCGTCCACGTCGACGTTGCCCTGCGCGTCGCACTCCACCACCACCACGTCCATGCCCACCATCTGCGCCGAGGCCGGGTTGGTGCCGTGCGCGGACGAGGGAATCAGGCACACCTTGCGCTGGGCCTGGCCGCGGCTCTTGTGGTACGCCTCGATCGCCAGCAGACCCGCATACTCGCCCTGCGCACCGGAATTGGGCTGCAGCGAGACCGCGTCGTAGCCGGTGATCTCGCACAGCCAGCGCTTGAGGTCCTCGAACATCTCGCGATAGCCGTGCGCCTGCTCGGCCGGCGCGAAGGGGTGCAGCGCGCCGAACTCGGGCCAGGTCACCGGGATCATCTCGGCGGTGGCGTTGAGCTTCATGGTGCAGGAGCCCAGCGGGATCATGGCGCGATCCAGCGCGAGGTCGCGGTCGGCGAGCTTTCTGAGGTATCGCAGCAATTCGGTCTCGGAACGGTAGCGACCGAAGACCGGGTGGCGCAGGCAGGCGCCGACGCGACGCAGGCTGGCGGGAATCGCCTCGGCAGCATCGCGCTCGACCGCGTCGTAGCGCAGGTCGCCACCGAAGGCGCGCCACACGGCTTCCACGATCGCCGGCGTGGTGGTCTCGTCGAGGTTCATGCCCAGGCGGTTGCCATCGAGCAGGCGCAGGTTGATGCGCTGCGCCAGTGCGTGCTCGACGATCGCGGCGCGATTGGCGCCGGCATCGACCGAGATCGCGTCGAAGTAGGCGTCGGCTTCCGGCACGTAGCCGAGTTGGCGCAGTCCGGCAGCCAGGGTCGCGGTGCGTCGATGCACCTGCTGGGCAATCGCGGCGAGGCCCTCTGGACCGTGGTACACCGCGTACGTCGAGGCCATCACCGCGAGCAGCACCTGCGCGGTGCAGATGTTCGAGGTCGCCTTCTCGCGCCGAATGTGCT
>Ga0209476_10002535_pt1 | contig 12203 bp, 9 predicted proteins | sample KloWWTrecipitate_FD_187179 | JGI IMG/M metagenome (GOLD analysis project Ga0209476, IMG submission 187179) | Active sludge microbial communities from Klosterneuburg, Austria, studying microevolution and ecology of nitrifiers - Klosterneuburg... | ecosystem: Engineered > WWTP > Aerobic digester >... | reverse complement strand
AGCTTGTATTCGACATCCCACGGATAATTGGCCGGGACGTCGTAGTAGGCGAAGGTCGGGCGCGAGATGGTGACCTTGGTGCCGGGCGCGAAGTCGGCCCCGCGCACGTAGGCGATCTGGCCGGTGGTGGCGCGCAGGCGGTTCTCCTCCAGCGCCACCACGTAGGGCAGGCGCTCGACCTCCGACTCGTCCATCAGGCGGAAGTCTTCGAGGAAGGGCTCGATCTGGCCCAGCGGCACGGCCTTGATCGCGTCGGCCAGCGATTCGCGCCGGACCTGCGGGCCGCCCGTGTTCTGCACATACGGCCGCCCGTTCAGGTAGGCCAGGCTGAGGCGGTCCCCGGGATAGATCAGGTGCGGATTCTGCACCTGCGGGTTGGCCTGCCAGATCTCCGGCCACAGCCAGGGCTTGGTCAGGAACTTGCCGGCGATGTCCCACAGCGTGTCGCCGCGCTGGACGACATACACGTCGGGATGGTCGGCCCGGAGCTCCACGTCCTCGGCGGCAAAAACCGCCAAGGCCAATGCAGCTCCCGCCACAACTGCAAGCAATTGTTTAAGCATGATGGCCAAAGTCCTGATTCCCCGGGGCCTTCGCGAATATAGCGCAAAGGCCCCCCAGTGAAAACGAGGCCCCGTTCCCGGTTCCGGGGGCCCCCCGGCCGGCTTGAAACGCCGGGGTCCGTGCCGCACTCTGGAGGCATGGCCCTCCTCACTATCCTTGAATTCCCCGATCCCAGACTGCGAACCAGGGCGCAGCCGGTGGAACGGGTCGACGACGCCTTGCGCCGCTTGGTCGATGACATGCTTGAAACCATGTACGCGGCCCCCGGCATCGGCCTGGCCGCGACCCAGGTCGACGTGCACCGCCGCCTGGTGGTGATCGACGTGTCCGAGACCAAGGACCAACCCCTGGTGCTGATCAACCCGACCATCCTCGGCAAGGCCGGCAGCCAGGTCTACCAGGAGGGCTGCCTGTCGGTTCCGGGGATCTACGCCGACGTGGAACGCGCGGACCAGGTCCGCGTCAGCGCCCTGGATCGCGACGGCCGCACGATCGAATTCGAGGCCGACGGATTGCTGGCGGTGTGCATCCAGCATGAGCTGGACCACCTCGAGGGCAAGGTCTTCGTCGACTATCTGTCGGCCTTCAAGCGCGAACAGGTGCGCAAGCGCCTGGAGAAGCACGCCCGCGACAAGCGCGCGGACGCGCGCGAACACACGCTTTGAGGCGGCGCTGACGGTCGCCGGGCCAGCGCGGCGGCAATGATGCGGCGCTGTCGCGACCATCGATTCCGCGGTCGCGCATGAGATGCGCTCCTACAATGGCAATGCTGCCGCGACGTTCGGGTCCGCGGTCGCGCATGCGACGCGTCCAGGCGGCGCCGCTCCCGTAGGAGCGCATCTCATGCGCGACCGCGGACTTGCAGGTCCAATCACGCTGCGATCGCAGCGACGCTTTCCACCGGAGTTCCCCGCTTGAAGCCCCAACGCATCGTTTTCGCCGGCACGCCCCACTTCGCCGTGCCCTGCCTGCAGGCCGCGCTGCGCAGCGGCCATGAGGTCGTGGGCGTGTACACCCAGCCCGACCGGCCGGCGGGGCGCGGCCGCGAGCTGGTGCCCAGCGCGGTGAAGGTGCTGGCGCAGCAGTGCAACGTGCCGGTGTTCCAGCCCGGGGACTTCAAGTCGCCCGAGGCCCGGGCGCAGCTCGAGGCGCTCAAGCCGGACCTGATGATCGTGGTGGCCTACGGCATGATCCTGCCGCGGTCCGTGTTGCGCATCCCGCGCCTGGGCTGCTGGAACGTCCACGCCTCGCTGCTGCCGCGCTGGCGCGGCGCGGCGCCGATCCAGCGCGCCCTGCTGGCCGGCGACACCCGCACCGGCGTGTGCCTGATGAAGATGGAGGCCGGGCTCGACACCGGGCCGGTGATGATCTCGCTCGAGACCCCGATCGCGCCCGACGACACCACCGGCACGCTGCACAACCGCCTCGCCACGCTCGGCGCGCAACTGGTCGAGGATGCGCTCAAGCTCCTGCGCGTGGGCCTGTCGCCGGCCGCGCAGCCGCAGGCCGCCGACGGCGTCACCTACGCGCGCAAGATGGAGAAGGCCGAGGCGCGGCTCGACCTCGCCCTGCCGGCGGTGGAACTCGAGCGCGCGGTGCGCGCGTTCTATCCGTGGCCGGTGGCCGAACTGCAGCTCGAGGGCGAGCGCCTGCGCGTGCACCAGGCCGAGGTGGTGGCCGATGCCCCGGCCGCCGCGCCCGGCACCCTGCTCGAGGCCGACCGCCGCGGCATCCTGCTCGCGACCGGCGCCGGCGGGCTGCGCCTGTTGCGCGTCCAGCGCGAGGGCGGTCGACCGGTCGGCGCCGCCGACTACCTCAATGCGCGCCCGCTCGCGGTCAACGCGCCGCGCACCTCGTGAGCGAATCCGGCGACGCGCGGGTCGAGGCGGCGCGCGCGATCACGCGCGTGCTGCGCGACGGCGCCGCGCTCGACGCGCAATGGCCGGCGGCGGACGCGCGCCTGGCCGATCCGCGCGACCGCGGCCTGGCGCGCGCGATCGCCTACGCCGCGCTGCGCGGCATCCATCGCTACGAGGCCCTGCTGGCGCAGTTGCTGCAGAAGCCGCTGCCCCCGCGCGAGGCCGCGATCCACGCCCTGCTGGTGTGCGGGCTGGCGCAACTCGAGCAGGAGATCACGCCGGGCTACGCGGCGGTGAGCGGCAGCGTGGCCGCGGCGCGCATGCTCGGCCGCCCGCAGCATGCCGCGCTGGTCAATGCGCTGCTGCGCCGCTACCAGCGCGAACGCGCCGCGCTCGAGCACGCGCTGCCGGGCACCGACGCGGTGCGCCACAACCATCCGGCCTGGCTGGTCGCGGCGCTGCGCGCCGCGTGGCCCGATGCCTGGGAAGCGGTGCTCGCGGCCGGCAACGCGCCGGCGCCGCTGTGGTTGCGGGTCAACCGGCGCCGCGCGTCGATCGAGGAGTACGCCGCGACGCTGGCGGCCAGCGGCCTCGCGCCCACGCGCCATCCGCTGCTGCCCGACGGCCTGTGCCTGGCGCCGGCGCCGGACCTCGCCACCCTGCCCGGCCTGGCCGAGGGCCACATTTCAGTGCAGGACGGCGCCGCGCAGCTCGCGGTGGAACTGCTGGCGCTGGCGCCCGGCCTGCGCGTGCTCGATGCCTGCGCGGCGCCCGGCGGCAAGAGCGCGCACCTGCTCGAACGCGAACCCGCGCTGGCGATGCTGCTCGCGCTCGACGACAAGCCGGCGCGGGTAGCGCGCGTGCGCGAGACCCTCGCACGTCTGGGGCTGGCGGCCGAAGTTCGCGAGGGCGACGCGACCGCACCCGCCGGCTGGTGGGACGGCAAGCCTTGGGACCGCATCCTGGTCGACGCGCCATGCTCGGGCACCGGCGTGATCCGCCGCCATCCCGACATCCGCCTGCTGCGCCGCGCCGACGACCTCGCCGGCCTGACGGCGCTGCAGGATCGCCTGCTCGACGCGCTGTGGCCTTTGCTGGCCCCGGGGGGCCGGCTAGTCTATGCGACCTGTTCGGTCCTGCCGGCGGAGAACGATGAGCGGATCGCGGCCTTCCTGGCGCGCACGCCAGCCGCGGTGGCCGTGGACGCGGTGCCGCAGGGCTTCGGACGCCCTTGCGCGCACGGGCGCCAGAACCTCTCGGGGGTCGACGGCATGGACGGCTTCTACTACGCGGTGCTCGCGCATCGCGCCTGAGCGCCGCGGCCGCGGCGCCGCGCGCGGCCTGCTCGCGGCGCTGGGCGCGCTCGCCCTCGGCGCCTGCACGGGCGCCGCCACCGGACCCGCGCCGCAGGCGCAGATCGTGCAGGCCGCGCTCGCCACCGGGCCCGCGCTCGAGGCCGACCTGCGCCTGGTGTTCTCGCCCACGATGCTCGAGGCGCTCGATCGCGGCATCCCGCTCACGCTGTCGATGGAGCTGCGCGCCGATACGCGCGGCGCCACGCGCCTGGTCGAACGGCAGCGACTCGAACTGCGCTACCTGCCGCTGGCGCAGCAGTACCAGTGGCTCGAAAGCGCGAGCGGCGCGCGCCGGACCTTTCCGCGCCGCACCCAGTTGCTGGCCGCGCTCGACCACGTGCGCCTGGCGCTCCCGGCGTCGTGGGGCGCGATCGCCGCCGGCACGCCGCTGGCCTTGACCCTGACCCTCGACCGCAGCGCCCTGCCCGGGCCGCTGCGCCTGCCCTCCCTGCTCGCGCGCGACTGGCGCCTGCCCGAAGCCCGCCACGCATGGCCACACGCCGGCTGACGCGGCTCGCGCTCACGGCGCTGCCGGCGCTGGCGCTGGCGGCGCTGCTGTTCGCCGCGCTGTTCCTCGCCGGCGACGCCGAAACCGACGCCAGCCGGCTGGGTGGATTCCCGCCGTGGCTGTTCGGCGGCGCCGCGGTCGCGGTGCTGGTGCTGCTCGGCACCATCGCGGTGGCGCTGGGACGCCTGCTGCGGCAGGTGCGCGCGCGCGCACCGGGCGCGCGCCTGGCCTCGCGCTGGACCCTGGCGCTGGTGCTGCTGGCGGTGCCGCCGGTGCTGCTGGTGTACGGCTTCGCCCTGCGCTTCGTCACCACCAGCATCGATTCCTGGTTCAACGTGCGCGTGGCCGAGGCGCTCGACGACGCGCTGGCGCTGGGCCGCATCTACCTCGACGACCAGCGCGCGCGCGCCGGAGCCGCGACCGAAGCCGAGGCCCGCGCGCTGGCGATCCTCGACCGCGGCGCATGGTCGGCGGCGCTGGACACCGCGCTGGACCAGCGCGGCGCGCTCGGGCTCGCGGTGTTCTCCGGCAACGGCGCGCTGCTGGCGGCGGCGGCCGCCGATCCGCGCCTGCTGCTGCCGGCGGCGCCCGAGGCGGCGACCCTGCTGGGCGTGCGCAACGGCGGCACCGACGTGCAGGTCGAGCCGCTGGGCACCGACCTCGCGGTGCGCGCGGTGTCCACGGTCGATGCCGATGCCGTGCTGGTCGCGACCTACCCGCTGCCGGCCGCGGTGCAGCCGCTGGCGCGACGCATCGAATCGAGCTGGCACGACTACCAGCGCCTCGCCTTCCTGCGCGGCTCGCTCAAGCTGACCTTCGTGCTGATCCTGTCCGCGGTGCTGCTGCTCTCGCTGCTGCTCGCGGTGCTGGCCGCGTTGCGGGTCGCGCGCCGCCAGGTCGAGCCGGTGGCGCGACTGGCGCGCGGGACCCAGGAGATCGCCGCCGGCCACCTCGGCCACCAGTTGCCGCCGGCCGGCGACGACGAACTGGGCTTCCTCACCGATTCCTTCAACCGCATGTCGGCCGAGCTCGCCGATGCCAGCTTGCGCGAGCATGCGAGCCAGGCCGAGACCGAGCGCCAGCGCGCCTACCTGCAGGCGGTGCTCGAACGGCTGTCCTCGGGCGTGATCGCCTACGACGCCGACGGTCGCCTGCGCACCGCCAACACGGCGGCGACGGAGATCCTCGGCCTGCCGGAGGCGCGGGTGCCGGAGACGCTCGATGCGCTCGCGGCGCTGCGCCCGGCACTGGCGCCGCTGGCGGTACTGCTGGCCGCGCGGGCACGCGAGGGCGTGCGCGAATGGCGCGAGGAGCTGCGCCTCGCCGGTGCCGATGGCGACCAGGTGCTGGTGCTGCGCGCGGCCGAGCTGCCGGGCGCCGCCGAGCCCGGCGCCGCCGGCAATGGCGCGCGCTACGTGGTGGTGTTCGACGACCAGACCGTGCTCAACCAGGCCCAGCGCGAAGCGGCCTGGGGCGAGGTCGCGCGGCGCCTCGCGCACGAGGTCAAGAACCCGCTGACGCCGATCCAGCTCGCCGCCGAGCGCATGGAGTACAAGCTGGCGCCGCGCCTCGAAGGCGAGGACCGCGCCCTGCTGGGCAAGGCCACGCAGACCATCGTGGCCCAGGTCGAGGCGCTCAAGGCCATGGTCAACGCCTTCGGCGACTATGCGCGGCCGCCGCAGCTGCGGCTGGAGCCATTGGCGCTCAATGCGCTGGTCGCCGCGGTGCTGGACCTCTACGACCAGTCGCTGCCGCAAGCGGTGGCGCGCGCGCTCGATCCGGCCGAGCCGCGCGTGCGCGCCGATGCGGTGCGGATGCGCCAGCTCCTGCACAACCTGGTCAAGAACGCGCTCGAGGCGTCCGCGGGCGAGCCCGTGATCGAGGTCGCGACGCGGATCGCCGCGGGCGAGGTGGAGATCGTGGTGTCCGACCGCGGTGCCGGGCTGCCGCCCGACTTCGACGCGCGCTGGTTCGAGCCCTATCGCAGCGGCAAGTCCCGCGGCTCGGGCCTCGGTCTGGCGATCGTGCGCAAGGTCGCCGAGGAGCACGGCGGCAACGTGCGCGCCGAACGCCGCGACGGCGGCGGCGCGCGCTTCGTCGTGACCCTGCCGCTGGCCTAGTACCGGTCGGTTTGCGCCTTTGTAGGAGCGCACCTTGTGCGCGACCGCGGACTGGCCCGGCCACCCCGGTCCCCATTCGAGCTGGATGCCAGCGTGACAGTCCGCGGTCGCGCACAAGGTGCGCTCCTACAGGGCAATCGCGACGTGCAACGCGTCGAAGCGCGTCCGGGACCGCCGGCATCCGCGTGCCGGCGAGTTCCACTGAATGTCTGAGCCGGCACGCGGATGCCGGCGGGCCCGGACCCCCACGATCGCGGCACCCGGCATTCGTCGCGTGGCGCCTGCATGCGACAATCCGCGCCCGCCATGATCCCGCGCTTCCTCTCCCACGCCAGCACGCGCCGCGATGCCTGGCTCCTGTTCGGCTTCGCGCTGGTCGTGCTGGCGACCGGGATGGGCCTGCGCGACCCGTGGCCGGCGGACGAGCCGCGCTTCGCGCTGGTCGCCAAGCAGATGTGGGACAGCGGCAATTTCCTGATCCCGCACCGGGGCATCGAGCCCTATTCGGACAAGCCGCCGGTGTTCATGTGGCTGCAGCTGGCCGGCCATGCGCTGACCGGCTCATGGCGACTCGCTTTCCTGCTGCCTTCGTTGCTGGCCGCGCTGGGCACCCTGGCCCTGGTGTACGACCTGTCGCGCCGGGCGTGGTCGGCGCGCGCGGCGTGGTGGGCCACCGCGTTGCTGCTGCTCACGCTGCACTTCACCTACCAGGCCAAGAAGGCGCAGATCGATCCGACCCTGGTGTTCTGGGTCACGCTCTCGGCCTACGGCCTGCTGCGGCATGTGCTCAAGGGTCCGGCTTGGGGCTGGTACTGGCTGGGCTGGTTCGCCGCGGGACTGGGCACCATCACCAAGGGCGTCGGCGCGATCGCGCTGCTCGCCTTGTTGCCGTACCTGTGGGCGCGCTGGCGCGGCTGGCGCGGGCTCGCCGCGGGCATCGGCGGCTGGCGCGGGGCGGTCGCGCCGCTGTTCCTGGTCGCCGCGCTGTCGATCTGGCTGTTGCCGATGCTGCTGGCGACCTATGGCTCGGGCGATCCGGCGCTGCGCGCCTATGCCGACGACATCCTCTTCCGCCAGACCGCCAAGCGCTACGCCGATCCCTGGCACCACGTGAAGCCGGCCTGGTACTACCTCGGCGTGATGCTGCCGATGTGGATGCCGCTCAACTTCGCCTGGCCCTGGGCCTTCGGCGCCTGGTGGCGGCGCCTGCGCTGGCGCCGCGACGCCCGTTTCCTGATCCCGCTGGCGTGGGCCGCGCTCGTGGTGCTGCTGTTCTCCAGCAGCCCGGGCAAGCGCGACGTCTACATCCTGCCGGCGCTGCCGATGCTGGCCTTCGCCAGCGCGCCGCTGCTGCCCGGCATCGTGCGTCGCCGAGGCTTCCAGGTCCTGTGCTTCGCGCTGGCCGCGCTGCTGGCGCTGGCGACGCTGGGCGCGGGCCTCGCCGCGATCGTGGGCGAGCCGCGCTTCGAAGTCGCGCAGGAAGCCGCGCGCGGCCTCGACCCGGCCTCCGACAGCGGCTGGTGGATGCTGCTGGCGGTGGGCGCGATCGGCATCGTGGGCCTGGTCGTGTTCCGCCTGCGCCGCGGACTCGCGGCACTCGCGACCATGCTGGCCGCGATCTGGATCCTGGCCTTCGGCCTGTGGGGCTATCCGCTGATCAACGACGCCAACTCGGCGCGCGGCGTGATGGAACGCGCGCGCGCGCTGGCCGGACCCGGCACCGAGCTCGGGCTGGTGGCTTGGAAGGAGCAGAACCTGCTGCACGCGGTGCCGCCGGTGACCGAGTTCGGCTTCCTGCGCAGCTGGGGCGAGCAGCGCGTTGATGGGTTGGCGTGGATGGCGCAGGCGCCGGACACGCGCAGGCTGTTCGTGCTCGAGGAGGCGCTGGGGCCCTGCGTGCAGCGCGAGCTTGCGCAGGCGGTGGGGATCTCCAATCGCCGCACCTGGTGGCTGGTCGGCAGCGATGCGCTGGAACCTGGCTGCCATGACGCGGGTGGCGGCCCTGACCAGGGCGACTCGGCAAAGCGCGCGCGCGAATGAGCGCCGTGCAGGCCAGCGTCATCGTCTCGACCTACAACCAGCCCGACTGGCTCGAACGCGTGCTGCTGGCCTACGCGCGCCAGGACACGCCCGGCTTCGAGCTGGTGGTTGCCGACGACGGCTCGCGCGAGGACACCCGCGCGCGCATCGACGCGCTGCGGCCCGCGCTGCCGTATGCGCTCAAGCACGTCTGGCATCCGGACGACGGCTTCCGCAAGTGCGTGATCATGAACCGCGCGATCGAGGCCGCCAGCGCCGATTACCTCATCTTCTCCGACGGTGACTGCCTGCCGCGCGCCGATTTCATCGGCGTGCACCTGCGCGCGCGGGCGCCGCGGCGCTTCCTCTCCGGCGGCTACTTCAAGCTGCCGCGCGCGACCAGCGAGGCGATCACCGCGGCCGAAGTCGCGCGTGGCGCGCACGCCGATCCGGACTGGCTGCGCGCGCACGGCGTGCCGCGCGACCACAAGCTGTGGAAGCTCACCGCGCGCGGCTGGCGTGCGCGGATGCTCAACGCGATCACGCCGGCGCGGGCGAGCTGGAACGGCCACAACGCCTCGGGCTGGCGTCGCGACATCGAGTCCGTCAACGGCTTCGACGAGCGCATGCAGTACGGCGGCGAGGACCGCGAACTTGGCGAGCGCCTGCAGAACGCCGGCATCCGCGGCAAGCGCGTGCGCTACCAGGCCATCGTGGTCCACCTCGACCACGACCGCGGTTACGTGAAGCCCGGGATGATCGAGGCGAACCTCCGTATTCGAGCCGAGACCCGGCGCGCGCATGCGACCTGGACCGAGCATGGGCTGGTGCCCGGGCCGCGGGCGGCCTAGCGCTGAGGTCGCCGGTTGCCGCATCCGCGATTGTGGGAGTCCGCGACTGCCGGCATCTGCGATCGTAGGGGACCGCGACTGCGGGCATCCGCGATCGTAGGAGTCCACGACTGTGGGTATCTGCAATCGTGGGGGTCCGCGACTGCCGGGACCAGGGTGCCGGCTCAGACAGTGAAGCAAACTCGCCGGCACCCTGGTCCCGGCATTCGCGGACGCGCTTCGGTCAAGCGCGCGACGTGAGGCGCTTGCCCTGCGAGAGCGGCTTTCGCCGCCACCGAGGCCCATCGCCCGCAGGGCGGGCTCCTACAAAGCCGGCCTTGTAGGAGCGCGCTCTGCGCGCGATGGGCGCTTGCGGGATAATGCGCGGGCCATGTCCACCCCGAACCTTGCCGACGCCCTCGCACCCGCGCGCCACGCCGCCGCGCCCTTCCCGCACTTCCGCGTCGAAGGCGCGCTGGGCGCCGGCGTCGCCGGGGCGCTGATCGCGCAGTTCCCCGCGCTGGACCTCATCACCCGCGGCGCCGAGGTCGGCGACAACCGCCGTTTCAGCTTCTCGGCCGCCGATGCCATCGACGACGCGCGACTGGCGCCCTTGTGGCGCGACTTCGTCGCCATGCACGTCTCGCAGGCCTTCCTCGACGGCGTGCTGCGCGCGCTGGCGCCCGACATCCGCGCCGCCTTCCCGGATATCGAGGCGCGCATGGGCAAGCCGCTGGAACAATGGCGCGCGGGCCTGCGCCGGCGCCAGACTTTCGCCGATTGCGAGGTGCTGCTCGACGCGCAGGTCTGCGTCAACACCCCGGTGCTGCGCGCCGCCAGCAGCGTGCGCGGCCCGCACGTGGACAAGCCCAACAAGCTCTTCGCTGGGCTCTACTACCTGCGCCCGCCCGCAGACACCACCACGGCGGGCGGCGAACTGCAGCTCTACCGTTACACCAACCCGCGCGCGCACTTCGACGGCGCCGAGCTCGAGCCGCGCGACGTGGAACTGGCGGCGACCGTGCCCTATGCGGCGGACACCTTCGTGCTGTTCGTCAACTCGCTGGCCGCGGTGCACGGGGTCACGCCGCGCCAGCCCACGCCGGCGACGCGGCTCTTCTTCAACCTGATCGGCGAAGTCGCGTTCCCGCTCTTCGACCTCAAGGCGCGCCAGCAGCCGCTGCGTGGATTGCGCCGTGCGTTGCGGCGGGTGGGGGATCGGCTGGCGGGGCGACAGCGGGATTCGGGGCAGCGCTACGACTAGCGGACATCGATGGCTTCCTGTAGGAGCGCATCTCATGCGCGACCGCGGAATCAACGATTGCGGTTGCGTGTGGTCCGCGGTCGCGCATGAGTTGCGCTCCTACAGGGGCGACCCGCCTCAATCGCGATGGCGCAAGCGGTACCACCACCCCAGCCAAGGCCGCTCGCGGATCGCCTGGTCGCGGCGCCAGGCGCGCAGGGCGCGTTTGCGTTCGGCGAAGCGGGCGAGGAGCTGGCGGTGGGCGACGAAGCCCTGCGCCTGGTCGTAGGCGGCCAGCGCCGCAGGGTTGTCCTCAGCGGCGCCGCTGGCCAGGCCCAGTTCGATCGCGAGCGAGGGACGCGCGTAGCCCTGCTCGATCTCCTGCTGGATGCCGGCCGCCGCGATCGCGCCGGCGTTGAGCAGGCGCCGCAGTTCGTCCACCCACAAGGCGCCGTGCGGGTGGGTGGCGCAGACCCAGGGCTGGGTGCGGATCTCGGTGAAATGGAGATTGCGGGTGCGCGCCGGATCGTAGTGGTCGAGGTCGTTCCAGCCGGCGGGAATGCGCTCGGCCATCTCGCCGGTCGCCAGCAACGGGTCGATCGCCATCAGCGCGTTGTAGTCGTAGCGGACGCCCAGGTCCGCGACGATGCGGCCCACGTCCCACGGCAGCGCCGCGCAATCGAGCAGCATCACCGCGGCATGCTTGCCGCGGTCGCGCTGCGCGCGCGAGCCCTCTTCGATCAGGATCTTGGCGCCGTTGAACGGCGCATCCCACAGCTCGCCGATGTCGCGGAACACCAGCATGTCCGAATCCATGTACACGGCCTTGCCGTGGCGGCCGGCCAGCGCGGGGATGGCGAAGCGGGCGAAGGAGAACTGGGTGTAGGGCGCGTAACGTGGATCGGAGACGGTTGGCGCATCGCCGTTGTCGATGGCGTGGATCTCGAGCGGGCGGGCGCAGTGGCGCCGGATCGAATGCTCGAGCACGCGGAAGGCCAGGCGCTGGCTGCGATCGGCGCCGCAGTAGATCCGGATCGGCTCGGTCGGCATGGCAACGATTCTAGCCGGCTGCCGCGAATGCCGCCGGGGGCGTTAAGGTGCGCGCATGGCTGCCGGCCCCGCGCTGTACCTGGCCTCCACCCCGCTCACCGCGCTGCTCGCAGCGGCGGTGGCGCGCGCGCAGGGTGCGCCGGCGTGGCTGGTGCTGCTCGAGGACTACGCCGACGCGGCGCGCTGGGCGCGCCTGCTGGGCGCGTGGCGCGACTCGCCCTTCCAGCACATCGGGCTGATCGCCGGCCGCGCCACCGAAGGCCGCGCGGCCGCCGCCGGCGTGGCCGGAACGGGCCGCATCGCGCGCGAGCGCAGCAAGCGCGTGCTGCGCCTGCAGGCGCTGGCCAGCCTCGCCGCGATCGATGGCGAGCTGCGGCCCGCGCAGGTCTGCGTCGGCAACGATCGCCGGCCTGAAACGCAGTACGCGCTGGAGCTCGCCGCGCGGCGCAACGGCGGACCCTGCGGCGTGTACCTGGACGATGGCCTTTTCACCTACGTCGGCGATGCGCATTCGCGGCCTTGGGCGCGCAGGCTCATCGATGCGCCGCTCAAGAAGCTGGCCTGGGGCCGCTGGTGGCAGGGCGCGGCGCAGGCCGGGACCACGCGCTGGATCACGCAGGCATGGCTGGCATGGCCGGCGCTGGCGCGCGACCGC
>Ga0209476_10002533_pt1 | contig 12205 bp, 7 predicted proteins | sample KloWWTrecipitate_FD_187179 | JGI IMG/M metagenome (GOLD analysis project Ga0209476, IMG submission 187179) | Active sludge microbial communities from Klosterneuburg, Austria, studying microevolution and ecology of nitrifiers - Klosterneuburg... | ecosystem: Engineered > WWTP > Aerobic digester >... | reverse complement strand
CTTCGCGCCAAGCTCGGCGATGCCGTTGCCTACGATGTCCAGGACAACCAGGGCGCTCGCGACGAGCACAGCCGGTGCTGCAAGCGCGACGAGCGGACTCAGCCGGTGGCGCTCAGTGGCCAGCCGGACGCCGGCGTCAACGCCCAGAGCCACGCCGACATAGAGGGCCGGCACCGACCAGAGCCCGAGTCGCTCGAAGGGCGGCACGATACCGAGCAGGCCAAGCGCCAGCGCCGCAACGGGCACCGACGCGTACGACAGGCCGAGCGGTGGGTGTCTGATCAGGGCGTGCCCGAACCCCACCAGCACGACGCACCAGAACAGCACCGGCCATCCCGTGCCGACCGGCTTGATGGGGAAGGTCTGCATCACGTGGGCCGTCCAGGCGATCGTCCCGGCCAGGCCGGCCGACTGGGGCGGGAACGCGAAGCTCCAGTAGTTTTCGAGATAGGCGTTGCCGAGTGCATGGCGCAGCACCAGCACGTAGTTCAGCCCGAGTGACGCCAGCCATACGACCCCGGGGAGCGCCGCGCGAAGGGCCGAGCGCAGCCCCCCGCGCCGCCAGTGGCAGCCGACCAGGACGACGGCGCAAACGGGTGCGACGAACGTGACACCGTTCGAGAGCCATCCGCCGATGGCCGCGACGCCCCAGAAGGTGCCAATGCGCCTCGCCGGACGCCCGCCTTCGACAGGTTCGGCCGCCCATGCTGCCAATCCTGGCAGTAGCAGGGCGCCGCACGCGTCGGCCGAGTAGTGCTTCAGCTCGAGCGTGAAGAATACGATCCAGGGGCCAACCGAACAGAGGGCCGCGAGCACGGCGGCTGCCGGCCGTCCCATCCATCGGTGGCCGACCCAGACCGCCGTGGCCAGGGTCCCGAGACCCCAGACAACGGTCAGGGCACGAGCGCCGCGTTCATCCACACCGAACAGGAGCAGGGCCGTGCGTTCGAGTGCCAGCCAGCCCAGCGGCGCCGACTGATCCAGCCATAGCGCACCGCCGAGTTCGGAAAAGGATCGCCACCGGAGGTTGAGGCCGAGCATCTCCTCGTCGACCCATAGGGGCCTGGCGACCCGCCACCAGTAGATCAACGTGGCGGCGCCGGCCAGGGCCATCAACACGGCCGGCCAGTCGCGCCATATCATCCTCCGCTCGGACATTCCGGCCATTCTGTCATTCTGGCGCGGAGGCCCGAACTACGCGCATGCTATAACTTGTGATTCACACCATGCCGGCGCGCCGCACCAACTCGTCTCGCCGAACCGTCCGCGTCGGCATCACGCAGATGCCCTGCACGGCCGACCTGGTGGCCAATCTCGATCGCCAGGTCGCCCTCGCCAGGCGCGCCATGAAGCAGGGCGCCCGCATCGTCTGCACGCAGGAGCTGTTTCGATCGCAGTACTTCTGCCAGGTCGAGGACCACCGCTTCTTCGACCTGGCCGAGACCATCCCCGGTCCTTCGACGGAGGCCCTGTCGGCCCTGGCGCGCCAGCACGGCGCGGTGGTCGTGGCGTCCCTGTTCGAGAAGCGCGCGGCCGGGCTGTACCACAACACCGCGGTCGTCATCGAGGCCGATGGCACCATCATGGGCATCTACCGCAAGATGCACATCCCGGACGACCCGCTCTACTACGAGAAGTTCTACTTCACGCCGGGCGACACGGGCTTCCGTGCCTGGCCGACGTCGCAGGGCACCATCGGCGTGCTCATCTGCTGGGATCAGTGGTTCCCCGAAGGCGCACGCCTCACCGCCCTGCAGGGCGCGGAGATTCTCTTCTACCCCACCGCCATCGGCTGGCACCCGAAGGAGCGGACGAAGTACGGGAAGGCTCAGCACGACTCGTGGGAACTGATCCAGCGCAGCCATGCCGTGGCCAACGGCTGTTACGTGTGCGCGGCCAACCGCATCGGCCACGAGCGCATTCTCGACGCCCGCGGCAAGCCCGTCAGCCGGGACGGCATCCAGTTCTGGGGGCAGTCGTTCGTGGCCTCACCCGACGGCCAGATCGTCAAGCGCGCCCCCGTCGAACGCGAAAGCGTGATGGTGGTGGACTGCGACCTGTCGAAGGTGGAGTACAGCCGGACGCACTGGCCGTTCCTGCGCGACCGCCGTATCGACGCCTACGGCGACCTGACGCGCCGTTTTGCCGACTAGCCGGTATGCGGTGCGCCTGACCGTTCCTGTCGCACCCGATCTCACCCGTGACATCTGCAGCATCCGTCCGCATCCGCAGGCACCCGTCGGCTCCGGCCCGCACCCCTCGCGAGCTCGGGTATGCGTTCCCGGCCGAATGGGCGCGCCACCGCGGAACCTGGATCAGCTGGCCCCGCCCGGAGGGTATCTCGTTCCCGGATCGGTACCACGAGTCGATCGAGGACGTCATCCGCATCATCGACACCATCGCGTGGTTCGAGGACGTCCATCTGAACGTCCCCAACACGAACTACCGCCGCATCGTCCGGGACGTGCTCGAGGTGCGCGGCGTGCCGCTCCGGCGCGTACGGTTCCACCTCATCCCCACCAACGAGTGCTGGACACGCGATCACGGGCCCGCATTCGTCCTGCGGACACACCGGGGCCGCGTGGAGGCCGCTGTGGTGAACTGGGGCTACAACGCCTGGGGCGGCAAGTACCCGCCCTTCGACGCCGACGACGCCGTGCCCACCGCGGTGGCTCGCGAGCTGCGGCTGCCCGTGTTCCATCCCGGCATCGTAATGGAGGGTGGGTCGGTCGACGTCAACGGTGCTGGCACCCTGTTGACGACGACCTCGTGCCTGCTCAACAAGAACCGCAACCCCGGGCTCTCGAAGGCGGAAATCGAGCGGCACCTGAAGGACTACTACGGGCAGCAGCACGTCGTCTGGCTGGGCGATGGCATCGAGGGGGACGATACGGACGGACACATCGACGATCTCGCCCGCTTCGTGGACGCGCGCACGGTGGTCATGGGGATGGAAGACGACCCGGCGGACGCCAACCACCGGGTCTTGCAGGAGAACCAGCGGCGGCTGGCGCGCGCGCGCGATCAACACGGCCGCCCTTTCGGGGTGGTCGAACTGCCGATGCCGAGGCCCGTCCGCTACAAGGGTCAGCGACTCCCCGCCACCTACATGAACTTCTACTTCGTCAACCGCGCCCTGCTCGTACCCACCTTCGACCAGCCCGCGCGCGACCGCCGCGCGCTCGACATCCTCCAGGGCCTGGTGCCGAAGCGCAAGGTGGTCGGCGTGGACTGCCGGGCACTCATCTGGGGCTTGGGCGCCATTCACTGCCTGACGCAGCAGCAGCCTGTCTTCTAGCGGCCGTCGTCAGCCGCGCTGAGGCTCCGGCGATCAGTGGGGACTCGACGCGCGGAGCGAGGCTGCCAGTGCGCCGATCGCGGCGTGCACGACGGGCCCTGTCTCGGGACCGAGCGAGTTGATCTCCCCGTACAGACGCGCTGGCGCGCCGTAGAGCCACGGCGCTTCGTCGTCCCACTCGGACTTCGGGATGATGTATCCCACCTCGTCATTGGCCAGACCGATGAGGAACTTCATCCGACCCGGCATGAGCGCGCGCAGGGGCGGCACCTCCACCGGGTCGATGTCGAAGTCGGCGCCGGGCGGACGGGTGATGCCGCCGTTGGCAATCTCCGGATAGAGCTCCCCGGGCACGCAGGCGATGCTGACGTCGCCAAACGCGATGACCGCCACTTCGCTGCGGACGTGGTTCCAGCGCGGCTGCCCGCGCCCGAAGAGGCCCAGCGCGGTCCCCAGCGTGAAGAGGGTGTTGTCCACCCGCAGCGCCAGCGTCCGGGCCGCAATCGCCAGCCTGGGGGCCGGCAGCGTCACCGCCGCGTCAGACCCCATCGCCTGCAGCGCGGCCTGCGCGAGGCGGCGGCCAACCGCCCGTCCCTTGTCGTGGGAGGGGACGCGGTAAGCCTCTCCCGAGTAGGGGTCCGTGACGGTCGTCTCGGGGTTGGTAGTCATGAGCCCTCCAATGGCCCCATTGACATACAGATGGATGCCGCCGACGCCGTCCGCCACCCGCCGTCCGTCCACGACGACGCCGTGCTCGAGCGCCTCGCGCAGGTAGCCCGGGAAGTCGGCGGTCAGCTCCGTGTTCTGCGACCACGGGGTCTCGGGATGGTCTGCCCAGTTCACAATCGATCCGATTGTGGCGCCGCCGGGCGCGGTGAAGTGCATGAGCCGCAGCGTGGCGTCGAAGACCTGCGGATCCCGCGAATCGGCGACGAGGCCTTCAGGCGCGAGCGGGATCTCGGCCACCGAGACGGTGGCCGGCGCAAGCGCGGCAATGGCGTCCTGCAAGGCCGCTGACGCGCTGTCAACGACCGTGCGCCGGTACTGCTCGTCCACGCCGCTCCGCAGCTGGCTGGGCCCCCAGATGCCCATCAGGTCGGGCGTCGAGTGGTTGTGGGTCGAGGCCACGACCACGTAATCCAGCCGCGCGTCGGCGGGCACTCGTTGGCGAACGGCCATCACCTGATCGTGGAAGAAGCCGATGGCATCGAGCGCGACCAGACCGATGCGATGCTCACCATCGTCGATGACCGCCGCCACGGCCCAGAGGTCATCGTGAATGCGAGTGGCCGCCCGGCCCGGCGCGAAGCCGGCCAGCCACACCGGCCGCGACATGTCCGGGTTGATCGTCCGGCGCCCGAACCCCGCACGCAGGGCGGGCGTACCCGAGGCACTCGGGCGCACGAACAGCGTGAAGTCGACGCCCGGCGTGCGATCCTGCAGGTTCCCTCGCACCCACACGGCCGCACCGACGCCGACGGCGAGCAGCAGCACGGGCACGAGGCGAACAGGGGTCATCGGGCCCGCCGGGGCGTGCGCGGATTCGGCATCGTGAACTGCCCGGTCATCTTAGGCGGAATTCGAACCGTCGTTACGCCAGCCTGTAAGATTCACCCGTGCACGGCACCCTCCGCATCCTGGCCGATCAGGCGTTTTCCCGCGCCGCGGGCGCACCGCTGGTCCCCGGCAACCGGGTGACTCTGCTGAGGGACGCGCGGGAGAACTATCCTGCTTGGCTCGAGGCCATCGGGGGCGCGACGCGCTGGATCCATTTCGAAAGCTACATCATCAACAGTGACCGAACGGGTCGCATGTTCGCGGAGGCGCTGTGCGAACGCGCGAGAGCCGGGGTGCGGGTCCGTTTGTTGTGCGACTGGGTGGGGAGCCTCGGCAAGACCTCGCGCCGCTTCTGGCGACTGCTGCACGACGCCGGTGTGGACGCGCGGACCTTCAACCCGCCACGGCTCGACTCGCCCCTCACCTGGCTCACGCGCGATCACCGCAAGATGCTCGCCGTGGACGGCCACACGGCCTTCGTCACCGGGCTGTGCGTCGGCGACCAGTGGGTCGGTGACGCCTCGCGCGGTGTGGACCCCTGGCGCGACACCGGCATCGGCATCGTCGGTCCAGGGGTGGCCGACGTCGAAGCGGCATTTGCGGAAGCCTGGGCCACCACGGGGCCCGGGTTGCCTGCGGACGAACGCGTGGACCGCGCCGCGCTCGCCGCCGCGGGCGATGTGGCGCTGCGCGTGGTCGCGTCGATCCCCTCCACCGGCGGCATGCTGCGTCTCGATCAGCTCGTGAGTGCCCTGGCCCGCCGCACCCTATGGGTGACCGATGCCTATTTCGTGGGTGTTTCGGCCTACGTCGAGGCGCTGCGAAGCGCCGCGCGCGACGGCGTGGACGTCCGCCTGCTGGTACCGGGCAGCGGGTCGGACATCGCCGTGGTGCAGCGGCTCACCCGCGCAGGGTATCGCGCCCTGCTCGACGGCGGCGTTCGCGTCTTCGAGTGGAACGGGCCGATGATGCACGCCAAGACCGCGGTGGCCGACGGCCACTGGGCCCGCGTCGGATCCACCAACCTCAACGTGCAGAGCTGGCTGGGCAACTGGGAACTGGACGTGGCCGTTGAGAACGATGCATTCGGCCAGGCGATGGAGGCGATGTACGAAGCGGACCTCGCCAATGCCACCGAAATCGTCCTCGGCCGGCGCCGAGTGCGACCGGCAGCGTCCCTGCCGGCGTCCGATCGCAGCCGTTCCCGCCGCCGCGGCCGCGGCGGCAGCACGTCGCGGGCAGCGGCCGGTGCGCTGCGTATCGGGAACACGTTTGGCGCCGTGCTGACGGCCAAGCGTCCCGTGGGTCCCGCCGAGGCCGTCACCCTGTTGTACGGAGGCGTCCTGGCGTTGGCCCTGGCGGCCGTGGCCTTTGTCTGGCCCCGGGTGCTGGCCGTGCCCCTGGGCGTGTTCGTAGCCTGGCTGGGCCTCAGCTGGGCGGTCCGGTCCTGGGTGCTCTTCCGCGATCGGGCGCGGGAGGAATGAGGCCTGATATACTGGGTGTTTCGTTGGCGGCCGGTAAGTGGACCTGTGGAGTGCCAGACGAGCCCCCGGGTGCCTGGATCCGGCGCGTAGAAGGATAGAACATGAAGCCTGGCATCCATCCCGAGTACTACGACGTCACGGTCCACTGCGCCTGCGGCGCCGAGTGGAAGACCCGCTCCACCAAGAAAGACCTGCACCTCGAAATCTGCTCCAACTGCCACCCGTTCTTCACGGGCCGGCAGAAGCTGATCGATACCGAGGGCCGCGTGGACCGCTTCACCAAGAAGTACGGCGCCCAGACCGTCGAGGCCCGCAAGATGGCGGCGAAGGAAGCCAAGGCCAAGCGGGCGGCGACCGCCAAGAAGCCCCACTGAAGCTTCCGGCTCCGGGCAGCCCTACACCTCGGGCCAGAGGCCGGCTGGTGGCCGCTGGCGTTCCAACTTCCGCTCGATTCGGCGCAGCCGGTGTTCCGCCGCCTCGCGCCAGCGTCCGCCCGGCTGCTCGGTGAGCAATCGCTCGGCGTGGGCCCGCGCCTGCTCGAGATCCCGCGCGCGGTGCTCGTGGTGAATTGCCAGCGCTTCGCGCGCTTCGCGACGAAGGGCCGGGGGGCACCGCGGCAGGTCCGCGAGCCGCTGCCAGGCGTCGGTCGCATCGGCCGCGCGGCCTGCACGACGCCGACACCAGGCCAGGCGGCGCAGAGCCTCACCGCAGGACTCAGGATCCCGTCCCACGTGTTCCAGGCGCTCGATGGCACGTACGTACGCCGCATCCGCATCGTCGGCCCGGCCGGCGCGATCGTATAAGCGAGCCAGCCCCAGGCACTCGTAGGGGTCTGCGGTCGCGGCCGGCCCACGTTCGACCAGGGTGAGGACGCGCGCCAGCACCATGGCCAGCGACACCAGATCCAGGCGGTTGTGCTCGAGCACCGCCTCGAGCGGATGCGCGTCGCCAGAGCGCACGAACTGGAAGTAGCGCGAGGGGATCTCGAAGCCCGGCACGTCGCCCACGCGATGCACCCCCGCCAGCAGACGCTCGAGCGTCCCGAGCGAGCAGTTCGCCTCGAGGCTCCCCTGCACGGCTCCCCGCGCGCGCCACAGGCGCCGGGCAGGGTGCAGCATGTCCACGTGGGACGTCGTGTCGAGTGGGAACGGCACGCGATGAAAGAGATAGCGCGTTTCAATGAGCGGCACGTCGAACGACTTGCCATTGAACGTGACGAGGGCGCCGCGCGACGCCGCCCAGCCTGCCACCTCGGCAAGCAGCGCGCGCTCGTGCTCGTAACCCGGCAGCAGGAACTGGCGCACCGACAGGCCGCCGGCCTCGAGGTGTGCGCACCCCACGAGAAAGGCATGTGTGCCCGCGCCGCCGGCAAGGCCCGTGGTTTCGAGGTCGAGGAACCACACGCCCGAAACCCGTTCGGCGCCGGTCGCTAGGTGGCTGGCGTCGGAAGGGCCCGTCGGCCCCCTGGCGGAGGCGGGCCATGCCCTCGTCAGCACCCTCAGCGCCTCCTGGCCGCCAAGCAGCGTGGACATCACGGTGCCAATCGGTACGCGACCGTGGCGCTCGGACGCGGCGTAGTGGCGATCCACGAGGATGACCGCGCCGGACGTGCCCGTCGCCACGCGGCCACCAACTGCTCGCGCCGCGCCGGCGAGCACCGATTCGGGCAGGTGTGCCGACGGCGGCCCCAACCGGCGCGCGGCCTCGTCCCGGCCGGTCTGCAGTTCTGGCGCCAGGTGCGGGACCGCACCGCCGACGATGCCACGGAGTCGATCGGTGAGCGTGCTCACGGCTAGAAGGGCACGGTGTCGGTGGAATCGTCGTCGCCGGGGCTGAAGCCCCGGCGCTCCGGGGCCACCGGCTGAACGGCCGCGTCGTGTCTGAGGAGCGCCGGGACTTCAGTCCCGGCGGCAGTCGTCCGGAGCGCCGGGACTTCAGCCCTGACATCCGGCGACGTCCGGAGCGCCGGGACTTCAGTCCCGGCGTCGGGCGTCAGGTGCCGCAACAACCGCAGAGCCACCTGCTTGGCCAGCGGGCCGGTCTCGCCCACGGGTCCCACACACGTGGGGCACCCGTGTTCGCAATCGCAGCCCTCGATCAGGGCCCGCGTGCGCGTCAGCAGCTCGTCGTGCATGCCGAAGAGCGGGGCGCTGAAGCCGATGCCGCCGGGATACGCGTCGTAAAGAAAGATGCGCGGAGTGTCGGTGCCCTCCATCACCTCTTCGCCGGCGTTCACCGACAGCCCGACGTCCCGCTGATCGCACATCAGCAGCAGCTGCGCCACGTTCTTCATGGCGTAGGCCAGCCCGCGGATGCCATCGCGCCGGTCGTCCACCGCGCAGGGCAGCGCCGCCAGCACGGCGGCCGGCACCTCGAGCCAGTAGGCGGTCGTGTGCATCTGCTGTTCGGGTAGGTCCAGCTCGCCCGATCCGACGTTCTCGTTGGTGTGGAACTTGATCTTCTTGAAGCCCACCACCCGCGTTACCACGTGCACCTCACCGTGGTGGGCCACGGCCCCGGCGCTCGCGAAGCGGTCGAGAACGGTCACCTTGGTGTAGTCGATGGCGTCGGTGTAGTAATCGCAGTCCACGGCACGCACGTACGCCTTGCGCCCCTCGAAGTCGAGCTTCTCGACCTGGAACAACCGGCCCTCGATGAGGTAGATGGCCTTGGGATGCAGCATCGAGAGCGCGCTGGTGAAGTCGGTTTCGGCAATCACCTTCGGCTCGCCGGTCTGATCCACGACGACGAAGTTGTCCGACGACACCGAGCGCAGGCTCACCGCGTCGGCTGGATACGACTCGCTGGTCCAGTGCCACTGCCCCGCCGACTCGTCTTCCGGATCCGCGCCCGACAGGTGCACGAGCCTCGCCTCCTGCAGCACTCCCAGCACCTCCTGCACGTTCACTCGGCCGTAGGTCTCGACGGCGGTGAAGGGCAGCTCGAACGCCGCGCACTTCACGTGGTTCACCAGGATGTTGAGGTTGTCGGGGTTGACGAGCGCGTGCTCCGGCGAGGCGTCGAAGAAATACGACGGGTGCCGGACGACGAACTGATCCACCGGCGCACTCGAGGCCACCATCACCGCCGCCGACCGCGCCGACCGCCGGCCCGCCCGTCCGGCGCGCTGCCACGTTGCGGCAATGGTGCCCGGGTAGCCCGCCATGATCGACACGTCCAGCGCCCCGATGTCGATACCGAGCTCGAGCGCGTTGGTGGACACCACGGCCCGCACGAGGCCCTCGCGCAGGCCCTTCTCGATCTCCCGGCGGCGGAGCGGCAGGTACCCGCCGCGGTACCCGCGGATCTTCTCGGGCATGCCGGGCACGTCCTCGAAGTCGTCCTTCAGGTAGGTCGTCAGGATCTCGGTGGCCAGCCGGCTCTGCGCGAACAGGATGATCTGCAGATTGCGCCGCAGGAACTCGCCCGTCACCCGGCGCGCCTCGTTCAGGTACGAACGGCGGATACCCAGTTCGCGGTTCACCACCGGTGGGTTGACGAAGACGAAGACCTTCTCGCCCCGTGGCGCCCCGCTCTTCTCGACCAGGGTGAACCGACGATCGCAGAGCCGCTCGGCCAGCTCGGCCGGGTTGGCGATGGTGGCCGACGAGCAGATCACCTGCGGATCCGATCCGTAGTGTCCGCACACGCGCCGCAACCGCCGCAGCACGTTGGCCAGATGGCTGCCGAACACGCCGCGATACGCATGCAGCTCGTCGATGACGATGAAGCGCAGATTCTCGAACAGCTTCGCCCACTTCGGGTGATGCGGCAGGATGCCCGAGTGCAGCATGTCGGGGTTGCTGAGCACGACGTGCGCGCGCGTCCGGATGGTGCGGCGCGCATCCTGCGGCGTGTCGCCGTCGTAGGTGTGCACGCCGATGGCCCCCCCCCCCGCGTCGCCAATCGCCCCGGCCAGTTCGTGCAGCTCGGCCATCTGGTCCTGCGCCAGCGCCTTGGTCGGAAACAGGTAGAGGGCGCGCGCGGCCGGGTTCCTGAGAACGGCCTCGAGCACCGGCAGGTTGTAGCAGAGCGTCTTGCCCGAGGCGGTAGGCGTGGTCACCACGATGTTCCGCCCGGCGGCGACATGCGCGAAGGCCTCGGCCTGGTGCGTGTAGAGCTCGGTCGCGCCACGCGTGGCGAGGGCCGACACCAGCCTGGCGTCCAGCCCGTCGGGGAACGGTGCATAGGCCGCCGCCGTGGCCGGCAGTCGCCTGACGGCCGTCACGACACCATCCGGGGTGTCGGGCCGCTCGACGGTCGATCCGGGCGCGAGCACGTGCAACGCGCCCTGCAAGGCCACCTCCTTGCGCTCCCGGGAGCGGACCGCCGGCACTGGTGATAACGAAGGTGGCGCCGTCATGGGCAATCGCGTGTAGTCGATGCTACACGAAAACCAGGCGAAAGAGCCTCGGGGTCGGGCGGCGGGCGAGACGGAGCGGCATCCGGTCGCCGGGGCTGAAGGCCCGGCGCTCCAGTCTCGGCACGCCAAGCCCGGCGCTCGCCCGGCCCCGGCCCACGGCACTCGTCAGAAGGTGTAGCGCAACCCCAGCTGCATGATTCGTCCGTCCTCGGCCGTGGTAATCACCCCGAAGCTGGGCGTCCCGATCTGGTTGCCCGGCTGCCCGAAGCGCTCCTGATTGAACAGATTGAACATCTCGATGCGAAGCTGGAGGCGCTGCCGCGACGCGAACGTGATGTTCTTGAAGACCGACAGGTCGGTGCGCTGGAAGCCGGGGCCGCGCACCGTGTCGCGCCCAGCGTTGCCCGGGCGATCGCCCGTTTGCGCCAGCGTCAGCCGCGTGAAGCAGTTGGTGTCGAAGTACTGCGCCGTCGTCTTCGGGCCGGCGTTAGGATCGCAGGTCACGTCGGGCCGGTTGCTCAGGTAGCGGATGCTGAGGACCGGATCGACCACCGTCAGCGGAAAGCCGGTCTGGGCCTGGTAGATGCCGTTCACCTGCCAGCCACCGGCCAGGTAGCGCGTGAGCGCGCCCTTGTCCTCGAGGCGGGGCAGCTCGTAGCCGAAGCTCAGCACGAAGCGGTGGCGGACGTCGAAGAGCGCATCGCCCTTCTCGAACGACAACGCCTGGTCGAGGCTGGCCTGGTCACCCTGAACCACCGGCAGCACCGGCCGCGACTCGCCGCCGATGTTGAGGCCCGAGACGTGGTCCTCGGCATGGCCCCACGTGTAGGACGCTAGCATGTTCACGCCGCGGGTGGGCAACAGGCGCAGGCTGCCCTGCACCGACTTGTACCAGGACTGGGCTGCCGAGAAGGTCGGCCGGACGAGGGCGAAGGCCGGGAGCACGCGCGCACTGCGCGCGGTCTGGCCAGGGGTGTAGACGCCCGGATTGACCTCCATGAAGATCGGCATGTTGAAGCCGCGCGACCCGACATAGGCCAATTCGGCGCCCAGGCGATCCGTCAACTGGCGCTGCATTCCGACGTTGTAGTGATAGGCGTACGGCGACTTGAACTGGTCGCCCCAGCCGATGATGGTCAGCGCCGGCGGGAACGGGTTCGGGGGCCCCGCCACGGCCTGGAGTGGGTCCGCAACAGGGATGAACGTAGGCGCGTTCAGCTCGACGAGCGGCGTGAACGGCGGCGACAGCACGCCGCTCTGGAAGAAGTCGCCCTGGCCGGCCAGCGCGTCGTAGAAGACACCGAACGCGCCGCGGACGCTGGTCCGCCCGTCGCCGAAGGGGTCCCATGTCGCCGCCAGCCGGGGCGCCAGGTTGTTCTTGTCCGTCGGGACGACGCCGCGGGGGATGCCCTGATCGCCCGGATAGACCAGGCCCGCGGGGGCATTCGGGTACACGGTGGACTGCCGGCCGGTGATGAAGGCCGAGATGGCGTCGTTCCTGTC
>Ga0209476_10002532_pt1 | contig 12210 bp, 10 predicted proteins | sample KloWWTrecipitate_FD_187179 | JGI IMG/M metagenome (GOLD analysis project Ga0209476, IMG submission 187179) | Active sludge microbial communities from Klosterneuburg, Austria, studying microevolution and ecology of nitrifiers - Klosterneuburg... | ecosystem: Engineered > WWTP > Aerobic digester... | reverse complement strand
GGCCAAGGCGGCTGTCTGCGGCGCCTGCCACGGCATCGATGGCAACGCCCTCGACCCGCAGTATCCCAAGCTGGCCGGCCAGCACGAGCGCTACATCGCGCGCCAGCTGGCCCTGTTCAAGACCGGCGCACGCGAAAATCCGATCATGCTGGGCTTCTCGGCCGCGCTGAGCGAGCAGGACATGCGCGACCTCGGCGCGTTCTACGCCAGCAAGGCGGTCGCGCCCGGCGTGGCCGACGAGAAGCTCTATCCGCGCGGCGAGCAGATCTACCGCGGCGGCGACCGCGCCAGCGGCACGCCGGCCTGCATGGCCTGCCATGGCCCCGCCGGCAGCGGCAACCCCGGCGCGCGCTATCCGGCACTGGCCGGCCAGCACGCGAACTACACCCGCGCGCAGTTGCAGAAATTCCGCGACGGCATGGTCTGGGGTCGCGACAACGACGCCAATGTCGTGATGTCGGGCGCCGCCGCCTACCTCAGCGACGAGGACATCGAGGCGCTGTCGACCTACCTCGAAGGCCTGCACTTCGCCACCCCCGCCACGGCCGCCACCGCCCCCTGAGCCGGGAACTCCCGCGCCGTCCGCTGGTCTGAAGGCCCGCATTCAGCTGCGGGCCTTCATGCTTCTGCAGCCCCGCGTGACCCGCAACCCGGAGAATCCACCGCATGTACAAGTACGCCTTCGTCCTGCTCGCGGCCCTCGCGGCGCCCGCCGCCCTGGCCCAGGGATTGCTCGAAAAGTACCAGGCCGGCACGCACTACTACCCGATCCAGCCGGCGCAGGCGGTGACCGCGCCCAAGGGCAAGGTCGAGGTGGTCGAGGTGTTCAGCTACGCCTGCATCCACTGCGCGCACTTCCAGGCCGAGGTCAACGCGTGGAAGAAGGCCATGCCGGCCAACGCCAGCTTCGCCCTGATGCCGGCGGCGTGGAACGCGACCTGGGAGATGGTGGCGCGCGCCTACTACGCCTCGGAGGCGCTGGGCATCCTCGACCAGAGCCATGACGCCTTCTTCAACGCGATCTTCATCGAGAAGATCCCGTTCGCGACCATCGAGGACATCGCCAAGTGGTACACGAAGTTCGGTGTCACCGAAGCGGCCTTCCTCGACGCCGCCAAGTCGTTCACCACCAACACCAAGGTTCAGCGCAGCAAGCAGATGGTGCCCAAGTACGGCGTCGACGGCACACCCTCGGTGGTCGTTGCGGGCAAGTACCGCGTCACTGGCCAGTCGGCCGGCGGCTACGACAAGGTCTTCGACGTGGTGAACTTCCTGGTCGCCAGGGAAGCCGCCGCGGCGCCGTGAACCAGCGCCGGATCGCATGTTCAGAAGGGCGGCCGCTGGCCGCCCTTCGCGCTTGTGGCGAGTGCGCGCGATGAACGGCGCCGCGCGCGAGCCGCGCCGCCAGCTGCGCCTGCTCTCGTTCAACATCCAGGCCGGCTTCTCGATCGAGAGCTACCGCCACTACGTCACCAAGGGCTGGCAGCACGTGCTGCCGCATCCGGACAAGCGGCGCAACCTCGGCGAGATCGCGGGACTGGTGGCGCACTACGATTTCGTCGCGCTGCAGGAGGCCGATGCCGGCAGCCTGCGCTCGGGCTTCCAGAACCAGGTCCAGTACCTGGCCGACAAGGCCGACTTCCCGTTCTGGAGCCACCAGCCCAATCGCAAGGTGGTGCGGGTGGCCGAGCCCAGCAACGGGGTGTTGTCGCGCTTCGAGCCCAGCGCCGTGATCGACCACCGCCTGCCCGGTGCGATCCCCGGGCGCGGCGCGCTCGAAGTCCAGCTCGGCAGCGGCGCCAACGCGCTGCGCATCTTCATCGCCCACCTCGCCCTGACCCCGGGCGCACGCCGGCGCCAGGTCGCCTACCTCACCGAGGCGATCGGCATGCATCCGCATGTCGCGCTGATGGGCGACCTCAATTGCACGGTGGAGGGCGGCGAGCTCAAGCCGATCTTCGCCCACACCCGGATCGTGCCGCCGGCGGTCGAGGCCAGCACCTTCCCCAGCTGGCGCCCGCGCCGCGCGATCGACCACATCCTGGTCTCCGAAGCGCTCAAGCCACTGGCGCTGGAAGTGCCGATCTTGCGCGTGTCCGACCACCTCCCGGTGGCCCTGACCGTCGAGCTGCCGAAGTCGCTGCGCCTGTAGGAGCGCATCTCATGCGCGACCGCGGATCAGCAAGGTCGCTCCGCCCAGTCGTCTGGCCCGTAGGAGATCCTATGTTCCTGTTCAAGCGGCTGCCAGGCATTGGGGGTCGAATGGTTTGCCTGAGCGGTTGATGGACCAGGCGATGCGGATGAGCTTGCGGGCGAGGATGACGTAGACGGCGGTTGAGCTGAGCTGCTTGGCGCGGTGGTGGTCGAGGTGTGTGCGGCCAACCAAGGTGCGGGCAAAGGCCATGGCGGCGAGGTAGAGCAGGCGGCGGACTTCGGGTGGACCGCGTTTGCTCAGCCGTCGCCGGCCGCGTTTGGGGCCGGAATCACATGGCCTGGGGTCCAGACCTGTAAAGGCCACGACCGCCTGGGCGCGATGGAACGGTACCCGCTCAAACAGACTGACGAGCATGGCGGCGACCAGCGGGCCGACGCCGGGAATGGTCATCAGGCGCTGCCAACGCGTGCGGCGGTCCAAGTCGGCACTGATGCGCTGGGTGATCGCGTCATCGATGGCCGTGATGAAGTGATCGAACTCGGCGCGAAGCGCAGCCGCGGCGGCCGTGACATCCGGTAGTGGGTCCAGACTCTGCGCAATCTGGGCGCGGCACTGGACACACAGCGCGCGCCGGCGCAGCAAGGCCTCCAGGGTCGCCAGATCGGGTGCTGGCGGGGTGTAGGCATGCAGTTGGCTGTGTTCCTGGGCCACATAGCGGGCGATGACCTCGGCATCGACGCGATCGGTCTTGCCCCGGCGGCCCAGGCTGCGCGCGTAGTGGCGTACGTCCAGCGCGTTGAGCAGGTAAACCCGCAGTCCGCGTGCACACGCTGCACCAACCAGAGCGGCATGACAGGACCCGGTCGATTCGATCCCGATCACGGCATGCGCTGGCAAGGCATCCAGCCACTGGCCGATGGCAGCTGCCCGGTTGGCAATGGTCAGCGGTGCGTGGCGCTGGTCACTGGCGGCAACGACCAACTCCGCACCGCTGGCATCGATCCCAAAATACGACATGGATTGCATGACGGCGTCTCCCTCGTTAGCGTGACCACGCTGGGGTGAGGCCGCCATGGCGTTAGCTTGCAAAGATCGGCGGTCGTCGCCGCTGGATCCCTAATCGACGCTCAAGGCGGGTGGGGGATTACTCCTACAGTCGGTCTCTCACGAGCCGATGCCCATTCGGTCCCTTCACCCCAGCACCCTCCCTCTGCGTAAGGAAGGGTACGCCTGGAACATACAAGCCCACTCCGTGGGCGACCGCGGCATTGGTCGCCCACGGAGTGGGCTCCTACAAGCCTGCTGTCGTGTCGATGCGAGCGGGATAGGCCGCGGTCGCGCATGAGATGCGCTCCTACACGAGGGCGGCGGCGAGCACGGAGGCGCCCATGAGGGCGAGGAAGAAGGCGAAGAGGTGCTGCAGGTGGCGGTCCTTGAGGCGATGCGCGAGCGCGGCGCCATGGGGCGCGGCTAGCACGCTGGCGAGCGCCACGCCGATCGCGGCCGGCAGGTACACGTAGCCGATCGATCCGGGCGGCAGGCCCTGCGCATCGTGGCCGCTGGCCACGTAGCCCAGCGCGCTGGCCACCGCGATCGCGAAGCCGCACGCGGCCGACGTGCCCACGGCGCGCACCGGGCGCGCGCCGTATCCGATCAGGAGCGGCACCGTCATGCTGCCGCCGCCGATGCCGACCAGGGCCGACAAGGCCCCGATCAGCACGCCCCAGGCCGACAGCACGCCGCCGCGCGGCACCGGACCCTCGCCATGGTCGGGCGGCGTCGCGCGGGCCAGCAGTTGCCATGCGGCGAGGAAGCAGAACCCGGCCACGCCCAGGCGCAACACGCCGCTGGACAAGCTGTCGGCCAGCAGCGCGCCCAGGGCGCCGCCCAGCACCAGCCCCGGCGCCAGCCACGCCACGCTGGGCCACATCACCGATCCGCGGCGCCAGTGCGCGCGGGTGGACGAGATCGAGGTCGCGACGATGCTGGCGAGCGAAGTCGCCAGCGCCACGTGCATCACCCGGTCGGCCGGCACGCCGGCCTGCGGCAGCACCCACGCCAGCGCCGCCACGATCACCAGCCCGCCGCCGACGCCCAGCAGGCCGGCCAGCAACCCGGCAGCGGCGCCGACCACCAGGTAGACGAGAATCAGGATCGGCGTCATGCGCGCGGATGGCCCCGCGCCGCGCGCGCGATCACGGATCCGCCACCTGCACCTTGCGGATACGGCCGTACAATACGCGGATGATCCTTCCGTCCCTGCCCCGCGTCGCCATTGCCCGGCATTGCGCCCTCCTCGTCGTGCTCGCGCTTGCCGCCGCATCCGCGCACGCGGCTTCGTCCCGCCTCGAACAACAGCGCCGCCAGTTCCCCGCCGCCTACGCCGCCGCCAAGGCAGGTCCGGGCGAACACTGGCGCGACCTCGCGTCGGGACTGGAGGACTACCCGCTCTTTCCGTACCTCGAGGGGGCGGCGCTCGAGCGCGAACTGCCGCGCGCCGACGCGCGCAAGGTAGCGCAGTTTCTCACGCGCCACGCCGGCATGCCGACCACCGAGGCGCTGCGCCGCCGCTGGCTGGCGCAGCTCGCAGCGCGCAAGCAGTGGCCGGACTTCCTCGCCGCCTGGAGCGAGCAGGAGGGCCTGCCGCTGCGCTGCGCCCACGTCCAGGCCCGGATCGCCACCGGCGACACCGCCGCGCTCGCGCCGGAAGCCCTGGCGCTGTGGCTCAACCCGGCGTCGCTGCCGCGCGAGTGCGACGCCGCGATCGCCTGGCTGCGCACACAGGGCCTGCTGACCGATGCGCGGGTGTGGGAACGCATCGAACTGGCGGCGCGCGCGCGCCAGGCCGGCATGGTGCGCCACCTCGCCGCCTATCTCAGTGCCGGCGAGCGTGCCGACGCGCTGCGCTGGGCCGCGCTGCTCGCCAATCCCTCCCAGGAGCTGGGCAAGGCGACGAGCCTGCCCGACCAGCCCCGCACGCGCGAGGGCGTGGCGATCGCGTATGCCGCCCTGGCGCGGCGCGACCTCGCCCGCGCGACCGCGCTGTGGCCCGCGCTGTCGGGACATTTTCGCTTCGATGAAGCGCAGCGCGGCGAAATGCTCGCGGCAGTGGCGCTGTGGAAGGCCGCGGACTACGCGCCGGACGCTGCGCGCTGGCTGGCCATGGTGCCCGCGGGCGCCGGCGACGATGGACTGCGCGAGTGGCGCGTGCGCGAGGCCGTGGCCCGCGCCGACTGGAAAGCGGTGGTCGAGGCCCATGCCGCGATGACCCCCGCGCAGCAGGCCGACCCGCGCTGGCGCTGGAATCGCGCGCGCGCGCTCGAACTCGACGGCCAGGACGGCGCGGCGCAAGCTGCCTTCGAGTCACTGGCGACCGAGCCGGGCTTCCACGGCTTCCTCGCCGCCGATCGCCAGGGCAAGCCCTACACGATCTGCCCGCTCGAGGTCGATGCCGACGCGGCGGCGCGCGCGCGGGTCGCAGCGCTGCCCGTGGTGCAGCGTGCGTTCGAACTGCATGCGCTGGACATGTCGGCGCCGGCGCGGCGCGAATGGGAGGTGCTGGCGCGGACCGCGAGCCCGGTCGACCGCCGCATCGCCGTCGCCCTGGCACAGGAGCGCGGCTGGCTCGACCGTGGCCCGCTCACGCTGCTCGCGCCCGACGACCTGCGCTACTACACGCTGCGCTTTCCCATCGGCCACCTCGACACCGTGCGCGCGCGGGCGCGCCAGAACAAGCTCGATCCCGGCCTGGTGCTGGGGCTGATCCGCTCCGAGTCCGCGTGGGTGGTGGATGCGCATTCGCACGCCGACGCGCGCGGCCTGATGCAGGTGATCCCGTCCACCGGCAAGCCGCTCGCGCGCCAGCTCAAGCTGCGCTACGCCGGCCCGGCAGACCTGTTCCAGCCGCACCTGAGCATCGCGCTGGGCACGCGCCATCTTGCCGACGTGATCGCGCGCTACGACGGTCGCGTGTGGCAGGCGCTGGCCGCCTACAACGCCGGCCCCGCGCCGGTCGGGCGCTGGCTGGCGGCGCGCGGATCGCTGCCGCCGGATCTCTGGGTCGAGACCATTCCGTGGCGCGAGACCCGCGAGTACGTGGCGCGCGTGCTCGCCTTCGCCACCATCTACGGCTGGCGCATCGACGGCGAGACGCCCTCGATCGCCGCACGCATCGGCCTCGGCGAGGCCGGCGCGCGGCAGGTCGCGTGCGCGCTCGCGCCGGCGCCGGCACCCGTCGCAACCACCGCGAGGAATCAGCCATGAACCGCAGCGGGCGCGTGGTGGTCCTGGGAGGCACCGGCTTCGTCGGTCGGCACCTGGTGCCGCGGCTCGCCGCGGCGGGCTACGCCGTCACGGTGCTGTCGCGCCATCGCGACCGCCATCGCGAACTGTGGCCGGTGCCGGGCGTGGAGGTGCGCAACGCCAATGTCCACGACGGCGCCGCGCTGGAGCGCAACCTGCGTGGCGCGGTGGCGGCGATCAACCTGGTCGGCATCCTCAACGAATCCGGGCGCAAGGGCGCGGGCTTCAATCGCGCGCATACCGAGCTGACCCGCACGCTGCTGGCCGCAATGGGTCGCGCCGGCGTGCCGCGCCTGCTGCAGATGAGCGCGCTGCGCGCGGGCGAGGGGCGCAGCCACTACCTGCGCACGCGCGGCGAGGCCGAGGCGCTGGTCAAGGCTTCGGGCCTGGCGTGGACGCTGTTCCGGCCCTCGGTGATCTTCGGCGAGGGCGACGGGCTGTATTGCCGCTTCGCCGGGCTGCTCAAGCTCATGCCGGTGCTGCCGCTGGCGCGCGCGCGCACGCGCTTCGCGCCGGTCTACGTGGCCGATGTCGCCGCGGCCTTCCTGCGCGCACTCGACGACGACGCCACGGCCGGGCAGACCTATGAGCTCGGCGGTCCACGCGTGATGAGCCTGCGCGAGATCGTGGTCCAGGCGCGCGACCTGCTGCGCCTGCGCCGCGTGGTGATCGGCCTGCCCGAGCCGCTGGGCCGCCTGCAGGCGCTGGCGATGGACTTCGTGCCCGGCAAGCCCTTCTCGAGCGACAACTGGAAGTCGCTGGCGCTGGATTCGGTGCCCGGGTCCGATGGCCTCGCCGCGCTCGGCATCGCGCCGACCCCGGTCGAAGCCATCATGCCGCGCGTGCTCGGCCATACCCTCGGCAAGCAGGACGACCTGGACGCCTTCCGCAAGGCCCATTGAGCCGCCGCTTCTGTAGGAGCGCATCTCATGCGCGACTGGGGCCTATCGCGCGCAGAGCGCGCTCCTACGAAGCCGGCTCTGTAGGAGCGCGCTCTGCGCGCGATAGGCCCCAGTCGCGGCTGAAGCCGCTCCTGCAGGGCGAGCGTGGCTGCTGCGCGCAGGCGCGACGCGGGCGGCGGGTTATTGGCCGACCACCTGGGGCTTCATCGGGCCGAGCACGGCCAGCAACGCGTCCTGCTGGGCCTTGGGCACGCCCAACTGGGTCATCGCCGTGACGAGATCCTCGACGAAGTAGCCGAACTCGGCTTCGGACACGTCCTGCCCCGAATGCGCATCCTCCATCGACAGCCCGGTGTAGGTGCACGGCCCGCCGGTGGCCTCGCAGATCTGCTCGACCAGGCGCGCGCGCAGGTACGGCATGTCCGTCTCGGCGAACAGCAGGTTGATGCGCAGGTCCTCGCTGATCACGGCGAGCGTCGCGTCCACCACCTTCCCGATCGCGGGCAGGCCGCCGAGCTCGGTATAGAGCTGGTTGTCGGCGCGGCCGGGACCCGGCGTGACCTGGAGGGCGTCGGCCGCGCTGGCTGCAGCAGCCTGTGCGTTGACCGGTGCTGCCCCGGTGTCGGCCGCTTCCGGCGCGCGCGGCTGGCCGGCGCAGCCCGCGAGCCCCAGCACCATGCACAATCCTGCAAGTCGCTTCATCGCATGCCCCCCATGCCCGAGTCGGCTTGGCGCAGTCTACGCTGGCTCGGCTAAAGTGCCGGTGAAGCCCGGCTGCGGAGCAATCGGATGCACGTGTACCTCGTCGGCGGCGCAGTCCGCGACCGGCTCCTGGGCCGGCCGGGCGCCGATCGCGATCACGTGGTGGTCGGGTCCACGCCCGGGGAGCTGCTGCGCCTGGGCTACACCCCGGTGGGCAAGGATTTCCCGGTGTTCCTGCACCCGCAGACCCACGAGGAGTACGCGCTCGCGCGCACCGAGCGCAAGAGCGGCCGCGGATACGCCGGATTCACCTTCCACGCCGCGCCCGATGTCACCCTCGAAGACGACCTGCGACGGCGCGACCTCACCATCAACGCGATCGCGGAAGCGCCCGACGGCAGCCTGGTCGATCCCTTCGGCGGCGTGCGCGACATCGAGGCGCGCGTGCTGCGCCACGTCTCGCCAGCCTTCGTCGAGGACCCTGTGCGCCTGCTGCGCGTGGCGCGCTTCGCCGCGCGCTTCGCGCCGCTGGGCTTTACCGTGGCGGAGGAAACCCTGGCGCTGATGCGCGACATCGTGTCGCAGGGCGAAGCGCAGCACCTGGTGGCCGAACGCGTGTGGCAGGAGACGCACACGGCGCTGAAGGAGCCGATGCCCGGCGAATTCCTGCGCACGCTGCGTGCCTGCGGCGCGCTGGCCGTGATCTTCCCTGAACTCGACCGCCTGTACGGGACCCCGCAGCGCGCCGAATTCCATCCCGAAGTCGACGCCGGCATCCACCAGGAAATGGTCAGCGACATGGCCGCGCGCATCGCGCCCGGCGACGCGCTGGTGGGCTGGTGCGCGCTGGTGCACGACCTCGGCAAGGGCATCACGCCGCGCGAACGACTGCCGCGCCACGACGGCCACGAGACCACCGGGCTGCCGCTGGTGCAGGCCATGGCGGAGCGCCTCAAGGTGCCGGCCGAATTCGCGGCGATGGGCGCGCACGCGTGCCGCTACCACCTCGACGTGCATCGCGCGCTCGAACTGCGGCCGGCCACCATCGCGGCGCTGTTCGACGCACTCGACCTCTGGCGCAAGCCGGCGCGGCTGGACATGCTGCTGGCCGCGTGCGAGGCCGACAAGCGCGGGCGACTGGGGCTGCAGGAGCAGTCCTATCCCCAAGCCGGATACCTGCGCGACTGCCATGCGGCCGCGCGCGCGGTGACGGCCGCGCCCTTCGTCGCCCAAGGGCTCGTCGGCGATGCGATCGGTTCGGCAATGCACCAGGCCCGCGTCGCGGCAGTTGCAGCCGTCGCCAAGCCCGACCCACCTGTAGGAGCGGCTTCAGCCGCGACCCGAAACGCCGCGGATCGCGGCTGAACCGCTTCTACAGGGGAATTCCTGCGCATGCGCCGGCCCAATGCCATCAAGCAGATCGGAATGCTGGCCGTGGTGCTGGCGGTCGCCCTGGCCAGCTACGTTGCCCGCGAGCCAGCGCCGCGCCCGACCGCGCCGCCGGTCGAGCGCTCCGGCCCGCGCGATGTCGAAGTCCAACGCGCGCCATCCACGCTCGACGACGGCAGCCTGCGAGAAGCCATCGCGCAACGCCAACGCGACGTCCTCGTCCAGGGCCAGGGCACCGTGATCAAGCTCCTGCCCGACGACCACGAAGGCAGCCGCCACCAACGCATCCTGCTGCGCCTGCCGATGGGCGACACCCTGCTCATCGCGCACAACATCGACCTCGCCCCGCGCCTCGCCGACCTGCAACGCGGCGACACCGTCGAGTTCCAGGGCGAGTACATCTGGAACGACAAGGGCGGCGTGCTGCACTGGACCCACCACGATCCCGCGCGAAGGCATCCCGGCGGGTGGCTGCGGCACGCGGGGCGCACCTATGAGTAACGGTGACCCGCCGGGGGCGATCAGCGCCGGCAGCCACCCGCACATGGCGGCGCCGCACCGACCGGCGCCATTCCGTTGCATAACCACCACGGTATGGTTATCAGGATGGCTACGCGGATTCGTGGGCGCCAGGTCCGTGATTTGTGTAGGATTTTTCCTACAGACATTGGTTATGGCGCCGTGCTACAACGACGCCGTGTTTTATCCTTCCGCCGAATAGTAGTTGGGCTGCACAACGGTAGGCATTCGGGCTAACCAAATGACGCTCATCGCTGCGCTCGGTCTCGCTTTTCTTGCCAGCGCGCACAGCGCTCTCGCGGCCGATGACCTGGACTCCGCGGTGGTCTGGGAGTGCCCTTCGGGTGTTGTGGTCGTTGACACCTCGGCGCAATCCGAGGCGCGTGCAGCTCGTCCTGGCTGTACCAGAGCTTCACCTGCCGCAGAGCGCGCAGCGCTATGGGCGGTCAAGGCCTGGCAGCCTGCAATCAATCGCATGCCAGCGGCGGAGCCGGACGTTCCATGCCAGAGCCCGACGCATGTGCAGCCCAACTGTGCGTTCAAGCCGACTGCCGGGGACGGACCTGCGCCAAACCGGCTTCCTCGGCCGGCAGCGGCTTAACGCGGCGTTGGACGTCATGACAAACCCTGTCGAATCCCCGAACCTTAAGAACGCTCTGATCGAGCTCCAACACATCCATCTTGAGCTCAGCAATGGGCGAGCACAGCATCTGCGCCACTTTGTTGATCAGTACTACTGCTACAAAAATAATCACGTCAAACGTACGGGAGCGGCCCATTGGGAATCGGTTGTCTGGAAAGGCAACGTGTCTAGAGAAGCGCGCAGGCTCGGCGACCGCAAGTTGGTCGTAAAGGAACATGCCGTGCCATTGCGTGTCATCCGACAGCTTCTGGTTGAGCTTTCGCGCGATGGAGATGTGACGATTGAGCGCATCGCACGTGTGCTTGACGAGAACGTTGTCTTCGCAACCATCTCAAAGGACGAGGATCGTCTCCTGAGAAGCCATGGGCTAACCAGCAAGATGCCCGAGGGCTTCCGCACGCCTGGCCACGTTCTGTTCGGTGACCGCCTCGCACGATATAAGTTCTCCGGAATCGAGATGGAATGACGCCCAACTATGCGTTCAAGCCGACCGCCGAACACAAGCTTCCTCCGTCCTGTCGCGCCTCGCGCGGCGTCGGCTTAACGCGGCGTTAGGCCTCATGAAAGCTTCGCATCTCGCAAACATCTTGGATGACGCCGTTCTCGCAGAGGTGCAGCGACTCAAATTGCTGAGTGCTGACGAACTTTTGGCTCTGGGCAGCTCGGGCCAGACCGTTATGACCACCATCGACAATCAGCCTTATGAGATAACGGCCTGGTCGGAACCCGTCGCGGACAAAGTCAGTGGGTTATTCGTAGTTCTCGCTGGTGCGTGGCAACGTCGCTTGGTGGGCTCAACTCATCATTTGCGTGGCTTCGTAGTCCGGGGTGACCGGGAGTACATCGACATGGCGGCCTCAGAGTTGTGGCAGTACGACTGAGGCCTAACAATTCATTCAAGCCGAAGCCGCTTCGCGGCTCGGCTTAATTCAGGCGTTAGGTCTCATGACAAGAGCTCTCGTCCTTGCAGTTTCCCTGTTCGCGTCCCCAATGGCACGGGGCTGCACATGTGCCTGGTCAGTGCTGGACGTAGAATCCGCGCGCGCTGCCCAGCATGTTTTCATCTTTCAGTTGATGAGCGCTGAATTCACAAGCGAGGGAGATGGTTCGGTGATCTACGAGGGTGCGAGTGGCACCGTCCGCGTGATCGAGTCGTTGAGGGGAGATGGTGCGCAGTTCCGTTCGTTGACGTTCAATACGTCAATCTGTTGCGGGTCGCGTCTCGATGTCGGTCACTACTACGCCGCATTCACGTCGGAAGATGGCCCATCGTTCCCTGCGGGTGGTGGCTCCATCGTCAACATCACGTTCGAATACTCTGAGAGCTCGGAGTATCCTCATTCCGAGCACGGCATCGTCACGAAATTGGAAGCGCTACTACGTGGTGACCTGAATTTCGAGGGAGTATTGCCTGGGCAGATTGGGCAGGGCGTATCTAATGTTCCACTGCCTCCTCGGCCGTGCTCTACTTCGGCCGATCGCGCACCTGAGTCCTAACTGTGCGTGTATGGACTCCTCGGTCAACCCCCGAGTAGATCGCTGATCGGCGTTCGTGACGAAGCGAGTCGGTTGCAGTCGTGTATCCGGCCTTGGGGTGA
>Ga0209476_10002529_pt1 | contig 12220 bp, 16 predicted proteins | sample KloWWTrecipitate_FD_187179 | JGI IMG/M metagenome (GOLD analysis project Ga0209476, IMG submission 187179) | Active sludge microbial communities from Klosterneuburg, Austria, studying microevolution and ecology of nitrifiers - Klosterneuburg... | ecosystem: Engineered > WWTP > Aerobic digester... | reverse complement strand
TGGGAGAGAGGCCTGGGCCGGCGGAACGGCCGTCCGCGGAAGCAAGAGGCATCGAATCCTCCTCACGGTGCTTTCAGCACCGCCAATCAATGCGCCTGCCCGCCGGAGGTTCCGTCAGGCGTGGACGACGATCGGCGTGCCGACCGGGCAGCGCGCATGCAGGTCGATAATGTCCTGATTGATCAGCCGAACACAGCCGCTCGAGACCGCGGTGCCGATGGTGTAGGTCTCCGGCGTGCCGTGCAGCCGGTAGATCGTGTCCCGACCGTCCTTGTAGATATAGAGAGCCCGCGCCCCCAGCGGATTGTTGATTCCGCCGGGCATGCCGTTGGCGAACTCCCGCGTTTCCGGCTGCCGCTCCTGCATGGCGCGGGGCGGTGTCCAGGTCGGCCATACCGCCTTGCGGCCGACCTCGGCGCGTCCTGACCAGCTGAACCCCTCGCGCCCGACGCCAACCCCGTAGCGGATGGCGCGGCCACCGTCCTGCACGAGATAGAGGAACCGTTCCGAGGTTGCGACGACGATCGTTCCGGGCCGCTCGCCGGTCGGGTCGGCAACTTCGCTGCGGGCATAGCCCGCCCGCAGCCGCCCCAGATCGACCGCCGGAATGGCGATGCCGTCGTCCATACGGGCAGAATACATCTGGTAGGCCATCGGATTGAGCTGGTTGGGCAAGGCAATGTCCGGCATGCCGATGCGCCGGCTGCCGATGGTCGTCGAACACCCCGCAAGTGCCAGCCCGGCCGCCGCCGTGGCGCTTGCAAGAAAGGCCCGACGCGATACCGCTAGACTGTCGCTCATTGAACCACCCACCGAAATGGCCCCGCCCAGGGGGGAGCCGGAGCCATCAACATCATCAACACATGCCGTCCTGCGGAGTTGCTTATAGCGCGGGCCGGACGTGCCGATCCATCACGATCGCTTCAGGAGCCTGCCCGAAATCTGTCCCCCATCCGCCCCGGTGGGGTATCCTCGGCGCCGGCTTGAACAAGCATATGTCGTCCGCACCAAAGGCGCTTGAGGCACGCACATCAGAATAGTCCGGAGGCTTCCGTCCGCGATTCCCCCATTGGGGCGAGTGATCTTGCGCGGCACCGGCGGGAGAGGTTAGCTGATGATCTCAAATGTACATGTGAATATCGTATACCGGAGCATGCAACAACTTTGTCCTCTGGACGTTATTCAGCAACAGGAATAATCTTGTCGGAGTTGCTCCGCAGCCATTGCGCCAGGGGCAAAAGCGGCGTTCATTTTTTTAATCTATCGAAGACACTTCTAGGAGCATTAGTCTATGGAAACCCACGATCAACGTCAGGCTGAGCTGATCGAACTCAGCAGTGGGATCGTCGCAGCCTATGTGGGGCACAATGCCCTCTCGGTTGCCGATCTGCCGAAGTTGATCGCCGACGTGTTCAACGCGCTCAAGACGCTGGGTTCTCCCGAGTCTGCCGCGGAGCCCGAGCCGCTGAAGCCTGCGGTCACCGTTCGCCGTTCAGTCACGGCTGAGCACCTGACCTGCCTCGAGGACGGCAAGCGCTTCAAGTCCCTGAAGCGTCACCTGATGACCCATCACAACCTCACGCCGCAGCAGTACCGCGAGAAGTGGAACCTGCCGGCCGATTACCCGATGGTCGCTCCCAGCTACTCTGCAACGCGCTCGACCCTTGCCAAGAGCAGCGGTCTTGGCCGCAAGGCGCCCCCGGCCCGCAAGGGCCGCAAGGCCGCCGCGCAAAGCTAGGCCGATTCGACATCGCGAGCGCCGGGGCGACGGGATCCACCGCAGCTCTGGCGCTCGGTCTATTCCGGGCCGGCGAATCGCACTGCCACGGCCGCGGCGCCCCAAAGCGCCCGCAGGGCAGGGGGCCGAGAGCGGCGCATCAGGAAGAGCGTGGGGGTGGATGGTGCTGTGAGAGAGGATTGAACTCTCGACCTCTCCCTTACCAAGGGAGTGCTCTACCACTGAGCTACCACAGCATCGAAGCGCCGGGGGCATCCCCGCCGCGAACCGCGTGGGACATGCCATAGGCCCCACCCCGACGCAAGGCCAAAATCGGCCGAAGCCGTAACCGGCCCTGCGCCCCTCAATTGGTTAACGAGTAGATGTCAAAATCGGATGAAGCCAAGGCACGCGAGCAAAGATTGGCCGCAAAGCTTCGGGAAAACCTGAAGCGCCGCAAGGGGCAGCTGCGGGCGCGGGACGGATCGGGGACAAATGGACCCGGTGCCGCCGATGCGCCCGGGGGGAAGGACGGCAAGGGAACCTGAGTGCGGGTCTCAGCCAGCTTGAACCGGCATCGCGCCTCGGCTAGCAACGCGAAAGGGGACGGCGTCGTCCTCGCAGGGAACACGATATGGATCGCATCCGACTGGTGGGTGGCAACGAACTGAGGGGCGAGATCCCCATTTCGGGCGCCAAGAACGCGGCGTTGCCGCTGATGATCGCCTCGCTGCTGACCAAAGATCCGCTGATCCTCGAAAACGTGCCGCGGCTGGCCGACGTCAAGCAGCTGGAGCGTATTCTCGAGAACCACGGCGTCGATATCGCCGTCCACGGCCGCCGCGCCAACGAACATCTCGATGGCCAGCGCATGACGCTGCAGGCCACCGAAATCGTCGACACCACGGCGCCCTACGAACTCGTCTCCACCATGCGCGCCAGCTTCTGGGTCATCGGCCCGCTGCTGGCCCGCGCCCACGAGGCGCGTGTCTCGCTGCCCGGCGGCTGCGCCATCGGTACCCGTCCGGTGGATCTGTTCCTCTACGGGCTCAAGGAGCTCGGCGCCGAAATCGATATCGACGAGGGCTATGTTGTTGCCCGCGCGCCGCGCGGGGGCCTCCGCGGCGCCCACATCAATTTCCCCAAGGTCACCGTCGGCGCCACCCACGTCATCATGATGGCCGCCACCCTCGCCAAGGGGCAGACGGTCATCGAGAATGCCGCGATGGAGCCCGAAATCACCAACGTGGCCGAGTGCCTCGTGGCGATGGGCGCGAAGATCGACGGCATCGGCACCCGCACCCTCACCATCGAGGGCGTCGATGGGCTGCACGGCGCGACGCACGAAGTCGTTCCCGACCGCATCGAGGCCGGCACCTACGCGATGGCGGCGGCGATGGCGGGTGGCAACGTGTTCCTCAGGAACGCCCGCGCCCACGATTTCCAGTCGGCGCTCGATGTCCTCGCCGCCACCGGCGCGCACGTAACTGTCGAGAACGGCGGCGTCCGCGTCGCCCGCAATGGCAACGGCATCATGGCGGTCGATATCGAGACCGACCCGTTCCCCGGCTTCGCCACCGACCTGCAGGCGCAGTTCATGGCGCTGATGACGATGTCGAACGGCGTCTCCCACATCAAGGAGACGATCTTCGAGAACCGCTTCATGCACGTGGCCGAACTCGCCCGCTTCGGCGCCGACATCAAGGTCGACGGCCAGACGGCGACCGTGACCGGCGTGCCGACCCTCAAGGGAGCGCAGGTGATGGCAACCGACCTGCGCGCCTCGGTGTCGCTGGTGATCGCCGGCCTCGCCGCCCGTGGTGAAACCGTCGTCAACCGCATCTACCACCTCGACCGCGGCTTCGAGCGCCTCGAGGAAAAGCTGAGCGGCTGCGGCGCCGAAATCGAGCGCGTCACCGGTTAATCGCGCAGTCGGCGTATCCTCTCCCGCGCAGCGGGGGAGGGGGCCGCCGAAGGCGGTGGAGGGGCGGCCCCACGCTCCAACTCAACACCCGCAAAACGCATTGCCCCTCCGGCGCCAAACTTGTAGATCGGGCACGGAGCGCCAATATCTCGGGCAATCCCATCCCGTTCGGACTCGCACAAAATGCCCGACCTGAAACTACTCGCCCTCGATAGCGAAGACCTTGGGGTCATCGCCGCCACCACGCAGGATGCCGTGGTCCGCGTCGCCGACATGGGCTTCGCCAGATCCGACCGCCGCTTCGCCATGCTGATGAACCGCTACGCCTGGGAAGAGCCCGGCAAGCAGGGTCAGCGCAGGCGTGCCGCGCTGCACTTCGATCGCGTCAACTCCGCGCAGGTCGCCGGCATCGATACCAATTCGGCCGAAGGGGTGCTCGAACTGCTGACCATCGCCTACGAACAGCCCAATGCCGAAGACCCCTCGGGCACCGTCGAACTCCGCTTCGCCGACGGCGGCACCGTGCGCCTCGGCGTCGAATGCCTCGAAGCGCGTCTGCAGGATCTTGGCGCCGCCTGGGCCGCCAAGCTGAAGCCCGAGCACGCCGCCTGATGCCGGTCCGTCTCGACAGCCGGGACGCTGGCTTTGCGCAGGCGTTCGAGACCCTTCTCAACTCCAAGCGCGAAGCGTCCGAGGAAGTGGGCGACGCCGTCGCCGCGATCATCGCCGACGTGCGGGCCCGCGGCGATGCCGCCGTTCTCGAACTGACCGCGAAATTCGACCGCTTCCCGGTCACGCGCGAAACCCTGCGCTTCACCGAGGCCGAGATCGATGCGGCCGCCGCCCGCATTCCGGCCGAAGTGCGCGAGGCGCTGCAACTCGCGCACGACCGCATCACCGCGCACCACGAAAAGCAGAAACCGGCCGATCAAGTCTATCAGGATCATCTGGGCGTCACCCTCGGCACCATCTGGACGGCCGTCGAGGCCGTCGGCCTCTACGTGCCCGGCGGGCTCGCCGCCTATCCGTCCTCGGTGCTGATGAACGCCATACCGGCCAAAGTCGCCGGCGCCACCCGCATCGCCATGACGGTCCCGACGCCGGGCGGTGAGGTGAACGACGCCGTGCTCGCTGCCGCGAAGATCGCCGGCGTCACCGAAATCTACCGCGCCGGCGGCGCGCAGGCCGTTGCTGCTCTGGCCTACGGCACCGCTTCCATCGCGCCGGTCTCGAAAATCGTCGGCCCCGGCAACGCCTATGTTGCCGCCGCCAAGCGCCAGGTTTTCGGCACCGTGGGCATCGACATGATCGCCGGTCCGTCCGAAGTGCTGATCATCGCCGACAGCTCCGCCAACCCCGCTTGGGTTGCCGCCGACCTCCTCGCACAGGCCGAGCATGGGGGAGGGGCCCAGTCGATCCTCGTCACCACCGATGCCGCGCTGGCCGATAGCGTCGCCATCGAGGTCGAGCGCCAGCTCGCGCTCCTGCCGCGCGAAACCATTGCCCGCGAGGGCTGGGAAGAATTTGGCGCGATCATTGTCGTGCCCACGCTCGACGTCGCCGTCGAACTCGCCAACCGCATCGCCTCCGAACACGTCGAGATCGCCACGGACGATCCGCAATCACTGCTGCCGCGCATCAAGAATGCCGGCGCCATCTTCCTCGGTCACCACACGCCCGAGGCGATTGGCGACTATGTCGGCGGCTCCAATCACGTGCTGCCAACCGCCCGTTCGGCGCGTTTCGCCTCCGGGCTCGGCGTCCTCGATTTCATGAAGCGCACCAGCGTGCTGGGCTGCGATCCAACCTCGCTCGCCGCGCTTGCGCCCGCTGCCGTGACCCTCGCGAACACCGAAGGGCTCGACGCCCACGGCCGCTCCGTCTCCATCAGGCTCAACCGCTAGCGATGCGCAGCCCGCGCGATCTCGATCCGAAGACCGACCGGATCGCTGCCATCACGCTCGACCCCAACACCATCACCTCGATCGATCCCGACGAGGTGCATGAGTGGCGCATCGCCATCTACGATCTCGTCGAAGAGAATCGCTTCCGCCCGGCGCGCGTCACCGCCACCGGCCCGTTCGCGCTCCACGTCTCGATCATCGGCAACTGGATCGTCCTCGACGTCCGCAATCCCGATACCTACGAGCCGATCGCCGCGCACTACCTGTCGCTGACCCCGTTCCGCCGCCTGATCCGTGACTATTTCCGCATCCGCGACAACTACTACGAGGCGATCAAGACCTCGCAGCCGTTCCAGATCGAAGCCGTCGACATGGCGCGCCGCGGCATCCACAACGAGGCGGCCGAACTGCTGCGCAGCCGGCTCGACAACAAGCTCACCATGGATCTCAACACGGCGCGGCGGCTGTTCACGCTGATCTGTGCCGTGCAGCCCTTCGCGAGCCGCATCGACGAGCGCGAGAGCAACCTGCCGTCGGTGCTGTTCGTGTGCTCGATGAACTCGGTGCGCTCCCCCATCGCCGCAGCGCTCGCCCGCCGGTTCTATCCGGGCCGGCTGATCGTCCGTTCGGCCGGCGTACGCTCGGGCAAGGCCGACAGCTTTGTCCACGAGGTGATGGAGGAGATCGGCATCGACATGTCGGTGCACACGCCCCACACGATGGACGAACTCATCGCGACGCGCTTCGATCTCGTGGTCACGCTGTCCGGCGACGCGCAGGAGGCCGTGGCCAACCGCGCCATGGAAATGACCGCCACCGAGCACTGGCCGATGCCCGATCCGACAACCGTCGAGGGCAACCGCGAGGCCGTGCTCAGCGCCTACCGATCTCTGCGCGACAGCCTGCAGCAGAAGGTGCGCGAGCGGCTCGAGCCGCTGGTGGCGGGTGGTTCACAAAGCACGCCGGTTCCACTATAGCCGGAGACATCCGCGCCCCAGTGGCAGCGCGCAGGGAGACGTCCACCACATGGCAAGCAGGCCGGAACTCATCCTGGCATCCGCCTCGCCGCGCCGCCTCGCGCTGCTCAACCAGATCGGCATAGAGCCGGAGCATCTGGTGCCGGCCAATATCGACGAGACGCCGGAAAAGGACGAACTGCCGCGCAAGCTCGCCCAGCGCCTTGCGGACCAGAAGGCGATCCACGCCCAGTACAAGGCCCGTACCTCGGGCTTCGCCGACAACGCCATCGTGCTGAGCGCCGATACCGTCGTCGCCGTCGGCCGCCGTATTCTGCCCAAGGCCGAGACCATGGAGGAGGCATCCGAATGCCTGCGCCTGCTCTCGGGCCGTTCGCACCGCGTCTTTACCGCCGTCTCGCTGCTGACGCCCTCCGGGCGCATCCGGCGCCGGCTGGTTGAAACGCGCCTCCGCTTCAAGCGCCTGAGCCCGCGCGAGATGGAGAGCTACCTCGCCAGCGCCGAGTGGCGCGACAAGGCCGGCGGCTACGCCATCCAGGGCATTGCCGGGGCCTTCGTCGTCAAGTTGTCGGGGTCCTATTCCGCCGTTGTCGGCCTGCCGCTCTATGAGACGGTTGGCCTGCTCTCCGGAGAGGGCTACCCGGTGCACTTCAACTGGCTCAACCAGTCGACGCTGACCGGCGTCTAGACGGTCGACTCGCGGCCCGAACAGGTGATGAGGATCAGATGTCCGGCAATGTCGTCACGCTGAAGCCCACCCGTCCGTGCCCCATCTGCGGCAAGCCGTCGAGCCAGCAGCGCCATCCGTTCTGCTCGAGCCGCTGCGCCGACATCGACCTCAACCGCTGGCTGAGCGGCAGCTACGTCATTCCCGCAAGGCCTGGCGAGGACGATGATTCGGACGACGACGTGTCGAAATCTGACGGCGGCGACGACACCGAACTCTAGCCGGGCCCGCCGCCACGGGCCCGAGTCCCGGCCGCGGCAAAACGGCGGCAATCGCCACCGACAAACCCGCTTGCACGATCCGGAATCGCCCCCTATAAGGCCCGGGCTTCAGGCGCAACGCGCCCCGGGGCCCGGGTAGCTCAGTTGGTAGAGCAGCGGATTGAAAATCCGCGTGTCACTGGTTCGATTCCGGTCCCGGGCACCACCTCTCTCCTTTTTGCATTAGTTTTCAGTCGGTTACGGGCTGATTTTGTCCCACTCGTCGGTCGGCGTGCGGAAGGTGGGACAATTTCGACGCCAAGAGCTTGGGCTGCCAACATCTCCTGACGGGTCGATTTGGTGTAAACGTCGACCTGCCGGGAAGTCGTATGGCCGGTGACGGCGCGGATCTGATGTTCGGACTTGCCGGCTTCCGCGAGCCTGCGCGCACCTGCCTTCCGAAGGCCGTGCGCGGTGCAATGAGGCAGGTTGGCTTCGTCGCATCTCTTTCGGAACCAATTTCCGAATCCGTTCTCGGAAAACGGCTTCTTGAACTCGGTAGAGAGGAACGTGGGGCCAACGGTAGGCGTCGCCGTCAACACGTCTGCCAAAGGTTGCACAATCGGTAGAGCTAGGGTGATCGCCTTGCGTCGACGGTTTTTCTGCTGGGTAAAGCGGAGCCAACCATCCACAACATGCTCTGGGCCGAACAGCACAGCGTCGCTGCGCCGCTGGGAGGTATACAGCATCAGGGCCAGGGCCAGTCGCGCCATCGTTCCGACGGGGTGTCTGGCCTCGAACTTGGCGATGTCCTCCTCGGTCCAACTATAGAAGCCGTCACCTATCTTAGGCAGATACGGCACCTTGGCTGCTGGGTTGTGAGGCGTAAGGTCATTGTCGATGGCATACCGAAATATCTGGCGAACAGCCTTAAGCATGCCGTTGGCGGCCTCAGGTGTTTCACTCATCTCGTCACGACGCTTTCGAAGGTGACGCGGTTCGAGGAGGGCAAACGGTTTCGTGCCGTCCCGGTCAACAACGCGCTGCAGTATCTGACTTCGCACGCGTTTCGTTCGTTCGGCCAGCCGCTTGAATTCCGCGCTGCCGCGATACTGGAGAACTAGCCAAGCCAGCGAGCCACTCGCAGCCGGTGCTAGGACCGGCTTCTGTTTTGCCGGCGCCTCATTGCCAGCAACTGCGCGGCGATGCTCAGCGAGAAAAGCCTCTGTTCCTGGCTCCTCTGTAAGTCGCACCTTAGGTCGCCCTGGCATGCGAACGTACAGGCGAACGTTGCCATGCCTATCGACGTCCTGCGTTATGCGCTTGAGCTCAATGTAGCCGCGGCCGTCGGCGAGTTTGCACCGGAAGGCCATCTATTCGTCCCAAGGATTGGTCGCGACACGGCGGGGCAGGGCGTCGAACGCATCGTCCACCTCGTAGCGGTCCCAGACCATCTTCGAATTGGCCAAGCGAGGGGCAGGCATGCGGCCGTCTCTCACCATTTCATCGAATGTAGTGGTGCCGACGTTGATCCACTCCGCCGCAGCGGCACGAGAAAGCCCGCGCGGCGCAACCCCAAATGGAAGAGCAGAGTGTTTTGGTGAACTGTTGTCGTTCGCTGCCTGCACAGCAAGCCTCCGCCAAAAACAAGGATATGCCTATGACAAAAAGAGTCGCGCAAGTACGCCGCAGAATGCGCCCCGCCTCACTCATCTACCTCCACCAACGCCCGCCGCCCCAGCCACATCCGGACCGACCGCCGGCCGACAGTGAACTTGACCAGGTGCAGCCACTGCCCATCGCCGATCATTTGGCCGATGACGGTGCAGGTCCGGCCGCCCTCAACATGGCGAACTTTGGCGTTGAGCGGAATGGTTTCATTAAGCATGTGCGACCCCTGATGTTGCTACCGAATTCGTTACAGTGTACTGATAAGCGCATCGAGCAATCTCGTCAACACGAAATCGGTACACGGTTATGAATTCAGTCCAGTGCAAGATGGCTCGCGCGGCATTGGGACTGGGAGTGCGTGAGCTCGCAGCCGCAGCTAGCGTTTCTGTCGATACGGTCTCCCGCCTTGAGCGCGGCGAAGAACTTCTACCCCGGACCGTCTCCGCCATCCGAACCGCCCTAGAATCTGCCGGCATCGTGTTCCTAGCCGACGGCGAGATCGCCACTGGCGGACCAGGCGTGCGGTTGCGGACCGATTAGGGAGAGCCTCGAATGGTCCGGCACCAATGACGACTTGATCCAGCGCCCGACGATTCACATCGTCATGCAGGATCCAGAGAATCCCGAAGTCGCCGACGTATACGGGCACTACGGGTTTGCGGTCTTTTGGACGGTTCCCGCAGTCGGAGATGTCCTGAACCGGCTGAGCGGTTTAGGCGGGTTCGGGTCGGTACGGGTGCTCAGCCGACATTTCTTCCTTCATGAGCGGGTTGAGCGATCATGGTGGGTCCTTATGGTAGAGGAAGTGCAGGAAGATCCAAGATTGGCCGCCCTCAATGCCGAGATCGTGCAGTCGTTCGACGAGGACGAGGCTGCAGTGAGGGCCGAGATAGACAAGCGTACTGCTGAAAGCTTGAAGCGTCTCACTGCGCGCAAGCGTAAGCCATGATCGAGGATAACTACCCGCCTATCCTCACTCGCCCGGAGGCTGCAGCTTTGTGCCGCCTCTCCCTCTCGGGCTTTGACGCTTGGGTGCGTAAGGGCATTGTCCCACCGGCCATCACCGGCACGCGCCGATGGAGCCGTGACGCGATTCTGAAAGCTGTGAACGGCAGCGGCGCAATCGGGGTTGACGTCGGCCTGTCACCGTTCGAACTATGGAAGGCCGAAAATGCACGCAAGGCCGAACAGCCCCCGACATTGCCGAGCACGCCGCTCGGCAAGCGCGAGGTCGCTGGCCTTGCGGCGCTACTCGTTGGACGTACAGATGTCGGCCCGTCTACTCTCGGCCGGCTCCATGCACGGGGATACCTACTGCCAACGCCTGGTGGTGGTTTTGAGCTGCGTCTATCAAAAGCAGGAAGACTTGCTGCAGAGCGACATACCTGAGGCGCCTGACCGCCTCACGCGACCTCGATCGCGTCGAGGACAACAGACAGGACAATGAGGCGGATGCTCCATGCGTGCCGCAGCACCTCCCGCCAGTTTTCGACCGGGCGCAGGACAGCAGGTCGCGCCGCGCCGCGTGGCACGTTGGTCATGTCAGTCTCCGATTGGGTAGGGTCGAGGCGTGTCAACTACAGTTGACAATTCGCTTGACGGAAACCTCTGTGCCAACTATAGTTGACACATGATCGAAGTTCGCCAGTCAGCGGTGTTTGTGAAGTGGTTCTCGGGGCTCCGGGACGGCGCGGCGAAGGCCCGCATCCTCGTCCGCATTCGCCGCCTAGAAGGTGACAATGCGGGCGACGTGAAATCGGTTGGCCAAGGCGTCAGCGAACTGAGGATCAGCTACGGCCCCGGCTACCGAGTCTATTTCACCCAGCAGGGAAAGCAGATCGTCATCCTGCTTTGTGGCGGCGACAAATCTACCCAGCGGCGGGATATCGATCAGGCAAAGCAGATGGCAAAGGAACTCTAGAATGCCCATTGAGACCACCAAGTTCGATATTCAGGAACACATCAAGACGCCCGAGGAGCGCGCTGCCTATCTGGAAGCCGCGTTCGAAGATGGCGATCCAGCGGCGATTGCCACCGCCCTTGGCGACGTGGCTCGTGCAGTTGGCATTTCCAGCCTCTCGAAGGACACCGGCATCAGCCGCGAAGGCTTGTACAAGGCCCTCAGTGCTTCAGGCGATCCACGTCTTTCAACCCTGGTTGGCGTCACGAAGGCGCTGGGGCTGCACCTGTCGATCAGCGCCGCTGAGTGAGCAGCTAGTCGGTGCTGGCCAAGAGGACTGCGATCCAGTGGTTCGAGCCGGACCGTCCGCATTCCCACGCGAGAGTGCCGACGACGCACCAGCGTCCGTCACCGGTTGGCCAGATGCCGGTCATGCTACGGTCCCGTCGTCAGTGGGCACGTTGAACGCAGCCGCCTTCGTCCGCACGGCCGCAGCCGTTTCGGTGTACACGGGGATTTCTCCGATGTGTGGTTGGTCAGTCAGGCTGACCGGTTTGTCGGCCCGGCGCTCCGACGCGGGCCCTTGCAGACAGCAACATAGAAATACTACGATGACCTGCGCACCGGGGGGACGTTGTGGAGCCAGCAAAGTCAGTTGTCGTTAGTCGCGTTGCTTACGCAGGAGCGCACGCTGGGTACGCAAACGACACCGTGATTGGGATCGAAACTCCCGACGGCACCATGCAGCTGCGGCTTACTTCTGATGTCGTCGTCGAATTGCTGACGGCGCTTGAACGCCTTCGCGTGTTCAGGTCCACCGGACACTATGGCCCCGACGACTCCGAACCTATAGTGCATTGAGTAGCTGCGATGAAGGTCGTTGCCGTCATCCCTCTCTACAATGGTTCAGCCTATATTGAGGGCTCACTGAAAAGCATTTTGAGCCAGTCACACCCGGTCGATGAAATCGTTGTGGTTGACGATGGATCGAGCGACAATGGTGCGGAACTTGCGCAGCGCCTCGCCGGGCATCTCCCTCACTTCAAGTTGCTGACCAAGCCCAACGGCGGACAGTCGTCTGCCCGCAACTTTGGAGTTGCGCACTCTAGTGCAGACCTCATTGCGTTCCTCGATCAGGACGACGCATGGTATCCGGATCACATCGAGCGCCTGATCGAGCCCTTCTTGGAGGAATGCGCC
>Ga0209476_10002528_pt1 | contig 12222 bp, 9 predicted proteins | sample KloWWTrecipitate_FD_187179 | JGI IMG/M metagenome (GOLD analysis project Ga0209476, IMG submission 187179) | Active sludge microbial communities from Klosterneuburg, Austria, studying microevolution and ecology of nitrifiers - Klosterneuburg... | ecosystem: Engineered > WWTP > Aerobic digester >... | reverse complement strand
GCACGTCGGTGGCGAAGTCGAGCACCTGCACCGAGAGGAACTGGCAGATGCGGTCCGACTCGGAGCCGATGCGCGCCATCAGGTCGCCGGTGCGCTTGCCGCCGTAGTATTCGAGCGACAGCCCCATGAGGTGATCGAAGGTGACGGTGCGCAGATCCGAGCCGATGTGTTCCGCCACCAGCGAAAGAATATAAGTGCGCGCCCAGCCCAGTCCCCAGGCCACCAGCGCCGCGCCGAACAGGCCGGCGAGCAGCAGCACGACCACGTCGATGTCGATGGGCTTGCCGTTCTGGTAGGGAATCAGCACGTCGTCCATCAGCGGCATGGTCAGATAGGGCGGCACCATGGCGGCGGCCGTCGACACCAGGGTCAGGGCGAAGCCCCAGAACAGCTGCCAGCGGTAGGGCCTGGCGAATCGTCCCAGGCGCAGCAGGGTGCGCGTCGAAGGCGGGGCATGGATTTCGCGGGCGCAAACCAGGCATTCCTCTTCCCCATCCAGGGGCGCGCCGCATTTGGGGCAGACATCCTCTTCCGGCCGCTCGACCGGCCGGCCGGTAAGGTGGCTTTCCAGTTGCCGCTCGAAGGCGTCGACCAGCCGCAGCGCGGCCGGATCGTGGGCGATGGTGTAGCGCCAGCCGCCCAGGCGGGCGGTTTCGTCGTGCAATTCCAGGCTGCCGACGCCGGCATGGTCGTGATGGATCAATTGCAGGCCCGGCCGGTAGGGCCATTCCTGCCAGTCGGACTGCCCCGGGGAGCGGGCCAGCATACGTCGGGAGGTAACGACAAGCTGACCGCCGGCATAGCGCAGTTCGGGATCCAGATCGATTTCCAGCCCCGCTTCCAGGGTTTCGCCGGCTGCCAGGGGGACGACCGCCCCGGCAAGCCGCGGTTCGACTGGCCGGGCCGGGCCAACTGCCTGATTATTCTCTGAACTCATTGATTTTATAGGCCTGCCGCAGGCTCCCCAGGTTGATGTTGCGGCGCAATAGCGTGTGATTTTTCAAGTATATCTTCAGTAACGCCCGTAAGCCCCTCTTCGAATACAAGCTTTTTTCCGGCTCAGGTAAACCTATTGCCGGGAGCCTCGTTACTTCCCCAAACATGACACAAACCCTGCCGGGGCATCCGGCTCAGCGGCAGGGAACTATGAAATACAAAGACATCGAATTCCTGCGCATCACCCCGCTCCGCGGGCCGAACATCTGGACCTACCGCCCGATCATCGAGGCCTGGGTCGACATCGGCGACCTGGAAGACGCGCCTTCCAACAAGATTCCCGGTTTCTACGAGCGCCTCGCCGCCTGGCTGCCCTCCCTCATCGAGCACCGCTGCAGCGAAGGCGAACGCGGCGGCTTCCTGCAGCGCCTGCGCGAAGGCACCTGGGCCGGCCACATCCTCGAACACGTCACCCTCGAATTGCAGAACCTCGCCGGCCAGCGCACCGGCTTCGGCAAGGCACGCCAGACCTCGAAGCACGGCATTTACAAGGTGGTGGTCCGCTCGCGCCAGGAACAGGTGACCCGCGCCTGCCTCGCTGCCGGACGCGACCTCGTGATGGCGGCCATCAACGACACGCATTACGACGTGCCGGGCACGATCGAAAAGCTGCGCGAGCTGGCCGACAAGCTCTGCCTCGGACCCAGCACCAACAGCATCGTGGATGGCGCCACCGAACGCGGCATCCCCTTCATCCGCCTCAACGAAGGCAACCTGGTGCAGCTCGGCCACGGCGCCCGCCAGCGCCGCATCTGGACCGCCGAGACCGACTCGACGTCCGCCATCGCCGAAAGCATCTCGCGCGACAAGGACCTCACCAAGAGCCTGCTCGCCTCCTGCGGCGTGCCAATCCCCGAAGGCCGCATCGTCACCAGCCCGGAAGACGCCTGGGAGGCAGCCGAGGACATCGGCCTGCCGGTGGCGGTCAAGCCGACCGACGCCAATCATGCCCGCGGCGTCTCGCTGGAACTGACTTTGCGCGAGCAAGTCGAGGCTGCCTACCACGTGGCGCTGGCGGAAGGCAGCGAGGTGATGGTCGAGCGCTACGTGCCCGGCGTCGAGCACCGCCTGCTGGTGGTGGGCAACCGCCTGGTCGCCGCCACGCGCGGCGAAACCGCAACCGTCGTCGGGGACGGCAAGTCGTCCATCGTCGAGCTGATCGAGAGCCAGATCAATTCCGACCCGCGCTGCGGCGAGGATGAGTCCTTCCCGCTCGAGCCGATACGCGTCGAACGCGAGCCCGCCGTGCTACTCGAACTCAAGCGCCAGGGCTTCAACGCCGATTCGGTGCCGCCCGCCGGCAAAAAAGTACTGATCATCCGCTACGGCAACCTTGCCGACGACGTCACCGACGAGGTGCACCCGGACGTGGCGGAAGCCGCCACCCTCGCCGCGCGCGTCGTCGGCCTGGACATTGCCGGCATCGACATCGTCGCCGAGGACATCTCGCGCCCGCTGGAGGGACAGCGCGGCGCCATCGTCGAGGTGAATGCCGGCCCGGGCCTGCTGATGCACCTGAAGCCGGCCAAGGGCAAGCCGCGCCCGGTCGGCCAGGCCATCGTCGACAGCCTGTTCCCGGCCGGCGACAAGGGCCGCATTCCGATTGTCGGCATTGCCGGCTCGAAAGGTACTTCGCTGACCGCGCGCCTCATGTCCTGGCTGCTGCAACTCACCGGCAAGCACGTCGGCCTGGCCTGTCGCGATGGCCTTTTTCTCGACAAGCGCGTGGTGGACAAGCGCGACTGCGCCAATTGGGCTGCCGGCCAGCGCCTGCTCATCAACCGCTCGGTGGACGCCGCAGTGTTCGAGAACGGCGCGGCGATGATCCTCGGCGAGGGCATCGCCTACGACCGCTGCCAGGTCGGCATCGTCACCGACACCGAGGGTGCCGAGTCGCTCGCCGGCTTCGACATCCACAACGCCGAGCAGCTCTACCACGTGCTGCGCACCCAGGTGGACATCGTCCTGCCCGAGGGCGCGGCCGTGCTGAATGCCGCCGATCCGCTGGTGGCGCGCATGGCCGAACTGTGCGACGGCGACGTGATCTTCTACGGCCTGGCACAGGAACTGCCGGCCATCGTCGCGCATCGCGCCCGGGGCGGCCGCGCGCTCTACCTGCGCGAGAGCCGCATCATGCTGGCGACCGGTGCCGTCGAGGGGCCCTTCATGGAACTGCCCGTCTTCGCGACAAACAAGGACGGCACCGACAGCGAACGCGTCGCCAGCCTGCTGGCGGCGGTGGGCGCCGCCGTGGCGCTCGGCATCCCGGTCGAGATGATCCGCGTCGGCATCGAGACCTTCGAACAGGACCGCAACGGCAAACGGCCCGCGCGCAGCCGCCCCCGCAAGGTGGCCAACCAGTAACGCAAGCCACACTTTACGAAAGACCCTCCGATGGAAGTCTCAAGAATTCGAGCCCTGCGCGGTCCCAACCTGTGGAGCCGCCATACCGCGATCGAAGCGGTGATCAACTGCAACGATGCCGAGTGCGCCGTGTGCGGACTGCCCGGCTTCGAGGATCGCCTGCGCGCGCGCTTCCCGAACATCGGCCCGATGCGGCCGATCGGCCACGAGGGCGAGATCTCCGTCGCCCACGCCCTCGCCTTCGCCGCCCTCGGCCTGCAGGCGCAGGCCGGCTGCCCGGTCACCTTCTCGCGGGTGACGCAAACCGTCGAGCGCTGCGTCTTCCAGGTCGTCGTCGAATATTCCGAAGAAGCCGTCGGCCGCCTCGCCATCCGCCTCGCCGAGCAACTCTGCCGCGCCGCCATCGAGGACGCGCCCTTCGATCTGGATGCTGCGCTCGCCCAATTGCGCGAACTCGACGAAGACGTGCGCCTGGGCCCGAGCACCGGCTCCATCGTCCACGCCGCCGCCGTGCGCGGCATTCCCTGCCGCCGCCTGACCGAAGGCAGCCTGGTGCAATTCGGCTGGGGCAGCTGCAGCCGCCGCATTCAGGCCGCGGAAATGGACCGCACCGGCGCCATCGCCGAAACCATCGCCCAGGACAAGCAACTCACCAAGCGTTTGCTCGATGCCGCCGGCGTGCCGGTGCCGCAGGGCCGTCCCGTTGTCGACGCCGACGACGCCTGGGCCGCCATGCAGGAAATCGGCTCGGCGGTGGTGGTCAAGCCGCAGGACGGCAATCAGGGCAAGGGCGTCACGGTCAACGTGACGACGCGCGAACATCTGGCGGCAGCCTTCGCCACCGCCGCCGAATACGGATCGAGCGTAATGGTCGAGCGCTTCGTGCCGGGCCACGATTTCCGCCTGCTGGTGGTTGGCAACAAACTCGTCGCCGCCGCGCGCCGCGACCCGCCCCATGTCATCGGCGACGGCGCGCATAGCGTGCGCCAACTGGTCGAGCAGGTGAACCGCGATCCGCGCCGCGGCGACGGCCACGCCACCTCGCTGACTAAAATCCGCTTCGACGACATTGCGCTCGCCCGGCTCGCCCTGCAAGGGCTGAACGCCGAATCCGTGCCGCCGCAAGGCACCCGCGTCGTCCTGCGCAACAACGCCAATCTGTCCACCGGCGGCACCGCCACCGATGTCACCGACGACGTGCATCCCGACGTCGCGGCGCGCGCCGTGGCGGCGGCGCAGATGATCGGCCTCGACATCGCCGGCGTCGACATCGTCTGCGACACCATGCAGAAGCCGCTCGAGGAACAGGGCGGCGCCATCGTCGAGGTAAATGCCGCGCCCGGCCTGCGCATGCACCTGGCCCCCTCCTTCGGCAAGGGCCGCGCCGTCGGCGAAGCGGTGATCGCCGACATGTTCCCGGAAGGTGAAGACGGCCGCATCCCGGTGGTGGCGGTGACCGGCACCAACGGCAAGACCACCACCGTGCGACTGATCGCCCATCTCCTCTCCGGCAGCGGCCTCACCACCGGCATGACCTGCACCGACGGCGTCTATGTCGGCGACCGCCGCCTCGACACCGGCGACTGCGCCGGCCCGAAAAGCGCGCGCAACGTGCTGATGCACCCGGACGTCGACGCGGCAGTCTTCGAGACGGCGCGCGGCGGCCTGCTGCGCGAGGGCCTCGCCTTCGACCGCTGCAAGGTGGCGGTCGTCACCAACATCGGCGAGGGCGACCACCTCGGCCTGAACTACATCACCACGGTGGAAGACCTCGCCGTGCTCAAGCGCGTCATCGTGCAGAACGTCGCGCCGGACGGCATGGCCGTACTCAATGCGGCCGACCCCATCGTCGCGAGAATGGCGGAAAACTGCCCCGGCGCGGTGACCTACTTCGCCACCGACCGCCACCATCCTGTAATGGCCACGCACAACGCCCAGGGCAAGCGCGTCGTCTATATCGACGGCAACAGCATCGTCTGCGCCGAACTGGGCGCCGTCGTGCAGCGCATCCCCCTCGGCGACGTGCCGCTGACGCGCAAGGGCACCATCAGCTTCCAGGTGGACAACGCCATGGCTTCCGTCGCCGCCGCCTGGGCGCTGAACCTGGGCTGGAACGCCATCCGCGCTTCGCTGCAATCCTTCGCCAGCGACGCCGATACGGCGCCAGGCCGCTTCAACGTCTTCAGCTACCGCGGCGCCACCCTGATCGCCGACTACGGCCACAATCCGGATGCCATCCTGGCGCTGGTGCGCGCCGTCGAGGCCATGCCCGCCGAGCGGCGCATGATCGTCATCAGCGGCGCCGGCGACCGGCGCGACGAGGACATCCGCCGCCAGAGCGAAATCCTCGGCGACGCCTTCGACGAAGTCATCCTCTACCAGGACCAGTGCCAGCGCGGACGCGCCGACGGCGAAGTGCTCGGCCTCCTGCGCGACGGCCTGGCGCACGCCAGACGCGCCGCCGCCATCGAGGAGATCCGCGGCGAATTCCTCGCCATCGATACGGCGCTCGCGCGCATCCAGCCGGGCGAGCTGTGCCTGATCCTCATCGACCAGGTCGAGGAAGCCCTCGCGCACATCGCCGGCCGTTTGGCCGAGGTCTCGATCGAACGCCCCGCCAAAACGGCGGCGCAGCCCGACGGGCCGCTGCATAAGAAGACCGCCACCGCCTGAAATCGGGAATCTTCCTGCGGTAAGATAGGGCGATGTTCGAACGCGGCTTCATCGCCCTTTTTCTTGTCGTCCTTGCCTCGACTGGAGTCCTCGCCGCGCCCGAGCAGCACGAGGGTGTCGCGGTCGGCAAGCCCTCGGCGATGCGCAAGCTGGTGCCGGCCGAAGGCCTCGAACGGCAGGCCACCCAGGAATTCTCGCAACTGAAGCAGGAAGCGGCGGCGAAAAAGGCGCTGGCGCCCGACGACCATCCGCAGACGCGGCGCCTGCGCCAGATCGCCGCCCGCATCATTCCCCACGCCGCCCGCTTCAATTCGCGTGCGCAGAAATGGCAATGGGAAGTCATCCTGATCGGCGGGCAGCAGGTCAACGCCTTCTGCATGCCGGGCGGCAAGATCGCGGTGTTCTCCGGCCTGCTGCTCGGCCTGCAACTGACGGACGACGAGGCAGCCGTGGTGATGGGCCACGAGATCGCCCACGCCCTGCGCGAGCACGCCCGCGAACGCATCGCCAAGACCGAACTGACCCGCCTCGGCGCCAGCGTGCTCAGCGAGTTTGTCGGCGGCGGCAAATACTCCGGGCTGTTCAGCGCAGGCGGCCAGTTGATGACCCTGAAGTTCTCCCGCGACGACGAGACCGAGGCCGACACGGTGGGGCTGGAACTGGCCGCCCGCGCCGGCTACGACCCGCGTGCCGGCATCACGCTGTGGAAGAAGATGATGGCCGCCAACAAGGGCGCGCCGCCGCAGTGGCTGTCCACCCACCCCTCCGGAAAAAACCGCATCGGGGAAATCGAGCGCCACCTGCCCGAGGTGATGCCGATCTACGAGAAAGCGAAAAGTCAGTCCCGCCAGGACGGCGGCGTTCAGCGGTAGCGCCGCAGGTACCAGGACTCGAAGAAGGCCTTGGCGCCGTGCATGAGGCTGAGAGACGGCAGGGCGAAGCCGCCCTCGGGCGTGCGCTTGACCAGCATGCCGGAATCGAGTGAATCGACGATACACAGCAACTCGACCTTGAAGGTCTTGTCGGCGGCCGCGCCGCTCAGTTCCGCCAATAGATTTTCCGCCGCCGTCTCCGCCTGCAGGTCGGCCATGTGCGCCTGCTTCGGCATCCAGTCCGGCCCGGGAAAGCTGCCGGCATCGCCCGCCACATAAACACACTCGCGTCCCTCGACCCGGCAGTGCGCATCCGCCTTGATGAGCCCGCCCGGCGAGCGCGGCAGGTCCGTGTTGTCGAACCAGGCATTGCCGGTGAGGCCGGGCATGAAGACGATCAGGTCGGCGGCAAATTCGCCGCCTTCGGTCTTCACCTTGTCCGACTCGAAGCCCACCAGCTTGTGGCCGAGATGGGTGGCGATGTCGCGTCGCTGCATCTCGCCGAGCAGACGCGCGACCGCCTTCTCGCCGAGGCGATTGCCAGGGTTCGGCATCGGGTTGAAGAACACCAGCTTGATCTTCTCGCGCCGACCCTCACGCCGCAACTGGGTATCGAGGCCGAAGAGGAACTCGAAGATCGGCCCGCCGCGCATGGCGGAAGGCTCGTTGGGATTGCCGGCGAAGCCGAGGGCGACGGTGCCGCCGGCCATTGCCTTCACCGCATCGCGCATGCGCTCCACCGCGGCGATGCCCTCGCAGGGCGTGATGGCGTGCTCGATGCCGGGCAGCTTCTTGATGAAGCGTCCGCCGCAGGCAATGACGAGGCCGTCGTTGCGCACCGGCCCCGCCGTGGTGAGCACGCTGCGTCCGCCCTGCTCCAGGCCCGTCGCCTCGCCGGCGTGAAAGCGAATGCCGTTGCGCCGGAAAAAATTGTCCAGAGGAATGCGCAGGTCTTCTGCCTTGCGCAGGCCGGAGGGCAGCCAGATCAGGCTGGGCAGGAAGATCAACTCCGGCCGCGGGCCGATGACGGTGATCTCGACCTGCTTGTCGATCTGGCGCAGCCGGCGCGCCGCGGAAAGCGCGGCGAAGCCGGTGCCGATGATGCTGATGCGTTTCATGTCATCCCTTCAAACTGTTCAGTCCTGATTGTGGGAGCGGCCTACCGGCCGCGATTGTGCCCCGCAGGAAATACCCCTGGGGTGCAGCACATATCGCGGCCGGTAGGCCGCTCCCACATAGTTGATCGAAGCGTATCGCTTCTACGCATCCTTCAGTGCCTGGTCGAGATCGGCGATGAGATCAGCCGCGTCCTCCAATCCGACGGAGAGGCGCAACATGCCCTCAGAGATGCCGCGCCGCGTCCGCTCCTCCGGCGCCAGGCCATGGTGGGTGGTGGTGGTCGGCTGCGTCACCAGGCTCTCGGCGCCGCCCAGGCTGGGCGCCAGGGCGAACAGTTGCAAGCGGTCCGCCACCCGCGTGGCCGCTTCACCGCCGCCCTTCACTTCGATGGAGAGCATGCCGCCGAAGCCCTTCATCTGGCGCTTCGCCAGAGTGTGGCCGTGGAAGCCGGGCAGTCCCGGATAGAACACCCGCGCGATTTTCGGGTGGCGCTCCATCGCCTCGGCCACCGTCTGCGCGGTCGCATTCTGCCGCTCGACGCGCACCACCAGCGTGCGCAGGCTGCGCGAGAGCAGCGCCGCCGTCTCGGGAGAGGGCATCTGGCCGAGGTTCTTCCGCCAGTTCCATATCGGCGCCAGCAGTTCCTTGGTGCCCATCAGGGCGCCGGCGGTGATGTCGCTGTGGCCGCCGAGGTATTTCGTTGCGCTGTGCATGACGAAATCCGCGCCGAGCTCCAACGGCCGCTGGTTCACCGGCGAGGCGAAGGTGTTATCGACCGCCAGACGTGCACCGTAACGGTGCGCCAGGCCGGCGAGGGCGGCGATGTCGAACACCTCCATGCGCGGATTGGTCGGCGTCTCGATGAACACCAAGCGGCAACCCTCGCGCAGACAGGCTTCCAGCCGATCCAGCTCGCTGCCGAGGAACAGGTGGGTGCGCACGCCGAACAGCGGCAGTTGCGCGCCGAGCAACTCCAGGGTGCCGCCATAGGCATCGCCGATGCAGGCAATGCCTTCCCGTCCGTGCGCGAAAAACAGCGCGGCTTCCGCAGCCATGCCCGAGCAGAAGGCCCAGGCAGCTTCGGCGCCTTCCAGCGCGGCAAGCTTTTCTTCCAGCGCAAAGATGGTCGGGTTGAGGCCATAGCGGGTGTACAAACTGCCCGGCTTGCGGCCGTCGACGACGTCGAGCAGATCCGCGGTCGACGCAAACTTGAAGGTGGTGGTGGTGTAGATCGGCGTGTGCGGCGAGCCATGCGCGTCGGCGATCTCGCCGGCGTGGATGCACTGGGTAGACAGCCCCTGTTTCTCGTTCATGACATTCAATCCTCCCAACTATTTTTCAGCGGCGCGGACGAGCCGGACAAAGCGTGGCTGTCCGGGGTGGCTGGACATGCGCCAATATTACCAAGCTCAGTGCGCTCCGCCCCAGTAGACCGCGTTGCCATAGTGGTGCTTGAGGTGGTCGATCAGCAAGCGCACGCGCAGCGGCAGGTACTTGCGCTGCGGGAAGACGGCATGGATGCCGGTCGGCGGCGCGGCGAATTCGTCGAGCACCGAAACCAGCGCACCGCTTTGCAGGTCTTCGCCGACTTCCCACAGCGAGCGCCAGGCCAAACCGCGCCCCGCCAAGGCCCACTCATGCAGCACCGCGCCATCGTTGCAATCGAGCAGGCCGTTCACCTTGATACTGACCACGTCATCGCCAACACGGAACAGCCAGCCGCGCTGCTGGCCAAGCGACAGGCAGTTGTGGCGGGCGAGATCTTCCAGGGTGTGCGGCGTGCCATGCTTATCCAGATAGGCCGGACTCGCCACCACTGCGCGGCGGTTCTCCGCCAGCTTGATGCTGACCAGGCTGGAGTCGGTCAGCTCGCCGACGCGGATGGCGCAGTCGACGCCCTCGTTCACCAGGTCGACCAGGCGATCGGAGAGGTCGAGGCTCACCGTCACTTCCGGATGGGCATCGAGGAATTGCATGACCAGCGGCGCGACATGGCGGCGGCCGAAGCCGGCCGGCGCCGAGAGGCGCAGGTGGCCGCGCGCCTTGACGCCGCCGAGGCTCACCGACGCCTCGGCATCGCCGAGTTCGCGCAGGATGCGCTGGCAGTCCTCCAGATAGGCGCTGCCCTCGAAGGTCAGCGTCACCCGACGCGTTGTGCGCAGCAGCAGCTTGACGCCGAGGCGCGCTTCCAGGGCGTCCAAGCGACGGCTCACCACCCCCGGCGCAACGCCCTCGGCCGTCGCCGCGGCGGTCAGGCTGCCGCGGCTGGCCACGGAAACGAAAGTCTCGATCTGCTTCAGGCGGCTCATGCCAGTTTTGCGTTTAAAGCAACAATGATTTGATTTTACCGGTATTTTATTGACAAACAAACTGGGGTATCTTCGTTTCGTGCCCCAGTTTGCCGCCAATCTGTCGATGCTGTTCACCGAAGCGCCGCTGCTGGAGCGCTTCGAGCGCGCCGCACGCGCCGGTTTCGCGGCGGTGGAACTCCAGTTTCCCTACGACACGCCCGCCGACCAACTGCAGCAGGCGCTGTTCCGCAACAAGCTGAAGCTGGTGCTGCACAATCTGCCGGCCGGCGACTGGGCGGCAGGCGAGCGCGGCATCGCCTGCCATCCGGACCGCGTCGAAGAATTCAGGAAAGGCGTGGACAGCGCGCTGGCCTACGCCGCCGCGCTCGGCGCGCCGCAACTCAACTGCCTCGCCGGCATCCGGCCGGCGAACGTGCCGGCCGAGACGGCACGCCGCGTGCTGACCGACAACCTGCGCTTCGCCGCGACGAAGCTGAAGGCGCAGGGCCTCAAGCTGCTGATCGAGCCGATCAACACGCACGACCTCCCCGGCTTCTTCCTGAACGGCACGCGGCAGGCGCTCGACCTGATCGCCGAGACCGGCGCGGACAACCTGTTCCTGCAATATGACGTCTATCACATGCAGCGCATGGAGGGCGATCTCGCCCACACGCTCGCCGCGAACATAGAAAAAATCGCGCACATCCAGATCGCCGACAACCCCGGCCGCCACGAGCCGGGCACGGGCGAGATCAATTTCGGCTTTCTCTTCGCCCACCTCGACCGCATCGGCTATCCAGGATGGGTGGGCTGCGAATACAAGCCGGCCACCGCCACCGAGGCCGGCCTCGGCTGGCTGACGCACAGCTTGGATTTCCAAAATAGGCTGCCATGCGCCGACGCCTGACTCGTCATTCCCGCGCAAGCGGGAATCCAGAAGCCGCCTGGATTCCGGGTCGCGCTACGTTTGCCCGGAATGACGGCATTTCCGTTATCGGCCTGGGTAGTTTTCAAAATCCATGACCCTCCGCGCCATCGCCTTCGACGCCTACGGCACGCTGTTCGACGTGTACTCCGTCGGCACGCTCGCCGAGCAGTTTTTCCCCGGCAAGGGGACGGAGCTCGCCGTGCTGTGGCGCGACACGCAGATCACCTACACGCGCATCCGCACGCTCTCCGACCGCTACGCGCCCTTCTGGCAGGTGACCGAAGACGCGCTGGTCTTCTCCACGCGCAAGCTGGGGCTCGACCTGACGGAAGACGCCCGCAAGCGCCTGATGAGCCAGTACGCCTGCCTCTCCGCCTTCCCGGAGAACCTCGGCGCCCTCAGGGAACTGAAACAGCTCGGCCTGCCGCTGGCCATCCTTTCCAACGGCACGCCCGAGATGCTCGACATTGCCGTCAAAAGCGCCGGCATGGGCGGCCTCTTCGACCACCTGCTGTCGGTCGAGGCGGTGAAGAAGTACAAGACCGCGCCCGAGGCCTACCGGCTCGGGCCGGACGCCTTCAAGCTCCCCACGAGGGAGATTCTCTTCGTCTCGTCGAACTGCTGGGACGCCCTCGGCGCCGCCTGGTTCGGCTACACGACTTTCTGGATCAATCGCAGCGGCCAGCCGCTGGAGGAACTGGGCGTGCAACCGACCGCCCAGGGCCGCCTGCTGACCGACGTGGTTTCGTACGTCAAACATTCGCTCAAGCATTCAATCAAGGAGCCATCATGAGCCTCAACCTCCCCTCAGGCGTGCAGATCAACGCGCCGATCCATCCCCGTTTCGACGAAATCCTCACGCACGATGCGCTGGCCTTCGTCGCCAAGCTGCATCGCGCTTTCGCGGCGCGCCGCAAGGAACTGCTCGCCAAGCGCGTCGAGCGCCAGGCGCGCATCGACGCCGGCGAGATGCCGGACT
>Ga0209476_10002527_pt1 | contig 12224 bp, 7 predicted proteins | sample KloWWTrecipitate_FD_187179 | JGI IMG/M metagenome (GOLD analysis project Ga0209476, IMG submission 187179) | Active sludge microbial communities from Klosterneuburg, Austria, studying microevolution and ecology of nitrifiers - Klosterneuburg... | ecosystem: Engineered > WWTP > Aerobic digester >... | reverse complement strand
CGTCTTCTTCGGTGAAGAGGCGTTCCTCGACGGCGTCGAGATCTCCGGGTCTGACTTCTACGCCCGCATGGTCGCTTCGAAGACGCTCCCGCGCACCAGCCAGCCATCCGTCGAGCTCTTCCAGGATGCCTACCACTCGCTTGCCGGTGATGGGGTCGAGATTGTCTCCATCCATGTATCCTCCAAGCTCTCCGGCACGCTCAATGCGGCGTCGATTGCCCGCGAGGTCGTGAAGCACGATGTCCACGTGGACCTGATCGATTCCTACAACGTCAGCCTCGGCCTTGGCCTGATCGTCCTCGAGGCAGCCCGCGCCGCCCAGTCGGGGGCAACGCTCGCCGAAGTCGTCGCCACCGCCCGCCGCGCCATGGACCGGGTCTCGGTCCACGTCGCGGTTGATACGCTTGAGTACCTCCAGAAAGGCGGACGTATCGGCCGAGCCCGCTCGCTGCTGGGGTCCGTCCTCAGCATCAAGCCGATCGTCTGTGTCGACGATGGAGAAGTCGCACCGTTCGAACGCGTGCGCACCCGTGCGAAGGCTATCGAGCGCATGTTCGAACTCGCCTCCGGCATGCCCCGCGCGAAGGAGATGTTCATCGGTTGCGGCGGGGACGACACCGAGGGACGGGCCCTGCTTGAACGTCTCCGGCCGCTTCTTCCACACACCGAGCTCAGGATCGGCTACCTCGGACCCGTAGTCGGCGTCTACACCGGGCCGAATGCACTGGGCATCGCGGCCCTGGAGCGTGAGTGACCTCCGTGGCCGTCGAGGCCGGGCGGCTCGCCCGCGTGTTCGAACTCGAACGCAGCCGCGGCTTCGATAACCAGTCAGTCGTCGGCGGGCTCGACCGCATGCTCATCCAGATGGTTGAAGATGGCGTGATCCGCCGCGGCACCCCCCTCGATGCCCGCCTTCGGGCACTGCCTCCCGGAGGCTACCGGACCCTCGACGAACCTGGCCGCGAACAGTGGATTGGCGCCACGCTGGCTGCACTCCGCGCCGTCCCTGCCCCCCCGCCCGCTCCCGCTGGCCCGGCCGGGCGCCCCGGCGCCTCGTCTCTCCCCCGGCCGGCATCGCGCAGTCCGCGCCCGGCAGCCACCACCACGGCAGTGCCGCGGTCAGCGCCGCCGGAAGCCCGAGGTCTGACGCCCGACTCCCCGGTCACCGATTTGCCCGGTGTCGGAAAGGCCGCCGCAACGCGCTTTGAGCGCCTGGGGGTGACCACCGCTGGCGAGGCCGTCTTCCTCTTCCCCCGCCGCTTCAACGACTTCACCGACCTTCGCAAGATCAGCGAGCTCCGCCCCGGCAGCCAGCCGCAGACCATCGTCGCCACCGTCTTCTCCATCGGCGAAGTCCGCTTCGGCCGGAGGATGCGCGGGACCCAGGCGGTCGTCACCGACGGCGCCGGCATGCTCAAAGCTATCTGGTGGAACATGCCATTCGTCGCCCGTGCCATGGCCGAAGGACAGCGCGTCGTCCTGTCCGGCCGCGTGCGCGACTACCGTGGGCGCCTGCAGATGGAGAACCCCGAATACGAGTTGGCCGACGACGAGTCATTCCAGGCTGGCCGCCTCCAGCCGGTCTACCCCGCCACCCAGGGCCTTGGCCAGCGCACCATCCGCAACGCCGTGAAGGGCGCCGTCGATACCCTGGCCGACCGGGTCGCCGACCCCGTCCCCGAATGGCTGCGGCGCGAGGAAGGGCTCCAACCTGTTGCCAGTGCCATCCGCGAGTACCACTTTCCCCCGCACGCTGGCGCCGCCGAGCTTGCCCGCCAGCGTCTCGCGATCGGCGAGTTCCTCGCCGTGCAGGCCGCCGTGCTCATCCGCCGGGCCGAATGGCAGCAGGGGAACGATTCACCCTCACTCTCGCTGGATGCCGATCGCAGCGGGTTTCTCGCTTCACTGCCCTTCCCGCTCACCGGCGCCCAGGGCCGCTGCCTCAACGAGATCGAGCACGACCTGCTGGGCCCCCACCCCATGCTCCGCCTCCTCCAGGGCGACGTGGGCAGCGGCAAGACGGTCGTGGCGTTCGCCAGCCTGCTTGCCGCCGTCCGCTCCGGTTACCAGGCCGCGCTCATGGCTCCGACCGAAATCCTCGCTGAACAGCACTACCGCTCGCTATCGCGCTTCCTCGGCGGTGACCAGGTCTCGGCGCTCGATGGGATGTTCGCCCCGCCCTGGCTCGACCGTCCCCTGCGCGTGCTCATGCTCACCGGTTCCCTCACGGCGTCGCAGAAGCAGCAGATCCGCGGTGATGCCGCCCACGGCGGCGCCGACATCATCATCGGCACCCATGCCCTCCTCGAAGACGACGTTGTGATCCCCCGCCTGGGCCTCGCGGTCGTCGATGAACAGCACCGTTTCGGCGTCATGCAGCGCGCCCGCCTCCGTCAGAAGGGCATGAACCCGCACCTCCTCGTCATGACCGCGACCCCCATCCCCCGGACGCTCGCCCTCACCGTCTACGGCGACCTCGAGGTCTCGACCATCGATGAGATGCCCCCGGGCCGCAAGCCGGTACGCACCCGCTGGTACCAGCCGCACGAACGCGATGACGCCTACACCTTCCTGCGTAAGCGCCTCGATGCCGGCGAACAGGCCTACGTCATCTGCCCCCTGGTCGAGGAATCGGAAACGCTGGATGTTCGCTCGGCCGAAGAGGAGTTTCAGCACCTCAACAACGGCCCACTGCGCGGGTACGACCTCGAGCTCCTCCACGGCCGCATGCCGGCCCGCCAGAAGGACGAGGTGATGGGTCGCTTCGCACGCAACGAAGCCCGGGTGCTCGTCTCCACCAGTGTCATCGAGGTCGGGATCGATGTCCCCAACGCGACGGTCATCGTGATCGAAGGCGCCGAGCGTTTCGGGCTCAGCCAGCTCCACCAGTTCCGCGGGCGCGTCGGACGTTCAGAAAAGCAGAGCTACTGCCTCCTCTTCAGCAGCGAGGAGGACCCCGGCCCCGAGGCCCGCGAACGCCTTGAAGCCATGGCTGAGACGACCGATGGCTTCAAGCTCGCCGAAGTCGACCTTCGCATGCGCGGCGAAGGCGAAACCTGGGGCCGCCTCCAGAGCGGCTCCAACACCATGCTTCGCGTCGCCCGTCTCACCGACAGGGAGATCCTCCTTCGTGCCCGGGCGATGGCGGCGCGTGTCCTCGCCCAAGACCCCGCGCTCCAGCTCCCCGAGCACCGCGCCCTGGCCGCGGCGACAAAGCCGTTCCTTGAAAAGGCCACGGAAGCCAACTGACCCCGGCAGCCAATCCGCACCGCTCCCTATAATCGCCCGATGGCCCGTTCTTCCCGTGGATACCGCTGCCGCGAGTGCGGCTGGACCACCGTCGCCTATGTCGGCCGCTGCGGCGAATGCCAGCAGTGGAACACCATGGAGCAGTACGACAGTGCGCCCCGTGGCCCGCTCGCCCGCTCTTCCCGCGCCGCGGCGGTTCCCGGCAGGACGCTCGCCCTCGCTGACGTCCCCGACGAACCCGGCAGCCGCATGGTTACCGGTATCCCCGAACTCGACCGCGTCCTTGGTGGGGGACTTGTCCCCGGCTCCCTGGTGCTTGTCGGTGGCGACCCCGGTATCGGGAAATCTACGCTCATGCTCCAGGCCGCTGCCCGGCTCGCGGCCGCCGGCCAGACCGTCGCCTACGTCTGCGGGGAGGAATCGCCCCGCCAGGTCCGGATGCGCGCATCTCGCCTCGATGTCGGAGCGGCCCCCATTACGCTGGTCCCGGAGTCGAGCCTCGATGCCGCACTCGCCGCCGCTGAAGGCGCCGGTTCCAGCGTGGTGATCATCGATTCCATCCAGTCCGTCTACGTCGAAGGGCTCGAATCACGCTCCGGCGGCCCCGCCCAGCTCGCCGAGGCCGGCGCCCGGCTGGTCGCCTTCGCCAAGGGCAACGAGATCTGCACCATCGTCACCGGCCACGTCACCAAAGGTGGTGAAATCGCCGGGCCGCGCCTCCTCGAACACCTGGTCGATGCCGTCCTCTACTTCGAAGGCGCCGAAGGCGGCGCCCTCCGTGTCCTCCGCGCGGTGAAGAACCGCTTCGGCGCGACCGATGAGGTGGGCGTCTTCGAGATGACCGGCGCCGGCCTCCAGAGCGTCGAGAACCCGAGCTCCGCGCTTCTCGATGCCCACGATGCCGAAGCCTCCGGCTGCGCGGTGACCGCCATCATCGAAGGGTCGCGCCCGCTCGCGATCGAGGTCCAGGCCTTGGCCGTCCCCACGAACCTCGCCTCACCGCGCCGCATCGCCGCAGGGCTCGAGACCTCCCGCCTGCACATGCTTCTCGCGGTGCTCGCGCGCCGAGGCGGCATGAACTCCTCGGGTATGGACATCGTCGCGAGCGTCTCCGGCGGGCTCCGCCTGCGTGACCCCGCCGCGGACCTGGCGGTGCTCGCCGCCCTCGCCTCTGCTGTCGCGGATCGTCCCCTCCCCCGTGGGACCGCCTATCTCGGTGAGGTCGCCCTCTCCGGGGCCATCCGGCCCGTCCAGCAGCCACAGCGCCGCCTTGGCGAGCTGGCCCGCATGGGGTTCACCAACGCCCTCGTCCCCCCCGGCACGCCGCCGGTCGAAGGCATGACGCTCACGCCGGTCCGCACCGTCCGCGAAGCTCTGGTATCCCCATGAACCGGAAATCGCAAATCGTGAATTGCGAATCGCCTACGTCTGCCGGTAGGCACGGTGCCGCATCACAATGCTTTGCAGGATGCCCAGCGAACCGAACAGGCTGACCAGCGACGATCCGCCCTGGCTTACGAACGGCAGCGGGATACCCGTGACCGGAAACAGGCTGACATTGACCGCTACGTTGATGAAGGTCTGCATCAGAATCAACATAACGATGCCCACGGCGATGAGCTGCCCCGCGGTGTCGCCGGCAAGCTGCGCCGCCCGTATCCCCCGCATCAACAGCAGGATGAACAGGCCGAACATCACCATCGCGCCAATGAACCCGAACTCCTCCCCCAGCAGGCTGAAGATGAAGTCCTTGGTGGCAACTTTCAGGTACTCCAGCTGGGTCTGGTCGCCGTTCGTGAATCCCTTGCCCGTCCACTGCCCCGAGCCAAGCGCGATCTGCGACTGGATCACGTTGTAGCCCGAGTCCAGTGGGTCCTTGTTCGGGTCGACCAGAACCGACACGCGCTCGACCTGGTAGTCCGCAATTGCGAACGTCCACAGGAAGGGCAGCACCGCGATGAAGATCGCGCCCATCACCAGCAGGTGGCTGCGGCTCACCCCCGCGACGACCACCACGCCGAGCCAGATCGCGAAGAACACAATGCTCGTCCCCAGGTCCGGCTCGATGAAGACCAGCCCGGACACCGGCGCCACGATCGCCAGCGAGATCAGCAGCGTACGCAGGTCGCGCGCGTCGCCGCCGTGTTCGCTGAAGAAGCGAGCCAGGGCCAGGATCGTTGCCAGCTTGGCAAACTCGGACGGCTGGATCTGGATTGGCCCCACCTCGAACCAGCGGGTCGAACCATAGGCCGTCTGCCCGATCGCCAGGATGGCAATCAACGACACGATCCCTATGCCATAGAACACCCACGCGTAATGGGTGAAGTGGTGGTAGTCGATCTTCGAGATCACGAGCATCCCGGCGATCCCGGCTGCCGCGAAGATTACCTGTTTCGCCACCGGGTTCTGGAAACTCGCCACCGGGCCGTCGTACCACGGCAGCGATCCGCTGTAGATGAGCAGGAGCCCGTACCCGACCAGCGCCAGCGCCGCCAGTACCATCACGTAGTCGAACCGGTCCCACCCTTGCCAGAGGCTCCCCGATGTACGCGCCCGGCTGCCGTAGCCCCCGTACGTGATGCTGCTCACGGGTTCACGTTCTCCATGAAGTACTGGAGGATTTTCCCGGCAACAGGGGCCGCCTTGTCCCCGCCCACGCCGATGTCGAAGTACACCGTGACCACCACCTGCGGGTCGTCGTACGGCGCGAACCCGGTGAACCAGGCGTGCTGGGACTTGGTCCCGTCCTTCTTATAGAACTCCGCGGTACCCGTCTTGCCCGCCACCGAGGCCGCCGAAATGGACGCGCGGACGCCAGCGCCATACTGCACCGAGCCGAGCATCCCTTCCCGGATGACCTGCAGGTACTCCTCCGATACGCCCACATCCTCGTAGTCCGTCCCGATCGTCTTCACCGTCTTCCCGTCCGGAGAGACCACCCGGTTGACGATATGCGGGGTGACCAGCTTCCCGCCGTTCGCGACGGCCGCAGTCATCCGCGCGATTTGGAGCGGCGTGGCCAGCACGTCGCCCTGCCCGATTGCCGAGTTGTACGTGTCGCCCAGGAACCACTCGTTCTCGCCCGGGTTGAAGCCCTCTCCCACGTAGGTGCGCCGCTTCCAGCCCGGGTCGGGGACCCGCCCGCTGGCTTCGCCATACAGGTCGATACCCGTCTCCGACCCAAATCCGAAGCGCCGGGCCCAGCTCGCGAGGATGGTCCCCGATGTCTCTACGTCCTTCCCCAGCCCGCGCACCCGTTCCAGGTCGCCCGCCGCCGTCAGGAACATGAACACGTTCGATGACCACGCGATCCCGTTCCGCACGTCCATCATCTGGTCGTGGCACCGCCAGTCCGGGTACTCGTACAGCACATCGTTCTCGCCCTTCACCTCAAGCCGGCACCCGATGTAGTAGCTCGTACTCGGTGTGATGCTCCCCTCCATCAACCCGGCCGCCGACGTGACCAGCTTGAACGTCGAACCCGGAGCTGCCGGCGAAAGAGCCTTGTTCAGGAACGGCGTGGTTTCAAGGTCCCGGGACAATGCCTCAAGTTCCGCCGAGCGGTTCCGGGCGTCGGAGAAAATGTTGTTGTCGTACGTGGGGATCGAGACCAGCGAATACACTTCGCCCGTCGTCGGGTTCATCACCACGGCGGCCGCCTGGGTTGCTGGACCCCACACCCCGGTTGTATCCGCCAGCGAATCCTCCAACAGCTGCGCGACGTACTGCTGCAGCCCCAGGTCGATCGCCAGTTCCAGCGAATTCCCCGGCACCGGGTCCTTCGTCCCGATCTGGGTGATCAGTCGCCCCTGGGCATCCTGTTCGGCGGCCGTGTACCCGATCTGCCCGCGCAGGTCCTCCTCGTACCGCGCTTCGATGCCGTCCTTTCCGACCGGTTCATCCAGCTGGTACCCCTCTTTGCGCAGTTCCTCAGCCTCTTCCTGCGACTGCGGCCCGATGTGTCCCAGGATGTGCGAGAATTCCGGGCCCGCGGTGTAGTTGCGTCCCGGCGTGATCCCCAGGCTCACCCCCGGGAGGTCCACCGATGCCTCCTCAAGCGCAAGCGCCTGGTCCCGGCTCAGGTTTGTAGCAACCGTGATCTCGATATACCCGCGCCCGGCAGACTCCGCTTCGTCGACTCGCGCCTGCGTCTCCAGCGGCGATACCCCGGCGATCTCCTGCAGCTTCAGGTAGATCCGGTAACGCGATTCCTTCGATTCCGGGAGCACCTCCGGCAGGATCTTGGCCGAGTAGATGCCGACGTTCTCGACCAGCGGCTGGCCGTTCCGGTCGAGGATCAGGCCCCGCGTTGGCAGGATGTTCTTCTGGATGATGTGGTTCTCGCGCGACCGCTGCGCGTACTCCGCCCCGTTAATGATCTGCATGTCCACGAGCCGGATGGCGAGGATCCCGAACATCGCGATCACCGCCATCCGCAGCACCACCAGGTTGCCGTGTGGCCGGTTACGGCTTGGCCCCGCTGGCGTCCGGAAGCCCTCGTCAAAGATGCTCATCGGCTAGTAGTACCTGCTTCGCTGCAGCGTCATCCCCTGTCCCGCCAGTCCCGCGAGCCTCAATGGAATGTACACCACCGTCAGTAGGCCCAGGTCAAGGATGAGTCCCGGGATGATGACGTCCGAGATGAGCGCCCCGACCGCCGGCTCTGCTCCCCCGGCGATGGCCCCGAACGCCAGGATCATCCGCAACCACATGCCGGTCACCAGCATCATGGCCAGCGTCCGGACATAGTGGTTCAACGGCGCAGGGCTCTCTTCAAGCCCCAGTCCCACCGGCAGCAGCGGCAGGTACGCAATAAGCATCAGTCCGGGCGAGCGGTCGGAAAGCCATCCCGCCGCGACCGCCGCGAGCGGCGTCAGCCACATCACCGGCGGTGGCCCGCTGAAGGCCGTGATCAGCACCAGCCCGAGCAGGACGAATTCTGGCGCTGCGCCACCCAGCGGGAACAACGGCGCCACTGTGACCTGGGCAATCGCCGCAAGTACGACCGCCCCCACCCCCACGAGCGCCTTCATTCATCCTCCAGGCTCAGCCGCTCCGGGAGGAAACTCACGTTGACCAGCACCGTCGTCGCGGTCCCCAGCCGCACCAGGGGTTGGATGGTCACCTTCTTGTAGAGGTCCTGGCTGGTCCCCGTCACTTCACTGACGACGCCGATCGGGATGCCCTTCGGGTAGTTGCCGCCAAGACCGGAGGTGACTACCGCGTCGCCCACCTTGATATCGCCCTGCGCGAGGTCGAGCACAAGTCCGCGATCCGGCGTGCCTTTCACGATTCCCTCCGCACCGGTCCCCGCGATCTCCGCGCGCACCTTGCTCCGGGTGTCCGTGATCAGCCGCACGAACGCTGTCTCACCGCTCACCTTCGTCACGGACCCCATTAGCGAGCCCTGCGACGAGAGCACCACCATGCCGACCTCGATGCCCGCCGATGAGCCGCGGTCAATGCTCACCTCCTGCTGGAACGGGGTGCTCGCCCGGTGCACGATGTTCGCCACCACGCGTGTGGCATCCGACCCGCCTTCGGTAATCTGCAACAGGCTCTCAAGCTCTTTCACGCGCTGGGCATCCTGCTGCAACCCGGCGACTTCGTTGCGCAGGGCCTCGTTCTCCAGCCGGAGCCGGTCGTTCTCGTCTCGCAGCGTGTCGAGGTCGCCGATGCCCGAGAGCACCGCCGCAACCGGGCGGAAGATCCCCGAAAAGACGCCCTCAACCGGGGCCGTCGCCCGCAGAAAGAGGCCCTGGAACGGGTTCAGCAGGCCGGTCTGCCCGAGGATGGCCAGCAGCATCGCCAGCCCGATCATCGAAGCCACCCACCAGGAGTACCGGGAGAACATCAGCATGGGTTCACCGCGGGGCGCCTGACGATGCTACCGTCCCGGCCTGCGCGAAGCCAGCTGGGATTGCACCTTGCTCAGCAGCACCGTCTCCTCCAACACCTCGCCCGCGCCGCGGACCACGCACAACAGCGGGTCCTCAGCGACATAAACCGGGAAACGCGTCTCCTGGCTCAGGCGCCGGTCCAAGCCTCGCAGCATCGCCCCGCCTCCCGCCAGCGCAATGCCGTGGGCCATCAGGTCGCTCACCAACTCCGGAGGCGTCACTTCGATCGAGGAACGCACCGCTTCCACGATCGCGCTGATCGACCCGGCGAGTGCGTCCCGGATCTCGACCGTGCTCACCTCCACCGATTTTGGCAATCCCGTCGCCAGGTCCCGCCCGCGGATCTCGACGGTCTCTTCCGGGTCCAGCGGGGCCGCCGAACCTGCCGTCTTCTTGATCTCTTCCGCTGTCCGCTCCCCGATCAGGAGGTTATGGACCTGGCGCGCATACGCGATGATGTCCTGGTCCATCTCATCCCCGGCGACCCGGATTGAGGTGCTCACCACCATGCCGCCCAGCGAGATGATCGCCACCTCCGTGGTCCCGCCGCCGATGTCCACGATCATGCAGCCCGCCGCCTCCATCACCGGGAGCCCCGCCCCGATCGCCGCCGCCATCGGCTCTTCGATCAGGTAGCAGCTCCGTGCGCCGGCGTTCAGCGCCGCGTCGTGCACGGCCCGCTTCTCCACTTCGGTGACGCCGCTGGGGATACCGACCACCACTCGCGGCTGAGCCAGGAACCCCCGGTCATGCACCGCGCGGATGAAGTAGCTCAACATCTTCTCGGTCACTTCGAAGTCCGAGATCACCCCGTCGCGCAGCGGCCGCACCGCCACGATGTTCGCCGGAGTCCGCCCGACCATCCGCTTGGCCTCGGCGCCGATGGCCAGGATCTTCTTCGTGCTCCGGTCGATCGCCACCACCGAGGGCTCGTCGATCACGATGCCCCGCCCCTTCACCATCACCAGCGTGTTGGCGGTGCCGAGGTCAATCGCGATGTCGTGCGACAGGAATCCAAAAAGACGGCGGAACGGGTTGGTGAACGCCAAGGAAGAGACCTTCGGTTGGAGCAGGCCGCGAAAAGCCGCGGGGGGGTAGCCTTTCTATTATACGCGCCATAACCCCCTGCGCGAACCGCAATCTGTCTGTGTTTTGTGAAACGATACGAACATTACTTAAGCGCTAAGAGAGCTCATCCAACCGCGCCAGCTCCCGGAACGCCGCCTCGTCCAGCACTTTCGTGCCCAGTGCCTGGGCTTTTGCCAGCTTCGATCCCGCATCTGCTCCCACCACCAGGTAGTCTGTCGCCTTCGTCACCGCGCTCCCGGCCTTCCCGCCAAGTCTTCGGATCGCATCCTCCGCCTCTCCCCGCGACATCGTCTCCAGCTTCCCGGTCACCACGATCGTCATCCCCGCCAGGGGGCCGCCAGTGCCTTGCTCCGCCCGCTCGAAGCGCGGGTCAACCCCCCGCGCGATCAGCCGTTCGACAATCCGTCGGTTGCCTTCCTGCTTGCTCCACGCCTCGATGCTCCCGGCGACCACCGGCCCGATCCCCTCGACCCCCTGGAGCCGCTCGGCATCGGCTTCCAGTAGCGCCCCCAGGCTGCCGAGGTGCTCCGCCAGCAGCCGCGCAGTCTCGAAACCTACGTGCCGGATCCCCAGCGCGAATAGCAGGTTCGGCAAGGGGCGCCGCTTGCTCGCTTCGATCCCCGCCAGCAAGTTCGCAGCCGACTTTTCCTTAATCCCTGCCAGGCTCATGAGGTCTGCCGCGGTCAGCGCGTAGATGTCGGCCACATTCTGCGCCCGCTGGGATTGAAACAATTGCGCCGCCAACCGCTCGCCCAGTCCCTCGATGTCCATCGCTCCGCGGCTGGCAAAGTGCTCGATCAGCCGGATCTGCTGGGCCGGGCAGCTTCCATTCGGGCAGTAGGTTGCCGCCTCGCTCTCCTCGCGCGTCACAGGCGTCCCGCAGACCGGGCACGCGGCCGGCATCGACCACTCGTGCTCCTGGCCCGTGCGCAGACTGAGCACCGGCCCGACCACCTGCGGGATCACCTCGCCCGCGCGCTGGACGATGACGGTGTCCCCTTCCCGGATGTCCTTCCGCCGGATGTCGCCCTCGTTGTGCAGCGTCGCCATCGATATCGTCGCCCCGCCAACAACCACTGGCTCCAGCACCGCAAACGGTGTCAGTACCCCGGTCCGGCCGACGTTCACCTCGATCCGGCGGAGCTTCGTGGTGCGCTGCTGCGGCGGGAACTTGAACGCCGTCGCCCATCGCGGCTCCCGTCCCACGTACCCGAGCCGCTCCCACTCGCGCGTGTCGTCCAGCTTCAGCACCACGCCATCGATGTCGTAATCCAGCCGCTCCCGCTGGTGGTCCCACCAGCTGATGCGTTCTCGTGCCGCCTCCAGCCCCGGGTGGAGGCGCATCTCCGGATTGACGACGAACCCCATCTTCGCAAGCCAGTGCAACGTCTCGAAGTGGCTATCCGGCCGGGCGCCATCGCTCCACCCGAGCTGGTAAATGAAAATCGAGAGGGGCCGCCCTGCCGTCACCGAAGGGTCCTTCTGCCTCACCGACCCGGCTGCCGCGTTCCGGGGATTTGCGTAGAGCGGGAGCGATTTCTTTCCCTGCGCCTCCCGCTCGATGTTCTGCTCCCCAATCGCGGCATTCATCCGCTCGAAGCCGCTGCGGCTCATGTATACCTCGCCACGCACCTCGAACCGCGCCGGGTATGCTCCGCTCAGGATCTTCGGGATCTCGGCCATCGTGCGCAGGTTCTCTGTCACGTTTTCGCCGCGGAACCCGTCCCCCCGCGTCGCCCCCTGGACGAACCGCCCCCGTTCGTAGACCAGCGCGATCGCCAGCCCGTCGATTTTCGGCTCGGTGGTGATCGCGAAGTCATCGCGCCCGGCACGCTCCGAAGCTCTCCTGTGCCACGCCTGCAGCTCCTCCTCGCTAAAACAGTTCGAGAGGCTCAGCAACGGCCTCCGGTGTTCCACCACATCGAACGTCGTCAGCGGCGCCGCACCCGTGCGCTGGGTCGGCGAATCCGGCGTGATCAACTCCGG
>Ga0209476_10002526_pt1 | contig 12229 bp, 8 predicted proteins | sample KloWWTrecipitate_FD_187179 | JGI IMG/M metagenome (GOLD analysis project Ga0209476, IMG submission 187179) | Active sludge microbial communities from Klosterneuburg, Austria, studying microevolution and ecology of nitrifiers - Klosterneuburg... | ecosystem: Engineered > WWTP > Aerobic digester >... | reverse complement strand
GTTCACTGCGCTTCGGTAGCGAACGAGAACAATCCGCGCGCCCGCAGGTGCGGGATGAACTCGGGGTCGTACGCGATTGCCGGGTGCTCGCGGACGAGTTCGTCGAGGCTGACTGCGTCGTCACCGACCAGGATGCGCCACGTGTCGGTGCGAACACCGTCGAGGATGACCGTCGCCGCCTGCGCTGCGGTCATCGGGGCAGTGTCGCGAAACATCTCACCTTGCATCTGCATGCCGACGCGCAAGTCGTCGTCGCTCGCTGCACTGAGGTCCATGCCCCGCTTCCCCAGCCGGTCGCGGACGTCGGCCAGCTGCTCGGTGGTCATCTCCTTGGGGTCACGACCGAAGAACTTTCCGGAGTTGATGACGATGGATGTGCCGATGTGACCGGGCATCACCACCGAGGCCTTCACGTGCGGCGCATTCTGTCGCAGATCGGTGATCAGCGCCTCGGTGAAACCCTTCACCGCGAACTTCGCCGCGCTGTAGGCGGTGTGCGCAATGTTGGGGCCGAGCGACGCCCAGAACCCGTTGACGCTGCTGGTGTTGACGATGTGACCTTCATCGCTGGCCACCAGCATCGGCATGAACGTGCGGGTGCCCAGGTACACACCGCCCCAGCACACGTTGAACGTGGTCTCCCACTCATCGCGGTCGTCGGTGACAAAGCTGCCACCACCGCCGATACCGGCGTTGTTGAACAGCAGGTTGATGTGGTCCGTGTCGTGATCGGTCTTCACGGCTTCGGCGAACGCGACGAGCTGCGCCTCTTGCGAGACATCGGCGACGAACGTCGTGACCCGGGTGCCCGACGGTGCATCGGCCGCGCAGAGGGCGACCGTCTCGTCCATGTTCTCGGCCGACACGTCGCACAGTGCGACGTGGCACCCTTCGGCGCTGAGCTGGCGGGCCAGTTCGCGGCCCATACCGGTTCCGCCCCCTGTGATGACTGCGATCTTGCCGGCGAAGTTCTCCATCGCCACAGGTTGCCAGGCCCGCCCTGCGTCGGCCGATGCGGAGCACACGGGGCAAGATGGCGCGATGACACGATTCGTCGCGCTGCTCGGGGGCATCAACGTCGGTGGCCATCGCGTCACCATGGACAGGCTGCGTGCCGAGGTCGCCTCGTTGGGCTACACCGACGTGACGACGTTCATCGCCAGCGGCAACGTGATCTTCACCGCTCCCGCACGAGGCGACCACGAGACCCGTCTTGCCACGCACCTCGGTGAGGCGCTCGGCTGGCCGGCGCCCACCTACCTTCGCACTGCCCGCGAGCTGGTCGCGGCCACCGATCTGCGGCCGTTCGGGCCGACACCCGACGGCTACACACACATGGTCGCGTTCTGTCGAAACCCGCCGCCCGAGGCCATCAGCGAACTCTCCACGACATCGGACAGGTTCGAGGCGCACGGCCGCGAGCTGCACTGGCTGATCGACGGCAAGCTGACCGACTCCAAGGTCACATTGCCCAAGCTGGTCAAGATGGTCGGCCCGAACACCACGCGCAACGTCACATCGCTGGAGCGGCTCGCTGCGCTAGTTCGCTGACACCCGCCGGCTCACGGAGCGGTGAGCGCGTCGCGATCGGCCGCAATCTGCGCGGCCATCGTCGCCAACACCTCACCGCGCAACGCGCGGACTGTCCCTGCGTATGCCCTGCCATCGAGTGCCGCCAGCCCGTGCGCCGCAGCCACTGCGGCGGGCAACACCTCGCTCTCGGGAACCACCGTGTCGAGGAAACCGGCATCGACCGCGCCGACGCCGGCTGTGACCTGCGCGGTCGCGACGGCCAACTGCAGGTGACGCCTGCTGAGACGATCCTTCGCGATGGTGAGCGCCCAGTTGGGCAACACCATGCCGATGGCGACCTCGTTGAGCCCGATCTTGCAGTCCACGTCGGCCCCGATGCGCAGGTCGCAGCCGAGCAGGATCAGCGCGCCGGCGGCAAGTGCGTGGCCGGTACTGGCGGCGACCACGGGCACCGACGAGCCGTACAGCCGGCGGACGAGATCGCCGCCGTCACTGACCAGCGCGACCACGGCACCAATGTCGCCGGCCCGCATCACCGACAGATCGAAACCCGCACAGAAACGACCGGGGCGGCCATGCAGCACCAGCGCGCCAATGGTGTCGTCACCCTCGGCTTGGTCGAGTGCGTTGGAGAGTGCGGTGATCATGCGTGCGGAGAGTGCGTTCGCCTTGCCGTCGTCGAGGTGCACGATCAGCACATCGCCGTCACGCTCCACGATCATTCCGCTGCTGTCGCTGTCGCTGGTGACGCTCGCTGTCTCGCTCATCTCGCGACCCTACTCAGTGATGATCAGCCGACCAGGACGCGGTCGTCGCACTCGTCGGCGAAGGTCACGACCGGGTTCCGGCCGGGGCCGCGGACCAACAGGTACGTGAACGCGATGGCAGCCATACCGACGCCGAGCCACATCGACTGCACCCAGCCCTCGACGAACGCGTGCTTCGCGGCGTCGAGAATGACCGGGCCCTGATCGCCGGCGCGGGCAGCAACGGCGAACGCGGCGCCAATGCCCTCACGCGCCTGGTTGGCCAGTTCGGCGGGTACGCCCGCAAGGGCTGGGTCGATGGCCGACTTGTAACCGGCGGTCAACACGGAACCGAGCAACGCGATGCCGACGGCGCCGCCAAGCTCGCGTGACGTGTCGTTGAGCGCGGAGGCCACACCCTGCTTCTCCGGCGGAAGCGTCTCGGTGATGGCTTCGGTGGCGGGCGTCATGGTGAGGCCCATTCCCAGACCGATCAGCATCAGGCCGGGTAGCACCGACATGTAGCCACCCTCGACCGACGCGCGCAGCGCCATCGTGGCCAAGCCACCGGCGAAGATGGCGACACCTGATGCCATCGTGTTGCGACGCCCGAAACGAGCGGCGATGCGAGGAGCCACCGTCGACATCGGCATCATCACGACGGTCATCGGCAGCATCGCGGCCGCCGAGTGCAGCGCTGTCCAGCCCAGGACAGCCTGGAAGAACGGGAAGAGCACCAGGAACACGCCGAACATCACCGCGAACACGATCAGCAGCGTGACCGAGCCGGTGGCGAGACCTCGATCGCGAAAGGCACTGATGTCGAGCAACGGTTCGCGCTGACGGCGCTCCCACATCACGAAGGCGACGAGACAGATGGCACCGACGGCCATTGCGAGGACGGTGAGCGGGGCGCTCCAGCCGTGCTCGGGACCCTCGTGGATGCCGAGCACGAGGCTGCCAATGGCAACCGCCGACAGCAGTGAACCCACCGTGTCGAAGCGGTGTTCGCTGGACTCCTTCGAGTTCGGGGCATGACGGGTGGTCATCACCGCCGAGACCGCAATGAGGGCGAAGGGCAAGATGAAGACCCACCGCCAGGTCAGCACGTCGATCATGAACGCGGAGACGAACATCGCGAGCATGCTGCCGCCACCGGCGAACCCCGCCCAGATGCCGATGGCCTTGGCCTTGTCCTCTGGCGGAAAGCTGGACGTGATGATCGACAGCGTGACCGGCATGATCATGGCGGCGCCGACTCCGGCGACGATGCGGGTGATGATCATCATTCCGGTGGTGGTGGCCAGCAGCGAGCCGAGCGTGGCAACACCGAACACGGCCAAGCCGGTGAGCAGTACAGGTTTGCGGCCGAAGCGGTCGCCGATGGCGCCGACGGGCAAGAGCAGGGCAGCGAGCGCCACCGTGTAGGCATTGATGATCCACAGCACCCCGCTCTGCGATGCTCCGAGGTCGATGGCCAACTGCTGCTGGGCCACGTTGAGGCCCGACATCGCGGCCAGGACCGCAACCAGGGCAGTGATCATCGCGATCAGGATGTTGCGTTGCGCCCGCTTGTCGACGGCGAACGTGCTGCCGTCTGCGGGCTGCTCAGGGGGATTGGTACTCACTGCATTTCCTTCATCGTGGGGTGATCGGCACGTAGGTGTGCGATGCCAAGGGGAACTTACGAAACGAAACTGTATCGTTGTGAATGTATGAGTCCAACGTTGCCGACCAACACTGGTGAACCGGACCCGCGGCTCGTCCGCAGTCGCGCCAAGGTGCTCGCCGCAGCCACGGAACTGCTCATCGAAGGCGGCCCGCGCGGCATCACTGTCGACGCGGTTGCGGAACGTTCAGGAGTCGCCAAATCCACGCTGTACCGCCACTGGGGGTCGGTTCACGAGCTACTGATCGACGTGATGCGCTGCAACGTGCCCGACGCGCGGCCGATCGATCTCACGGTGGGTTTCCATGCAGCATTGCGATTCTGGATGGACCAGGCAGTGGCGACGCTCTCCAACGCGAGCTGGGCTCGGGTACTGCCGGCACTGCTCGAGCTTCGTTCCCACTCGCCCGAGATGTCCGAGCTGCTCAATGCTGACTTCGACGCCAACCTGCACTTGATCGCGTCAGTCCTCGACGTCGGCGCCGCCGAAGGGCACGTTCCCGCCGGACTCGACCCCCGGCTCGTCACGCAAACCCTCATCGGCCCGCTAGTACTGGCAGCGCTCAGCGGCGACGGGCATCTTGGTGAACTCGCCGACTTCGTCGTCGAACGCTTCGTCGGCTCGTACCGCTCGTAGGCGCGGCACTGCTTGCTACGTGTTCTTGGCAGTGACGATCCACGTCGCGGCGGCCATCGTGACCCTGCCATCGACGACATGAGGGGCAAGCGCCTCCGCTGCCGCGGCGACGGCGTCTGCCTGGGCCGCCGGTGTGGCGACGGCGAAGGCTTCTGCGGTCGAGGGGTTCTGCTCCAGAAGTCGAAGTGCCATCACCGACAGGTCGTCGGCCACACCCAGATCCATCGATGTCGGCCCCGGCTCGATGGCAACAGAGCCGAAGCCCGCACTCTCGAGTATGTGCGTCACCCGCGCCGGGTCGGCGAACGAGAACGGCCCGGGCTCCGTCAGTGATGGTGGTGGCCCCATCTTCAGGCTCGGCGCCGCCGCCATGATCGGCACGACAATGAATGGGTTGTCGAAGGGCATCTGAAAGCAGACGAACCCCAGCCGTCCGCCGCCGACCAACGATTCACGGATGTGCGTGAACGCGCGAACCGGGTCGGTGAAGAACATCACGCCCAATCGCGAGAATGCAACGTCGAACGTGGCCGCTGCGAGCGGCACAGCCTCGACATCGTGCTCGGAGAACGACACATTGGTGATGCCGCGCGTGGCGGCACGGTGCGCCGCCAGACCCAGCATCGGCCTGGAGAGATCGACACCGAGCACGGTGCCGGGTGCTGCTGCAACGGCGAGTTGCAGCGTGCTCGCCCCGGCGCCGCACCCAACATCGAGCACGCGTTCGCCAGCCTGCACACTCAACGCGTGCATCACCGCTTCACCGTACGGTTTGAGCGAGGCGTCGAAGTGGTCAGCGTGGGTGACCCATGCCGACCCGACCTCTTCGTTCCAGATGGACACCTGCGGGTTGACGCTCATAGTGCACGGTACCGCACCGGTGAGGAGGTGGCATTCAGGCATCTCGCACCGCCTCGTACCGCCTCGCACCGCCTCACGCCGCCTCAGCCGGGGGTGGACCTGTGTGCATCTGGCCGCCGTCGGGGCGAGTGATCACCGCCGACCAGCCATCCGATTGCACCTTCCAGCCGCCCTCGTGGAGGTCGTGATGGTGACGCGAGCAGGTGGGCCGCAAATTGGTCAGGTCGGTCGGCCCGAGGTGCTCCCACCACCAGAGGTGATGGATCGTGCAGTTGTCGAACGGCACGTCGCAGCCCGGTATCCAACAGCTGTGGAACATGGCACGCAATGCCCTCCGTTGCGCCCGTGTGGCCAGCCGAGCAGCGCGCCCTACATCGAGCGCCTCACCCTGGCCACCCAGCACCACTGGAATGATCTCGCCGTCGCAGCCCATACGACGCACGGTCTCCACCGGCACCTCCACGTCGTCGGACACGCGCACTGTCGACGAAGCATGCATGCCATTGACCAGCGTCTCGTAGTCGATGACCACGATCACCTCCGGCCGGCCCGTGGACGCCCCCTCGCCGCGGATGAGCGCCATCAGCGCGAGTGCCTGCAGGTGCTCCTGACGATCGATCGGATCGGTCGGGCACGTCTCGGGCTGACGGTCATGGAACATCGACTCGACCATGTTGCGGACTGCGCCCATCAGGGTTGCGCCGTTCTCAGGGTCCAACGCGAAGCGGCCCATCACCATCCCCGTTGCTTCGTCCTTCCAGATCTTCAGCCGAGCATCGCGGCGCTGCTGCTCGAATCGCTCGACACCATCGTCGGCCTGCACATCGCGCAGTTCCTTCTCGGCGAACCGATGGAACTCGCCCACGCTCATCGAGGTCGCAGCCCTACCCCACCTATGGGACCGCTGCGCCAGTTTCTCGCGCTGCTCGGGCTTCGCCCGGCGCAACACGTTCGCCGCCGCGTCGAGATGGCGCGTATTGACCTTCCCATCCGACAACGCCTCCGCCAACTGGGGCATTAGCCCCGCCGCCTGCGCCCGCTGCACCACACGGTCCCCCTCGAAGCGCGACGTCTTGGCAGCATCAGCCACGTCGCTCGCCGGAGACCGTGAGCCGTCAGCGGCAAGCGCCGCCACCGCCGCCAGTCGCTGCGCCTCGACCCAGCTGGCCAGCCGATGACAATCCTTCACCACCCGCAACAGACCCGCGCTCTCCGCAGGCAGCAACCCGATCGAGTCGACCAGAAGGTGCGCCGCAGTTGCGTCCATACAGGCAACGTATCATGTCGAACTGGTGTTCGCAACAACAATTCTGATCCAACGAAAGGATGCTGTTGACATTGTCTTGCATCATGCCAAGAGGGTCCGACACTGATTTGCCGGGCAACGCAAAAGGGGGGAGGCCCTTCGGCCTCCCCCCTCGTCGAGCTAGTGCCTCAGCGACACGCCTCTTGCTTCGTCAGCTGCAGCCGCTGGTGCTGCCGCAGCTGGGGCATGCGTGGCAGCTGCCGGCGCGGATCATCTGGACGCCGCACTGCATGCACATCGGCGAGTCGCTGTGGCGCACAGCGGGCTTCGACGTGGACTCACGGGGCAGCCCGCTGGGGTTGGTGACGTCGTTGTTGGGGGCAGCCGGAGCCACGCCGAGCTCCATCTGCACCAGCAGGTCTTCGGCCGATGGGATGGTCTTGGGGTCCGACACCATCTCGTTGCCCGAGCGGGTCTCCCACACGCTCTCCTCCACGCCGGGCAGCGTGGGCTGCAGACGCTCGTCGATGGAGAAGATGCCCATCTCGGCACGCTCGTCGTAGGTCATGTACTCCAGCGACAAGCGGCGGAACAGGTAGTCCATGATCGACGACGCGAAACGAATGTCGGGGTCGTCGGTCATACCGGCCGGCTCGAAACGCATGTTGGTGAACGCCTCCACGAACGCACGCAGCGGCACGCCGTACTGCAGGCCATAGCTGATGCTCTTCGCGAACGCATCCATGATGCCGCTGAGCGTGCTGCCCTGCTTGGAGACAGTGAGGAAGATCTCACCGGGCTGGCCCGTGGCATATTCACCAATGGTGGCAAAGCCCTTGCAGTCGGCAACGCGGAACTCGAACGTGCGGCCCCGACGGCTGCGCGGCAGCTTCTGACGGATCGGCTGGTGCACGATCTTCTCGACGATGCGCTCGACCACCTCGGTTGCAGCAGCGGCCGTGTTGCCGTCGGCTGCGCCCTCCTTCTTGGCGGTGCTCAGCGGCTGGCCGACCTTGCAGTTGTCGCGGTAGATGGCGACGGCCTTGAGACCCAGCTGCCACGACAGCAGGTGCAGCGCTTCCACGTCTTGCACCGCTGCGTCTTCCGGCATGTTGACGGTCTTGGAGATGGCACCGGAGATGAACTCCTGGACGGCGCCCATCATCCGCACGTGACCCTCGTAGTGGATGGTGTTGTCGCCCATGCTGCAGGCGAACACGGCCACGTGCGATGCGGCCAGGTGCGGTGCACCGAGGATGCTCTTCTCGTGATCGATGTAGGCAACGATCTCGTCGATCTGCACCGGCGAGTAGCCCAGCTTGCGCAGCGCACGAGGAATCGTCTGGTTGACGATGGTCATCGTGCCGCCACCGACGAGCTTCTTCATCTTGCACAGACCGAGGTCGGGCTCGATGCCGGTGGTGTCGCAGTCCATCATCAAGCCGATGGTGCCGGTGGGCGCCAGCACGCTGGCCTGCGCGTTGCGCACGCCGTATTCCTCACCATCGCGCACGGCGGATTCCCATGCGGCCTGACCGGCTGCGACCAGCTCGGCGGGCACACCCGTGTGGCTGGCGATGGAGGTGTGCGCGTCGCGGTGCATGCGCAGCACGTTGAGCATGTGCACCTCGTTCTCCGAGAAGCCGGCGAACGGCCCCATACGGCTGGCGGTACGAGCGCTGGTGGCGTAGGCGTGGCCCGTCATCAGCGAGGTGAGTGCTGCGGCCCAGGCACGACCCTCTTCACTGTCGTACGGCAGACCAAGGGCCATCAGCGTGGCGCCCAGGTTGGCGTAACCGAGACCGAGCTGGCGGAACTTGCGGCTGTTCTCGCCGATCTTCTCCGTCGGGTAGTCGGCGCGGCCGACCAAGATCTCCTGGGCGGTGAACATGACCTCGATGGTGTGCATGTACGCATCCACATCGAACTCGCCGTCCTCGTCGAGGTAGTGCAGCAGGTTGATGCTGGCAAGGTTGCAGGCCGAGTTGTCGATGTGCATGTACTCGCTGCACGGGTTGCTGCCGTTGATGCGGCCGGTGGCATGGGCTGTGTGCCACTTGTTGATGGTGGTGTCGAACTGCAGGCCCGGGTCGGCGCATTCCCAGCTGGCCTGGGCGATGTCGCGCCACAGGTCGCGGGCACGGACGGTACGCACGGTCTCGCCGCTGATGACCGCCTTGAAATCCCAGTCGGCGTCGTCGAGCACGGCCTGCATGAACTCGTCGCTGACGCGCACCGAGTTGTTGGCGTTCTGGTACTGGATGCTGAAGCTGTCCGAACCATCGAGGTCCATGTCGAAGCCGGCGTCGCGCAGCACGCGGGCCTTGCGCTCTTCTTTCACCTTGCACCAGATGAACTCTTCGACGTCGGGGTGATCGACGTTGAGAATGACCATCTTGGCGGCGCGACGGGTCTTGCCGCCGCTCTTGATGGTGCCGGCCGACGCATCGGCGCCGCGCATGAAGCTGACCGGACCGCTGGCGGTGCCACCACCGTTGAGCAGCTCGTAGCTGCTGCGAATGTTGGACAGGTTGATACCCGAACCGGAGCCACCCTTGAAGATGGTGCCTTCCTCGCGGTACCAGTTGAGGATGCCGTCCATGGTGTCGTCGACGGCGAGGATGAAGCAGGCGCTGGCCTGCTGGGGCACACCCTTGACGCCGATGTTGAACCACACCGGGCTGTTGAACGCCGCACGCTGGGTGACGAGGATGTACTTCAGTTCGTTGGTGAACGCATCGGCCTCGGACTGGTCGGCGAAGTAGCCGCCCTCGCTGCCCCAGACCGTGATGGTGTCCGCCACCCGGTCGATGACCTGACGCAGCGACCATTCACGCTCGGGCAGGCCCAGCGTGCCGCGGAAGTACTTCTGGGCGACGATGTTGGTGGCGTTCAGCGACCAGTTGGTGGGGAACTCGACACCCAGCTGCTCGAAGGCAACAGTGCCGTCCTTCCAGTTGGAGATGCGCGCATCACGGTGCTCCCACTCGACCTCGTCATAGGGGTGAACGCCCGGCGCGGTGAAGTGACGGGTGATTCCGATTGAGAGGCGATCCGGCGCCAGTGACATGCGGTACTCCTTGAGACGACTTGATGAACGACTTGATGAACGACTTGATGGGTGAACGACTTGATGGGTGAACGACTTGCGACGTAGGCCGAAACGAACTGTGGCGGAACGAACGAGCCCACCGCAACCACAACATGTGGTGTGCACCATGCCCCCAGGGCGCAGAGCACCACAAGTGGTAGGGAGGATTACAGCACTGTAGTTACACCCGTGTCAATGACCAACCTGCTCGCGACACCCTTCTTCACATTGAAATTCTGCATCACCGCAGGTGACGTGGCAGGCGGTGCAAGGGACACAGGTTCGGGATTCCTTGCCCACAGCGAACCACCATCAGATTCTCGACCAAACGAGCGCCCTCTGGTGACCCGCTGCCCATCCGCGCCCTCGCACCGCTGCCAGCTACGCCAGACACATTACGGCGACTTCCCTGTGGGGAGGAAGGGGTACAACCGTGTGAATTACTTTCCCGAGCGTTGCAAAACCCTGTCTGAACAGGGGATGAGCACAACACCGCTTCTCCACATATCCACAGCCTGGCGAAATCCGAGGAAAACCACAGTGGCGGACCCGCTCAGCCGGTCGCCGATTCCACAGAAACAGGGATGCCGTTGAGGACAGCGGTGCCACTCAGGGGGTCCATCGCCTCGTGATCGGCCAGGACGTTGCTGTTCACGCCTGCGCGTTCGGCGGCGATGCGCATGTTCGTTCCCGGCTGACCATGCCCCCAACCGTGGGGCAGGCTGACCACACCCGGGCGAATCGAGTCGGTGACCTCCACGGCTGCATCGACGGTGCCCACCCGACTGGTCACGCGAGCCACGCCACCATCGGTGAGGCCGTAGCGCACGGCGTCATCGGGGTGGACGTGCAACGTGCAGCGCGGCTTGCCCTTGACCAGGACCTCGATGTTGTGCATCCACGAGTTGTTGCTGCGCAAGTGACGGCGACCGACCAGGACCAGTGGCTGCTCAGCGGCCCGCGAGGCCTCGAGCATCGAACGCTCGAGACGGTCGAGGTCGCCGACCAGCACTGGATGAGCCAACTCGATCGCGCCGCTGGGTGTGCGCAGGATCTCGGGCAGCCGCGGCTCGAGCGCTCCGAAGTCCACTCCATGCGGATTGGCCCGCAACAGCGCGACGCTCGCGCCACCGGGGTTGGCGCCGAACGCCGCCCCGAACGGCCCGGTCTGCAGCATGAAGTCCAGCATTCGCACGGGCCCAGGCTCGGCCCCCAACGAGGCAACGATCTCGTCGGCGTCTCGACCATGGATCGGCGAGTTCGCATCCTTCACGGAACTGCGCACCATGCCGGCCACGCCAATCTCATCGGCAACCGCCGGCTCTGCATCCGGGCCGAGGCCAGCGGCGATCATCCCGAGTTTCGCCAGGATCTCCCACTCGTCGGGCTGGCCCTCGTCGAGCGCCAACACCGGATCGCTGTAGTTCGCAACGTTGCGAATTGCGAACTGCAACAACGCGATGTCGTAATGGCCTCGCTGCAACTGTGACGGTGGCGGCAGGATCACATCGGCGTGTCTGGTGGTCTCGTTGAGATACATGTCGACGCTGATCATGAACTCCAACTGGCCCAACGCCTCGTCCAGCTGTGCGCTGTTGGGTGTGCTGAGCACGGGGTTACCGGCGACGGTGATCATGACCTTCATGCCGGCATCGCCCGCGCCGGTGATCTCCTCGGCCATGGCTGCTGCGGGGTACTCCCCCATCACCTCGGGCAACTGGCGAGCGACGGACTGACCTCTGCCGATCGAAAAGCCCTTTCCCGTACCCGACGTGCCGCGTGTGGTCGGCCCACCGGCGACGGGCATCGAGAACATCGCGCCGCCACGTCGGTCGAGGTTGCCGGTGACGATGTTGACGACATCGATCAGCCACGACGTGACCGTCCCGAAACCTTCGGCACCCATGCCAGTGGTGGTGGTACCGACGCGCCCGTACACGCTGCCGCTGGCAGCGCCGGCGAGGTCACGGGCGAGCGAGCGAATCTCCTGCGCGGTCAGGCCCGTGGCCGCAGCGACAGCCTCGGGCGTGAACGGAGCCACGGCAGCAACTACCGTGTCGAGACCGTCGAGGAGAACGGCGACGTGGTCACCAGGGGCGATCAGCCCATCAGCCGCGAGCGTGTTGACCATCGCTGCCAACAACAATGCATCAGTGCCAGGCCTGATGGGCAACCAACGGTCGGCCTCCTCGGCGGTACGACTCCGGCGTGGATCGACGACGACCACGGTGCCGCCACGCGCCCGAATTGCTTCGATGCGCCCAGGGAAGTCGGGCGCCGTGCACAGGCTGCCGTTCGACGCATAGGGGTTCGCGCCCATGATGATCAAGAAGTCCGTGTGGTCGAGGTCTGGAACCGACACAGAAACCGCAGTACCGAACACGTACGCGGCAGCGACCTGGCGGGGCATCTGGTCGACGGTCGATGCGCTGAACCGGCGACGGGT
>Ga0209476_10002525_pt1 | contig 12231 bp, 9 predicted proteins | sample KloWWTrecipitate_FD_187179 | JGI IMG/M metagenome (GOLD analysis project Ga0209476, IMG submission 187179) | Active sludge microbial communities from Klosterneuburg, Austria, studying microevolution and ecology of nitrifiers - Klosterneuburg... | ecosystem: Engineered > WWTP > Aerobic digester >... | reverse complement strand
AAAGGCCATCGGCATCAGTGCCGCGATCACGGTGAATGTTGCCAGGATGGTCGGGCCACCGACTTCGTCCACCGCCGACGGAATGGCCTCGCGCAGCGACTTGCCATCGCGTGCCATATGCCGATGGATGTTTTCCACCACCACGATGGCATCGTCCACCAAGATACCGATGGAGAAAATCAGCGCAAATAGCGACACCCGGTTGAGGGTGAAGCCCATCATCTTCGATGCAAACAGGGTGACTGCCAATGTCAGCACCACCGCAGTACCCACCACAATCGCTTCGCGCCAGCCCAGCGCAAACAACACCAACAGCACCACACTGGCGGTGGCGAAAATCAATTTCTGAATGAGTTTTTGCGCCTTGTCGCTGGCGGTTTTGCCGTAATCACGGGTCACGCTGACCTGCACACCGTCCGGGATCAACTCGCCGTTGAGTTGCTGCACGCGCTTGGCAATCGCAGCGGTCATGTCGGACGCATTCGCGCCCGGTTTTTTGGCAATCGCCAGGGTGACCGCAGGCGCCGTGCCCGCCTTCGGGCCAGCCCGCCCTGCCGACGCGCCATACCAGACGTAGCGACTGGCAATGTCGCCGCGTGCTTCAATCGTGGCCACATCCGACAACAGCAACGGCTTGCCGTGTTGGCTGCCAATCATCAGATTGGCCACCTCTTCGGCATTAGCCAAATAGCTGCCCGCCGTCACCGGCACCGCACCTCTGCCGGAATCGATGCGCTCACCGGCCTGATGCACCAGATTGGCGGCTTGCAGAACCTGCGCAAGTTCATTGGTCGTCATACCGTAGGCGGCCAACTTGGCGGCGTCCAGGGTGACCAGCACACTGCGATCGGGTGCGCCGATGGTGTACACGTCGCGGGTGCCGGGGATACGTTTGAGATCGGCTTCCAACGCATGCGCTACTTCCGCCAACCGCGTGGCATCGGTGTTTGGCTGATCACTCCACAAGGTCAGCGCCATCACCGGCACGTCATCAATGCCTTTGGGCTTGACGATGGGTGTACCAACACCGGCGCGCTGCGGCAAAAAGTCGGCATTGGAAAATACCTGGTTGTACAGCCGCACCAAGGCCGGTTGGCGCGCGATGCCCACATCGAACTCCACCGTCAACACCGCCATGCCCGGCCGACTGATCGAATACACGTGCTTGACGCCTTCGATTTCGGACAACTTTTGTTCCAGCGGGGTGGCCACCCACTGTTCAACATCACGGCTGCTGGCGCCATCAAACGGCACCATGACATTGGCCATGGTGACATCGATCTGCGGCTCCTCTTCGCGCGGGGTGATCATCACCGCCAGCAGCCCCAACAGCAGCCCCAACACCACCAGAATCGGCGTGAGCGGGTTGCTCTGGAACGCTGCGGCCAGCCGTCCGGAAATGCCCATGCGCGGATGCTCAGTCACGGCTCGCCTCCATCGCCTTGCGCTGCTGGGCAATCGCCTGGGTGGCCGCTACCGGGTCGGAGGCCACCACATCCCCCGCGTGCAAACCAGCAATCACTTCAACGCGATCGCCGCTGCGTGCACCCAAACGCAATTGCCGCAACAGCAGGCGGCCGTCTTGCACCACATACACCGCACTGAGTTCGCCGCGCTGGGTGATGCTGCTTGCGGGAATGCGCACTGCGCCTTTGCCTGCCGCCGTATCGCCGGCCAGGGCGTCTGCGGCAAACACCACTTTCGCGGTGGTGCCCGGTGCAGGCGGCGCCGCCAACTCGGGTAGATTCACCCGCACATTGACGCTATGCGTTGCCGGATCTGCAGCCGGAAACACGATAACCTCGGCAGGCACCACACTGCGCCCATCGGCCAGCAACACCTGTGCTTGCGTCTGCTTGCGGATCGCATCGGCGCGGGTTTGCGGCACCGCCACTTCAATCCGCAGCGCATTCGGCGCATACACACTCATCAATGGCATGCCCGGTGCCACGGTTTCACCCGGCTCGACATTGCGCGCCGCCACCACGCCGTCATACGGCGCACGCACCACCGTGTACGCCGCTTGCTGCGCCGCCTGCGCCGCGATTGCGGCAGCGGCATTGCGCGCCGCCACGGCAGAATCACGCGCCGCGCGCGCCTGGTCGATCTGCGCCTTGGAGACATATTGCGCATCGGCCAACGCGGCAAAGCGGCGGTAGTTTTGTTCGGCCTCTGCGGCAGAGGCCTGTGCCGCACGCAGCTGGGCACGTGCGGCATTGGCACCCGCATCCTGCTCTACCGCGGTGATGCGCAACAGCACATCACCGGCGTTCACCTGCTGATTGACATCCACCTGCACAACCGCAACACGGCCTGCGGTTTGCGCGGCCAACTCTGCGCGCTGCACCGCTTCCACCACACCATCCCAACCGCGCCCGGGCAAGCCCGCCCCGGCATCCACCGCGAACGTGGCAAGGTCTTTGGGTAATGCCGGCGTGGCAACCGGCTTGTCGTGGCTGCACGCGGACAGCGCCAGCAGCAGCGGCAACAGGGTCAGTGAAGTCTTGGACATGGCGTTTCTCTGGATTGGATGCAGTGGATCAACAGCGGTTGCAAGACGACTCTTGACCACGCCCGATGCCAAGTTTCCTCATCACTTTGGCGGCAGGACAAAACCCGGTGAACGCGGACTGGAATAAATTGAAACCGATAAACACGGTCATCCAGAAAAAATAAGGGTGCACGAATTGGGTCAGCAGCACGCTGATCAACACCATCACGCCGGCAAAGGCTTGTACGGCACGGTCGAGGCTCATGGGGAAATCTCCTTGTGTAGTGGCTGAAATCAGGAAGAACGCTTCACGTCTTTCAGCCGCTCAATGCCGAGCAAGCCGAGGATGTGCTTTTCATAGATCGGCTCGCTGGTGCCGTGCCGCATCTTGTAGAGGAAATATTTTTCGAAACCGACTTTGGCCAGATGCACCCATTTGCCGATTTTGGTCCAGGTGACGTTGCGCGGCGGGATTTGCGGCAATGCCACGAAGGCCGCGCCGGTATCGCCCATATCGGCCAAGCACACCGCATTCCAGGTACCCTCGAAATTGGCGGGCTCGCCTTTCAACTCGGCCTGAATATTGCGCACGATGGTGGTGACCATCGACTCGATCATGAAGCCGGTCTTCGGCGCGCCGGTGGGCACCGGGGTGGCCTCCACTGGCGGGATCGCCACGCACACGCCCGCAGCAAAAATCTTCGCGAATTTCGGGCTGCGCTGGTGTTTGTCGACGATCACGAAGCCGCGCGGGTTGCACAACCCGTCCACCGCCGCGACCGCCTCCACCCCTTTGAACGCTGGCAACAGCATCGCGAACTTGAACGGCACGCTGCGCGCTTCCGTCGGCTGCCCCTTGGCATCGTGTTCCATCACGGTCATTTCGCCATCACGCACTTCCGTCACTTTGCTGTTGACCAGCCAGTGGATATGGCGCTGGCGCATTTCCGATTCCATCAAGCCTTTGGAATCCCCCACGCCACCGAGACCCATGTGACCGATGTACGGCTCGCTGGATACAAAGGTCATCGGCACCTTGTCGCGCAGCTTGCGCTTGCGCAGGTCGGCATCGACGATCATCGCGAACTCATAGGCCGGCCCGAAGCAGCTGGCACCGGCCACCGCGCCAATCACTACGGGACCCGGGTTCTTCAGGAACTCCTGATAGGCCTCCCACGCCTGCGCGGCGTGCGGCGTGGTGCACACCGACTGGGTATAGCCGCCGTGCGGCCCCGTGCCTGGCACTTCTTCAAAGGCCAGCCTGGGGCCGGTACAGATCAGCAGATAGTCGTAGCCGATGCGCTCACCGCTACCGGTGATCACCGCATCACTGGCGGCATCAATATGGGCCACACCACTGCCATCAAAACGGATGCCGTGTTTGCCAACGTGATCGGCCACCGGCAGGGTGATCTCTTCCTGCTTGCGCCAACCCACCGCCAGCCACGGATTGGAGGGCGTGAAGCCGAAACTCTCGCCCACCCCAACCAACACGATGTCATGCCCCTTGCCGAGGGTTTCGCGCAGCTCGTACGCCGCACTCATGCCGCCCAGCCCCGCGCCCACCACCACAAACTTCGCCATTGCAATGCCCCAAGTCATGCCACTTCGGCAACAACCATACATTAGTGCTTGCTTATATTAGAGTCAAGTGATATTTTGCCGCGATGACAAAAAAGGACTCCCCAATAGATCCAGAAGCCATGCGCGCACACGCCGCCGATGCCGCGCAACTGCTGCGCGCACTGGCCAATGACAAGCGCCTGATGCTGTTGTGCCTGCTGGTGGAAGGCGAACGCTCGGTCGGCGAGCTCAACGCCCGGGTGGATCTCAGCCAATCGGCGCTGTCACAGCACTTGGCGGTGTTGCGCAACGACGGCTTGGTGACGACGCGGCGCGAAGCACAGACGATTTACTACACGCTGGCCAAAGGCCCGGCGCAGCGCATCATTGAAACCCTGCACGGGATTTATTGCGGCACACCCGCCTGCGCGACCTGAATCAGCCCGATAGCATCGGGCGTCATGCGCGCATGTCGTCCAACGCCTGCTGGATCGCCGACCACTCTTTCTGCTTGGGCATCACGAAGCCAAAACCCTTGCCCGCGCGCCTGGCCCACAGCGCACCGATACGGCGCTTTTCCACCTGATCGGGGTCGTTGTACAGATGCGCGCCTTTGTACTCGACCACCAGCATGCGGCCGTCCTGCATGCGCAGCAGGAAGTCGGGATAGAAACGCTGTTTCGAGGTCGGCAACGAGAACGCGCCGTGCTTGCGTTCGATATTGCGCACCCAGTCGCGCACGCCGTCCAGACGATTGGCGATGAAATCCGCGCACTCGAACTCTTCGCCTTGCGATTTCAGGTTGCCGATCTGCGGGAAGAAGTGCTTGGGCAGGGTGATGAAGCCGTTGTACAGCGAGTCCCAGGCATAACGGCCGCTTTTGAACACGCATTGCAGGCGCGCATCCGCGCTCATCTGCGTCTCATCGCCCAGCAAATCGAGAAAGCGCTGGCGATGTCCCATGCGCCGTGCCGCCGCAATCCGTTCACCCAGCGCCTCGCGCAGGCGTGGCCGGCGATAGGCCAGCTCGTCGATGGAAAAACCGCGTGCTTCCTGCAAGTGCCGCAGCACACCGGACAGCCACGCCGAAAGCTCATCCGGTTCCAGATCCGCTGCCGAAAGATGCTGCTCCAACGTCCACAGCAGATCTTCCACGCTGGCGGTGTCGCGCACGCCGAACAGGCCCATCTGCACGTCGAGCTTTTCCAGCGGATCAAGGTGCAGCCTGCCGGCGTCATTCATTTGCAGGCGCCGGCGTTGCAGGGTTTCCAGTTCACGCGGATAGGCCGCCTCATCCAGCAAAGGATCGATCTCGCCCAGCGCCAGCGTGCCTTCCAGTGGCGGCGCGTCGCCCAGGTCCACCAGCCAATCACCCTGCGACCACGCCAACAGCGGCAGGCTGAACGCCTCGCCACGCTCTGAAGGTGTCTGCACGGGCAATTCGACGGGTGCGGCCAAGCGGTTGAACGCCCGCTCAAGGCCCGCCGCCGCCGTGGTACCGGCGAATGCGTCCTGCAGTGCTTTCTGTTCCGCAGGCTTCCACTGCCCGCGCAAAGTCATGCTGCCGGTTTCCGGCGAAATGTCCAGCTTGCCTTCGATCCGCTTGCGGGTGGCGTCCGGCATTTGGCTGAAATCCGGCAACACCACCGCATCGCCAGCCATCGGCAATGACAACGATACACTGGCGTTCTGCCGGAACAGGTCTTCCGCGCCATCTGCCTGCGGCATGACGGTACGCACCAGATCATTGATGTCTTGCCGTTCAAACCCGGCCTGTACCAAACCGTCGCGCAGGGTCGCAGCCACCTCGGCGATATTGCTGGACACCGCGAAGGCATAGGCGCGGTTGAGCGCCTCGTGCCGTTTGCGCGTCACCTGCGGCATCCGCAGGATGCGGCCCAGCACCTGTTCCAGCGCCATCTGCGTGCTGCTGCCGCGAAAGCTCATCAACACATACGCCGCTGGCCAGTCCCAACCTTCGCGCAATTTGTCCGAGGTGATGACAAAGCGCAGCGCGGCCGCATCCACATCCACCAGCTCATCCACGCCGGTGGCGGAACGTGCGATCTGCGCGGCGGGGATGCCGAATTCATCGATCAACGCCGCACGCACGCGGTCCACGGTCATCGCGTCCGGGTTGTCTTTCTGCTGGCGCTCGGCCTGCAACAGCATGATCGGCCGCAGCACTTCGCCGGTGGCCACACATTCGGCATCGGCCTCGCGTTGCAGCGCACCCAACTGGGCGATGGCCTCACGCAGGGCAATGCGCCAGTCCGGGTGTACGGCCATATCCACCGGCAGCTTGATCATGTCCTCGCTTTGCAGGGTGGAGGCGGAAATCGACACCAGCACATTGGACGGTTGATGCAGGCGGTCCGGGGTGGCGGTCAATTCCAGCACCGCGCTGGGGGCCAGCCGCGCCAAGGTATCGAACGCCAGTTCGCTGCCTTGGTTGTGCGCCTCATCCACCACGATGAACGGGCGGCGCAGCGCCAGCGCTTCCACCAGCGACCAGCCGCTGCCTTCGATACCGCGAAAATGCTCCATCAGCGCGCCATTGGCGCGATACACCGCCAAGCGTTCGGTATCGGCCTGTTTGAAGGCCTGCATGGTGGCCACGATGATGGTGTCGTGGCCATCCAGCACCGAGGGCGGCACCGCCAGCGCCTCGTCGATATCCAGCACCGCCACCTCACCAAACAATGTGCGCAACTCGCGGTAGAGCAACTCGCCGGGGGTTTTCAGCACGCGCAAGGTTTGCGTGCGGATAGCATCGGTAGGCACCAGCCACACGGTCAGGCTGCGCTCGCCCAGCGGCAATGCGCGCTTGGCGCGGGCGATGGCATGGCCGCCAATCACCGTTTTGCCACCACCGGTGGGCACGCGCAGGCAGACCACCGGCACATCGTCCGCAGCCAATGCTTCAGGCGCGTGGTACGGAATACGGAAACCAAAATTGGCTTGCGTGCATTGCTCGAACGCCAACCGGCTGGCCTGCCGGGTGCCGGGGTTGGCCTCGGCCTGCGCACGCCATGCGTGCAGGAAGGCCTCGTAGCGATCCAGCACTTCGCTCTGGTAGTCCTTCAAACTCATGCGCGGTGGTCCTTGGGTGTGCGTGGCGTCTTGCGCTGGGTGGCGATGGGTTTCAATGCTTGGGTGGCCGCGTCGAAATCGCGATCCACCGCCTGCGGTAGCGTTGCCCGCTGTTTGCGCCATAGGTCGTATTGCTGCTGCGCGTGCTGTAGCGCATCGGCATGGCTGACGCGCCCGCCATGGGTGAGCAGTTCGCGTCCGCTCAGGCGCAGGAAGTCGTCGAGCTTGGCGATCCAGCCCGCCATCGTCATCGGCTGCCGGTTCAGTGCCTGCAATTCGGCGAATTCCAGATAGGCGGTGACGATGCGGTTCAGCGCTTCCAGCTCATCGGCCTGCAGATAATTCTTGGCGATCGGCGCATCCTGCTTGCGCGGTTGATCGGCGCTGGTGCTGGTCATGCCCATGTTGGGCTGTCCGGCATCGGCACGCGCCACCACCACTTCGGCGGCGGTGTGGCCGTGCGCGGCCCAGTGCATCTTGTTCTGCACGGTCTGGAAGAAGCGCTGACTGGCCTCGGCGGCGGGGTCGTAATCGATGCTGGTGGCGTAGATATCCAGCACCTTGCGCCAGAACATCCGCTCCGAAGAACGGATATCGCGGATGCGCGCCAGCAGTTCCTCGAAGTAGCCATCGTCCGGGCCACGCTTGAGGCGTTCGTCGTCCATGGCGAAGCCCTTGACCAAGTACTCCGACAGGCGCTGGCTGGCCCATTGGCGGAACTGCACGCCACGCGGCGAGCGCACCCGGTAGCCCACGGCCAGGATGGCGGCCAGACTGTAGTGATCCACCAGCCTGCGCACCTCGCGTGCGCCTTCGGTTTGAACCATTCGGAATTTCCGAATAGTTCGTTCAGGTTCAAGCTCGCCCTCGGCATAGGCGTTGGCCAGATGCTCGTTCACCGTAGGTACCGAGACTTGATACAGCTCGGCAATCTGCCGTTGCGCCAGCCACACGCTGTCCCCTTCCAGCCGCACCTCGATGCGGGTGCGGGCATCCTCGCCGCGATACAGCAGCAGTTCCGAACGCGGCGCTTCGTCTGGCACGGTCACGGCGCCACCCGCAGGTGGTAGGGCAGTTGCTTGAAGGTGATGCCGAGTTTGCGCAGGCGCTCGGCACCGATGGCGCAGCGGGCGGCGTACACCACCTTGGGGCCGTCGTGGGCGGGCAGGTGCTCTAGCAGCAGGGAGGTGAGTACGTTGCCGCCGTCGATGCTGCGGTCTTTCAGGATGCCGTTGTAGAGCAGATAGACGGCGCGGCCTTCGTGCATACCCAGCAAGGGGCTTGCGGTATCGGCGGTATTGCGGCTGGCGCGTTTGGCGGGCAGGCCCATGCCGGTTTCCACGAACCAGACGAAGCGCGCCAGCTCGGCAAAGCGCACGTCATTGCTGATATGGCCGCGGGCGTCGAACAGCGGTTTGCCGAGTGTGCAGAATTGGAAACCGCCGCCAAGGCCTTCGACCGGTTGGCCTTTGCCGTTGGTGTAGCCCTGCGCGACGCGCTTGACGCGCTCGGCCGTCACGTCGCGGGCGATGTCTTCGTCCATTTCGACGAGGATGAAGCGGCGGTTGCCGCCGTCTTCGGCATTTTGTTTCAGCACGGCGTGGGCGGTGGTGCCGGAGCCGGCGAAGCTGTCCATAACGATGCTCCCGGGTGGCGCGCAATAGCTCACGATTCTTTGAACGAGCGAAATCGGCTTTGGAAAAGCAAACACACGCTCATCCAAAATTTCATCCAACTCACGCGCACCAGATTGGGTCTTGAACTCCGGCCAGAACGATGAAGCCGGCATGCGCTCCTGTGCTTCCGTAAGAAAGCGCTTCTTGCGCGGCCACCCAGTTTCCGGATTTGGCGGCCACCAAATCCGATCCTCCGCAAGCAACTTCTCATAGCCCGCACGATCGGTAATCCAGCCCTTTGCGGGATCTGGCTTCCATGCATTCCTAGAATTTGGCTGCTCCATGCTGTAGCTGTGGAGGTTCGGCCGTTCCGATGCAGTTGCCTTGCCCTTCAATGGATCAGTGACGTACGGACCACGTGGATCGTTGTCCGGATTCTTGAAATCAGATCGGTCAATGACTCGTCCTTCGATCCGTGCATTCCCTGTCTTGCCATACACGAAGATGTTTTCATGATCTGGCGACAAGTTGGTCTTGATCCGGTTATCAGTGTTCCGGGTGCTCCAAGCAATCGTTGCAATGCGATTGCTGAATCCAAAAATCTCATCCATCAGAAGGCGAAGATGGCCTGACTCAACATCATCCAGCGAGACAAGAATCACCCCATCATCCGCAAGAAACTGCTTCAACAGCATCAAGCGCGGATACATCATGCACAGCCAGCGGTCGTGCCGATCCAGGGTCTCGCCTTCCTTGCCCACCACCTCGCCCAGCCAGCGGCGAATCTCCGGCGAGTTGACGTTGTCGTTATAGACCCAGCCCTCGTTGCCGGTGTTGTACGGCGGGTCGATATAGATGCACTTCACCTGCCCGGCGTAGCGCGGCAGCAAGGCCTTGAGCGCCAGCAGGTTGTCGCCTTGCACGATCAGGTTGCCGGTTTCGGTATCCCCGCAGGACAACGATTGCACCGGCTCCAGCAGGCGGAACGGCACGTCCTGGTGGTGGTTGACGACGGCGGCTTTGCCGATCCAGTTCAGGCTGGGCATGCGGGATGTGTTCCAAAGAGAATTGCAGACAGTGTGCGGATGCACGTCGCAGCGGTTGCGACGGCGGTCATGCGTCTCCTTCCATCAAGGCTGCAAGCCCGCGTGCGCTGTTCCAGATACGCAGCACTTCAACGTGGGTGGGAAGGTCGAGGTAGTAAAGCAGATAACGTTCGAAGTGCTTGATCAAGAAATAGCGCAACGGCGCAGGCAAGCCCGTCACTGCGTTGGCGTGCCGCGCTGAGCCTACGGCGGGATGCTGCCGGATAAGCAGGGATGTGGATTCCACCGCTGCAATGAAGCGCGTTTCCAGCAGAAACCCGCCTTGTTGTGCGTACCAGCTGGCAGCATCCTCTAAATCATGGCGTGCGGGATCGCGCCAATGAATGGGCTTCACTTAGCGCTTACCTTGCTCGGCACGCTGGTGTGCACGCTGGCGCAAGTTGTCGAAAAAATCTGGTTCCTGCGGTGTAGCAGGGCCCGACGCCATGCCTTCGGCAATCAACTGACGCAGAAACTCTTCCGCTTTGGCGCGTTGGCGCTGGCGGATCAGATCGCGCACGTAGTCGGATGTGCTGGAAAACCCGCCTTCGCGCACTTCTTCATCGACGAATTGCTTGAGCGGATCGGTCAGGGAAATATTCATCGTCGCCATGGCGCAGCTCCAGTAATGGCAAAGTTTGCCATTGGATTGTGCGCTGCGGGGCTACCAAGGGCAAGCGCACGGGTTTTACACCGCTAGGCCGAGGCGTAGCGTGCGGCCGCGCCAATCCAGCGTTGGATGATGTCATCGGCCACCGCCGGCGCGGTCTGCAGCAGGTCATCCGCCAGTGCGTGCACCTGCGGCAGCAGGTCAGCATCGCGCACCAGATCCGCCATCCGGAAACTGGCGATACCGGTTTGACGCGTACCCAGGAGTTCGCCGGGGCCGCGCAGCTCCAGGTCTTTTTCGGCGATTGCGAAGCCGTCATTGGTCTGCCGCAAGGTGTCCAGCCGCTGCCGCGCCATCTGCCCCAGCGGGCTTTGATACAGCAGCACGCAGCTGGATGCCGCGCTGCCGCGCCCGACCCGCCCGCGCAGCTGGTGCAATTGCGACAGGCCCAGACGCTCGGCATTTTCAATCACCATCAGCGAGGCATTGGGCACATCCACGCCCACTTCAATCACCGTGGTGGCCACCAGCAGGTCCAGTTCACCGGCCTTGAAGGCGAGCATCGTGGCCTGCTTGTCCGCAGCCTTCAACCTGCCATGCACCAGCCCGACACGCACGCTCGGCAGCGCGTCCTGCAGCGCCTCAAACGTGGTCTGTGCCGCTTGCGCCTGCACTTCATCACTCTCGTCGATCAAGGTGCACACCCAATACACCTGCCGCCCTTCGGCACAGGCGACGTGGATGCGGTCGATCAACTCGGGTCTGCGTTCGGAGGACAGCACCACCGTGGTCACCGGTGTGCGTCCGGGCGGCAATTCGTCGATGGCGGACACATCCAAGTCGGCATAGGCGCTCATCGCCAGCGTGCGCGGAATAGGCGTGGCCGTCATCACCAACTGATGCGGCGTGCTGCCACGCCCTTTCTCACGCAGCGCCAACCGCTGGTGCACACCGAAGCGATGTTGCTCGTCGATGATGGCCAATGCCAGATCATGAAATGCCACACCCTCCTGCATCAATGCATGGGTGCCTACCACCAACTGCGCCGCGCCCGAGGCCACCTCGTCCAGCGCTTTGGTGCGCGCTTTGCCCGTCACCTTGCCCGCCAACCAGCACACACGCAGCCCCAGGGGCTCCAACCATGCCCGCAAGTTGGCAAGGTGCTGTTCGGCCAACAGCTCGGTCGGCGCCATCAGCGCGGCTTGGCGACCATCGGCAATCGCCAGCAGCGCCGCCATTGCCGCCACCACGGTCTTGCCGCTGCCCACGTCGCCCTGCACCAGCCGCAACATGGGTTTGGGCTGGCGCAAATCCTCGCGCAGCTGTGCATACACCCGCGCCTGCGCGCCAGTGAGCTTGAAGGGCAGCGCGTTTTTCAATTTCGAAACCAGTCCTTCGCTGCCGCGCAAGGCGCGCGTGCCCTCGGCTTGCAGCGCCAACCGCTGCCGCCGCAGGCTGAGTTGGTGGGCCAACAATTCTTCCAACGCCAAGCGCCGCTGCGCCGGATGTAGGCCGCTTTGCAACAAGGCCACGTTGGCATCACGCGGCGGCTGATGCAAATACACAATCGCTTGCCGCAACGATGGCAAGCGCAAGCGCGCAAGCCATGCCGACGGCAACAATTCCAGCGCATCCTCACTCGGCAACCGTTGCAATGCCTGCACGATCAATTTGCGAATGCTGGCCGCACCGAACCCTTCAATTTCGGGATACACCGGATCCAGCGACTGGCTCAGTGCGTGCTCGTCGTCATCCAGCAACCGATAACTGGGA
>Ga0209476_10002523_pt1 | contig 12234 bp, 9 predicted proteins | sample KloWWTrecipitate_FD_187179 | JGI IMG/M metagenome (GOLD analysis project Ga0209476, IMG submission 187179) | Active sludge microbial communities from Klosterneuburg, Austria, studying microevolution and ecology of nitrifiers - Klosterneuburg... | ecosystem: Engineered > WWTP > Aerobic digester >... | reverse complement strand
GTGCTCGACGAGCCGTCCATCGGCCTACACCCGCGCGACATGGGCCGCGTCATCGCCGTCATGCGCCGCCTGCGCGACGCCGGCAACTCGCTGGTGGTGGTCGAGCACGACCCGCAGATCATGCACGAGGCCGACCTGCTGCTCGACATGGGCCCCGGCCCCGGCGAGCGCGGCGGCGAGGTGGTGTTCTTCGGTGCGCCGCAGGCCATGCGCGACGCACGAACACTGACCGCGCAATACCTCGCCGGCGACCGGCGGGCGGATGCCGGCCTCGCACCGCGGCCGCCCGAGAAGAACGGCCCGCGCCTGGAAATCCTCGGCGCCGCCGAGCACAACCTGAAGAACCTCGACGTCGCCCTGCCGCTCAACCGCCTGGTCTGCGTGACCGGCGTCTCGGGCTCGGGCAAGTCGACGCTGGTGCAGGACGTGCTCTATGCCGCCCTGCGCAAGCAGAAGGGCAAGCCGACCGAGGCGCCGGGCAAGCATCGCGCCCTGCGCGGGGCCGAGCACATCGCCGAGGTGGCGATGGTGGACCAGACGCCGATCGGCAAGACGACGCGTTCCAACCCGGCCAGCTACGTCGGCGCCTTCGACCCGATCCGCAACCTGTTCGCCAAGGACGAGGTGTCGAAGGAGCGCGGCTACACGCCGGGCACCTTCAGCTTCAACTCCGGCAACGGCCGCTGCCCGACCTGCGGCGGCAACGGCTTCGAGCACGTCGAGATGCAGTTCCTCTCCGACGTCTACCTGCGCTGCCCCGACTGCGACGGCAAGCGCTTCCGCGCCGAGGTGCTGGAAGTCACGTTCAAGGGGAAGTCGATCGCCGAGGTGCTGGAATTCACCGTATCGGAGGCACTGACTTTTTTCGCCGACCGGCCCGAGGTGCTGGCGCGACTGGCGCCGCTGGCCGACGTCGGCCTCGAGTACCTGCGCCTCGGCCAGCCGGTGCCGACGCTCTCCGGCGGCGAGGCGCAGCGCCTCAAGCTCGCCGGCCACCTCGCCGACAGCGACACGGCCGGCAAACCGACGCTGTTCCTCTTCGACGAGCCGACGACGGGACTGCACTTCGACGACATCGCCAAGCTGCTGAAATCCTTCCGCCGCCTGGTCGCCGCCGGCCACTCGCTGGTGGTGATCGAGCACAACCTCGACGTCATCCGCGCCTCCGACTGGATCGTCGACCTCGGCCCCGAGGGCGGCGAGGCCGGCGGCGAACTGGTCTGCGCCGGCACGGTGGACGAGGTGATGACCTGCGCGGCGTCGCACACCGGCCGCGCGCTCAAGGCCTACGCCACGGCCTTCGAGGACTGGGCCCGCCCGACCGTCCAGCCGGCCGCCCTGCCCGCGCCGCCCGCGTCAAGCGACAGCATCCGCATCCACAACGCCCGCGAGCACAACCTGAAGGGCGTCGACGTCGACATCCCGCGCAACCGCTTCACCGTGGTCACCGGCGTCTCGGGTTCCGGCAAGTCGACCCTGGCCTTCGACATCCTCTTCGCCGAGGGGCAGCGGCGCTACCTCGAGTCGCTCAACGCCTACGCCCGCCAGTTCGTGCAGCCCTCGGCGCGGCCCGACGTCGATGCCATCTTCGGCATCCCGCCGACGGTGGCCATCGAGCAGCGCACCAGCCGCGGCGGGCGCAAGAGCACGGTGGGCACGCTCACCGAGATCCAGCATTTCCTGCGCCTGCTCTACGTCAAGCTCGGCACCCAGCATTGCCCCGACTGCGCCGTGCCGATCGAGCCGCAGAGCGAGGAGGCCATCGCCGCCCGCATCCTGCGCGACTGGCGCGGCCGGCACATCGGCCTGCTGGCGCCGCTGGTGGTGGCGAGGAAGGGCGTGTACACCGACCTCGCCAAGTGGGCGCTGGGCAAGGGCTTCAGCCACCTGCGCGTCGACGGCGCCTTCCTGCCGACGGCCAAGTGGCCGCGCCTCGACCGCTTCCGCGAACACAACATCGAGCTGCCGGTGGCCGACCTCGTCGTCTCGGCGGACAACGAGGCGCAGCTGCGCGAGGCGCTGGCCCGCGCGCTGGAATTCGGCAAGGGCACGCTGCAGGTGGTCGGCCCGCTCGACGAACTCGCCCGCGCCCTCCGGCAGGGAAAGAACGAGGCGAAGCTGGAACAGCACGCCTTCTCGACCAAGCGCGCCTGCCCCTCCTGCGGCAAGAGCTTCGCCGAGCCCGATCCGCGGCTGTTCTCCTACAACTCCAAGCACGGCTGGTGCGAGCAGTGCTACGGCACGGGCCTCGCCATCGCCGGCTTCGACGAAGAGCAGACCGGCGAGGAGATCTGGTGGAACGAATGGTTCGAAGGGGACGCCCACGCCTGCCCGGCCTGCGAGGGCAAGCGCCTCAACCCCACCGCGCTGGCGGTGCGCTTCCGCGACCATTCCATCGCCGACCTTTCCGCCTTGCCGGTCTCCGGACTCGAAGCGTTCTTTGACAAGCTCAGGCTCGCCGGCCGCGACGAGGCCATCGCGCGCGACATCCTCGTCGAGCTGCACTCGCGTCTCTCGTTCCTGCGCGAAGTCGGCCTCGACTACCTGGCGCTGGACCGCGCCGCGCCGACGCTGTCCGGCGGCGAGGCGCAGCGCATCCGGCTGGCCGCCCAGCTCGGCTCCAACCTGCAGGGCGTCTGCTACATCCTCGACGAGCCGACGATAGGACTCCATCCGCGCGACAACCGCATCCTGCTCGACACGCTGTCGAAACTGGAAGCCAAGGGCAACACCCTGGTGGTGGTCGAGCACGACGAGGACACCATCCGCCGCGCCGACCACGTGCTCGACCTCGGTCCCGGCGCCGGCACGCAGGGCGGCCGCGTCGTCGCCGAAGGCACGGCCGAGGAGCTGATGCGCCATCCCGACTCCGTCACCGGACGCTGTCTGGCGCACCCGCTGCTGCACCCGCTCGCGCCGCGGCGAAAAGTCAGTCCCCGCGACACGGCGCTGGAGATCCGCGGCGCCGGCTTGCACAATCTGAAGGCCCTCGACCTGCGCCTGCCGCTCGCCCGCCTGACGGTGGTGACCGGCGTCTCCGGCTCCGGCAAGTCGACGCTCGCCCGCGAGGTGCTGCGCGACAACCTGCACCGGCTGGTGGCCGGGGGGCGCAAGCACAAGTCCGCGCCCCTGCACGGCTGCCGCGAGATCCGCGGCTGGGAGGCCGTCGCCCGCGTGCTGGAAGTCGACCAGACGCCGATCGGCAAGACGCCGCGCTCCTGCCCGGCGACCTACGTCGGCTTCTGGGACGCCGTGCGCAAGCTCTTCGCCGACACGGCGGAGTCGCGCATCCGCGGCTACCCGGCCTCGCGCTTCTCCTTCAACACCGCCGGCGGCCGCTGCGAGGCCTGCGAGGGCCAGGGCGTGCAGAAGATCGAGATGAGCTTCCTGCCCGACGTGAAGGTGCCCTGCGACGTGTGCAAGGGGACGCGCTTCAACGCCGAGACGCTGATGGTGCGCTGGAAGGACAGGCACATCGGCGAGGTGCTGGCCATGAGCGTGGACGAGGCCGTCGACTTCTTCTCGGCGCACCCGTCGATCCACCACGCCCTGCGCCTGCTGCAGGACGTGGGCTTAAGCTACCTCACCCTCGGCCAGCAGAGCCCGACGCTCTCCGGCGGCGAGGCGCAGCGCATCAAGCTGGTGACGGAACTCGCCAAGGTGCGCAGCGACGCCGCGCCGCGCCGCGGCGTGCAGAATGCCCACACCCTCTACGTCCTCGACGAGCCGACGGTCGGCCTGCACATGGCCGACGTCGAGAAGCTGATCCGCGTGCTGCACCGCCTGGTCGACGGCGGCAACACGGTGGTGGTGATCGAGCACAACCTCGACGTGATGGCCGAAGCCGACTGGATCGTGGACCTCGGCCCCGAAGGCGGCGCGGCGGGCGGGCGCATCGTCGCCCAGGGCGCGCCGGAGAAGGTGGCCAACGCGGCCTCGCACACCGGCCGCATCCTCAAGGACTTCCTGCGCGAACGCAGCCGCTAGAGCGAATCGAAGTGCTGCGCCATGCGCCGGCGCAGCGCCGCGTCCGGCAGGCGGCCGAAGTTGGCGCCCATGTTCTCCAGCATGTGGGCCGGATTCGAGGTGGCGGGGATGGCGCAGGTCACCGCCGGGTGCGAGACGACGAACTTCAGAAAGACCTGCGCCCAGTTGGCGCAGTCGATCTCGGCCGCCCAGCCCGGCAGCGGTTTTCCCTGCACACGCCCGAACAGCGCGCCGCCGTCGAAGGGCCGGTTGGCGATCACCGCCATGCGCCGCTCGGCGGCGAGCGGCAGCAATTGATTCTCGGGGTCGCGGTCGTGCAGGCCATAGGTGAACTGCACGAAGTCGAAGTCCGCCTTGCGCATCGCCCGCAGCAGCTCGTCGTGGCGACGGCCGTGCGAAGTGGTGATGCCGATGTAGCGGATGCGGCCCTCGCGCTTCATCTCGCGCAGCACCTCGAGGTGGCCCTCCCAGTCGAGCATGTTGTGGATCTGCATCAGGTCGAAGCGCGGCACGCCCCACAGCTTGCGCGAGGACTCCATCTGCCGCCGCCCCAGCGCCTGGCCGTAGATCCACACCTTGGTCGCGGCAAACAGGGCCTCGCGTCCCTTCATCCGCGGCAGCAGCTCGCCGATGACGCGCTCGGCCGTGCCGTACATCGGCGAGGAGTCGATGAGGCGCCCGCCGTTGTCGAAGAAAGCCTGCAGCACCGGCTGCAGGCGCCCGAGCGCACCGGTGCCGGCGCCGGCGTCGAACGTCAGCCACGAGCCCACGCCGATCACCGGAAGGCGCTCGCCGCTGGAGGGAATCGGCCTGGTCAGCGGCGCGCGCGCCGTGCTCGCCATGCCGGGCTCGAACGCCAGCGCGAGGCCCAGGCCGGCCAGGCCCTGTAGCAGGGTTCTTCGTCTCATCGACATCTCTCCTTGCGGTGCGACATCACGATCCGCCAATCTTATAGAATGATCCCAATTCGCATTGAGAGGTCAACGATGAAGGCTCTGATCCTGGCGGCAGGTTGCGCCACGGCCCTCCTCGCCGGCGGCGTAGCCGCGGCCGAGCCGGAGAAGGTCAAGGCGGCGGAAGCCAGGACGCCCATCCCGGTCGCCGGCCGCTCAGGCCTCAAGACCCTTGCCTTCAAGAAGTTCGCCATGCCCAAGGCCGCCGCGCAGAAAGTCGGCGACCTGTCGAGCGGCGCGTCCTGCTCCCAGCAGCAGAACTTGGTCTGGGACCAGAAGATGGTCGCCACGGTCACGGGGGCGGTCAGGCAGTCGGTCTACCTGCAACTGAACAAGGCCGGCTACCCCCTGCCCAAGCGTTCCGACTCGGTTTTCGAGAGCCCGCAGGCTGTCAGCGCCGACTTCGAACTGGGGGCCAGCCTCAAGGGCCTGCGGATAAACGTCTGCGAAAAGGACGACGGCGAGCGGAAGGGCGGAGCCTGGCTACGCCTGCGCTGGGAGCTCTACTCACCGCAGCAGCAGAAGGTCCTGCTCGACGTGACGACCGAAGGCACCTACCAGAACGACGCCCCGGAAAAGATTTCGACGAACGCCATGATCGGGCGGGCCAGCCTCGCCGCCGCAGGCAACCTGCTTGCCAACCAGCGTTTCGTCGACATCATGACCGGCGCGGCGCAACTCGCCCAGAAGGACGGTTCCGCGCCGCCGTCGACCCGGCTCAATGGCGGCCGGCCGCCGGCCGGCGGCTTGACGAAGAACGCCACGCTGCTGCGCTCCGCGGTGGTCACCCTCGACAGCGGGCGCGGCACCGGCAGCGGCTTCTTCGTCGGCCGCGAAGGCTATCTGCTCACCAACCAACACGTCGTCAAGGACGCCAGGTTCATCAAGGTCAAGCTCGCCACCGGACGCGAGCTGGTCGGCGAGGTGCTGCAATCCCATGTCCGCCGCGACGTGGCGCTGGTGAAGACCGAGAGCACCGGCGCCGAGCCGCTGGCGATCCGCGACACGGAGCCGAACATCGGCGAGGACGTCTACGCCATCGGCTCGCCCTACGGCGAGAAGTTCAGCGGCACGCTGACGCGCGGCGTGCTGAGCGGCCACCGCACCCTCGATGCCCTGCGCTTCCTGCAAAGCGACGTGGCAGTGCTGCCGGGCAACAGCGGTGGGCCGCTGCTCGACGCCAGCGGCCGGGTGATCGGCATCGCGGTGCGCGCGCTCGACGCCGGCCGCGCCAACCTCAACCTGTTCATCCCGATCCAGGAGGCGCTCGACGTGCTGGGCGTGGAACTCGCCCCATGAAGCGCGCCGCCCGCCGCTGCCTCGCCCTGCTGGCCGCGCTGCTGGCGCCGGCCGCCCTGGCCTCGGCGCTGCCGCGTGAGGCGGCGGTGCCCGGCGGCATCGCCCTCGTCCGCCTTGGCAGCGGCGCCGAGCGGCCGCAGGCCTGGTTCGGCGACCGGCGCGTCGCCGTCGTGCGCGACGGCCGCGGCTGGGTGGCGCTGGTCGGCCTGCCGCTCGCCCTCGATCCGGGCACGCATGCCCTGCGCGTCCTTGCCGCCGGCGCCGAGGAAACGAGGCCGGTGCGCGTCGCCGCCAAGCACTACCCGCTGCAGCGCTTCAGCGTGCCCGACCATCGCAAGGTCGAGCCGCCGCCCGAGGACATGCTGCGCATCGAGCGCGAGCAGAAGCGCATCGACGAGATCAAGGCGCTGTTCCGCGACGAGCCAAGCCCCGACTTGGCCTTCCGCCCGCCGGCACAGGGCAGGCTCAGCGGCAACTTCGGCCTGCGCCGCATCATCAATGGCCTCGACCGCATGCCGCACGCCGGCATCGACTTCGCCGTCCCCGTCGGCACGCCGGTGCGCGCGGCGGCGGCCGGCATCGTCGTCGAGGCAGGCGACTACTTCTTCAACGGCAACTCGGTGTACATCGACCACGGCCAGGGACTCGTCACCCTCTACTGCCACCTCGACCGCATCGAGGTGCTGCCGGGCGAGCCGGTCGCCGCCGGCCAGGTGATCGGGCTGTCCGGCAACACCGGCCGCACGAGCGGGCCGCACCTGCACTGGACGGTGCTCGCCAACGGCGCGGCGGTGGACCCGCGGCTATTTCTGGCAAGGCCTGCGCGGTGACCCCGGCCGACGTCCTGGATTTCTGGTTCGGCGCGCCGGGCAGCGGGGAATTCGGCGAGCCGCGCAAGTGCTGGTTCGAGAAAAATCCGGCGTTCGACGAGGAAATCCGGCGCCGCTTCCTGTCCGCGCTGGAAGACGCCGCGGCAGGACGTCTCGATGGCTGGGCGGCGCAACCCGAAGGCCTGTTGGCGCTAATCATTCTGCTGGACCAGTTCCCGCGCAACCTGTTCCGCAACGAACCGCGATCCTTTGCCACCGATTCCCAGGCGCTCGATTTGGCGCGGCAGGCCGTGAAACAGGGTTTCGACGAAAGGCTGATACCCGTCCAGCGCGTGTTTGCGTACTTGCCGTACGAGCACAGCGAGGACCTGGCCATGCAGGACCGCTCCGTGACGCTGTTCGCCGGCCTTGCCGAAGGCCGGGAAGGTTTCGGCTCCTACCTCGACTACGCGGAGAAGCATCGCGCGGTCATTCGCCGCTTCGGGCGCTTTCCCCACCGCAACGCAACCCTCGGCCGGGCTTCGACACCCGAAGAAATCGACTATCTCGCGCAACCCGGTGCGGGATTCTGAAACGCCAGACGGAGACAGGCAATGCCTCTCGGCAATCCAGACAAGACAAGCATCTCCGAACGCGCCGTGCGGCTCGAAGCCCGCACCGGCGTCGAGGTCGTCGCCGCGGTCGTCGGCCGCTGCGACGCTTATCCCGATATCCCCTGGAAGGCCTTCGCGCTGTTCTCCGGCCTGTCCCTCCTCGCCGCCAGCCTGTGGCACCCCGACGCCGTGCTGGGGGGACTGACTTTCCTCCTCGGCGGCGCCGCCGCCGCGCTGGCCACCGTCTTCCTGCCCGGCTTCGCCCGCCTGTTCCTCGATGCCGCCCGGCGCGAGGCCGAGACGCGGCAGTACGCCGCCTCGTTCTTCCTCGCCAACGACCTGACGCGCACGCAGCGGCGCAGCGCCATACTGATCCTCGTCGGTGTCTTCGAGCGCACGGTGGTGATCCTGGCCGACAGCGGCATCCGCGAGCGCATCGCCGAGGCCGATCTGCAGGAAATCATCGCCCGCATGACGCCGCAGCTCGCCGCCGGCCGCATCGCACCGGCCCTGCGCGACGGGCTCGACGCGCTGGAGGCGCTGCTCGCCGCCAAGGGCTTCGCCGGCGGCGGCACCGACGAAATCGCGCAGGAAGTCTTCGAGGAGAAAGGCGCATGAACAAGCTCGCCCTGCTCCTCGGCGCCTGCCTCGCCGCGCTGACGGCCTTCGCCGCCGACGTGCCCTACCTCTCCGGCCGCATCGTCGACAACGCCGAGATCCTCGGCGCCGAGACGAAGCAGAAGCTCGCCGCCCAGCTCAAGGCGCACGAGGCGGAGACGACCCACCAGATCGCCGTGCTCACCGTGCCATCGCTCGAGGGCGAGAGCGTCGAGTCCTACGCCGAGCAGGTCTTCAACACCTGGAAGCTCGGCCGGAAGGGCAAGGACAACGGCGTGCTGGTGCTGGTGGCGCCGAACGAGCGGCGCATGCGCATCGAGGTCGGCTACGGGCTCGAAGGCGCCCTCACCGACGTGGCGGCAAGCCGCATCGTCCGCAACGTGATGACGCCGCGCTTCAAGGAGGGCAACTTCGATGCCGGCGTGGCGGAAGGCGTGCAGGCCGTCATCGGCCAGCTCACCGGCAGCGCCGAGGTTCCCGCCGACGCCCCATCCTCCGGCGCCGAAAGGAAATCCGACAGCTTCTTCGAGGGTCCCGACCTGCCGCTCACCGAGCGCATCCTCATCGGCGCCTTCATCTTCGGCATCATCGGCCTGTTCACCGTGCTCGGCATCCTCACGCCGGGCATGGGCTGGTTCCTCTACTTCTTCCTCATCCCCTTCTGGGCGATGTTCCCGATCGTCGTGGTCGGCACCAAGGGCGCACTCTGGCTGCTCGGCACCTACCTGGTCGGCTTCCCCATCGCCAAGCTGATCGTCTCGCGCATGCCCTGGTACGAGAAGGCCAAGCAGGACATCAAGACCAAGGGCTCGGCCAGCATCGGCGGCTTCACCGTCGGCGGCAGCTCCGGCGGCTCGTCGTGGAGCTCGGGCTCCTCGTCCTCCGGCAGCAGCTTCTCGGGCGGCGGCGGCAGCTCCGGCGGCGGGGGCGCATCCGGCAGCTGGTAAGCAGCAGCGGCAGCTTGACGTATGGCAAGGCAAAGCCTTGCGGAGCGGCAACAATGTCGCCGTGTCGTACAGCCTGACTTTTCTCCTCCTCTTCGCCTCCCTGGCCGTGCACGCCGCGTCGTCGCTGCAGCCGCTGATCGACGCCACGCCTTCGGGCGGTGTGCTGCGCCCCGCGCCGGGCACCTATGCCGGGCCGGCGACCATCGCCAAACCGATGACGCTCGACGGCGGCGGCAAAGTTGTCGTCGAAGGCAACGGAAAAGGCACGGTGCTGACGCTCGCCGCGAGCGGCGCCGTCCTGCGCGGCCTGCGGCTCGCCGGCTCGGGCGACAGCCACGACGGCATCGACGCCGGACTGCTCGTCGAGGGCGACGACAACCTCGTCGAGGACAATGTCGTGGACGACGTGCTGTTCGGCATCCACGTCAGGCAGGGCAACCGCAACCGCATCGTCGGCAACCGCGTCAGCGGCCGCCCCGCCCCGCGCGGCCAGCGAGGCGACGGCCTGCGCCTGTGGTACAGCCGCCACAACCGCATCGAAGGCAACGCCTTCCGCACCGTGCGCGACCTCACCTTCGCCAATTCGCCCGACAACCTCATCAAGGACAACCGGCTCGAGGACGGCCGCTACGGCATGCAGTTCATCTTCTCGCCGCGCGCGCGGGTGGAGGACAACCGCCTCGCCGACACCGACACCGGCATCGCCGTGCTCTACTCGCCCGACCTGACCGTGCGCGGCAACACCATCGCCCACGCACTCGACGGCGGCGGCGCCGGCATCGCCTTCAAGGACAGCGGCAGCGCCCTCGTCGAGAACAACCAGGTCCTGCACTGCGCCACCGGCCTTTCCGCCAATGCGCCGCTCAACGCCGAAGCGGTGCTCACCGTGCGCAACAACCGCTTCGCCCACAACGTCGTCGGCATGTATTTCTACGGCGAGAAGGGCGGCCACCGCATCACCGGCAACCGCTTCGAGAACAACCTGACGCAGGTGGCGGTCAGCGCCGCCGGCGTCGGCGAGGCCAACCTCTGGCAGGGCAACGCCTGGAGCGATTACCAGGGCTTCGACCGCGACCATGATGGCATCGGCGACACGCCGCACGAAATCTGGCTCTACACCGACCGCATCTGGATGGAGACGCCGCGCGCGAAATTCTTCGCCAACTCGCCGGCGCTGGAACTGCTCGACCTGCTGGAACGCCTCGCGCCCTTCGCCTCGCCCTCGCTCATCCTGCGCGACACGGCGCCGCGGATGGTGCGGTGAGAGGCCGGCTCACACGGGCTGTTTGGGAGGGCACGAAATGGTGTGGCTGGCGAGAGAAATGTGGTTTTTCTTGAGGTGCGCCAGAAATTCGGTGGCGGAGCTGTTTTCATCCAGCTCGCCCGCATCGATGGGCAAGGAAAAAATGGAAATGTCGTGCTCGACGATCTCCAGGCCGCTCTGCGAGGCGATCTCGATGATGTGCCTGACCTTGTCGGCAAGTCTTCCGTCGGTCTCCGTGTAGGGCGCCAGAATCCAGAAATCGACCCCGTCGCGCGCCACCAGGTCGGTCTTGCGGAAGGCCCTTCTCAGGCAAAGCAGGACTTCCTCGAGCTTCTGCGCCGCCTCCTGCGCACCGAACATGTCGCCAAGAACCTGGTAGTTGGCGAAATTGACATGGATGAGGCCGAACTGGATGTGGTTGGTATAGCGTTTCGTGACCGCCAGCAGCCATTCCAGCGTGAAGAGGAATTTCTCGCGCAGCGCAATGTCTTGTTGGGACACGTACACCTCCACTGCCTGTTCTCAAACCGCCGCGGCCGCCGGCATCATGCCCTCATCTTGGCGGGAGTTCGCAAGCCCGCCAAATCTCATTGAAAAGGATATGTTTTTTTATAGGCCGAATTCACGGCAATCGCAACCGGAATATATTACGTTGTACTAAAACAACAATTTACGAGGGGAGCGCCGGCGCGAACGCCTCCCCGGCGCGGGAAATTGCGCTGCCCCGGACGTCATGCGAGCATAGGCAAACCTCCAGTCGAACGGCAATCCATGTACATCCCATCCGCTTTTCGTGAAAGCCGCAACGGGGCGATGCATGACCTGATGCGAGAGCACCCCCTCGGCCTGTTGGTCAGCCACGGGCCCGGCGGCCTTCAGGCCTCGCAGCTGCCCTTCCTGCTGTATGCCGGGGAAGGGGATAACGGGATCCTGCGCGCACATCTGGCAAGAGCCAATCCTCACTGGAAGGAACTCGCCGGCGGCGCCGAATGCCTCGTGGTCTTCCAGGGCGTCGAAGGCTACGTCACGCCCTCGTGGTATCCGACCAAGCAGGAAACGCAGAAGGTGGTGCCGACCTGGAACTACGTCTGCGTGCAGGCCTGGGGCCGGCCGCGCATCGTCGAAGACGCGGCCTGGCTGCGGCGGCAGCTCGACGACCTCACGCGCGCCCGGGAAAGCGCCCGGCCCCATCCCTGGGCCGTGAGCGACGCCCCGCAGGACTACATCGCCGGGCAAATGAAAGTCATCGTCGGCATCGAAATCCCGATCGAGCGCATCGAGGGCAAGTGGAAGCTCAGCCAGAACCGCCCGGCGGCGGACCGCGCCGGGGTCATCGCCGGACTGGGCGATCCCGAAGACCCCGATAAGAATGAGGCCATGGCGCAAGTGATGGCGGAGCGCAGCGATTCGCATTGACGATCCCTGACGGCTGCCGCAAGATTTCCTTACCCCAACAGAGATACGAAAGGAGCGCGTCATGCAAAGAACAACACTATGGCTGGCTGCGGTCGGCGCGATGGGCGTCGTGGCGGGTTGCGCGACGATGCAGTCGGGCCCGCAGGAAATGACCTTCTTCGTGACCAGCGCCAACCCGGGCAAGGGCGGCGACCTGGGCGGCCTCGAAGGCGCCGACCGGCACTGCCAGTCGCTGGCGCAGGCGGCGGGCGCCGGCCATCGCACCTGGCGCGCCTATCTCAGCACCCAGGCCTCGGCGCTGGCCGGCACCGACTACGTCAACGCCCG
>Ga0209476_10002518_pt1 | contig 12242 bp, 7 predicted proteins | sample KloWWTrecipitate_FD_187179 | JGI IMG/M metagenome (GOLD analysis project Ga0209476, IMG submission 187179) | Active sludge microbial communities from Klosterneuburg, Austria, studying microevolution and ecology of nitrifiers - Klosterneuburg... | ecosystem: Engineered > WWTP > Aerobic digester >... | reverse complement strand
GCGGCGCGGCGGGCGCTTGGCGGAGGCGCAGTTCCGCGACGCGGGAGGCTCGTGGACGTCGGAGCGGCGCGCCGCGTGCGGTCCCTAGACCGGATATCCCAGCGTCAGGCCGAAGACTGTCAGCAAGATCAGCACGAGCGGCGTGAGCACGATGAACACGACGATCGTGTAGCCCATGACGTCGCGCGCGCCGAGACGGAAAAGGCCGAGGATGGGGAGCATCCAGAAGGGCTGCACCAGGTTCGCGAGCGCTTCGCCGAGGTCGTAGGCCGAAACCACCCAGCCGAGGTGCACCTTCAGAGTGTGCGAGGCCTCCATCACGTAGGGCGCGATGATTACCCACTTCGACCCACCGGAGGGCACGAAGACACCCAACACCGCGGAATAGAGCGCGACAATGGCAGGAAACGACGTCGCTGTCGAAACGCTGACGAACAGGGCTGCTAGGCGGTCGTTGAGATGCGTCGCCGTGATAATACCGGCGATCCCCGCGTAGAACGGGAACTGCAGGATCACGCCCCAGATGGCTGGGGTCGCCTCCTGTACGGCGCGCATCAGCCGCGCGGGCGTCCGGTGCAGCAGGAAGCCGAGGAGCAGGAAGAAGAGGTTCAGGATGTTGAGGTTGATCGCGTTGAGCGGCTCAGCGGCCGCGGCGAAATACCTCACGAGGTATACGGCGCCGAGCGCGACGATGAACCACATCAATAGCGACGAGTGCTCGAGCCAGGCGCCAGGCGTGCGCGGGCCGGCCTCGCACTCAGGAGCTGGGACGCCGGCTCCGAGGTCGATGCCGAGCGACCGCGCCGTACGTCCCCGCCCGCGAGGCGGCGTCGCGAGCCACATGACCGTCGTGACGACGAGCACCTCGATGATCACGGACGCGAAGCTCTGCCACATGAAGATCGTGTGACGGAAGCTGATGAGGCCGCCGGGCACGAGACCACCATGCGCGACGATGTCTCGAATCTGCGGCTGGAGCGCGCCCGGCGTGGCCATCTGCAGCGCCGCAGAGCCGCTGAGCCCTTGCGCCCAGATGCTGCCCAGGCCGAGAAAGCTGGCCGCAGCGAGCGCGCGGTAGTCGACGCCCTCCACGCGGCGGGCGATCTCGATGGCCAGCACGGCGCTGAAGACGAGGCTGAAGCCCCAGTTTATCCAGGAGCTGGCGAGAGCGAAGAAGGTGACCAGCGCCACGGCCGAGCGCGGCGTGGCGGGCCAGCCGGCTAGCGCGTGGATGACTCGTCGCATCGGCGGCGAGGTCGCCAGCACGTGGCCCGTGATGATAATCAGGGCCATCTGCAGCGTGAAGGGGATCAGCTCCCAGAAGCCGCTCCCCCAGGCATCGACCACCTGCAGGATTGACGCGTCGGCTCCGACAAGGGCTGCCGCGACGACGAAGACGGTCGCGAGCAGCGCGAAGATGAACGCATCGGGCAGCCAGCGCTCCGTCCAGTCGGTGAGGGAGAGCGCGGCGCGAGCGATGAGACCCGGACGCGCGGCCTCGACGGCGTCCGGGCTCACGAGCGGCTCTGGCGAGACGCGGCGCATGGCGGAAGGACAGCCGAGACGGCTACTCCTTCCGCTCCGCCGAGGATATCGACTTGCCGGCGCCCGGCTTGAGCGAAATCCTCTGAACGCGCCAGTTGTTCATGTCGGCCACGAACAGGTCGTTCTCGGTCGGACAGGCCAGGCCGTGGACCCAGTTGAACTGCTTCTCCCCGCGTCCCGATTCACCGAACATGCCGAGGATCTTTCCGTCGAGCGTCATCTTGTAGATGCGCCCCGGCTCCTGGTCGGTCGCGAACATGTACTGGGTCGGCCCGTTCGTCGTGATGCAGAGGGCCCACGGAGCGGTCTCGTCGGGCGGGTTGGCCAGCGGGTTGCCGATCACGGGATGGCGCTTCTTGTCGTAGGGCGCCGTCAGGTGGATGAAACGCAGGAACTTGCCGTCGCTGTCGAACACCTGGATACGGCGGTTACCGCGATCGGCGACAAATACGTTCCCCTGCCGGTCCACCTGCATGTTGTGAGGAGTGCGGAAGTGGCCTGGGTTCTCGTTGGCGTGAACCCCGCTCTCGCCGTAGGCGCCCCACGTCTTGATCCAGTTGCCGTTCTTGTCGAACTTGGCAATGCGCGAGTTCACGTACCCGTCGCTCACGTATATATTGTCCTGCCCGTCCCAGCCCACGTCGGTGGCCCCGTTGAACATGCCATCTGCGGCCTTGGCGTCGGGTGGTTTCGGCCGCTCGTACTCGCCCGCGTAGCTGTCGTATCCCTCGGGGCGGCGACCCAGGTTGAGCGTCACGTAACCCGCCGGGTTGAACTTGATCACCGCGTTGGTGGCTTTGTCGACCACCCACAGGTTGTCGTACTTGTCGAACCGCACTGAGTGCGAGTACGCGATGCCGTAGACGCCCTTTCCGATCTCGCGCACGAACTTACCGGTCGCGTCGAACTCGAGTAGTTGCGTCGTGGCGTTGCCGTAGATCGGGCCCGTCGTGGCCGATCCGGGATGGTTGAGGACAACGACGTGGCCTTTCGAGTTCACCGCAACACTCAAGACCTCGCCGAAGTTCATGTCGGGCGTGACCTTGAAGAAATCGGTCTGGGACTCGAAGGGAATCACTGGCGGTGTCTGCGACACCGGTGGGGCCTGTGCGGGCAGGACGGCCTGCCCGACGCACAATGCAGCCGACACGATGAGAAACCGTCGCACGAGAACCTCCTTGGAAGCGGCCACGAGCGGCGGGCGCGTCGAGCGCCAGCCGCAGCGGCGTCTAGAAACTGATCTGCGCGCCGAGCTTAAAGACGCGCGGCGCCAGGATACTGGAGGCGTTCTGCCAAGAGGCGCCGAAGCGGGTGTTCATCACGAGCACGTCATTCGCGTTGAGCAGGTTGAACACGTCCAGCTGCGGCTCGACGCGCAGGCCGCCGAAATGCAGGATTCTGCTGAGCCGCAGGTTGACCTGCGTGTTGCGGCCCTCGCGGAAGACGTCGTTCATCGGAATCAGATCGACGGTCGCTGTCGCCGTGCAGGTCGCGGACGCCCGGCACGCCGAGAGACTGCGCCCGAGCGAGGGCGCGATCTGCGCGTTGCTGGCGACGTAGCTCGCCAGCAACGGAATGCTCGCGATGTTCTGGTACGTCGCACTCGCCTTAATCTGCCACGGCAGCGCGAACACGCCCGACAGCTTGATCTGCGTGCCGGCGCCCCAGGGCGGCTCGTTGTGACACTGATAGAGGCCCGCCTGTGGCGAGTCGACCACGAAGCACGTGTCGGTCACCGTACGGCCGGTGCTCACGCCGCCCGAGAGCAGTGCGCCATGCAGGCGTGCATTGAACGTTACGTCCACCCCGTTGAACATCTCCTTCTGCTCGCCGAAGTTCGATGCCTTGGTCACGAAGTTGTTGGTCTGCCCGAACTTGGCGGGATTGAGATCGTACAGGCCGCAGACCTGCTGGCCCGCGACAGGCAGCCGCGGGTCGTTCGGCGCCGTGATGCAGTACTGGTCGTAGTCGGCCGGCGTCACGGCAAGATTATCGGTGGCCAGGAAGTTGCCGTACCACGTGCGGTAGTACGCGAGGTTCACCGACAGGTTGTCGCGCAGCTCGTGCTGCACCGAGAAGGACGTCTGCCAGCTGTAGTCTCGGGCGTGCCACCCGTGCGTGATGGCGTCGTCGTAGGCCGTCGAGCGACCGACCTGACCGAAGGTGGCCGCCGAGTGCGGGCCGAGTTCGCTTTCTTGCGGGATGTAGTCTCCGTTGGCGTCGCTCCATGCCCGCGTGGACGACGTGATCATCGCCGCCGACGGGTTCTGCGCCGCGAGCAACCCCGAGTTCGACTGAAAACCGGCGAAGCGGCCCACGAACGCCTTGACGGCCGTACGGCCGTTGCCAAACACGTCATATGCGACGCCCACACGCGGGTTGATGTCCTTCCAGCTCAGGGCATCCGGAACCGCTGGGAAGCTGCGCGCGGGGACGAAGTCGCCCGCCGGCATCTCCACCGCTGGAATCGCCCCCTCGAGCATGTCGAAGCGCAGACCGAGGTTCAGCGTGGCCCTCTTGATCCGCCACTGGTCCTGCGTGAACGCGCCGATCGTGTGTTGCGTCACCGCCGACTGGTAGGGGCCGGCGTAGTAGGTGACCGATTGGGGCACCGTACCGCGGAAGGTATAGCTGAGGTTATGGTTGATCGAGAGATCGATCTCGTTGTGGCCACGCCGGAACTGCAGGCCGGACTTGAAGGCGTGCGATCCCGTAACGTAGGACATGACCGCGCGCATGTTGTACTGGCCGAACGCGCTGGCGTTGGGGCCCCAGGCCTGCGTGAACCCCGTGATGTTGCTGCCCGCGGAGTTGTAGCGGTAGTTGCGCGCGAGATCCAGCACCGAGATGTCGTCGTAGCTGCCGCCCGTGAGCCGCCGGACGATGAGGCCCTCCACCACCGTGACGCCGGCCTCGAACAGCAGCTTGTTCGTCGCCGGATTGCTCCACGACACCTGCGTCCGCCAGTTCGGCTTGTACAGGTCGTCGCCGGTCGCCTCGGGGGCGAGCGTGCCCGCCTGGATGCCAAAGAAGCAGTTGCAATTGTACTCGCTGCTGAACATCCCCATGATCTTGTGCTTCTGGGCCGCCTGCCACGTCAGGCGCCCCGTCGTCTCGTTGTAGAAGTTATTCTCGTAGGCCGGCCGGTCGAGATCCGGCGTGTAGAAGAGAGTGCCCTGGGTCTTGTTGAAATAGTTGCCCGGCTGATACGACTGGCTCAGCCAACGCCGCCCGCTCGCGAAGAACCACAGCTTGTCGCGCTTGATCGGGCCGCCCGCGCCGCCAGCCAGCTCGTAGCTCGACTTGATCTCCGGCGACTGGTTCGCCCCGCGCGCCCGCAGCGCGTCGTCGAGATTGTCGGCCTGGAGGCTCTTGCTCCCGAAGGTCGCCAGGAACGACCCGTTGAACACGTTGCCGCCGGCCCGGGCGATCACGTTGATCTGCGCCCCACCACTCTCGCTCTCGGCGGTCAGCCCGCCGCCGGTCAGAATCGTGACCTCCTCGATCGTCGTCGGGTTCACGCTCGACATGAAGTTGCCGGCGGCCACCAGCGTTCCGAAGAACTGGCCGTCGCGCAGTTGCTGGAAGTCGTTCGTGCGGCTCCCGTGCACCGTGAACTGCTGCCGGTTCTCGCCCATGTTGCCGCCGACGTCTTGGTTCGCCGCGGCCTGTGTCGCGCCCGGGATGAGCATCACGTAGGCGCCGGAGTTGCTCGGCAGCGGCAGGGCGTCGCGTACCTCCCGCGAGATGACCTTCTGCTGGATGACGTTGGTCGTGTCGACCTGTGGCGCGGCACCCGATACCGTAATCGTCTCCTCGAGCGCGCCGACGGTCATGAGCGCGTTCACCGTCGCCGTGAACCCGGTCGTCAGCACCACGCCCTCGCGCCGGTACGTGTTGAAGCCGGGCAGCGTGAAGGCCACCACGTAGCTGCCCGGGCGGAGATCGACGACCTTGTACACTCCCTGCGCATCGGTAATGACCGTGCGGGTCTTCTCGATGAGCGCCGGACTGGCTGCTTCAACCGTCACGCCCGGCAGTACGCCGCCCGAGTCGTCCTTGACAATCCCGGTGATGCTGCCGCTGGCGGCGTTCTGCGCGTTGGCGGGCGCGGCGAAGCCCCCAAGCGCCACCAGCAGCAGAACACTCAGGGCGGCTGCCCGCGTGCGCGAGGTTCCGTAACGTCTCGTCATGTCCCTACTCCTCCCACTGGCGTCCCCCGCCCGAAGGCGGCAGGTTCGCGAATCCGGCTCTCTCGACGCACCGTCCGAACCGCGAATCCCGGAAGACGGAGACGCTGGTCCTCCAGAGGTACACCGACCGGCCGAACGAATCCGCGCCGGGCTGCCGGCTGCCGTCCCACAGGCCGACATCGACGAAAAGCGATGAGAGGGTTTTACATGTGCGTTGCCAGCAGGCGCAATACCACGAATTGGGTAGGAGGCGCGTCGTCGTCCCCCGCCGGGCGGTAACCGCCCGGGTCGTCAGTCAAGGCACATCTTGGGCACGGCGGATGGAACAACGAGACGGCCCGCCGTAGCGGCGACAATCGCGTCCACCGTCACGCCGGGTGCCCGCTCGACGAGCCGGAAGCCCTCGGGCGTGACGTCGACCACGGCGAGCTCGGTGACGATGCGCCGAACGCAGCCGATGCCGGTGAGCGGGAGAGTGCATCTGGGGAGGAGCTTCGACTCGCCCGCCTTGTTGACGTGCTGCATCGCCACGATGATGTTGCGGGCCGACGCAACGAGGTCCATCGCCCCGCCCATGCCCTTGACCATCTTGCCGGGAATCTTCCAGTTGGCGATGTCGCCGGTCTCGCTGACTTCCATCGCGCCGAGCACCGTGAGATCGACCTTGCCCGCGCGGATCATGCCGAAGCTCATCGCCGAATCGAAGAACGCCGACCCGGGCAGGCACGTGACCGTCTGCTTGCCCGCGTTGATCAGATCAGGATCCTCGTCGCCCGGATAGGGGAACGGCCCGATCCCCAGCAGCCCGTTCTCCGACTGGAGTACGACCTCCATGCCCGGCGGGATGTAGTTGGCCACGAGCGTCGGGATGCCGATACCCAGGTTGACGTAGAAGCCGTCGCGGAGCTCCTGGGCGATGCGTCGGGCGATGTGGGTCTTGTCGAGCATGGTGGCTCACCGTGGGAACTGCGGCCGGGGACGGGGCTCGGTGTTCGGCGTCGCCGCCGCGTATCCCCGAGGCGCCCGTCTACGACGGGTGGTGCGGGCCCTGACGACGCCTCAACGCTTTCGCTCTCGCACTGTTCGCTGTTCAATGCGCTTCTCGTACGCCGTGCCCTGGAAGATGCGGTGCACGTAGATGCCCGGCGTGTGAATCGCGTCCGGGTCGAGTTCCCCGGCCGGCACGAGGTGCTCGACTTCGGCAATCGTGATCCGGCCGGCCATGGCCATCACGGGGTTGAAGTTTCGCGCGGTAGCGCGATAAACGAGATTCCCCTTCGTGTCGCCCTTCCACGCCTTGACGATGGCGAAGTCGGCGTCGAAGGCAAGCTCGAGCAGATACGGCTTGCCGTGGAAGGTGCGGACCTCCTTGCCCTGGGCGACCTCGGTGCCCACGCCGGCCGGAGTGTAGACGGCGGGCATGCCGTAGCCGGCCGCAAGACAACGTGTGGCGAGCGTGCCCTGCGGAATGAGCTCGACGAGCAGTTCGCCGCTCAGAAGCTGCCGCTCGAACTCGGCGTTCTCACCCACGTAGGACGCCACCATCTTCTTCACCTGGCGCTGCCGCAACATAAGGCCGATGCCGAAGTCGTCGACGCCGGCGTTGTTCGAGATGCACGTCAGATCCCGGACGCCCTTCCGCACCAGCGCGGCGATGCAGTTCTCGGGAATGCCGCAGAGGCCGAAACCTCCGAACATCAGGATCATGCCGTCCTGGATGTCGCGAATGGCTTCGTCGGCGCTCGCGACCACTTTGTTCATCGATGGGTTCCGGGTACCGTCGCGCGGCGCGCGGAGGGCTACGTGACGGGCGTCGCGACCCAGCCGAAGGCCCCGCTCGCCGGCCGGATTCGAGACGCTACGTCGCGGACCGGCTCCCGTTCTCAGTAGCTCTTGCCCTTGATCGCATTGTATTCCTCGGTGGCCGTCTTGATCCCGACGACGTCCATGGCGGGCGTCAACGTGCCGCTAAACTCCTGATAGAAGCGGGCCGTGTCCATGATGATCCGCTCGGGCCCGATCCAGTTCTCGAACTTGCCCAGCCGGATGTCGGCAGCTGCCTTGCCCGCGCTCACCTTCTCGTCGTAGTGCTTCCGTGCCTCATTCTTCAGAATCCGCAGATAGTCGCCCATCTCTGCCAAGTTCTGCTTGCCGCCGATCGGCCCGTGTCCGGGCACGATGGTCTCGACGTCCATCCTGTTCACTATCTGGTCGACAATGGCTATCCAGTTCGACGGGTTGGCGTTCTGGCAGAATGGCGCGACGTAGAAGAACCCTATGTCGCCCGCGAAGAGGATCTTGTGCTCGGGCAGGTAGACCACGAGGTCGCCGTAGGTATGGGCGGGCAGCATCGGGAACACCTCGACCACGTTCTTACCGTAGTAGTGCGTGACCTTGTGCTCGATCGTCGTGGCCGGCGGGAGGATGCGGCGCTCCTCCGTCCCGTCGGCCCATCCGTCGCGCTTGGCCCACATGGCCGGCCCGGGCACCATCTTCAGCACTTCCTCGCGGCAGTACGGGTGGCCGATGATCTCGGCCGGCGTGAAGTATTGGTTGCCGTTGACGTGATCGCCGTGATGATGCGTGTTGATGAGGTGCCGGAACGGCTTGTCGGTGACCTTGCGGACGGCCGCGACGAAGTTCTTGGCGTGGATCGGCGCGGCCAGCGCGTCGATCACCATCACGCCGTCATCGCCGACGATGATGCCGGCGTCGCTGACCGAGACGTTGTTACGACCGGGACCCCCGGCTTGAATGTACGCGTAGACGTTCGGCGCCAGCTCCCGCAGCTCCGTTTCCCAGGTGGGCGGCATCGGGAACGCCGGGTTCGGCGGCGTGGACACCGCCTGGGGCATCTGCGCGTAGACCGGCACGACGCCGAGTCCGCGCGTCAGGGTCGAGGCGGCGCCTAAGCCGGCGGCGAGCCCGAGGCGGAGCGCCTCGCGGCGCGAGAGCGCGGTTTGTGCGGAATGCTCGCGGGTCTCCATCGGGGCTCCTCCCACCGCACCGGGCGTCGCGGTGCGCGGTCGCGCCGGCGAGCGCGGGACGACATCCTGGACGGAGCGCCCCGGGATCACGCCGGAATTGTCGGCAGTTCTCGTACCTTGTAGTTCACCGCCAGCTCGGAGGCAATACCTCGAATTGGGTAGGACGCCACCCGTGATCCCTCCCTTGACGAAGGTCGAACCAGCGGGTAGGCTCGGGCCTGCACCTTCGACAGACGTGCCTGACACCTTGCGACTCACGTGCGGCGAGCGCTTGACCCGCCCAGGGGCGGTCGCCACAGGCGCGGGTCGCGCGCTCGTCTCCGGGCTCTTGCTCGTCACCCTCGCGATCCCGGCCTTGGCCACCGAGGACGTGTCGCTGGCCGACTACGTGCTCACCTCCTGGACCACCAAGGATGGTCTGCCCTCGGACGTGATCTGGTCGGTCACGCAGGATCGCGACGGCTATCTCTGGCTCGGGACCAACGGCGGGCTCGTGCGGTTCGACGGCGTTCGCTTCGCCACCGTGGAATCGGCGTTTGGCACGGCGCTGCCGCACGCTCCGGTGCGGAGCGTCTACGCGGGGCCCGACGGCACCCTTTGGCTCGGCTTCTCCGAGATGGGTGGCGTGAGCCGGATTGCTGGACAGCACGCCACAAATTACGGTGAGGCCGATGGGCTCCCGCGTGCCATGGTGACGGCCATCGTGCAGGACCCTCGCGGCCGGGTCTGGGCCGGCACCACGCGCGGGCTGTTCCAGTTGACGCGCGAGCGCTGGCGGGCCATCGGCCCGGCGGAGGGTCTGCCCGAGGTGCGCATCGACAGCTTGTATGTGGATCGATCCGGCAGCCTGCTCGTCGGGACTAGCGTGGGCGTCTACAGCCAACCCCCCGACGGCCGTAGTTTCCGCGTCGTAGACGAGATGAACGACGTCGCATCGACGTTCCGCGGATTCGGCGAGGATGCCGCTGGAGCCCTCTGGGTAACGGATCCTCTCGTCGCGTTCCGCCGCCTGGGCGAGGCGATGCCGGCCGTCAGAACCCCCGAACGCGGTCGCGGCAACCGCTTGATCTTCGATCGCGAGCGCTATCTCTGGGTCGCCACCATGGACGAAGGGCTCTGGCGCATTCGGCTGGACGCCGCCGGCCAGCGCGGCGCGGTCGAGAAGATCCGGATGTCAGGCGCACGCACGTTGTTCGAGGATCACGACGGGAACATCTGGACTGGTGCCGGCGACGGGCTGATTCGTCTGCGCAAGCCACGCGTGACGCCGGTCACCCACCAGGGCCTGGTGGAAGCCGTCGCCAGCACTGGTGACGGCATCGTCTGGGCCGCGACCGCGGACGGCGTCCTGCCCTTCCGGCACAACATGCGGGACGAGAAGATCCAGCCGCTGCTGCGCCCCGGCGCACGCGTCCGCGCGATGCGAACCGACGCGAAGGGCACGCTTTGGCTGATCACCGACGCCGGCCTGCTGCAATTACGCGATGGCCGATCGCAGTGGTTCCGGATCTCGAACGGCCTGCCGCGGCTCAACGGCGTCAGCGCGATCGCCCCGGCCGGCGACGACACGCTCTGGATCTCGGATCGCGCTCACGGCCTGTTCCACTGGGACCCGCGACGGCCCGACACGATGGAGCCGGTGCCGCAACTGGCGCACGTCGGCCTGTCCTCGATCTTCACCGACCGGCAGGGACGCTTGTGGTTCGCGTCGGTGGACGGCAGGCTCGGCATGATCCATGGAAACTCTGTGCGGTTCTTCGGACCGCAGGAGGGTCTGAGCTCGGGTCCGCACCTCACCGTATTCGAGGACTCACGGCATGTGATCTGGATCGGGAGCTTCAGCGGGCTGAGCTGGTTCGACGGCGAGCGCTTCGCACGCTTCCCCCAGATGCGCGGCTTCCGCGGCGGCGTCTCCTCGATCCTCGAGGACACCGACCACGATCTCTGGCTCGCCACGGCATCGGGCATCGTCTGCGCGCGCCGCACAGATCTGGACGCGGCCCTCGCCGACCCCTCCCATATGGTCAACATGAGCCTGTTCGACGCCGCCGACGGGCTCGCGGGCATGCCCATCTCCTTCGGTGGCCCGAGCGCACTCCTCGCCGGAGACGGGCGGCTCTGGTTCGTAACCGGCCGCGGCCTGACGTCGCTCAATCCACGCCTGCTCAAACAACCTCGACGACCGGCACAGGTCCGGATCGAGAGCGTGCTCGCCGACGAGCAGCCGCTGGCCTCTTCGGCGGGGATGACCTTGCCCGCGCGTACATCCCGGCTGCAGATCGACTACTCGGTGCTCGACTTGAGCCGACCGATGGGGATCCGCTTCAAGTACCGGCTCGAGGGATTCGACGCGGACTGGATCGATGCCGGCACGCGCCGCCAGGCACTCTACTCGCACCTCCCGCCGCGCTCCTACCGCTTCCACATCGTCGCCAGCACCATGGACGGCTCGTGGAGCGACACCTCAACGACGTGGGCCTTCTCGATCCGACCGGCGTTCTACCAGACCTACTGGTTCGCGGCTGTGTGCGCCGTCGCGATCGCGTTCGGCACCTGGTCGGCCTGGCAGCTTCGCGTCCGCCGCATCCGGCGCCAATTCGCGCTCCTCATTGGCGAACGCGTCCGGTTGAGCCGCGAGCTCCACGACACGCTGCTCCAGAGCCTGGTCGGGGTGGCGCTGCAGTTCGACGCTGTCTCAAGCCGACTCGAGCCGGCGGCGCCTGCGCGGCAGCAGTTGATTCGCATGCGCAAGCAGGTGGAGGAGGATATCCGCGAAGCGCGCCAGTCGATCTGGAACCTGCGAACGCCGCGTCTCGAGAAGCGCGACCTGGCAACGGCGCTTCGCGAGTCGGCCGAGCGCGCGGCGGCGGGTATGCCCGTAGGACTCGAGTTCTCGCTGCACGGCGTCCCAGACGCGCCATCGCCGACCACGGACGAGCAACTGCTACGCATCTGCCACGAGGCGGTGCGCAACGCGGTGCGGCACGCCCGCGCGAACGTCATCAAGGTAGAGCTGCGCTGCGATCCAGACGCCACCGTTCTGCGGGTCGCCGATGACGGGCAGGGCTTCGACCCGGCGCGCATGGACGCGAGCGGCATCGGTGGTCACTACGGGCTGGTCAGCATGCGCGAGCGGGCCGAGCAAGTGGGCGGCGCGTTCACGTTGACGACCGCCGCGCACGCCGGCACTATCATCGAAGCCCGCGTGCCCACGTGCGCCAGCACGTAGACTCCACGCATCCGCTTCCACGAGGGGTAGTCGTGAACGCCAAAACCGCACGCCCCCTGGCCCTCGACGCCGCGGATCGGCCCGCGAGCCCGCTGCCGGCCCCCCGCATCCGCGTGCTTTGCGTCGACGATCACAACATCGTACGCGAGGGCATAGGGCTCATAATCAACCGGCAGTCCGACATGGAGGTGGTGGCCTCGGTGGCGACCGCCGAGGAGGCGCTCGAGATGTTCAGCCGGCATCGCCCGGACGTCACGCTTATGGATCTTCGGTTACCGGAGTCGAGCG
>Ga0209476_10002516_pt1 | contig 12255 bp, 16 predicted proteins | sample KloWWTrecipitate_FD_187179 | JGI IMG/M metagenome (GOLD analysis project Ga0209476, IMG submission 187179) | Active sludge microbial communities from Klosterneuburg, Austria, studying microevolution and ecology of nitrifiers - Klosterneuburg... | ecosystem: Engineered > WWTP > Aerobic digester... | reverse complement strand
CGATGTTGGGCGTCGTGTTCTCATTCCGCGTGGATGGGCTGGTGTGTGGGGAGGCGAGGTTGTAGGCATTGAAGGCAATGAGCTATTGGTCAAGGTTGATGTCCAGCCGGACATAAAGCGATGCCTTCGCCGTCACGCGCAGTTTTTGACATGACGCCTAACGCCTACGGCTTGGCGAAGTGGGGGAATTATACCCACAAAAGCCGATTAGAATTACTAATGTTCAATAACAGATAAAAGATGATAGAAGTACAAAAGCCCCCATTTTGCCAAACCGATGTTAGCCGTAGTACGGTTTATGAAAACGTAATCTTCAATGAGGATTGTTTGGCAACGATGGATAGAATGGATAAAGGAATTATTGATGCAATAGTTACAAGTCCACCATATAATACAAGCAGAAAAGGTAGCAGTTTAGATGGTGCTTCTGCAAATGTGCGATATGATGAATTTAACGACTGCAAAACCGATGATGAATACATTGCTTGGACTATTGATATTTTCAAAGCATACGATAAGGTTTTAAAGCCAAATGGTGTTGTTTTGTACAACTTATCATATTCAAGTGAAAACACACATTTAATGTGGCTTGTGGTTGCTGAAATAATGAAACAAACAAACTTTTTAGTAGCTGATAATATCATTTGGAAAAAACCAACTACAAGCCCAAATAGTTGTAGCCCAAATAAACTAACAAGATTGTGTGAATACGTTTTTGTTTTTTGCAGAAAGAATGAGTTTGAAACTTTTGAATGTAACAAAGAAGTTTCATCATTAAGAAAAACAGGGCAAGTAGCATATAAAAACTACTTTAACTTTATTGAAGCAAAAAATAATGATGGGTCAAACGATATTCATAAAGCAACTTACAGTAGTGAATTAGTTAGAAAACTATTATTGCTTTATGTAAAAGAAGGTAGTTTAGTTTATGACAGTTTTATGGGAACAGGAACAACGGCTGTGGCTTGTGTAGTTGAAAAAATAAAATATTTAGGTAGTGAGATAAGCAGTAGATATGTTGAAATGTCTAAAAAGCGAATTGCTACTTTTGAAAACCAAACTACCTTATTTTGATGTCAGGTAGTATTACGGCTAACTACGAAATAGACGCCATTAAAGCGATACTTTAAGCATGAAGCTTGACCGTGACATACCACCCGACCCTGAAGAGGGCTGCGAAGACTGCGGAGCACCAGTAAGGCCCGGCCAGAGGGTGTGCCGCAGGTGTATGGCCGACAGCAAGATGGACGAACGTAACGAGGACTAACCAATGAGCAAGAGCAGTGACTACGCCCTCCTGATCCGCGCTGAAGAGCGGGAGAGACAGGCGCTCGCCCAGCGCGAGCAGGACTACTTCAACACCCTCTACATCGAGGGAAAGCTACCGAAACCAACCCCAAAAACCGAAGAAGATAATGGCATACGGAAACACGCAGAATGAATCATCCCGGATAAAGTTCCGGATCACATCGAGCTTCGACGACAAGGGCCGCAAGCATGCCATGTTCTCCCTGAGCGCCAAGGAAGGCGACAAGGACGCCAAGCAGGTGATGGGCAAGGATGGCACCCCATACTTGGACGGCGAGGGGAAGGGACGCTGGAAGACGGACTACACGTTCGTCGAGGGTTTCATCGTGGACTTTGTGAAGGAGGAAGTCGAGGTGGTCAAGGGAACCACGCGCACCTACCTGAACATTCAGATGATGGACGGCTCGGACAGCTACACCGTGAGCGTAGAGAAAGGGTCGCGCTACTGGCTGGACTTCCTCAAGAGGCTCCCCGGCGTGGACCTGGCCAAGAAGGTACACCTGTCGCCCTACTCCATTGAGGAGAACGGCAAGTGGAACCAAGGCATCGTGATCCACCAGGAAGGCGTGAAGATCGTCAGCGCCTATAACAAGGAGAACAACTACGGCGGCGCACCGCAAGCTACCAAGGTGTCCATCAACAACAAGGAGGTGTGGGACTTCGGCCCAAGGGACACGTGGATGGTGGCGAACTCACTGATGCCAGCTTACAACAGGCTGAAGGAGTTGAACGCGGCCAACCCGGTATCGACCATTGTGCATGATGCAGCCCCACAAGCTACCCCACAACCCGTAGCACAGCCAACACCCGCTCCCGTGCAGAGCGCAGCAGCGGTGACGGCGCAACAGAAGGCCATTGACATGCTCAAGCCTTCGCAAGACCTCAACAGCCCGGCCAGTATCGCAGCAGGTTTCAGCGCCGACATCGGCGGGGACCAAAGCGTCATGCCACCCGCTCCGCCTATTACGGAAGACATGGACCCCGGCGAGCCGGAGGAAGACCTATCGGACCTTCCGTTCTAAAATGGTATTAGAATAAATGCTATTTTAGCCGCATGAAAACATGTTTCAAGTGTGGCGAAGAAAAGCCAAGAAGCGAGTTCTACGCCCATCCTCAAATGAGGGATGGGCTACTCGGCAAGTGCAAGCTATGCACAAGGAGAGACGCCAAAGACCGGGCGATGCGAAAGATGAATGATCCAGCATGGGCCGAGTCTGAGGCGAAAAGACATAGAGACAAGGCGAATTTAAGGATGAGAAAGTTCCCTATGAAAAGAATGGCGGCCAATGCCATTATGTCGCTACCAAAGAGTAAAGACTCTCATTGGCATCACTGGAGCTACTTGAAGGAGAATCATACGGACGTCTTAAAGCTCACCCCGCAGGACCACCGCAAGGCCCACACATACATGGTCTACGATCCTGAGCAATTCAAGTACAGGAGAGCGGCGGATATGGTACTACTAGACACCAGGGAAGATCATGCGGCATTCCTTGCATCACTAGGCATTCACGAAATCACGACCTAACAACAGCACACAATGGAACTGAAGATCACAGACGAAAAGGTACGGGCGATAGCTGACAAGCATCCCGTAATGAAGGACACGCTGAAAGAGGTGTTCCCCGAGGCTTTCCAATCGGAATACCTGGAGTTCAAGCAGGGGCAAGAGTTGAATAGTTACGGATTTACGGACGGTATCATCATTGGCCTCGGACTTGCACCTGTTCACCTCAAAGGGAAGTGCCTAATCTGGAGAAAGGAGTATTTTGAGGCCGAAGTAGGAACAGCCGATAGCGGTAACGGCTACATAGCTTTCAAGAAGCTCAAATGACCGAGAAAGAGCTGATCATAAAGGCGTGTGACGACATCGTGGATAGCTATCATGCTGCCATGCACGATATAGAGACGCTATTGAAGATGCGCCGGGAGTTGGCGGTCAATATGTACCGACTCTCCGCCTTCGTCAAGGAGACTTATGGGCAGGCAGGATTGAGCTACGCCCAGCGTAAGTACAAGACGGCCTACACCATGATGGTCAACAAGGACGAGGACCCCAAGCTCGCCCAAGGAGCCAACGAGACAAAGGCGGAAGCCTCACAGCAGGTCATGGAGGCAAGGACCGCCGAGGTATGGGCAGATGCCGAGAGGGAAGCCCTACGGGTCAAGGTCGACATGGGCAAGCAAGTGCTTATGTCGATGTCGCAAGAGTTGGCCAACGAGGCTTACGAGAAGAGGACGACACACTTTCAAAACGCACAAACAACAGGAAAATGAACGAGAACATGAGCCATACGGTGTTCCAAGAGGACATCGACCAAGAGGTGGATGTCGTAGTGCAGGATAAGCTGCAAAAGCGCAACATCACCGAGATCACCTTGTCCAACATGAAGGAACGACTCCTTCCCATAGCAGCCAACCCTATCACCAGCAAGGCAGAGCTCGCCGTAGTCCAGTCGGGCATCACTGAGGCCACCCGTACAAGGGGCATCGTGGTCAAGCTGTGCAAGGCTGGCCGGGAACATGCCATCAAGGAGCAGCGGGCATGGATCGCCAAGGAAAAGGAGATCGTGGGCATCATCGAAGAGTTCGAGGAACCCCTACGTGCCCGCAAGGTTGAATGGGAGGCCGAGCAGGACCGTATCATGCAGGAGGAGAATGCCAAGACGGAGGCCCGTATCAACGCCCGTATCCTGCGCATGGAAGAGCTTGGCTTTGTACGGCGCACCGGTGACGGCGTATCCCCGGATCGCTACGTGTTGAACGACACGGCCATTGAACTCTTCCGCATCACCACCTCCAACGATGACGAATGGGCCAACCTGGAGCGCAGCGCCTTTATCATAGTCGAAGAGATCAAGGAGAAGGCAGAGGCCGAGGCCAAGGCGAAAGCGGAAGTCGAGGCAGCAGCCAAAGCAGAGGCGGATAAGCAAGCAGCCATCGCAGCGGAGAATGAGCGCCGGGCCGCTGAGCTTGAGGCACAGGCCAAGGCCATCGAAGAGGCGAGGGAGAAGCTGGCCGAGGATGAACGCGCCAAGGCTGAGGCTGAGGCGAAGGAGAAGGCGGATAAGCAGGCCGAGTTGAACCGTATCGTGGATGCCGCCCGCGAGGCAGAGGTGAAGGCGATCGGCGCCCTTGGTACAGAAGGCCCATTACGACCCTATTCGCAATTCACGGACATGGAGTGGCTGGCCGACATGGAAGGGCTGAGGCATACCGTAGCCGCCCGTCAGAAGGTCGAGGCTGAAGCAAAGGCCAAAGCCGCAGAGGAGCAGGCCAAGCGTGACGAGGAGATCCGCGTCAAGGCTGTAGCCGACGAACAGGCGCGTATCGAAGCCTTGGCCAAGCAGAAGGCGGAAGAGGATGCCGAGAAGCTGAGACAGGCCGGCGACAAGGGCGTGATTGAACAGGCGTTCAAATCACTTTCCGAACTCAGTCAGTCGCTGTTGAAGATCCCTGTAAAGAGCAAGAAGACGGCAACTAAGCTGGCCTTGGTATGCGAACATCTTGACAGAGCCATTGCTGAGTTGAAGTAAAGAACCACCTGAAACAAAACCTGAACATGAAATTCAAAGTATCGAGTACGGCATTACTGAACAACATCAAGCACCTGCAAGGCGTGACCGCCAAGAGCAGCACGTTGCCCATCTTGGACCACCTCCTTATCGAGGTTTCCAAGGGCACCCTCCTTGCTACGGCCAACGACCTGACCCTTTCCGCCACGGCAGCAATGGTCGTCGAGTCAAAGGACAACGGAAGCATCGCCATACCGGCAGGGAGATTGGTAAAGATCCTTAAAGCCTTGAAAGGGCAGCACCTTACGTTCGTCATCAGTAAGGGTTTCGATGTCACCATTACTTGCGACCAAGGCACCTACGTGATCAAGGGCGAAGACCCCAAGGAGTATCCGAAGCACAAAGTCATTGAGAAGCCGTCGTTCCTCTCCTTTCCGGCCAGCGTATTGAGCAAGGTCATCAAGCAGACGCTGTGGGCGGTAGGGAATGACGACCTGCGCCCGGTCATGAGTGGCATCTTGTTCCACATCAGCACGGACGGCATCAAATTCGTGTCCACGGATGCGCATCGCCTTGTCGTCGTGTCGCGGGAGGACATCAAGTGGACAAGCGAAGTGAGCCTGATCGTGCCACACGATACGGCTGACCTGCTGGGCAAGTATCTTGGGAGCACGAGCAGTAACGTACTGATGGCCTTCAACGACATGGATGTATCGTTCGGCTTTGACAACATCCACATCGTATCCCGCCTGATCGACGGCAAATACCCGAAGTACGAGGAGGTGTTACCCAAGAATAACCCGAACAAGCTGACCGTAGGCCGCCACGAACTCTTGGCCGTGATCCGGAGGTTGAGCATCTTCGCTAATACGGTGACGCACCACATCAGGTTCGACATGGCCAAAGGCGGGGTATTCGTCAGGGCCGAGAATTTGGACACCGGAGACAGGGCTAAGGAAGAGCTCGCGTCTTCTTACAAGGGCGAGGCGCAATCCATCGGCTTCAATATACGCTTCCTGTCCGCTGCGCTCAAGTGCTTGCCCGGAGGTCAGGTGGATATTAATATGAGCAAGCCCAACAAGGCTGCGATCATCACAGAGGTATCGCCAAAGGATACCGAGCAAGACCTACTTGTCCTACTGATGCCGGTCATGCTGCACGACTAAGCCTACCCTCACCGGGAGCCCTAAAGGAGGGCAAGGACACAGGTTCGACCCCTGCCCGGTGAGCCAAAATCCACCAGTCATGCTAAGGAAGATACTCAAGTTCGTGGGCCGCTTTGAATTGTGGTTCAATTCAAAAGCGGGATGGTTTTTTACTAACGGGATGAAGAGCGGGAAGCTCTAATGGAACAACTGAATGAGCTGGCACTTTTCGCAGGGGCAGGAGGAGGCATCTTGGGAGGACACTTGCTTGGATGGCGCACCGTCTGCGCTGTTGAGTTTGCTGCCTACCCCCGAAGCGTCCTGCTTGCCCGACAACGGGACGGAATGCTCCCGCCATTCCCCGTATGGGATGACGTTAGAACGTTCGACGGACGACCATGGAGAGGCCGTGTTGATGTGGTGTCTGGCGGGTTCCCCTGTCAGGACATATCTATCGCAGGAAAAGGAGACGGACTCGACGGAGAACGAAGCGGACTGTGGACCGAGTTTGCCAGGATCATTGGCGAAGTACAACCCCGGTTCGCGTTCGTGGAGAACAGCCCAATGCTCACTTCTAGGGGGCTTGACCGAGTACTCGCGGACCTTTCCACGTTGGGGTACGATGCGGAGTGGGGAGTTGTGGGAGCGGACGATGCCGGTGCTCCGCATCGAAGGGAAAGGATCTGGATACTGGCCTACTCCAACAACGATGGACATGCTCCCCGCGAGGGATGTAATGGATCTAGCGGAAGCCAACAGGGTACAGGGGGGGCGGAAAAACAGAATGGCATTGGCCAATCTTCGGGAGGCGATACACAGTCCGAGGTATCATCGGATCTTTCCGGCCAACACCCCATCGGGCAACTGGCCGACCCCGACCTGCTCGGACGCCTTCACGGACAAGCTGGAGAGCGCCCAGCAGAAGGAGGGGTCCATGCACAGCGTGAACCTAAGCCAAGCGGTGAGGATGTGGCCCATACCTGTAACAAGCATGCACAAGGGGTCATCGGAGGCGTCGCTTACAAGGAAGAACGGTCGTTCGCTCGCGAACGACCGTCTGGATCATGCGGTGATGGCATCGGATGGTGGTCAACTGAACCCAGAATGGGTCGCGTGGCTCATGGGGTGGCCAATCGGGTGGCAGAGCTCAAAGCCCTTGGAAACGGACAAGTTCCACCAGTGGTGCGCCTCGCATGGAATACCCTTTACGCAAGAATAACCCAATCCACCCTATGAACGACTGGAACCCATTATCCCGCTCCACACCCTACTACGGCCAAGAGGTTGACGTATGGGTGGTGCCCACTGATAACCATAACACCCCATTGAAGCCTTACCGGGTAACGGACCTCACCTATACAGAGCGGGGCTTCTGTGCGGGACGTAATGGACCGGTACAACACGATGTCACACACTGGATGGAAACACCTATCAAGCCATGAGCATTCAACACATGTCAACCGAGGAATGGGCCAAGAAGTGCGCCCGAGAGGACTACGAAATGTTCCTGGTGAACAAGATCGTGATGGAGGTTATTCGCGATAGGGAGAAGAGTGACAGGGAGATCAGGGCGATGATCAAGGAGGTCAAAAATGACCTTGCCGGAATACAGGTCGCGACCATACTGATCCTCGTTGCCCTTGTTGCTGGATCAATCATAAGCATACTCAGGCCATGACCAATAAGAAGCCCACCAAAAGCAGGTTCGCTATTTATAGGGACCGTAAGGCAGCGGAGCTACTGGCGCTGAAGGAAGAGCTTGCCCTGAAGGAGCAGGAGGCTGCCAAGCACACCAAATGGGCCACCGGCATGCTTAGGGCTTTGGCCGTAGATGAGAAGCGAGAGAATGAGCAGCTTGAAGAACTCACCATACTTAGAAAGAGCGGCGTAGAAATGGTCAAACTTCGGGGCGAACGAGATGCGCTGAAGGCCGAGGTCGGGCAAAAGGCTGCAAGGATATTCGACCTTGGGGAGATGTCCCGGAAATACCGTGAAGAACTTCAAGTGGCCACCCGGCAAACGGCGCACCAGACCGAATTATTGGCCAAGGAGAAGAAGTCAGCCAAGCGATACCGCAACCTCTGCATCGCTTTCATCGCGCTCTTCACATTTACCTCGTTGGCTGGCTTATGGTCAACCGATAGGGCCACCCAAGAAGCCGACCGCTGGAAGCGCAACTCCGTGGCCATTTCCAGCGCCTACGATACCCTGGCCAAGCAAGAGCGGTGGGATACGGTCATGCCTCCCGACCTGCAAAAGAGAATGGTCCTAACCTATGGGTTCCGGCAGGACTCCGTGTGGCGGTCTTATGACACGGGGCAGGAGGTCACGGTGTTGAAGTGGAGGCCAAAAAATTGAAACCTAAAAACCAAAGCAGATGAGCAAAGAATTGAGGTTCCGGGCATGGGACGCGGATAACAAAGACATGTTCCATTTTCGCTTCGATGACGTAAGCGCGGGGCAATGTGGAGAAAACGACAGCTACTTGAGTAATTGCGTCGTCATGCAGTACACTGGACTTCTCGACAAGAATGGCAAGGAGATCTACGAGGGCGACATACTGGCCGGATCGCCATCTTGGGAGTGTCAAGTAGCGCGGGTTCAATGGCAGTCCGGAGGTTTCGTGAAGTGGGGGTTGTACTCTTCAGGGTGGACAGATACCCCGCTCAATGATGGCCTGTCCCGGTTTGAGGTCATCGGGAACATCCATGAGCATCCTGAACTTTTCAAGCCATAAGGAGGCGATAATCCCAAAACTTCTCATATCTTTGCATTGCTTCTGTGAAGAAGCCATAGTGGCTAGACTATGCTGAACGAACTTTCAAACCGCCCCAAAGTGAAAGTGTCCGCTAGCCCGGACGCGAGTAGCTGCGGGGCGTTTTCGTTTTAAGACATGAGCAAGAAACGTTCACCATCGTTCGACTTCTGCCAGTTACAGAGGCTTATCAATAATGTAGGAAGCGGGGATGGGCTTCAATCGCATGCGGATAGCCGTAGGCTTTATATCGACGACAGGTTGGCTCAGTATGGTTTCGTGATACACGGCGGCTATCAATATCTATCATCGGCGAATGGGAAGGATGTGTGGCTGAATCATCCTGAATCGTCGGGCGTATACGCCATTTCAGTAGTCGCCTGCGACGTGGTTGAAGGTGTTGGGCAGGTTCCGATAGGTGCTGAGCATTTGCTATACATCGGATCAGCGAAAGACATACGCGCTAGGCTGGCAAGCAAAAACCACTGGTTCAATACCTTTATGAAAAGGCTACATGATTTCGACCAGCGCATAACAGTGCGAACACTACTCACAGAGGACTACTACTGGGCCGAAAAGAGCCTCATACGGAACCTGCGGCCATGGCTCAATATACAGCACAACGGCGGGATGTATACTTCAAAGACAGTAATATCGGCGTAAGCAAATGGCATCCACCAAGAAGTATTCGTTCGCCTATGATACCCAGAAGGTAGGTGTTGATTGCGCTGGTATGACCAGCGACCAAGAGGCTACATACCACCGCATCATGCGCCTCCTATGGATAGAGGGGCCACAGCCACCCGAAGTACTCACCGCAAGGGCGATGGGTCACTGGCAGGGTATCGCCCACTGCTTCGCCGAATACGAGGATGGGCTGTCTATAGCATGGCTGGAAGAGTGCCGGACAGGACGGGCAAGGCGCACCCCAAAGCCCAAGGTGCCGTTGACGCTGGGAGAGCGGCAGAAGGCATTCATTGAGGCATGTCGCGCCGAAGTAGAGAAAGACCCGACACGACTCCACAAGGATGAACGCAGGGAGTTCTTTGAATACTGGACCGAAGAGGGCAAGAACGGCAAGATGCGTTTCGAGGATCAGAAGTTCTTCAGCTATGGCCGACGCATGGATCGGTGGATGAAGAACCTGCTGGAGCGCAGCACTAAATGACCTACGTTCCACCGAACACCGACAGCTACGAGGTCATCCTGATCCGTACCGCGCTTGAGCCCCGCTTCGCCAAGCAGGTGTTCTCCATGGCCACGACCGACCACTTCGGCTCCCCGGCCATGAAGCAGGTGTTCCATGCGGCCAAGACCATCCACTTCGCCGGAAAGGAGCTTACCGCAGATACCCTGAAATTCGTCCTTGTAGCGTCCGAGAACGACGAAACGGTAGTAGGGGACTGGCTGGCGCCTATTATGCTCGCACAGCCATCCGCAGGGGCCGAATACTTGGTAAAGCTGCTTGCCTCGTCCCGCCAAAAGCAGTTGATCTACGAATTAGGCACCTCCCTGACCTCCCAAGCCACGGCCGGCAAGCCTGTTGATGTGGCCATGGGGGAGATCAATAAGTTCGCCCTGGCGCAAGCGACGTTGACCACGGGCAGGTTCGAAACATTGTTCGAGGCCATGTACAGGGTGACCACACGCAAAGAGCCACCAATGGTGTTGACCCCTAAGATGGGGGCCTTGGACAACTACATGCGCTTCAGGCGGGGCAGCTTCTCTATCATAGCCGCGGAATCAGGAGGCGGGAAGACCTCGAAAATGATCAACCTGATGGTCAGCTTCGCCAAGCAGGGGGTTCCCTCAGCCTGTGCGTCCATTGAAATGACGAACGAAGAGCTTGCCGTCAGGGTGGGTGCGTTATTGGCGGGGCTGGACTCGGAGCGTATTGAAGATGGGCTATTGAGCGATGTCGAGCTTCAGCATTTGAAGTACACCATGCAGACCAACAAGCACATCCTTGACCTGATCCATGTCGTGGACCCGGCGACCTTGGACGTGGATGCCGTGGCCGGGCTATTGAACGATGCCATCACGAAGTACGGGGTGGGTGCCTTTTTTCTTGACTACCTCCAGAAGTGTCAGGCCAAGGGGCCTTTGGTGCATAATCAGACCGACCGCGTGACCTATGTGTCCTCAGCCCTTACCGCCGACGCCAAGCGGACAGGTATCCCCATCATAGCCTTGTCCCAGTTCAACAGAAGCTCAGGGGATAAGGGTATGACTAACCTGAAGAACTCATCCCAGATCGAGAACGACGGTCACTCCATCTTCATCCTTGAGCAGTACGGGGAGGATGTTGGAGACACCCGGTACATCATCTGCAAGACGGTGAAGAACAGGAAGGGCAAGCGCGGTAATGAACTCCTTGTGCTACACCTTTCAACTCAGCGTTTCGAGCACAGCGGAAGACCGTGGCATGAAGTTGAGGCAGAGATAAACGCTCGCAGGAAGAAAGACAAAGGAGCCCCCTTCTGATGGCGCTACTGAATCCCTCGGCCCGCTTTGTCCTCGCCCATGCCGTGCGCAAGGAAACATGCCCTAGCTGTGGTCATAAGAAGACATACCGCCGCTATATCGACACTATCACAGGCGACCTATTGCCGGCACAAATTGGTGTGTGTGACCGGGAGAACAACTGCAACTACCGCTTTACGGCCAAGGAGTGGATAGCCATGGGCGGCAAGCCCGAGGACGTTCCTGACCGACCGGCTCTACCTCCACCAGCACCCAAGGACACCTCTTACAGGATGCCCGAGAGTGACGCCACCCACTTCCTGGACCACGGCAAGAACACCTTGGCCGAATACCTAACCCCGTTCTTTGGCCGGGAAGCCGTCATGGATGCCTTCGATAGGTACGGCGTAGGCACCTATCGCGGCAAGGTGGTCAAGCTACACGGGGCCACCATCTTCTGGCAGCGCGATGCTTTGGGCGCCATAAGGACGGGTGAGGTCATCTTGTACAAGGACGGTCATCGCTCCAAGGAAGAGGGACACCATACGTGGGCCCACTTTATGAAGAAGCCGGTCACGGCCAGCGAGCAAGGTGTGTCGGAGTGCTTCTTTGGGGAACACCTGTTGGCGAACTGGAGGTCATGGGTGGGTATCGTAGAGAGCGCCAAGACAGCCTTGATATGCAGCATCGCCTACCCCGACATCTTGTGGCTCTCCTGTAGGGCTATGCAGGGGTTGACGCTGGAGAAGTTCGTCGCCTTACTTGGGCGGGATGTCATCCTGTTCCCCGATGCGGGGAAGGGTTTTGCCGACTGGTCAGAGCGGGCGGGTATGATAGAGCCATGCCTGAATAAGCTCATCGTGTCCGACATACTGGAGGCATACGGGTGTGTGGACGGGGAAGACATCGCCGACCTGATCGTGCCCAACAACATCCTTGCGTTGGAAGGTATTCAGCTTACCCCGGTTCTCCCCGAAGAGGTGGAGCCTGAAGAAGCGGAAGAAGTTGTGGTGTCGCTTCATCCGCCCATCATACAGGGCATGATCAATAAGAACCCGGCCATAGATGA
>Ga0209476_10002515_pt1 | contig 12257 bp, 16 predicted proteins | sample KloWWTrecipitate_FD_187179 | JGI IMG/M metagenome (GOLD analysis project Ga0209476, IMG submission 187179) | Active sludge microbial communities from Klosterneuburg, Austria, studying microevolution and ecology of nitrifiers - Klosterneuburg... | ecosystem: Engineered > WWTP > Aerobic digester... | reverse complement strand
CGCCGCTATAATGCTCGACTGTTCCGCGGGAATAGCTCAGTTGGTAGAGCGCAACCTTGCCAAGGTTGAGGTCGGGAGTTCGAGACTCCTTTCCCGCTCCAAATTCCCGGGGAAGGCGTAGATTGACCTGCGTTTTCCCCTTTTGATTTATTAGCGCCCGGACATTCCGCGGCGGGGTAGCAAAGTGGTTATGCAGCGGCCTGCAAAGCCGTCTACGCCGGTTCGATTCCGACCCCCGCCTCCAATCCTTTCCGTTTCGAGCCTTCCCTTGCCCGGATGGCGAAATTGGTAGACGCAAGGGACTTAAAATCCCTCGGAAGCATACCTTCCATGCCGGTTCGATTCCGGCTCCGGGCACCAATTCAAATAGTTACATCAATCATGACCAATTGCAGCCAACCTTAACCAAGGTGTTTTTTCTGCATTTTTGTCACAATTTGTCACAAAACTATGCGGAAAAACTTGCGTGACATTGGCCCTGATTGGCATAATGATCTCAGCGTTGAAGCCGCAACTGGGGTCCACATAAAATTGCCTGAGGACCTGCCGAAGAAACGCCCTCAACCCCCGCGATAACGACATATCGGGGCGAGGTGAAAAAGGCCGGGCACCGGCCGCGCCTGCTTCAAGCTGGCCTCTGTCATCAGGGTCATGCCAGCCCGGCGCTCATTGAAGCCATGTCGAGATTCCAGATGATGGAGATCTCGGTATGGCCACCAGCAGCAGCCTTGAAGTTCTACATGCAATTTTCCCAGGCCGGGTAGCTCTCAACTTCGAAGAGCTGGCCCGCACAATTGATCTCAGCAAAGAGTACATCGAGAACACCGCGGCCAAGGGTCGCTTCCCAATCCGCTCGGTTAAGATCAACGGCCGGCGGGTTTTCCCGATTGCCGCAGTTGCGGACTATCTTGACCAAGGCGCTCCGCGCCGTGGTCGCCCCACCAAAGCCGAGCAGATCGCCCGCCACACTGCCGGGGCGGCAGCTGAGGAGGTGCGGTCATGAAGGTCCGCGTGGAAAAGCGTTTTGCCTTCTCGGCCGTCCCTGATGCTCTTCTTGAAGACAAGCGACTTTCTTTGTCCGCCAGGGCAGTGTTGGGTTGGATGCTTGGTCGCCCGCCAGGTTGGAAGATAACGCCGGTTGCCACTCGAGTTCCTTTGGAAGTTCTTCCACCCCGTAGAAGCAAAGGTGATGCAGGAGCAAGCCAGAGCGGAGAGAAAAGCCGCCGATTCGCATGCGAAACCGGAGCGGCCGGATGTGTCAACAGAATGGCGCGTGGTTGGCTATGTCGAAAGCGGCGCGTCTGTCTCGCTCTTGGTGTCCGATGGTCAGGCGCTGCGCCTTTTGCAGAATCCACCGGCTTTCAAGGTGCATTCTATTGGTATCGAATCTTTCTTGCCCTCTGGTGAAGCCGTTACCAGCTGGTCGGGCCGTCGCCGGCCTGGCATCATCGAAGCCGCAGCGGGGGAAAAGTGAGGGCGTGGATTTATGCGATTGTTTTTATTGCCGTGCCAGCTTTCGCGGTGGACACGGTGTCGCTGATGTTTGATTCGGTGTCCGTCGCTGACTTGGCTAGGGTCACTTATGGCGAACTTTCACGTGAGCCTTATGTGCTGACTCATGAGGCCTTACAGGTGCAGGAGGTGGTGTCTCTCAATCTTCGTGGTCTTGACCGTAAAAAAGCGGTCGATCAGGTCGGGAGTATTCTCACGGCATCCGGCTTCGGGATCAGCCGCCGCGGCGGTGTGGTCTGGATCGATAAAGCCAAGCCTGACGAGGATGAAATCATTGTGTACCGCCCGGTTCATAGGTCATCCCGTTACGTGGCCGATGTGGTGCAGTCTGTCACCGGCGCGCGGTCGCTCTCCGCCCGCGCGGTGCGCAATCAGGACGGCCAGCAGCACGGTAACGTCGTTCAATCGTCATCGGTTGCGCATAACGCGCCAATTCAAAATCAGCCGCGGCAACAGGAAAGCTTATCGAGTGCGGCCGGCATGATCGACCGTGCCGAGGTCGATCAGGTGGCGTTTACGGTGTCCTCGAAGGAAGTCGGCAAGGTGCGCAAGCTCTTGGCCGAGCTCGATACGCAAGCCAGCGATATTGTGCTCAAAGCGGCCGTTTATGAAGTTGGCACGGATCGGAAGGAGGGCGGAGCGGTCAAGCTGGCCGCTTCGCTATTGGGCGGCAAGTTCGGCTTCAACGTTTCCGGCAATGTTCTCGATGGGGTGTCTGTCAAGCTGGCCTTCGGCGGCATTGATGCCGTGTTGTCGGCTCTTGATGCCGATTCCCGCTTCAAGTCGATATCTCGGCCACGGGTGAGAGTCAGGAACGGCGCACAGGCCCGTTTCGCGGTTGGCAGCGATGTTCCGGTGTTGGGTAATGCTCAGGTGGATCGCAACGGCAACCCGGTTATGTCGGTTGACTACCGGCAGTCCGGCATTATCCTTACGGTGACGCCTGAAATTCGTACCGAGGTTATTGAGTTGAATCTGTCGCAAGAGTTGTCGAGCTTCGTCACTACTAAAACCGGCGTGAACAACAGCCCTACGCTAATTAAACGTGCCGTCAATACCCGGCTGTCGTTGCAGCCGGGCGAAGTCGTTGTCTTGGCCGGTCTTGAAGATGATCGTCGCGAGGAGCAGGAAGATCGCTTGCCGTTTCTCGGCTGGCTGATCGGCAACCAGCGTCAGGAAAAGCAATCGGAGATACTGGTCTTGATCGAAGCGCAGCGGATATAATGCCGCTAGGATAGGAGGATGCGGTATGGATTGGCTGTTTCAGTACATAGGCCCGTATTGGCGTCAGGCGTTGTCTTGGTGGCATTCCCTCGGGCCGCAAGGCCCTTATTACGTTTGGCTGGTCGCCGGCGCCATCGGCTTCCTTGTCTGGCTCTGGTTGTCTTACCACTTGGTGCGTCGGTTGCTCGGGCACCGGAAGATATACGGTGTTTGGTTTCGGCCGAGTGAGCTTAATCCTTTGCTCGACCGGCTGGAGCTGAGTGAGAAGAGCGGAACCATTCTTAACGCGCGGGATGTTAATTTGCTAGATCGATATCGGCCGGATAGGCGGATCCACCTTAAGAGGATGGGTGACGCGGATTTTGTGAGTTGGTAGAAAAAAACCCGGCGCAAGGCCGGGTTTGTTTTTGGAGTGGGCCTGGTCAGGCCGCTGTGAGTTCCAGTCGTTTCTCGATTCGTTCGATGCGGTCGCCCTGGCGATCTAGCCGCGATTGAACGATGGCGAGATCGCCGTGCACGTTGGCTACACCTTTTTCGACTAGCGTTAGGCGTTCCTCGACCGAGGTTAGGCGTAGTTTGATCTCGTTGACGTCGGCTTTGATGTTTCCCACGTCGCCACGGATGGCGCGCAGGTGTTCAAGTATTAGGCTTTCAATGTTTTCGGTCATGGTTGAATCTCCTAGTGGGTAGTCTATAGAATCCCGATCAGTCGAGCAATCCAACGCTTCCAGCCTTTCAGGGCTTCGACCTTTTTACCGATCGTAATTAGTCGTGTGGTGTTCTGGTCTATTGCTGTGACTTGTCCGTGACTTGTCACATTCTTGATTGCTTCTTCGATTGATTTTCCTTCTGAGCAAGCCTTGGCAATCTGGCGCAGTGGCTCGTTTGCAGCGGCTGGCGCCACCAAAGTGATTGTCTTCAGTCCTTCGGTAGCCTGCTTCTCGCGCTGTTTGGCCTTCCGTGCTGCTGCAGCACTGGTACGGGTGCGCATGAAGGCCTCGATTTTCACCAGGCCACCGCGTTCTAATTGCTGGTCGGTCAGGATTGAATCGGTTGCAATCGGCGCGTCTTTGGCGGTTGCGTCCTCTATGTAGCGCGCTGCAGGGCTGATCAGCGTCGGGATTTCGTATGTTTTGTTGTCTTCGGGTTGCCTTGCCATGGTTGCCTCCGGTTTTATCCACATCTGGCCTAGATTCGAGCCCCGGCGTAGGTTTTCCTTCCTTTGCCTGAGCTGCGGGGCGTCTGCACCGCATCCGTCCTGAGTTCTCGCCCCACAAAGCAGCCCGCCCTGGCGCGAAGCGCCCTCGTTATTTCCGCAGGGCAGGCGGCGTGATAGGCGGGGTTTCGGGAACGTGGAATAAATGCCCGGCCAGCTCTACCGGCCGGGCGTTTATGCCGCGAAAGTCCCGCCGCCTGGCGCGACGGTTGCCCGAGCTGGCTATGGCGGGCTGTGGGCGAGGACTCAGGACGGGTGCGGCGCGCTGCGGGTGAGGCGAAGGAAGGCACCCGGGCGCAAGCCCGGCTGATGGCCGCGAAGCGGCCGCTGTTGCCCGCTGCAATTGGCGGGCGCGTCCGTCTGATGGAGCCGCGTCGATCAGATCGAGGCGGTAGAGGGGGGCGCCCTGCGGCGGGGGTTATCGGGATAGCCCCCGGGAGCAGTCGCGCAGCGGTCGGGTAGGGTCGGTTTTAGGGTTTTCGCCGAACAGCCGCCGAGGAGCGCGCGAAGCGCGCACCGCAGGCGGCGGGCGGCGGCAGCTTTACGTCCCAGTAACACGTAAAGTTGACGACATTAATGTCGTTTACGGGCCTCTCGTTTCGTATCGTGAAATATGAAAATGCTGCTATCATGCAGTCTGGCTTAAGAAGAATAAGAAGCTGCTTATGTACTACACTATGCCGGCTTGGTCGTGTCGGCTGGCGAACCTGTACTGTTTCTTGCGTTGTTATGGCTCTCGCAATCAGGCGAGACGGCGCAAGCTCTATCGCCAGATCGCCATCGAAAAAAAAAGCCTGCTGGAAGCAGGCGTCGATAGTGAAGAAGTCCGGTTGCTGTGCCGGCATCTGGCTAACCTTAGCAACCGGCATGCATCGAGAAGGTTGATTGGTTACAGTGCGCAGCTACGGCTCGAATTAAGGCCTTAATTCTTCTTAGACGATTAAACATAATACAGATTATGCGAAATAATACGTCTAGGGTAGTTGGCCAGATTTACTGTTCAGCCCCAGCCTCTTTAAGCAATTCAACGATCTGTGCATGCCCGCCTTCTGTAGCCCATTTCAGTGCCGTAGCGCCTTCCGAGGTCTTTATATCCGTGTACGCTTCTGCTTTGAGCAGCAGCTTTACTGTTCCCAGGTAGCCATTCTTCGACGCAACCATCAGGGCGGTAGCCTGGTTGGGTGCAACGGCATTGATCTCTGCCCCTTTGCTGATCAGGAATTCGATCACATCCTCATGGCCTTCAAAAGCAGCATAGATGAGTGGTGTCCATCCGGATGGGTTGATTTCACCTCCGGCGGCCACCAGCAGCTTGAGGATTTCAATGTGCCCTTTCAAGGCTGCAAGCAAGACGGGGGTATCCCCGTACTGATTCCTTGCATTCACGCGGGCACGATGGGTCAGCAGGAATCGAACAAGTTCCGCATTTCCCTTTTGAACTGCCAGCATGAGGAGCGTATTGCCTGACTTGTCTACCGTATTCACATCCATGCCGCGTTGCAGAATGGCAGTCACTTCCTGGGTGTTGTCGCCTTCGATAGCCTTCAACAAATCATCATAAATGCCGGCGAAAGCGCCGCCTGACTGAATCAGCAAGGCCAGGCACAATGCGGATATTCTTGATCGATTGCCATTCAATGAGAAAGTACCCATGGCTAATTGATGGCAATGTTGAATAACCGGCAAAAATTCTCTGTTGTCGCTTTTTCCACGTCGGCGACATCCATTCCTCTCAATAAGGCGATTTCCTCGGCCACATGCCGTACATAGGCGGGTTCATTGACCTTGCCTCGATAGGGAACGGGGGTGAGAAAAGGCGCATCGGTTTCCACCAGGATGCGCTCAAGGGGGATCGATCTTGCAACCGCCTTGATTTGCTTGGCATTCTTGAAGGTCACGATCCCCGAAAAAGAAATGTAAAAACCCTGCGATAGCGCTTCATCCGCAACGGCCTGGGTTTCGGTAAAGCAATGCATCACCCCGCCGACTGCTGCCGCATTTTCCTCGCGCATGATGCGCAAAGTGTCGTCAGCGGCCTCTCTGGTGTGAACAATTAATGGCTTGCGAGACGCTTTAGCGGCACGGATATGGACTCTGAAGCGATCGCGCTGCCATTCCGGCCTGTCCTTGTGCCAGTAATAATCCAGTCCTGTTTCACCAATTCCCAGTACGCGATGATGGCCTGCAAGGCGCACCAGAGTTTCCACGTCCGGTTCGGCACACTCGTGTTGTTCCGGATGGACACCCACGGAAGCAAACAGGTTTTCATGAGCCTCGGCCAAAGCCATGACACTGGGTAGTCTCTCCAGGCTGACGCCGATGCACAAAGCCGCCCCGACCTTGGCATTCACCATGGATTCAAGAACTTGATCCAAGCGGTTGGCCAGCTCAGAGAAATCCAGGTGGCAATGCGAATCAACCAGCATCAACGAACAACACTAGATGGTGTGGGTCTGGCGACCGGCAGGATAGCCGGCTAGCATGGTTTCTATCTTGCGACGGGCAGCCTGGCCCGATTCATCTTCGCTGAACTGTACCCCGATGCCTTGCGTCTTGTTGTTTTGGGCGCCTGCCGGCGTTACCCAGACAACCGAGCCGGCTATCGGCAATTTCCCCGGTTCATCCATCAACGACAAAAGCATGAATACTTCATCGCCAATGGCGTAAGGCTTGGCGGTCGGAACGAAAATCCCGCCACGTTTCAAATAAGACATGTATGCAGCGTAAAGCGCTGATTTTGAATTGATGTTTAAGGAAAGGACGCTCGGGCGGGCGCCTGCAGGTTGGGGTTTGGCGGGTTCAGACATGAACTCTGTTATCTCCCACTCAAGGCTGCTCGCGCATAACGGGACAGCATGTCTTCAAGGAACAGACGTGGATTCAAAGGGTGTTGCGAAACGGCTTTGATCCGCAGCAACTCATTGTAGCAGTCAAACAAAGCGCTTATCGAAGCCCTACCTGCAGCGGTGCGGATCTCCTGCAATTTATGGACATGAAAAATGGCCAAGCCGCACAGCTTCATGATGAGCAGATCAAACACCCATTTTTGCATCCATATCACCAGCGTGCGTTTGTCTACCGCGCTTCCCCCTTCCTTGCTTTCCTTCAACCACGACTCCCAACGACTGGAAATTGTTACCGGACCGGCATGTTCGAGTTGCGCCAGGTCACGATAAAACTCGTCCAGGCGATCCCAATCCCCGGTTTCCGCCAAGGCGGCAAGCGGCATACCGCCAGCGTGCGCAAGCAAATCCTCACCATGGGGAGTACCCGATTCTCGAAGCCAAGCCAACGCCTGCGTGACAGAGGGTTTTGGAAAATTGAGCGTTTGACAGCGACTGAGGATGGTCGGCAAGAGTCTTCTTTTGTTATTTGTTATCAACATAAACAATGTACTTGGAGATGGTTCTTCAAGCATTTTAAGAAGTGCATTCGCTGTGGCGTGGTTCATCGCCTCGGCAGGCTGGATGACGATGACGCGCACTCCCTGGCGATGCGTGCCGATGCCCAGAAAATCGTCCAGCGCACGAATCTGGTTGATTCGAATCTGCTCGGATTTCTTCTTTTGCGTGGCCGTCTCCGATTCGTTCTCCACGTCATCCTGCTCGTCGCTGCCCGGTTCGACCAGCCTGAAGTCGGGGTGATTGCCGGAAGAAAACCAGTTGCATGAAGGACAATTCCCGCAGGCTTCCGTACTACCGCTTGCCCTTTCACAGAGCAGCCGGGCGGCCAGGGCTCTGGCAAAAGCCGTTTTCCCACCTCCCTGCGGACCCGCCAGAAGCAGGGCGTGCGGTAGTCGGCCGATCTGCTCGATCAGCCTGTCCCACAACTCCTTATTCCATGAATAAATCATTAATTATGATATTGTTGCAATTACTTGTTCAAGTAATTTCTGTATTTCGGATACGCTTTGTTTTGAGGCGATCACCTTGATTCTGCCGGGTTCTGCACCGGCGCGTTGTAAATAGGACTCCCTGACGCGTTCGAAAAACGCCTGGGTTTCCTGTTCGAAACGGTCAGGAGCATTCCCGGTTTTTGCCAGTCGCTCGCAGGCGATATCCGTGGGCAGGTCGAACACAATCGTGAGATCAGGCTGGAAACCAGTTTGGACCCAGCTTTCCAGCGCCATGATTTTCTCCGGAGCCAGCCCCCTCCCCCCGCCCTGATAGGCATAAGAGGCATCGGTAAACCGGTCCGAGACTACCCATTTTCCGTCTGCCAGGGCGGGCAGGATCAGCTTGTCCAGATGCTCTCGCCGGGCGGCAAACATCAGCAGCGCCTCGGTTTCGAGGTGCATGGGTTCGGAAAGCAGCAAGGCGCGCAGTTTTTCCCCGAGGGAAGTACCTCCCGGCTCCCGCGTGGCGACGACTTCCCTTCCCTGCCGTTTCAGGAAGTCGATCAGCCAGGCGTGGTGGGTGCTTTTGCCGGCACCGTCTATGCCTTCCAGGGTGATGAACTTGCCGCGCAATTTGTGGCCCATGGCCATTCAATTCCCTTTTCGCAATTGGTATTTCGCCACGGCCCGGTTGTGCTCCTCCAGCGTGCGGGAGAACTGGCTCGATCCGTCCCCGCGGGCGACGAAATACAGCATCTCCGTAGCTGCAGGATGCATCACCGCCTGGACCGAGGCTAGGCCAGGCATGGCAATGGGTGTTGGCGGCAGGCCCAGCCGCGTATAGGTATTGTAGGGGCCATCAGCCAGGAGGTCGCGCTTGCGCAGGTTGCCGTCGAATTTTTCGCCCAGGCCATAGATGACCGTGGGGTCTGTCTGCAGCAGCATGCCCTTCTTCAGTCGGTTGAGAAAAACGGAAGCGATCTGGGTGCGGTCCTGTGATCTCCCGGTTTCCTTTTCCACAATAGAGGCCATGATGAGCGTCTCGTAGGGCGATTTGTATGGGAGGCTGGGTTCACGGCCCTCCCATTCCGCAAGCAGGATATTGTTCATGTGGCGGTACGCCCGCTTGAGTATGTCGAGATCGCCGGACCCTTTGGCGAACAGATACGTATCGGGGAAAAAACGGCCCTCCGCTGACCCTTCGGCACCCAGTTTCTCCATGATCTGGCGTTCGGTCCAGCCTGCCGTGTCATGCCGGACGCCGGCATGTGCATCCAGCGCCGCGCGCATTTGCCGGAATGTCCAACCTTCCAGCAGCACGACTTCGGCCTGGGTGACGTCGCCCCGGGTGAGCTTTTCCAGCACTTGCATCGGGGTGACGCCTTGCACTATCTCATAGCTGCCCGCCTTGATTTGCGCCGCCTTGCCGAGGGTGCGCCCCAGCAGGGTGAATTGCCAGGCCGGCATGGTCACGCCCGCCTCCTCGATCTGGCGTGAGGCGCTGCGCAGGGTGCTGCCGGCCGTTACCGTGAAATCAAGCGGGCTGGCCTGGAGGACGAGCGGCTGGGTGGCGAAATACCCCATCCAGCCAAGGAAACCGAGCGCGGCGGCAAGTAGCAAGCCGAGCAGGCGAAGCAACCGGCGCATCATCGAATGAGAGTTGAAAAAGAGTGAAGCGGCACAGGGGATATAATAACTCACCCCCCAATCAGACGAAGAAACCATGAACCAAAACTGGCAGGACTTCCTCGCAAGCCGTGGCGCACGCTTCGAAGCCGGCGAGACGATCGAGTTCGGCAATGCGCTGACCGAGCTCCAGGCAGCGGCATCGGATACGGTGTTGGCGCCGCTGACGCAGTTCGGGTTGATCCGCGCCACCGGCGAGGATGCTGCTACATTCCTGCACAATCTTTTCTCCAACGATGTGCAACACCTCGGCCGGGACCGTGCCGAGCGCTGCGGCTTTTGCAGTCCGAAAGGCCGTCTCCTCGCCGACTTCCTGATTTGGCGGGAAGATCACGACTATCTCCTCCAACTCTCGGCTGACATCCAGCCGGCGATGCTCAAGAAACTCGGCATGTACATCCTCCGGTCGAAGGTGAAGCTCTCCGATGCGGGCGGCGATATCGTCCTGCTGGGCATTGCCGGCAGCGGGGCCGCAACGGCCGTCAAAGCCTTGGGAGTGAACCTCCCCGCCACACCATTCGAAGTGGCCCGTTTCGATGGAGGTACCGTAATCCGTCTGGACGACCGCCGAAGCCAATTGGCGGTACGCACCGATGCCGCCCCGCAAATATGGGAAACCCTGGCTTCCAGCGCGCGCCCGGTCGGGACGCCTGCGTGGCGCTGGCTGGAGATCGAGGCGGGCATCCCGCACATCACCCTGCCCACGCAAGAGGAATTCGTACCGCAGATGGCCAACCTCGAACTGCTCGGCGGCGTCAGCTTTACCAAGGGCTGCTACCCGGGCCAGGAAGTGGTGGCGCGAACCAAATATCTCGGCAAGGTGAAGCGCCGGACTTACCGTGCGCACATCAACGGCGACTGTCCTTTGCCCGGCACGGACCTCTTCAGTCCCGATCTGCCTGAGCAGTCCTGCGGAAAAGTCATCCAGGCGGCGCCAAGCCCGTCGGGCGGCTGCGAACTCCTTGCCTCGATGCTGATGTCGAGTGCTGAAGCCGGCGATGTGCGCGTGGGCAGCGCCGACGGGCTGCGGCTGGAATTTCGTTCCCTGCCTTACGCGCTCGAATAGCGGCCCCAGGCCATGTGCCTGATCCTCCTTGCCTGGCGTGCCCACCCCGACTATCCCCTGGTGGTGGCGGCCAACCGGGACGAATTCTTTTCACGCCGTACTGCAGCGGCTGACTTTTGGGACGATGCGCCCGGCGTGCTGGCTGGCCGCGACCTTGAGGCCGGCGGCACCTGGCTTGGAATTTCGCGAAATGGCCGTTTCGCTGCCCTCACCAACTACCGCGATCCCGCGCGCAACAAGGACGGGGCGCCCTCGCGAGGCGAACTGGTCAGCCGCTTTTTGACAGATTTGCAAAGTCCCGAGGCATATCTCGCGGAGCTGGAATCCTGCGCGAACCGTTACAACGGTTTCAATCTGGTGTTTGGCGATCTGAACGGCTTATGGTGCTTTTCGAATTGCGGCGAAGGCGAAAAGCAGCTTGCGCCCGGTGTCTATGGCCTTTCCAATCACCTGCTCGACACGCCCTGGCCCAAGGTCGCGCGCGGCAAATCGGCCCTGAATGCCGCCCTTCGCGCACTGCCTGACGAGACGCCCCTTTTCACACTTCTGCGCGACGACAGCATTGCACCTGACGAGGCCCTGCCGCGCACGGGCGTCAGTCTGGAATGGGAACGGTTGCTCTCGGCGGCCTTCGTTCGCATGCCAGGCTACGGTACGCGTTCGGCAACCGTGCTGCTGGTGGATCAAGCCGGAAATGTGCGTTTCATCGAACAGGGTTTCCTGCCGGATGCCATTCCCGGCGAAAGGCGTGAATTTGCCTTCGCTATCCCCGGGCCGGCTATTCGGTAATTTCCACCGCTGTTTTCGCCGGCACGAGATCGAATAGTTCCAGGATGTCCCGGTTGCGCATGCGTACGCAGCCGATCGAGCCGGGCTGTCCCAATTCGCTACCGTCCGGCGTGCCGTGGATGTAGACGAAGCGGCGCATGGTATCCACGTCACCGAGGCGATTGCGTCCCGGCTCGCAACCCGACAGCCAGAGGATGCGCGTCAGGATCCAGTCGCGCCCCGGATGCTTGTCGGCCAGTTCCCGCGAGTAGATCTCGCCGGTCGGACGCCGCCGGACAAACACGGCGTTCTCCGGCTGGTCCGCCCCGATCCTGGCGCGCACGATGTGCCGGCCACGCGGCGTGCAATTGCTGCCCCGCTGCTCCCCCGGTCCCATCTTGGAGGTGGAGACCGTATAGGAACGCAGGCATTTGCCCGTTTCGTCAAATAGATCGAGCGCCTGTCGCGAGAGGGTGATGCGGATCTTCATTTCAGGCCGTTTCCGTCCTGCCGCGCTTTGCGGCGAAAAAATTGGTAAGGAGCGCACCGCATTCCGCTGCAAGCACGCCGTCAGTCACCGTCGCATGAAAGTTCAGGCGCGGTTCGTCAAAAAGATTCGCCACGCTGCCGCAGGCTCCCGTCTTGGGATCGCGTGCACCGAACACCACCCGGGCGATGCGCGCGTGAATGATGGCTCCGGAGCACATCACGCAGGGTTCCAGAGTGACGTAGAGCTCGCAACCGGGCAGCCGGTAATTTCCCGTGAACCGGGCCGCGTCCCGAAGGGCGACGATCTCGGCATGGGCGGTCGGATCCTGGCGAGAAATCGGTGCGTTGAAGCCGCGCCCGATGATTTCGCCATCCTTGACCACCACGGCACCGACCGGCACCTCTCCCAGCGCGCCGCCTTCACGCGCCAGGCGCAACGCTTCGGCCATGAAGACTTCGTC
>Ga0209476_10002509_pt1 | contig 12272 bp, 9 predicted proteins | sample KloWWTrecipitate_FD_187179 | JGI IMG/M metagenome (GOLD analysis project Ga0209476, IMG submission 187179) | Active sludge microbial communities from Klosterneuburg, Austria, studying microevolution and ecology of nitrifiers - Klosterneuburg... | ecosystem: Engineered > WWTP > Aerobic digester >... | reverse complement strand
GGAGAGTGCCGCCGTCCTGCAGGGACTGACTTTTGTTTTTCAAACCCTCGGCCGCATGCACGCCCGCGGCATCCTGCAGGAGGACGTCCATCTCGGCAATTTCCTGCTCAAGGATGACTGCCTGTACGTCATCGACGGCGATGCCATCCGCTCGGCCAGCGCGGATCGCGAACGCCCGGACAACCTGGCCCTCCTGTTCGCCCAATTGCCCCCGGCAAGCTGCAACGAAATGCAGTCCGCCCTGCTGGCCGCCTACCGCCGGGGCAATCCGAGCCTGGCGATCGACGAGGCGTCGCTCGCAAGCGCCATCGCCCGCGCCCGCGAGTCGCGCCTGGCCGACTACCTCGACAAATGCCTGCGCGATTGCAGCCTCTTCAAGGTCGCCAGGCGCGTCGACCGTTTCTTTTCGCTGGTGCGCGACGAAGCCGACTTCCTCGCGCCGCTGATTGCCGATCCGGATGCCTGGCTCGAACAGGGCGTGTCGCTCAAGCGCGGCAGGAGCGCCACGCTGGCGCAAGTCGAATTGAATGGGCGCAAGCTCGTCGTCAAGCGCTACAACATCAAGAATGCCGGCCACGCCCTCTCGCGCGCCTGGCGGCCGAGCCGCGCCTGGCATTCCTGGATCGCGGCGCATCGCCTGCGCTTCCTCGGCATCAATACGCCGCGCCCGCTGGCGCTCATCGAGCAACGCCTCGGACCGCTGCGCGGCCGCGCCTGGCTGATCGCGGAATATTGCTCAGGGCCGAACCTGCAGGACCGGCTGGCCGGAGAGGATCGCCTGCCGCCGGAAATCGCTGAGGCCGTGCAAAGCCTCTTCGCGCAACTGGCCGCGGCGCGCATCAGCCACGGCGACCTCAAGGCCACCAATTTCGTCTGCAGCGGAAACGGCCTCTGCGTGCTCGACCTCGATGCCATGCGCCGGCACGACAGCGAAGCCGCCTGGCGCAGGGCCTGGACGCGCGATCGTGCGCGCTTCCTGCGCAACTGGCCGGAAGGCAGCACCTTGCAACGCGCGCTGGATTCGGCGTTGCCGCCGGCCTGACTTTCAGCTCTCTTCGACGGTTTCCCCGGAGGTCTCGCGAAACTGCATGGCGTGCAGCCGCGCGTAGTGCCCGTTCAGGGCGAGCAGCTCGGCGTGCGTGCCGCGCTCGACGATGCGGCCCTGCTCCATGACGAGGATCGTATCGGCGCGCTCGATGGTGGACAGGCGGTGGGCGATGACCAGCGTGGTGCGCCCGCTCATGACGCGGTCGAGCGCCGCCTGGATGTGGCGCTCGGATTCGGTGTCGAGCGCGGAGGTAGCCTCGTCGAGGATGAGGATCGGCGCATCCTTGAGCAGTGCCCGCGCGATGGCCAGGCGCTGGCGCTGGCCGCCGGAGAGCAGCACGCCGTTCTCGCCGACCAGCGTGTCGAAGCCCTGCGGCAATCCGTCGATGAACTCCCGCGCGAAGGCAGCCTCGGCGGCGCGCTCGACGTCGGCGCGCGGCGCGCCGGCGAGGTCGCCGTAGGCGATGTTGTTGGCCACGGTATCGTTGAACAGGGTCACCTGCTGGGTAACGACGGCGACGTGGCGGCGCAGGTTGCGCAGGACGTAGTCCTCGACGTCGGTGCCATCGATAAGGATCTGCCCTTCCTGGTGGTGGTAGAAGCGCGGGATCAGGTTGGCGAGCGTGGACTTGCCGCTGCCGGAGCGCCCGACCAGCGCCACCATCTGCCCCGGTTCGATGACGAAGCCGACGCCGTCGAGCACGCGCCGCTCGCCGCCCGGGTACGTGAAGGACAGATCGCTCACCTCGAGCCGGCCGCTGACGCGCGCGCGGCTCACCGTGCCGGTATCGGTCTCGGGCGGCTCGTCGAGCTGCTCGAAAATGCTCTCGGCCGCCGCCACGCCCTTCTGGATCGTGGAACTCACTTCGGAAAGCTGGCGGATCGGCTTGGGCAGCAGCCCGGCGGCGGTGATGTAGGCGACCAGTTCGCCCGGCGAGGCGTCGCCGCGCAGCCACAGCACGAGGAAGAACAGCACGCCCATGGCGCTGTAGATGAGCAGCTGCAGGATCGGCGTATAGACCGCGCCGGTGCGCACCATGCGCAACTGCTTGCTCATGTTGTTGCCGCTCGCCTCGCCGAAGCGGCGCTGCTCGTAGTCCTCGCCACCGAAGCTGCGCACGACGCGATGGCCCTGGATGGCCTCGGAGGCGACGTGGGTGACGTCGCCCATCGCCACCTGGATCTTCTTCGCCTGCTTGCGGAACTTGCGGCTGGCGCTCACCACCAGCAGCGCGATGACCGGCAGCAGCGCCGCCATCACCAGCGTCAGCTTCCAGTTCATCCAGAGCAGGTAGCCGAAGAGGAAAACGATCGTCAGGCCCTCGCGGATGACGACCTTGATGGCGTCGGTAGCGGCGCCCGTCACCATGGTGACGTTGAAGGTGATGCGCGAGATCAGGTGGCCCGAGTTGTGCATGTCGAAATAGCGGTCGGGCAGCCGCAGCAGGCTGTCGAACAGCGCCACGCGCAGGTCGTGCACCACCCCCATCGACACTCGGGCGAGGAAGTAGTTGCCGAGGTAGGAGCCGACCCCCTGCCAGGCGGCGATGAGGACGATCAGCAGCGGCACCGCGTGCATCATCTGCATGCCGCCGACCAGCGGCACGCCGGTAAGCATCGCCGCGGACGGATCGACCAGGCCGTCGACGAAATACTTCAGCACCGAGGCCAGCATGGGCTGGGCCGAAGCGAAAATGACAAAGCCGAGAATGCTCACCGCGAACCAGCCGACGTACGGCCTGACATAGCCCAGCAGGCGGAAATACAGGCTCAGGCTGGAGGTGGCGCTGGAGTTGGCGTGCGGTTCAGGGGATTGCATAGTACGCCGATAGAGGACGCCGGACGGCGGTGATGATGCGGGAATTCTAGCATGGGCGGGATGCGCGGCCGGGCTGGTAAAATGCCGCTCTCGCCAACGCGGAACGCCCCCTTGCGGATTCTGGAACACGACGATTACCTCGCCCTGCGCGCCGATGCCCGCGTGCTGGAGCGCGACCGCCACGGCGACAAGGTACTCATGCTTTCCGAAGGCAGCTACCTCAAACTGTTCCGCCGCAAGCGCCTGATTTCCTCCGCCGCCTGGTACCCCTACGCGAAGCGCTTTGCCGACAACGCGCTGGCGCTGGCCGAGCGGGACATCCCCTGCCCCGAGGTGATCGGCCTCTATCGCATCCCGAGCGTCAGCCGCGATGCCGTGCGCTACCGGCCGCTTGAGGGACAGACCCTGCGCCAGCTGGTCCGCTCGGGCGCGGACACCGCCGGGCTGCGCGAGCGGCTCGGCCGCTTCGTCGCCGAGTTGCACGAGGCGGGCGTCTACTTCCGTTCGCTGCACCTGGGCAACATTGTCCTCACCCCGGCCGGCACGCTCGGCCTGATCGACATCGCCGACCTGCGCGCCGGGCGGCGGCCGATCCCGCCGCACCGCCGGCGGCGCAACCTGCAGCACCTCCTGCGCGACGAGCAGGACCGCGCCTGGCTGCAGGCCGGCGGCACGGCTTTCGACGCCGCCTACCGGCAGCAGGGACAGGAGCTCGCGCGGCGATGAGGCCGGACGCAACGGACTTCCGCGCCGACATCAACGGCCTGCGCGCCGTGGCCGTGCTGGCCGTCGTGCTGTTCCACTTCGGCGTCGCCGGCTTCTCCGGCGGCTTCGTCGGCGTCGATGTGTTCTTCGTCATCTCCGGCTATCTGATGACACGCATCATCCTCGCTCCCCTCGCCGAACAGCGCTTCTCGGTGCTGCGCTTCTACCTGGCGCGGGCGCGCCGCATCTTCCCGGCGCTGGCCGTGCTGGGCGCACTGCTGCTCGCCTACGGCTGGTTCAAGTTCTCGCCGATGGACTACAAGACGCTGGCCAAGCACGCCGGCGCCAGCCTGCTGTTCTTCTCCAACCAGGTGTACTGGAAGGAATCGGGCTACTTTGACGCGGATGCGCACGAGAAGTGGCTGCTGCACACCTGGTCGCTTTCCGTCGAGTGGCAGTTCTACCTGCTCTACCCGTTGCTGATCGTCGCCGTGCATCGGTTGTTCCGGCGGCCGGGCGGCGTCGCCGGCGCGTTGTGGGCGGTCTTCCTCGCCTCGCTCGCCTGGTCGGCCTGGCTGGCCTTCGCCAACCCGTCGAAGGCCTTCTTCCTGCTGCCGACGCGCGCCTGGGAGATGCTGGCCGGCGGCTTGATCTATGTGCACCAGGGCGCCTGCAACCGCCTGGCGCGGGGCCGGGGGTGGCTGGAACCGGCCGGCCTCGCCGCAATCCTCGCAGCCAGCCTGCTGCTCACGGCGGACACCCCCTGGCCGGGCCTCGCCGCGCTGCTGCCGGTCGGCGGCGCCATGCTGGTGATCCTCGACAGCGGCGGCAGGACGCGCCTGCTCGGCAGCGCCGCCATCCAGGGCATCGGCCGCTGGTCGTACTCGATCTACCTGTGGCACTGGCCCGTCGTCGTCTGGTTGCACCAAAGTCAGTCCCAGCGGGACGGCGCCTGGATCGCCGCCGGCATGGCGGCCTCCATCCTGCTCGGCTGGCTCTCCTTCCGCCTCGTCGAGATTCCGGCGCGCGGCTTCGTCAGCCGCTTCAGCCTGGCGCCGGCACTGGCCGCCTGCGCCGCGATGGTGCTGCTGCCTTTCGCCGTCGCCGTCGTCTTCCACTACCAGAGCGAGCGCCTGATGACGCTGCGCTTCAAGGACCATCCGCGCCTGGCGGATGTCCGCGCCCTGGAAGTCTTTCAGGCACGCTATTTCAATGAGCTGTACAAGCCGCTCTACCGCGAAGGCAGCTGCTTCATGACGCCGGACAAGTCCCATGACGGCTTCGCGCCGGAATGCGCCGGCGAGCGCACGCGCATCGTGCTGTGGGGCGATTCCCACGCGGCGCATCTTTGGCCCGGCCTCAAGGCCGCAGCGGAACCGGGCACGGCAGCGCAATGGACGGCCTCGGGCTGCCCGCCTCTCCTGAACGAGGAATTCGCCAAGCGCCCGCATTGCCGTACCATCAACGACTGGGTCCTGCGCAAGGTGATGGAGGCGCGGCCGCAAGTCCTCATCCTCGCCGGCGCCTGGGTCAAGCACGACGAAGCGACGATCCGCCGCGGACTGACTGAGACGCTGGCGCGACTGCGTGCCGACCCGGCCTGGCGCCCGCGCATCGTGCTGGTCGGCAGCGTGCCGGCCTGGCGCAAGCCGCTGCCCCGGCTGCTCGCCAGCGACTTCCTCGGCGGGGACGAGCGGCAGCGTTCGCCCAACGATCTCGACCGGGACATGTCCCGCCGCGACGCATTGGTCCGACAGCTCGCCGGCGCGCAGGCGGAATTCTTCTCGCCGATATCCGTCGCCTGCAACGACGAAGGCTGCCTGCGCTACATCGAAAAAGACGGTGCGCGGCTCCCCCTCGCCTTCGACTACGGCCACCTGATCGAGGAAAGCTCGGTGATGGTCGTGGCGGCGCTGTTCCGGCAGCTCGGCGAAGCCAGGCCACGGCAGCCATGAGCACCCGCCTGCTCTTCGTCTCCAAGGGCGAGGAGGCCTCCTCGACGCGCTACCGCGCACTGCATTTCTTCCCGCTGTGGCGGGCGGCCGGCTTCGAGCCCTCGCATGTCACGGCCTCCGGCGGCGTCAAGGCCACCGTCGACATGCTGCGGCAGGCAAAACGCGCCGACGTGGTGGTCGTGCTGCGCAAGACTTTTCCGGCGGCCCTGCTCTGGCTGCTGCGGCGCGCTTCGCGCCGGCTGGTGTTCGATTTCGACGACGCCATCTTCTGCAACACCGACGGCACGCCTTCGCGCACGCGCATGGCGCGCTTCGCGGCGATGGCGCGCACCTGCGACCATGTCTTCGCCGGCAACGCCTTCCTCGCGCGGCACGCCGCCGCCTTCAACCCGGCGGTGACGCTGGTCCCCACCTGCGTGGACGTCACCCGCTACCGCATCGAGGCGGACAAGCCGGCCGATTCGCTGGACCTGGTGTGGATCGGCAGCCATTCGACGCGCAAGTACCTGGCGGAGGCGATGCCATGGCTGAAGGTGGCGGCCGACGCGGTGCCTGAGCTGCGCCTGAAGATCGTCGCCGACTTCGACCTGCCCGGCTGCGGCGTGACGACGCTGCCGGTGGCCTGGCGCGCCGGGTCGGAGGCGCAGGAGCTGGCCGCTTCGCACATCGGCATCGCGCCGATGCGCGACGACGACTGGAGCCGCGGCAAGTGTGCGCTGAAGGTGCTGCAGTACATGGCGGCCGGCCTGCCGGTAGTGTCGTCGAAGGCCGGCGCGAACGCCGAGGTGATCGTCGAGGGCGAAACGGGATATCTCGTCTCCACTGTGGCGGAATGGACGGAGCGCATCGCGCAACTCGCAAGGGATGCCGAACTGCGCCGGCGCCTGGGGGAGGCGGGGCGCCGTCTCGGGGCGACTGACTATTCCGTCGAACCGGTTTTCGGGCGGCTGCGTTCCGTAATCGAAGGGCTGGCCTGAGCCGGCGCCGGCACGGCGACGATCACCGCGTCGCCGGCCTTGTTGGCGAAGCGCTGCACCGGCTGAAGGCGATAGGCCGTCAGCCATTTCTCGACGCCCTCATCGTTGCGCGGCGCCTCGACGGCGACCATGTCGATGCGTTTCTGCACCAGTGCCGCTCCCAGCGCCGCGCGGTCCTGGCTGACGGCTTGCGCAGCCCGCCAGCCGGCGTAATAGGCGATGCGCGCATTGTCGACGCCGACGCGCGCCGCATCGTGCGCGTTGGCGCCCAGCCAGCGCCCGGCTTCGACGATGTGCGTCTTCTTCGGCGAGAGGGACACGACGTTCGCCGCCATGGTCAGCAGCGCCAGCGCCACCATCGGCCATTTCCAGCGCGGGAAGCGCTGCATCAGCCAGGCCAGCCCGGCGGCGGCGGCCGGCACCGCGAGCAGGTTGAGCAGGCTGACGTAGCGGCCGACGAGGAAGAACTGGTGCGTGACGAAGGCGGCCAGCACCAGCAGGTAGGCGAGAAAGGCCCAGGGCAGCGGCTGCCAGCGCGACAGGGCAGCCTTCGCCGGGCGGGCCACGAAGGCATACGCGAGCGGCACGACGAACACGCCCGCCATCTTGAGGAACTTCACCGGGATGATCGAGAGCAGCCCGAAAAAGAGGACATAGGCCGCTTCCTCGCGCGAATACTTGCTGAGCACCGACTCGCTCATGTGGCCGGCCGCTTCGCCGAGTAGCCGCAGCTTGCGCAGCGGATTGGCGGCCTCGATGTAATAGCCCACCCGGTTCGGCAGCACGACCAGTCCGCTGCCGACGAGCACGCCCGCCAGGGCCGCGCCCGCCAGCGGCAGGCTGCCGAGCATCAGGGCGCGCCGCAGGCGTTGTCCGGGCGGCGCCGCAAACGCCTGCCACAGCATCAGCGCCGGATAGAAGGCCACCGCCTCGAGGCGGAACAGGGCAGCGATGCCGAGGGCCAGCTGGCAGGCGAGCGCCCCGCGCCAGCGCGGCGCGGCTTCCTCCCAGCGCATCGCCAGCCAGAAGGCCAGCAGGCAGAAGAACCAGAAGCCGTATTCGCGCAACAACTCGCCTCGATAGCTGTTGTAGGCCGGCATGGCCAGCACGACCAGGCATGCCACCCAGGCGGCTTCCGGCAGGCGATGGCGCGTGATGACAACGAGCAGGCTGCAGGCGCCCGCCAGAAAGAAGGCGTTGAGCAGGTGCCCGGACGTTTCCGGCGCCAGCCCCGTCAGGGCCGACAGGCCGGCCATCAGCATCGACAGGAACTGCCAGTCGACGCCGTTGCGCTGCAGCGCGAATCCCTGTTCGAGCATCGCGCGCGCCGCGTCGACGTAGAAAATGCCGTCGCGGTTGATCAGCGCTCCGCCAAGGGCAATCCACGACAGCAGCAGGCTCGCCATGAAGGCTGCACGCACAGGGCCGATTGTCCGCATCGCCGCCATCAGCCGCACAATCATTTTCTACCCCCGGTCAGAAACACTCTTAGTGCCGATTTTCCGCCGTCTGGCGGCCAACGGAACACTTCCTTTATGCTCGGACCGCCGGGGCCGAACAGGCGCGGAAAATCCTCCGGCGATTCCACCGCCAGCAGCACCGGCGCCGTGCCGTTCGCCAAGCGCAACGCTTCCTCCTCGCCGACCCAGGTGCGGAAGGTGCCGAGGCCGAGCTGCAGCGTGACCGGCGTGTCCAGATGGCGGAGCAGCTTCACGTCGAGACCGCTCGCCGCCAGCGCGCGGGCGGCCCGCTCAGCCTCGACGGTGTAGCGCACTTCCTCGCTGTCGCGCGCGGCCTTGTCATGATAGGTCCACCAAGCTCCGCAGAGGAAGAACAAAGTCAGTCCCGCCAGGACGGCGCCTGTCAGGCGTCCGCCGATGCGTTCGGCCAGGCGCGCCATTTCGCGGCCGGTGAGCAGCGCCGCCGCCGGCCACAGCGGCAGCAGCAAGTCGCCGCGATGGTGCGACGCAAGGGAAAACAGGACGATGCCGCCGACGATCCAGCAGAAGAGGAAGCGCTCGAAGCGGCGTGCGTCCGCCGCCACGGCGGGATGGCGGACGATGCGCCACAGGCCGTACAGGGCGAACAGGCTGAAGGGCAGGAAGCGCAGGATGAAATAGAGGGTCGGCTTGGGCAGGTTGCGGCCGGGGAAGCCGCCCTTGCCGACGCCGGTGGCCTGCCCGACCAGTTCCTCGAAGAACAGCTTGTTGGCCAGCGGCTCGCCGGCCGAGACGAGGGCCGGCACGAGCCAGCCCAAGGTCAGCAGCAGGAACACGGCGATGCCGGCCCAATGCGTGCCTGTCGGGCGCGGCGTGGCGGGATCGCTGCGCCGCTCCCAGAACCAGGCCAGCAGGCCCATGGCGGCGAGCACCAGGCCGAGCGGGCCCTTGATCAGGGTGGCGAGCGCAGCCCAGAACCAGAACGGCGTCCAGCCGCCGCCGCGCGCCCAGGCGCGGTGCGCGGCAAGGGCGCCTGCTGCCACGACCAGCGCGAACAGCGCGTCGGTGCGCACCAGGGCGATGTGCTTGGACATCATCGGTGCCAGCACCACGGCGAGCCCGGCCAGCCCGCCGGCCAGCGCCCCATAGCGCCGCCGCCCGACCTCGAGGACGAAGAGCGCCATGGCCAGCACGGCGAGCGCGGACGGCAGGGCCAGCGTCAGCCGGTTGATGCCGCCGATTTCGGCGAAGACGGAAGCGGCCCAGGTATGCAGCGGCGGCTTCGACATGATGCGGCCGCGGATGTCCTGCTGCACCAGCCAGTGGCCTTCCCAGACCACATCCATGACGTAGCCGACGTTGCGGTCCTGCGCGTCGGCTTCGAGGTTGGACGGGCCGGTCAGGCGCAGCGCGAAGAGCGCCAGGACCAGCGCCGCCAGGAGGACGCCCCAGACCAGCGGCCGCTTCCAGGCGGCGCCCATCAGGATTTCTCCGGCTTGCCGCCGCGCCTGCGCCAGCGCCAGAGCAGGAAAGCGCCGACCAGCAGCACGACGCCGGCGGCGACCAGCTTGCCGACGCCGTCCATCGCCTGCTCGTCGACCACGCCGCTGCCGATCAGCACGGCGATGACGCCCTGTGGCAGGTAGCCGATGAAGGAGCCGACCAGGAACACCCGCGCGCTGACCTGGGAGAGCGCCAGTCCGCTGTTGATCATGACGCTGGAGAGCGGCAGCTGGCGGATCAGCACCACCGCCTTGATCGATGAGCGCACGTGGAAGGCCTTGCCGACGAGGCGATGGTTGCCGAAGCGTTCCTTCAGCCAGCCGCGCCCGCCGCTGCGCACGGCGCAGAAGGTGATGTAGGAGCCGATGAGCGAGCCGGCCTGCGCCAGCATCAGCCCCTGCCAGAAGCCGAAGGCGAGCCCGCCGAGGACATAGAACATCAGGCGCGGCGCCCCCAGCGCCACCAGGCCCGTGACGATGGCGGCGTAGGTGGCCTCGGCCCAGAAATCGTCGCCGGCGAGATAGGCGCGCAGGTGGTGGATGTCGCGAACGACCGTGCCGACCGGGGTGAAGTAGAGCAGGACGAAGGCTGCCGCGGCGACGGCGAGCAGGATCAGCAGGCGGCGCAACTCCTTCGAGAAGCCGGGCGCCACCGACTCAAGCTCGATGTCGTCCTCTACGCCTTCCGGGATGTCCTCCCCGGACTGGCTCATCTGCCCTGCCCTTGCTCCGTTCCGCCCTCGACGCGCTCGCCCGGCACCGAGCGCACGGAGAACCAGCGCACGCCGAAGCAGTCGCGGATGCCGCGCCAGAGGCGGTTGTGCACGCCGTACTTGGAGACGCCGCGCAGGCGCGGCCGATGGTTCACGGGAACTTCCGAGACGCTGTAGCCCTTCGCCCGAAGCAGGGTCGGCACGAAGCGGTGCAGGCCGTTGAAGACGGGCAGTTCGAGGGCGCAGGCGGTGCGCAGCACGCGCACGCCGCAGCCGCTGTCGGCCACGCGGTCGCCGGTGATCGCGTCGCGGAAGCGGTTGGCGACGCGCGAGGAGAACTTGCGGATGAAGGAGTCCTGGCGCTTGGCGCGCACGCCGGTGACGCAATCGACCTTCAGGCGCCGCGCCTCGTCGAGCATGTACGGCAGGTCGGCCGGATCGTTCTGGCCATCGCCGTCGAGGGTGCCGACCCACGCGCCGCGCGCGTCGCGGAAGCCGGTCGCCACGGCGGCGCTCTGGCCGAAGTTGCGGCGGTGGCGCAGGCTGCGCACGATACCGCCGGTTTCGGAAGTCAGTCTCTGCAGCACGGCGGGGCTGTCGTCGCTGCTGGCGTCGTCGACGAAAATCACTTCGTAGGGCTCTGCCCTGCCCTGGAGGGCGGCCTGGATCTCGCGCACCATGGGCTCGATGTTCTCCGCCTCGTTATAGACGGGAATCACGATGGAGAAAAACGGGGGATTCTGCATGACCTGCCCGGCAAAAGTGCGAATGATACAGGAAGAACAGAGGCTTAGACTGCCGCCCTGTCCAGCAGCCGGCCGAAGCGCCGGTAGTCCTCCGGCCTCGGCGTGCGCAGATGACTCATCAGTTGCGCGCCCAGCACGCGCGGCAGCAGCCAGGGCTGCTTCCGGCGCATGCGGCGCCAGAAGCGCGTGAGGTAGCGGCGGAAGTGGCGGCGGATGTCGTCCCCGGCGATAAGTCCCTCGTGCTCGGCGAGGAACTTGCCGAAGGTGTGGAACTGCGCGCCGAGCATGCGCACGCGCCGGCGCAGGGAGTTGCCGGGATGCTTGCGGTAGCTCGCCAGCACTTCCGGCACGCGCGCGATGGCATGGCGTGCGGACAGCCGCAGCCAGCAGTCGATATCCTCCAGCGCGAGATTGCGGTCGAAACCGCTGACGGCAAGAAAGGCGTCGCGGCGCAGGGCGACGGTCGGATTGACGATGAAATTGTCGCCGAGGAAGAGGACGCGCCAGGCCTCCCGGTCCGGTCCCGGCGCCGGGCGCGGTTTCTGCCGGCGGCGCACGACGGGCCGGCCATGCTGGTCGATGGTATCCGCGTCGGCATGCACCAGCGCCAGGTCGGGGCAATCCCAGTCGGCAATGGCCTGCTGGATGCGGGCGACCTTGTCCGGATAGAGCACGTCGTCCGAGCCGAGCAGGTGCACCCATTCCCCCTGACAGGCGGCGATCACCGCATTCGACGCGGCGCTGACGCCCTGGTTCTCCTGGCGCTCGAGGACGATGCGGCGGAAGCGCTCCCGATGCGGTTCGAGATAACGCCGGGCGATCGCCAGCGTGTCGTCCTGCGAACCGTCGTCGATCAGCACCAGCTCCAGCTCGGGATAGGTTTGCGCGCAAACCGAGGCCAGGCAGGCTTCGATATAGGCAGCGTGGTTGTAGGCTGGAATAGCCACACTGACTAGCGGCAAGGTCATGACTTCTCGGCCAGCAGCATGGTCTGGACGGCGACGAAGGGCTCAAGCAAGCGCGTCGGCATGTACCAGCGGCGGTAGCGTCCCTTCATGTGGCTGCCCAGGGCGCGGATGGTCCAGCCGCAGTCGCGCACGGTCTCCTCGATGCTGCCGCGGGTGAAGAAATGCAGATGGGTGCGGTCCATGATGCCGGCCTCTTCATAGCGGAACTCGCCCCGGAAGAGCAGCGGCAGCGACACCTTGTAGTGGCGCACGTTGGGCACGGAGAGCATCAGTTTGCAGCCCGGCGCGGTGCGCGCCTGCAGCAGGCGCAGGGCGGCCCAGGGGTCGGCGAGGTGTTCCAGCACGTCGGCGAGGATCACCAGGTCGTAGTGCTCCCAGGGCACCTCCTCCGCCACCGATTC
>Ga0209476_10002507_pt1 | contig 12283 bp, 12 predicted proteins | sample KloWWTrecipitate_FD_187179 | JGI IMG/M metagenome (GOLD analysis project Ga0209476, IMG submission 187179) | Active sludge microbial communities from Klosterneuburg, Austria, studying microevolution and ecology of nitrifiers - Klosterneuburg... | ecosystem: Engineered > WWTP > Aerobic digester... | reverse complement strand
ACGCTCAAGATCGACGTAGCGTTCGCACAGGGCCAATTCATCGCCGAGGGGGACGAGCTCGCGGTTCTCACGCATCAAAACGCGAAACAGGTCGGCAAGCTCCTCGAGGGCACGCTCGGCGCGGCGCGGATCAGAGCGGATTACGCCGAGCACACCATTGAGGCAGTTGAACAGAAAATGCGGGCGGATGCGGGCGGTCAGCGCCTGCAGGCGCGCTTCGGCCAACGCCGGCGAATAGCGCCGGTTGCGATAGTCGAAGTACAACAGGCATATCATCGTGGCCGTTAGCGCCCACGCCAGATGTCGGAACAGACTGTCACCATTGATCAGTGGGTAACTCAGCACGACCACCAACACCACGACTGTCAGCAGGCCACCCAACGCCGGACGTCGGGGCCGCGCGCGCAGCCAGGGCGACACAAGGTAGAGCAGCAGCACGACCAGCAGCAGCGGCAGTTCGACGCGCCCGGCCAGCAGCGCGGCCTCGGCCAGCAGGCGCGCGCCCTCGTCGACGTGCACCAGCAGCGTGGCCACGGCGAACAGGTTGACCACCACGAGCACGCGCAGGACGACACCCAGATTGCGGAAATCGGGCAGCTCCGGGGCGCCGAGCGTCACGGGCTTTTGCTTTATACTTTCCATTGATTTTCCGTGCCGCAACGGCGGCGCAATCCCCCACGCAATCCCCTCACGCAAGGCCTGCCACCACGCGCCGGCCGCCTTCTCCCTGACACGCATTATGACAGACACCACGACGCCGGCTGCCGGTGGCAACATGCCCGTAAACGAAGCTGCCAAGGCCTGGTCCGGCCGTTTCACCGAACCCGTGTCCGAGCTCGTCAAGCGCTACACCGCATCGGTGTTCTTCGATCAGCGCATGGCGCCGCAGGATATCCGCGGCTCGCTTGCCCACGCGAAGATGCTGGCCAGGCAGGGCATCATCGCTACGGCCGACCTGGCCGACATCGAACGCGGCATGGCCCGGATCCTGGGCGAGATCGAACGCGGCGAATTCGTCTGGAGCCTGGACGATGAGGACGTGCATCTCAACATCGAGAAGCGCCTCACCGCGCTGGTGGGCGACGCGGGCAAACGCCTGCACACCGGCCGCAGCCGCAACGACCAGGTGGCCACCGACATCCGCTTGTGGCTGCGCGACGCGATCGACCAGATTCTGGTCCTGATCACCGCGTTCCAGAGCAACGTGCTCGACCTGGCCGAAGCCAACGCCGACACCCCGATGCCCGGCTTTACCCACCTTCAGGTGGCGCAACCGGTGACCTTCGGCCACCACCTGATGGCCTATTACGAGATGAGCCGGCGCGATGCCGAGCGCTTTGCCGACTGCCGCAAGCGTGTCAACCGTCTGCCACTGGGCAGCGCCGCACTGGCCGGCACCAGCTACCCGATCGACCGCGAGTTCGTCGCCGCCGAGCTCGGCTTCGACGAGGTCTGCGCCAACTCGCTCGACGCCGTCAGCGACCGCGACTTCGCCATCGAATTCTGTGCGGCGGCAGCGCTACTGATGACGCATCTGTCACGGCTGTCGGAAGAGCTGATCCTGTGGATGAGCCCGCGCGTGGGCTTCATCGACCTCGCCGACCGCTTCTGCACCGGCAGTTCGATCATGCCGCAGAAGAAGAACCCGGACGTACCCGAACTGGTGCGCGGCAAGACCGGCCGCGTCAATGGCAGCCTGATCGCCTTGTTGACCCTGATGAAGGGCCAGCCGCTGGCCTACAACAAGGACAATCAGGAAGACAAGGAGCCGCTGTTCGACACCGCCGACACGGTCATCGACACCTTGCGCATCTATGCCGACATGATCACCGGCATCAAGGTCAAGGCCGACGCCATGCGCGATGCACTGTCGCAGGGCTATGCCACCGCCACCGATCTTGCCGACTACCTGGTCAAGCAGGGCCTGGCCTTTCGCGATGCGCATGAGGCGGTGGCGCTGGCGGTACGCGCGGCCGACATCAAGGGCTGCGACCTGCCGCAATTTTCGCTCGATGAATTGCGCATCGCCATGGCCCACGTGCCTGGCGCCGCGGAGCGTGTTGGCGAGGACGTGTTTGCCGTGCTGACGGTCGAGGGTTCGCTGGCATCGCGCAAGCATGTCGGCGGCACCGCTCCCGCGCAGGTCCGGGCAGCCATCGCCCGCGCGCGCAGCCAGCTCGGATGACCGAACACGCGATGCTGGCGGAACGGATTGGCAAATACGAAATTCGCCGCCAGCTCGGCGCCGGGGCCACCAGCATCGTGTTCCTGGCCTGGGACACCTTCAACCTGCGTGAAGTCGCGATCAAGCAGTTACGCGCCGAGATCCTCAAGGATCGCGAACGTGGCCGGCTGTATCGCCAGCTGTTTGCCAATGAAGCGGCCTTCTCCGGGCGACTCCATCACCCTCACATCGTCCAGATCCACGATGCGGTCGTCGATGAAGAAACGGCCTACGTGGTCATGGACTACGTCTCCGGCGGCACGCTCGAAAGCCTGACTCGACCCGGCTCCCTGGCCGATTTCGAGCGGGTCATCGAGATCGTGTTCAAGGCGACGCGGGCGCTGGACTACGCCTTCCATCAGGGCATCACGCACCGCGACATCAAGCCTGCCAACATCCTGCTGACCGCCGCCGAAGGCAGTGACATCCGCATCTCGGATTTTGGTGCTGCGCTGCACACTGCGCGGGAGACCACGCAAATCTCCGGCGTCGGCTCACCCGCCTACATGTCGCCACAACAGGTGCGTGAAGTACCGCTCGACCATCGCACCGATATTTACTCGCTCGGCGTGGTGATGTACGAGCTGCTCACCGGCCACCTGCCTTTCGAGTGCGACAACAATTACAGCCTGCTGTATCGCATTGCCAACGACGCCGTACCACGACCGTCCGACCTGCGCCCCGAGGTACCCGAAGCACTCGACGCCATCGTGCGCCGCGCCACCGAGCGCGACATCGACCGCCGCTACCAGAACTGGGCCGCCTTCTCGCACGATCTGGCGCTGGCTTTCCGCAATCGCAGCGTCGAAGTCAGTCAGGGCTCGGTGCCGGAAGCGGAGCGTTTCGAGACGCTGCGGGCGATGCGCTTCTTCCGCGAGTTTTCCGACGCCGAACTGTGGGAGGTGATTCGTCTATCCCAGTTCAGCCGCGTCGCGCCCGGCACGCGAATCATGAAGGAAGACGAAGGCGGCGACTCGATCTGCTTCATCGTTGACGGGGAGGCCCGCGTCAAGAAACGCGGACGACTGCTCAACGTGCTGAGCGCGGGCGAATGTTTCGGCGAGATCGCGGTTTTTTCGGCCGCAGCGGGAGTACGGTCAGCCTCGGTCGAAGCCACCACCGAGACCGCCCTCGTGACGCTCCGCGCACGCGCCCTGCAACGTGCAAGCAACACCTGCCGCATGCACTTCTACAAAGCCTTTCTTGAGGTACTGGCCACACGCCTGTCGCTCGCCAGTGCCCGCATTGCCAACCTATGACGCACCCTGCACTGGCCTCGATCGAGTTCGCCATCCGTCAGCGTGCTGGGGCGCGTTTCACCATCCGCAACGCTTCCGCAATCAGCGCCGGCAGCATCAGCGACTGCATGGTTGTCAGCGATGGGCGGGACAAGTACTTCGTCAAACTCGGAAATCCCGATCGCCTGTCGATGTACGAAGCCGAGATCGATGGCCTGCAGGCCCTGGCGGCTGCGGGCTGCTTTCGGACACCGATTCCGATCGCCTGCGCCGAGGACGCGGCACATGCTTTTCTGGTGCTTGAATACCTTGACCTGCATCCGCTGCAGTCCGCCGAGGACGGCGCGCGTTTTGCCGATGCGCTGGTAAGACTGCACCAGGCCACCGGCACGCAGTTCGGCTGGCGCCGCGGCAACCATATTGGCCGCACCGCACAGGTCAACACCCCCGGCAACAACTGGGCGCGATTCTTCGTCGAACACCGCCTGCGCCCGCAGTTCACGCTGGCGCGATCAAACGGCTTCACCGGGGAATTGCAGAAACAGGGCGAACGCCTGTTCGACCGTGTTCCGGCGCTGTTCCTGGACTATCGTCCGCGCGAAAGCCTGGTGCACGGCGATCTCTGGCACGGCAATGCCGCGATCCTCACCGACGGCTCACCAACGATCTTCGACCCCGCGGTGCACTACGGCGACCGCGAAGCGGATTTCGCCATGACTGAATTGTTCGGAGGCTTTCCCGGACGCTTCTATGCGGAGTACCGCCGGGTCTGGCCACTTGATGAAGGCTACGAACAACGCAAGCTGCTCTACAGCCTTTACCACGTGCTAAACCACCTCAACCTGTTCGGACGCGGCTACCTGCGCGAGGCGCTGCGGCTGGCAACCCGGCTCAACGAGCATCTGTCCATGCAGAGAATTTGATCCGAACAGACCATTCCAGGGCTCAGTCCGCAGTCCAGCGCGCGCCGGATGGCTGTCGGTTTTTTTTACACCTCAAGCAAAAAAGACCTCGGATCGAGCCTTGAGAGGGGCTGCACTACGGACAAAGGCGCGCTGCTGCTACAATATAAAAAACTCGCACGCTTCTTGCTTATGCCCACTTCGTCACGATCCGCCCGGTTTAAATGAGCGCTGGAGAAATGGCGTGCTATTTTGATTTTCAAGACAGCTTCACTTGGTTGGTAATGCGATGACTCAGTCACAAGTAAAAAACTCTGCCGATAGCCATTCTGCGAACGAACAAGCCTCAGGGCTGAGTGTGCGTCGCCGCAAGCTGCTGGGCAGCGTTGCAGCCAGTCCCTTGCTCCTGACCGTCGCGAGTCGGCCAGTCTGGGCGACAGGCGGGATGTGCACGCCGTCGGCGCTAGCGTCCGCGAATCTCTCGGGACAGCATGAATTTACGGGCTGCGGCATCTCGGCGGGATTCTGGAAAACAAAGAAGAGTTGGTGGCCAACATCTCCCAACACGGAGTTTCACTCCATCTTCGGAAAGATCCGGTTCGAGGACGTAGTCATCTACGAAAAGACCAGCGTCGGCAGCCGAACCACGCTCGGTGACGTGATTGACTTGAACTTTACCGGTAAAAATCCCGGCAATCTGGCATTCATTTTGGTTGGCGCTTACCTGAACGCGCTTGCTTTTCCAAGCAGCGGCGGGGCGCCAGGCTATCCCTATAGCGCACAGCAAATCGTCAATGCGTTCAACGCGCTCGACAACGAGCAGAACGGTGATTTCACCACGCTGAAGAACACACTCGATCTTGCGAACAACAAGTACGATTCAACCACGGCGAAGCCTTGGGACTGAGTGTTACATGTGATCAAGCCCTACAGCTTGATCCGGATTTTCGCGAGTTCCGCATGTGGGACGGGGATGTCGTGCTGTACGACAGCCAGAGCGGAAACACGCATCGCCTGCTTCACCCCGCGGGCGTCATCGTCAACGCGCTGAACAGCGCGGAGCGGCTTTCAGCCGAAGCGCTGTATGAGGTCTGTGCAGCATCTCACAGGCTTGATCGAAGCAGCTTTGAGCAAAGCCTGGCACTGCTGCTCGACCTGAGCATCCTGACCCCTTCCTGATTTGTTACTTGGCGACCTGACCTACGAGCAGCTCTCGAGCTGCCTGCGCGGAAACGGCTTGCGGCTGCAGACCGGGCCGTTCGTGTTCCGCATCAGCTCTCCCTTGCCCAAGGTCGCCGAAAACCTCCACCTGCTGTACGACGCCTTCCCGCTCGCCGACGCGGACAGCTTTGCCGACTTTCATGTGCGGATCCGCATTTCCTCGGGGCTGCGCCGCCTGATGCGGCCGCAATCGATTTTCGACCTCGACGGCATCGAGCCCTTCAAGCCCCTGCCCGGCAAGCAGGCTTTCGCCCTGCTGGAATGGGGCATGAACTGGTGCATCTACAGTCACGCTCACCAATTCCTGATCATCCATGGTGCCGTGCTGGAAAAACACGGCCGCGCCATCCTGCTGCCCGCCCCTTCCGGCTCGGGAAAAAGCACCCTATGCGCGGCCCTGATGTGCCGCGGCTGGCGACTGCTGTCGGACGAGCTCATCCTGATCGACCCTGAGACAGCCGAGATTCACTCCCTATGCCGCCCGGTCAGCCTCAAGAACCGTTCGATCGATGTCATGCGCGCCTTCGCGCCGGACGCCGTCATCACCGCCCCCATCCCGGACACATCCAAGGGCACGGTGGCGCATATGCGGCCCAGCGCAGCGAGCTTCGCCAGCGTGAAGGATCGTGCCCTGCCGTGGCGGGTGGTCTTTCCGCGCTACCGTGAAAACAGCGCAACGGTGATCTCTCCCCTGTCACGGGCCGACACCTTCATGCGCCTGGTGGAAAACGCCTTCAACTACACCTTGCTCGGCCCGCTCGGGTTTCAGGCCTTGGCCAGGGTCATCGACCGTGTGCAGGGGCTCGAGGCGGAATACAGCACGCTGGACGACATCATCGCGCGCCTCGACGCGCTGGTGGAAGAGGACGCGAAATGACGCTGCCCACCTGCCTGTTGATCGAGGTGCTGCTCGCACCAGCGCAGGCGCAGGCGCTGTCGACAGCGGAGTGGGAAACACTCATCGGTCAGGCGCGCACGTCTCAACTGCTGGTACGACTGGCAACGGTGCTGCGCGAGCAAGGCCTGCTGCACGAGATCCCGCCCGCGCCGCGCCGCCATCTCGAAAGCAGCCTCCGCCTGCACGAGCGGCAGTTGCAGGCCGTGCGCTGGGAGGTGGAGCATCTCGTGCTCGCATTCAAGCAAGCTCAGATACCGATGGTGTTGCTGAAGGGCGCCGCCTACGCAGTAGCCGAACTGCCACCGGGACGGTGCCGGATGTTCAGCGACTTCGATGTCCTCGTCAGGCGCGATCAGCTCGAGCGTATCGAAACCACCCTGATGATGCACGGCTGGTCATCGGCGGATCAGAACGAATACGACCAGCGCTACTATCGCACCTGGATGCATGAGCTGCCGCCCATGCGTCACATCACGCGGCAAAGCGTAATCGACGTACATCACAATCTGGTACCGGACACGGCCCGCCTGCGCCCGGACCCCGAACAGCTTCTGGCGGCGTCAGTGCCCTGCGCCGGCCGGCCTGAAATCCGCGTGCTGTGTGGAAACGACATGATTCTGCACAGCGCCGTTCACCTCTTCCACGACGGCGAATTCGATCACGCCCTGCGCGACTTGTTCGATATTCGCGACCTCGTCGCTCATTTCGTCACTCGGGACGAAGGCTGGCTCGAGCTCATCGCACGCGCCAGAGCGCTGAGCCTGGTGCAGCCGCTGTACTACGCCGTTCGATACCTGCAGCGAATGCTGAGAGTAGATATCCCGGACCTGGCGGTCGACGCCCTTCGCCTTTGCCAGCCAGGCAGACTGGCCGGCGCTGTGCAGGATGCAGCATTTAGGCGTGGTCTGCTGCCCATGCACGACAGCTGCGAAGACGGACTGTCATCGACGGCAAGAACGGTCCTGTACGTGCGGGGACACGCACTGAGAATGCCGCTACGTCTGCTTGCGCCTCATTTGCTGCGCAAGGCTTTGATGCGCAGCAATCTGCTGCCCGACCCGGCAGCCGCCCGCAAGTAGGGCAGCAACCCGATCGGCATGCATTGAAGGCGGATCCGCCTTATTCGGCGGCCCCGGCATCCTTCAGCATCTGCAGCAGCTCACCGTTCTGGTGCATCTCGCGCATGATGTCGCTGCCACCGACGAACTCGCCCTTGATGTAGAGCTGCGGGATCGTGGGCCAGTTGGAGTACTCCTTGATGCCCTGACGGATTTCATCGTCGGCCAGCACATTGACCGCGAGCACTTCCTTCACCCCGCAGCCCTTCAGGATCTGAACCGCGGCAGATGAAAAGCCACATTGCGGGAACTGCGGGGAACCCTTCATATAGAGAACCACGTCGTTGTTGGTGACCTGGTCACGGATGGTGTCTTGAATGCTCATGATTGGGCTCTTAAAACTTGAGTTGAATAGTCGGGTAATTCTAGGGAGACGCCGGCCGGGCGTCAATATCAGTTGCGGCGGCAAATCAGCTGCAAACGCATCGCCTGGTCAGGCATGCCCCAGCCAGCGCCCGCCGGAAACGCGCTCGATGCCAGCGATATCCTTCCATGAGGTGATCGCGGTGAAGCCTGCATCCACCAGCAGGCCACGTACGGCAGCAGCCTGATCGTAGCCGTGCTCGACAAACAGCCAGCCGCCCTTTTCCAGGCGGGCAGGCGAGCGCATCACGATTTCAGCCAGGTCGTCGAGCCCCGAAGGGCCTGCAGCCAGCGCGCCCGGCGGCTCGAACCGAATGTCACCCTGCTCGAGGTGCGGATCGGCCGCGGCAATGTAGGGCGGATTGGCAACGATCAGCTCGAAGCGCTCCTCACCCAGGGCCGCGAACCAGTCGCTCTGCACGAAGGACACACTTGCGCCGAGCCGCGCGGCGTTGGCCATCGCCACCCACAGCGCCTCACGCGATCGATCGAGTGCGGTCACATCCGCTTCGTCGAGTTCCAGTGCCAGCGTTACCGCCAGCGCCCCGCTGCCCGTCCCCAAATCCAGCGCGCGCACCCCCTTTTGCCCGGCGAAATGGGCCAGCGCCAGTTCGACCAGCAGTTCGGTATCGGGACGCGGAATCAGCACCGCAGGTGTGACCAGAAACTCACGGCCAAAAAACTCGCGCTCGCCGGTGAGATAGGCAACCGGCTCGCCTGCCATGCGGCGCTCGACCAGCTGGCGATAGGCGGCCCAGTCCTCGCGCCCGAGCCGCTGTTCCGGCCAGGCCACAAGCCGCGCCGCCGGGCACTGCAGCACGTGGCGCAACAGCACCCGAGCGTCCATCAGGTCGATGCGCACACGAGCCCAGGCCAGCGCGCCCGCGATGTCAGTGCCATCCGGCGTCGGGGTCGGCCAGTGCTCAGGCATCAGTCATCTGCCAGTGCCGCAAGCAGCTCGGCCTGGTGCTCCAAAGTCAGCGCGGCGACGAGCTCGTCGAGCTCGCCCTGCATGACTGCGTCGAGCTTGTAGAGCGTGAGGTTGATTCGATGATCCGTCACCCGCCCCTGAGGAAAGTTGTAGGTCCGGATGCGCTCCGAGCGATCGCCGCTGCCGATCAGGCTCTTGCGCTGCGCTGCCTCGGCGCTCTGCTGCGCGCGCGCCCTGGCGTCGTACAACCGCGCCGCCAGCACCGCCAGGGCCTGCGCCTTGTTGCGGTGCTGTGAGCGATCGTCCTGACATTCAACGACGATGCCGCTCGGGAGGTGAGTGATCCGCACCGCCGAATCGGTCTTGTTGATGTGCTGGCCACCTGCCCCCGAAGCCCGAAACGTGTCGATGCGCAGATCGGCGGGGTTGATATCGATCGCGGTCAACTCGTCCGCCTCGGGCAGCACCGCCACGGTGCACGCCGAAGTGTGGATACGACCCTGGGTTTCAGTCACCGGCACGCGCTGCACGCGATGGCCACCGGACTCGAACTTGAGCCGGGAGAAGGCGCCATTGCCGACGATGCGGGCAATCACTTCCTTGTAGCCACCAAGGTCGGATTCGCTCATCGACACGATCTCGACTTTCCAGCGCTGCCGCTCGGCGTAACGTGAATACATGCGCAGCAGCTCGCCGGCAAACAGGGCTGCTTCGTCACCGCCCGTTCCGGCGCGGATTTCGAGAAAGAGATTGCGCTCGTCATTGGGGTCACGTGGCAGCAGCTCGCGCTGCAGTTCGCCTTCGAGCTCGGCGATGCGTGTTTCGCCAGCGGCCAGCTCCAGCTCGCCCAGTTCGCGCATTTCTGCGTCGGCAAGCAACTCGCGCGCTGTCGCACAGTCGGCCTCGGCCTGGCGGAAGGCCGCATACAGCAACACCACCGGCTCGATTTCGGCACGTTCGCGAGACAGGGCACGAAACACATTCATGTCGCGTGCCGCGTCCTCGGCAGCGAGCGTGCGATCCAGCTCCTCGATGCGCGCAGCGAGGTGTTCGAGTTTGTCGCGGATACTGTCTTTCATGAATGAGTCAGGGCTGGTGCTCGCGCCGCCTGCAGGCGCGAAAACCAGCGCGCTGCGCTAGCCTTGGCGGGGAAGATTGAAAAGCTGCTGCACGATCTGGCCGACTTCAGCCTTGTGCTCGCCGTCCGCTTGGTTCAGGTAGCGGGTCGGCGCGTGCATCAGCTTGTTGGCGAGGCCATGGGACAGTGCCTCGAGCACCTTGTAGGGGTCGTCACCCTTGGCCAGCAGACGCACCGCACGTTCCAGCTCGGCCCGTCGGAGCGATTCGGCATGCTCGCGCAGGGCACGGATGGCCGGTACGGTCTGGCGCGCAGACATCCAACTCAGGAAGCCATCCACGCGCAGGTTGATGATCTGCTCGGCCTCGATCACGGCCTGCTGGCGCGATTCCATGCCGGCATCGACCACCTGCGCGAGATCGTCGACCGTGTACAGAAAGATATCGTCCAGCTCGGCGATCTCGGGCTCGATGTCGCGCGGCACTGCCAGGTCGACCATGACCATGGGACGGTGACGACGCACCTTTACCGCGCGCTCGACCATCCCCAGGCCGACGATGGGCAGGGGCGCGGCCGTACAGGATACGACCACATCGAAACGCGCCAGCATGTCGCCAATCTGGTCGATGCGCATCGTTTGCGCACCAAAACGCGAGGCCAGCGCCAGCGCACGTTCTTCGGTGCGGTTGGCGACGGTCATCGACTTCGGCTGCGCACCGGAAAAATGCGCCGCGCACAACTCGATCATCTCGCCCGCGCCGATGAAGAGCACGTGCTGATCGGCCACGCGCTCAAAAATGCGCTCGGTCAGGTGCACCGCCGCCGCCGCCATCGACACCGTGTTGGCGCCGATTGCAGTGGTCGATCGCACTTCCTTGGCCACTGCAAAGGTGTTCTGGAACAGCTTGTGCAGCAGCGTACCCATGGTGCCCGCCTGCTCGGCGTGGCGCACAGCATCCTTGACCTGACCCAGAATCTGCGGCTCGCCGATGACCATCGAGTCCAGACCGCTGGCCACGCGAAAAACATGACGAATCGCATCACGCTGCGGATAGGCGTAAAGGTAGGGCGAGACGTCGTTGAGCGCAACGTGATGAAAGCGCGCCAGCCAGTCGGCCGCATGCTGCGGCTGCTCGGCAGCAAAGTACAGCTCGGTGCGGTTGCAGGTCGACAGGATGGCCGCCTCTCGCACGGAGTCGGCATGTGCCAGATCATGCAGCGCCTGGGCCAGCCTTTCAGGCTGGAACGCAACGCGCTCGCGAATCGCGAGCGGCGCTGTGTGGTGATTCAGGCCAAGGGCGTAAAGCTGCATTCGGATCAGGCTGGTCAGCGCACTGCGATGGAAAGGCGCGCATTATAGCACCCCGACTTGCGCTCAAAAATTGAGCGTAATCAGCCACTTCTTTCCCCCGGCGGCGGCACGGCAATTTCGTCGATCGAAGTCTTCGCCCGCCCACCTGGGTTGTGGCTGGAGGTCTTGATCGAACGACTGATGAGGGGAGCCGACGGCGGGGTCACGCAGGCCGGGCGACAACCGGGTCGCGGGACGCTGCGCCCGGTCGCGGGTCTGGTTTCACGCCGGGTACCGAAAGCGGGCATCGACTCAGCGCGCGGAAAGCGACACCATGAGACCAAACGCCAAGGCTGAATATCAGGGCAAAAAAAAGGGTGCGAATCAACGCACCCCCAACCCCAACAGAGAGACAAAACACTTTCATTTTCGGAGCCGCTGTCGGCAGGACCGAACGCGCAGCCCGAAAGCACTGGAGGAAGTATGCAATAGCGCAAAACAGCGAGGTTGACTTAGGTCAACGCTGATCCATTCTGCCTTCCCCACCTCATCGGGCTCACTCACTGCGCGGGTTTTCGCTTCGTTTCCGCGCCCTCTTCCTGCTGGCGTCGCCTCTCGATATCTGCAGGAGACTCGTCGCGATCATCGAGCAACAGGCGATAGGCAGGCCCTTCCAGGTCATCGTACTGGCCACTGCGCAGTGACCACCAGAACAACACGCCGAGGACGAACACCAGCACCACCGAGATCGGGATGAGAAGGTAGAGGCTTTCCATGTCGAGTCCTGCCGAAACCCATTATTTGTCGCGCGGGATGCGCTGCAGCCGCAGCGCATTGAGCACCACCAGCAGCGAACTGCCGGCCATGCCGATGCCAGCCATCCAGGGTGTGACCAGCCCGGCCATCGCCAGCGGCACCGAGGTGAAGTTATAAATGAAGGACCACCACAGGTTCTGCCTGACGATCCGCAAGGTCTTGCGCGCAAGCAGGATCGCCCGCCCCAGGCTGCCGAGGTTTTC
>Ga0209476_10002502_pt1 | contig 12303 bp, 11 predicted proteins | sample KloWWTrecipitate_FD_187179 | JGI IMG/M metagenome (GOLD analysis project Ga0209476, IMG submission 187179) | Active sludge microbial communities from Klosterneuburg, Austria, studying microevolution and ecology of nitrifiers - Klosterneuburg... | ecosystem: Engineered > WWTP > Aerobic digester... | reverse complement strand
TATAGCCTCCCGCCCGACAACCCGCGCTAGCTAGCTCCCGCCGACGGTCTGGCTCCAGAGCGCGGTGTCGCCGCTCTCGAAGGTGCCGTAGAAGACACCCTCGATCACCGACGTCCGCTCGACATCCGCGGCAAACTCGCCGTCGTGGCCGGTGGCCGCCGTCACCGCGGCGGCGAGACTCAGCGCATCCGTCCCGCCGGCGGTTCCGAAGTCGACCGTCAGGAGGAACGTGAGCTCGGCAGTTGCGCCGCTCGGCAGGCTGCCCACGGTCCAGATCCCACCGTTCCAGCTTCCCACCGAGGCCGTCGCCGAGACGGCCGAGACGCCCGGCGGCGGGGAGAGCGGCGCCGAGACCACGACGCCGTCGGCAGTAGCCAAGCCGAGGCTCGAAAGCGAAACGGTATAGGCGAGGTTCCCGGGGCCGGTGCCGCTGGCCAACGGATCGGCCGAATCCGACACATTGATGCCGACCTGCACGGCCGCGAGCTCGCCAACGAGCTCGAAGGCGCCGATGTCGCAGCCGTCGCCGCCGGCAGCATTCGGAACGCCGACGAGATCGAACGGCCGCACCGCACCGCGGGCGTCGATCTCGGTCCCCACTGCCGCGCACAGTCCGGCATCGGCTGCCGGGCTGGTCGCGGAGAACGCGACGGTGGGAAGACAGCCTCCTCCCGGCAGCGGCACGGTGCAGCCGTTGTCGGCCGGCGCAAGCAGCTGTGGGTCCAGGCCGACGATGTCGCCAGGGCTCCCGAAGAGGCAAGAGGCATCGGGCGCCTGCGCCAGGTTGAAGCCGAAAGAAACGAGGTTCGCCGTCGAGAAGCAGTCGGCGCCGTCCGTCGCGAGGTTGCCGGCGAGCAGCGTGTCGACGAGTCGAAGGCCATCGTCCGGCGCCACGTCGTCCGTGGCGTTGTAGATCCCGCCGCCGGAGGATTGGCCGAGGAAGATGGGTTCCGGGCACTCGTTTCCGGCCAAGGTACTCGCCGCAATCTCGAAGATCGCCCCGAGGTTCGCAATCCCGCCACCCAGACTGGGGCCCTGAAGCGCGTGAGCTCCCAAGCCTCCTTCTGCAACATTGGCAAACAGGCTCGCCGAGTCGATCCGTCCGATCTCGCCGGTGTTGTCGAGTCCTCCGCCGCGGCCCGTGCCGCCAAGGGCGCCGAGGGCGCGGTTGGCCGAGAACGTCGCGCGAGCGATCGTGTCGATCAGTCCGCTGTTCGCAAGCCCACCGCCGAGGGCGGCCGCAAAGGCGAGGTTCGATGACCCACCGGCGCGAGCGACATTCGCCGAAAACAGGGTATCCCTCAGCTCTTGCAAACGCCCACCCGTCACTGACAGGCCCCCGCCGGAGGCCGGGCCACCCATTCCGGCCGCGACGGCGTCCCGGCCAGCCAGGTTGCCCGTCACCAGGAGATGAGCCAGTGAGCCCGCGCTGACCTCGCGCAGGGCGATGGCACCGCCTGCAGTCGGAGTCGACAAGAAGAACTCCCCGGAGGGAGCAGGGGAGGCGCGATTGCCTTCGAAGCGACTCCAGGTGATCGCTCGAAGCTCGCCGGCTTCGACTGCGACGGCCCCTCCCCGAGCGTCGAAGCCGATCACCTCGTTGTCGGAGAATGCCGAGCCTACGATCTCGAGGGATCCGCCGAGCGAGGCTACGGCGCCTCCGCGGGCAGCTCCGGCGGTCTGGGGTACACCTTCTGGCCCGCCCCGCGCCGAATTTCCCTCGAGCACACAACCATCGATCTTCAGCGCCCCTCCGGCGAGAAGTAGAACGCTTCCACCCGAGGCCATCGCGCCGGCGCCCGCGGCGGCGACACAGCCGTTACGCAGCGTCAATCCGACGAGGGAGAGGTCGCCGTCGGCTGCGACTTCGAGGATCCGGAAGGCGGTGGGTTCGGCGAGGGTGCAACTCAGCGCGTTCGAGCGCTCGATGATCGACCCGGCCCCGGCCGCGATAGAGATCGCACTCGAGATCGCCGGCAGGCCGCTGGGGCCGCCTTCGACTTCAGCGGTGACGGCAGTCGTCAGAACGACATCGGCGCCGAGAATCAGCGTGTCGCTCCCTGCGCCCGCGGTGCAACCGCCGACCGCGGTGTCGTCGTTCGCCGACAGGATGGCATTGGCGAGAGTGCAGGTCGTGCCGTCGACCGCGATGACCGCGGCCCGGGCCCCGCCCGCGGCGATGAACCCGGGGAGAACGAACGTGCAGACGATCCGTGCACTGAGTCGGCCTGTCATTCTCGTCCTCCCGGGCGCCTGCGCCCTGCGACCACTACTTTCATCCTACTCCGCTGGAGCAGCCGCCTCTGCGAAGACCGCGCTACGACTCGCCGTGCTCGTGGCGATGCAGGTGCGGATGGGCGTGGTGGAGGCCCTGCCCGTGCGAGTGGCGGTGGCTGTGGACGAGGCCGGTGCGGGTGAGGAGATCGAGGTCGCGGACGATCTCGCCCGGCGGGCGGTCGGCGACCAGCCTGCCCTGCTGGAAGACCAGGCAGCGGTCGGCGATCTCCTCGAGAACCCCGAGGTCGTGCGTCGCCACGACCACGGTGCGGGCCGTCCCCTGCCACTCCTCGAGCAGGTCGATGACGCCGCTCTGGCTGCGCGGATCGAGCCCGGCGGTCGGCTCGTCGAGGAGGATCACCTCGGGGTCGAGGATCAGCACGGAGGCGATCGCCACCCGCTTCTTCTCCCCCATCGACAGGCGGAAGGTCGGACGCTCGACGACGGCGCGCAGTTGCATCCGATCGACCATCCCCTCGACCTCGTCGCGGATCCGCTCCGCCGGCCAGCCGAGTTGCAGCGGCCCGAAGGCGATCTCGTCGCGCACCGTCGGATTGAACAGCTGCACCTCCGGGTTCTGGAAGACGAAGCCGACCCGGCGGCGAAAATCGTGGTTCGCGCGCTCGTCCGCGAGCGCCGCCGGCGTGAGCTCCTCGCCGTCGAACAGGATCGCTCCCGAAGACGGCGGCTGCAAGGCGTCGAGCAGCAGCAGGAGCGTCGACTTGCCGGAGCCGTTGGCCCCGAGGAGAGCGACGCGCGTGCCGCGCTCGATCGCCAGCGAGCAGGCGTCGATGGCGACGATCTCCTCGTAGCGGAAGCTCACTTCGCGGAGCTCGAAGAGCGGACCACCCCGCGATCGGCCGGCAGCGCTCATCGGCCCGCCCAGATCGCGATGGCGCTCAGACCGAGGCTCGCGGCGACGGCGACTCCGTCACGTCGCCGCATCGCCAGCGGCTCGAGCAGACGCGCGTCGCCCGTGAAGCCGCGCGACACCATCGCCAGATAGACCTGCTGACTCGTCGCCATAGTCTTCGACAACAGCACGCCGGTCGTGCGCGCGAACAACTTTCGCGCCTCGGCCGGAGGAAGCTTTCCCACGCTGCGGCTGCGGCGGGCGAGAAAGAGATCGTGCGCGCTCGCCAGCAGCAGGAAGAGGAAGCGGTAGGTCATGCCGAGAATCACCACCACCGTCGCCGGAACGCGCAGGGCCCGGAGCGCCGCGAGCAGGCGCGCCCAGGGGGTCGCGAGGACGAGCAGCAGCGTGAACGTGGCGATGGTCTCCACTCGCAGGAGGAGGAATCCGACCGAACGTACCCCGGCGCCACTGATGCCCAGCGTTGGCGGCAAGCCCGGTATCGGAGCGATGGGCACTCCCGGCACCAGGAAGAGTGCCGGCCCGCCGACGAGGGCGGTGAACAGCAGTGCCGGCAGCCACGCGCGCAGCGCGAGCTCGCGCAGGCGCAGACGCGAGAGCAGCCCGACCACGACCGCGCCGAAGAACAGCGCAGCGAGGACGACGAAGTTCCGCGCCAGCCCCGCGGCGACGACGAATCCGGCGTAGCCCACCCACTTGGCGCGCGCGTCGAGCGACTGCAGGAGTCCGCCGCGCCGGGCCGTCTCCTCGGCATGGAGGGAGCGCTCGGCGACGCGCAGGAGCTCTTCGAGCGTGCGCTCGATCGGCGAACGGCCGGCGAGGCGGAAGCCCGGCGAAGCGATGGCCGCCGCGCGCACCTTCGCCGGCGAGCCGGTCATTCCTGCGGCAGCGCAGCGGTGGGACCGCCGCGTCGGTTGCGGTCGAAGAGGAACTGCAGGGCGACTGCCGTGAGCACGATGAGACCGACGCCGACCAGCGCCGACACCAGATATCCCATGGCGGCGCTGCGCAGGAAGGCGGGCGCGTAGTCCGGCAGCGGCGCGGTCCAGACGGCAGCGAGTCGCACGAGCCCGCTCGGCGCCACTGCCGGCAGCGCGACGCCGCCGCTCGCCGCTGCGATGCCGGCGCGGGCTGCTGGATCGGCGAGCTCCTCTGGGCTCCACTCCCCCCAGGCGCTGCCGGCGGCGAGAAGCCCGAGCGGCGAGAGCACCAGCAGGACTCCGAGCGTCACCCACAGGCCGCGCGACGAGGCCAAGGCGACCCGTGTCGCCGATTGGCCTCCCGATACACCGAACTCGAGCAGCGACCGTTCGCTCTGCTGCAGGTAGCGCACCACGCCGGCGGTGAGCAGCCCCTCGGCGAGGCCGGCGAAGGTCAGGTGCCCGAGCATCATCGCCGGCAGCGCGACGGCGAGCGGATACGGCGCGTAGAGAGCCGCGCCGCTGGCGTCGTGGAAGAGCAGCGGTTGGATGCCGAGCTCGAACGCGGTGAGCAGCGCCGCGACGTTGATCGCGGCGTATCCTGCCAGACCGCCCGCGACGACGCGCCGGCGGGCGTCGATCGGCGAGCGCCCGGCAATCAGCCGGTAGACCGCTGCCGCCGTCCAGACGCCGGCGACCGCCATGTTGAAGCAGTTGGCGCCGAGCGCCAGGATGCCGCCGTCGCCAAAGAGCAGCGCCTGGATGGCGAGCGCCACCGAGATGGCGACCGTCGCTCCCCACGGACCGAGCACGATCGCGGCCATGGCGATGCCCACCGCGTGACCCGTCGTCCCGCCGGGGAGCGGCAGGTTGAACATCATGATGACGAACGAAAACGCGGCGAAGAGCGACACCAGCGGCACGAACCGGGTGGCGAGGAGCGCCTTTACCCTCCGCAGCGAGGCCGCCCAGAATGGAAGCACCGCGGCGTAGAGCGCGGCACAGGTCGAAGGGCTGAGATATCCGTCGGGAATATGCATGACGAGGCCCGGGCGAGCCTAGCATCGGGTTCGCGGCGCGAGCGCCGCGTCTCCGGGTGGCCGCTGCCCGCGCCTAGAGGGAGTCGTCGGCCTCGCCGGGAGCGGCGATGCGGCCCTTGAGCCAGGCTTCGAGGAAGGGGTCGATGGCGCCGTCGAGGACGCCGTCGGCGTCGCCCACAGTCTCGCCGGTGCGGTGATCCTTGACCATGCGGTAGGGCTGTAGGACGTAGCTCCGGATCTGGCTTCCCCAGGCGTTGTCCATCTTGGCGCCTTCGACCTTGTCCTGCTCCGCCTTGCGCTTCTTGAGCTCGAGATCGTAGAGCCGCGCGCGCAGCATCTTCATCGCCTGGGCGCGGTTCTTGATCTGGCTGCGCTCGTTCTGGCACTGCACGACGATGTTGGTCGGAAGATGGGTGATGCGGATCGCCGAGTCGGTCTTGTTGACGTGCTGGCCGCCGGCGCCGGAGGAACGGAAAGTGTCGACGCGCAGGTCCTTGTCGTTGATCTCGATCTCGATCGTGTCGTCGACCTCGGGGTAGACATAGACCGAAGCGAACGAGGTGTGGCGCCGCGCCTGCGAGTCGAACGGGCTGATCCGCACCAGCCGGTGCACGCCGTTCTCGCCGTTGAGATAGCCGAAGGCGTTGGCACCGCGCACCGCGAACGTCGCGCTCTTGATGCCGGCCTCCTCGCCGTCCTGCTGGTCCATGAGCTCGAGCGCGTAGCCCTGCTTCTCCGCCCAGCGCACGTACATGCGCAGCAGCATCGACGCCCAGTCCTGCGACTCGGTGCCGCCCGCGCCGGCGTTGATCGCCATCAGCGCGTTCTTGTCGTCGTCAGGGCCGGAGAGTTTGAGCTGCAGGTCGAGCTCGGCAACTTCCTTTTCGAGACGCTGCACGAAGGCGAGGGCGTCGGGATCGGCCTCGCCGGCGCTGCCAAGGAGCTCTTGCCAGGTCGCGATCTCGTCGGCGTCGGAGCGCAGCGACTTCAAGTTCGCCACTTTGCGCTCGATCTGCCGGCGCTTCTGCATCAGGCCGGCCGACTCGGTCGGCTTGTCCCAGAAGCCCGGCATCTCCATCTGCCGGTCGATGTCCTTCAGCTGATCTTCGACCCCGGCTTCTTCAAAGATACCCCCGGATCGTCGCGAGCTCTTCGCTCAGGTGGCCGAGGCGCTGCTGCAGTTCGGAGGCGAGCATCAGACCGACGAGGATATCAAGCGCGGGCGCCGCCCGAAAGCGAGAGCGACCAGCGCGAGGCAAAGGGCCGGAACGGCCCAGGGAGCGCGCGCGAAGGGCGTGACGTCGGTACGCCCCTGGAAAAGAGCCGGCAGAAGGCCGCGCTCGCCGACGCCCATGTGGAACCGCAGGGCGCCGTCGGGGGCGATGACGGCGGAGACGCCGGTGATCGCGGCGCGCAGCAGCCAGCGGCGATTCTCCGCCGCGCGGAAGCGGGCGGCGCGCAGATGCTGCCAGGGGGCCGCGGTGTCGCCGTACCAGGCGTCGTTGGTCATGCTGACCAGCACCGTCGCGCCGGCGCGCGTCAACTGCGCCACCTCGCTGGCGAAGACCACCTCGTAACAGATCGCCGGACCGAGCCGTTCCCCCTCCCAGTCGAGGAGCCGGAGCTCGGTCGCCGGAGAGAAGTCGCCAGCGTTGCGCGCCAGGCTCGAAATGAAGGAAAAAACGCTGGCGAGCGGCACGTACTCGCCGAACGGAACGAGATGCCGTTTGTCGTAGCGCTCGAGCGGCTGACCGGGCGAGAGCAGCAACGCCGAGTTGAAGTAGCGCTCGCCTTCCTCCGAGGCCGAGTTCAGCAGGACCGAACAGCCGCGGGCAGTGAAACCGGCGAGGTCGGCTTCGAGACGCGGATCGCGACCGTAGAGCATGGGCCAGGCGGCGCTCTCCGGCCAGAGGACCAGCGTCCCCGGGCGGCAGGCATCGCCGGTCAGCGCCAGCAGACGGGCATAGTCGGATTCGAAGCGCTCGCGGTCGAAGGAGACCTGATTCGGAGTGTCGGGCTGGACGATGACCGCGCGGCGAACCGGCGACTGGGGCTCCCCCGCCGCGCGATCGGCGATCGCTCCCGCAGCCCAGCGCCCGCCGATCGGCAGCACGACCGCCGGCAGCAACAGGGCGAAGGCAGCGGTCTGCCAGTGCCGGGTCGCGATGCTGCGGGCGATCCCGAGACTCACGAAGACGACGAGGTACGACACCCCCCAGGCCCCCACCCAGGCCGAAAGGCGAAGCGCCCCCGGCACATCGGTCCAGGCGTAGGCCGCGAGATTCCATGGAAAGCCCGAAAACGCCACGCCGCGCAGGACTTCGAGGAGGACCCAGAGCGCCGGCAGGGCGGCGAGAGCGACGAGGCTGCCGCGCCGCCAAAGGCGGCTGCCCAATGCCGCGAACGCCGCATGGTAGAGCCCGAGAAAAGCACCCAGCCCGAGAAGCAGGAGCCCCGCGAGCCAGCCCTCGATCGCGCCGTAGGTCGTCAGCGTGTCGAGCAGCCAGAACATCGCCACCACCCACGTCGCGATGCCGTGCAACCAGCCCAAGAGCCAGGCCCTCGGCTGACCCAGGAGTAGGAAAAGCGGAACCAGTCCGACCAGGCACAAAGGAAGAAATGGCCGAACCGAGAAGCAGGAGCCCCACATCGCACCGCCCGCGAGCGCCACGAGAACGGTGACCGCGAACGGACTCCGAGCGCCCTCCTTCACTGCACTAGGGCGAATCGGTCACCCAGGTTTCGAGCCGGAAGTCGCGCCGCAGCTTCGTGGCGGCGGCGTCGGCCTTGGCGCGCTCGGCGTAGGGCCCGACGCGGACACGGTGATTCTTGCCGCCCCCCTTGGGCGTCTCCGCGACGACGACCGCAAAGCCCGCCTTGCGCAGCTGCGCGACGATCTCCTTGGCGCGCGCGGCGTTGTTCGACGAATAGACCTGGACGAAGATCTTGCCGGTGGCCGCCGGGCGACTCGCCGCAGCCTCTTTGGCGGGCGCAGCCGCGGGCTTCGCCGGGGAGGGTGCAGGCTTCGCCGGCGCGGCCGCCGCAGCGGGCTGCGTCGTGACCCGGGTTCCGGCCGGGGCCGCGGCCGACGGCGCCGGCACCGTCCGGTTGGCCGCCATCGTCGCGTCGAGGTTCTGGCGCATGGCTTCCGTCGCACGCTCCTCCGCCGCGAGGTCCTCTGCCGCGGGCAGGGCTGCGTCGCGCGAGGGCACCGCGGCCGGCGGCTGGGTCGTCGAGGCGGGCGCCGGCGCAGCCGAGCGCGCGCCGGCCTCCTTGCCGTTGAAGAACGTCAGCTGTTCGAGCGCCGGCTCGGCCGGAGCGGCTGCAGCGGCGTTGACCGCCGGCGGCAGGCGGGCGACGGAGCTGCCGCCGCGCCCGATCCAGACGCCCGAAAGGAAGGCCGCCACGATGCTCGTCAGGAGCACCACGAAGGCGATCAGCACCTGTCTGTTGGTGAGCGCGACCTCGTAGTAGCTCGGCTCGTGTGATTCGCTCGATTCCACGCCTTCCTCCGCTTTCGCTGCCGGCTTCCTGAATCTACTTGTTCTGGGCCGAGTTCGGGAAGAACGACTTGAGCAGCTCGATCGGCAACGGGAAGATGATCGTCGAATTGTTCTCGGCGGCGATCTCGGTGAGGGTCTGCAGATAACGCAGCTGCAACGTCACCGGATTCTGCGAGATCGAGTTCGCCGCCTCGCCGAGCGCCTTCGAGGCGTCGAGCTCACCCTGGGCGTGGATGAACTTGGCGCGCTTCTCGCGTTCGGCTTCGGCCTGCCGCGCCATGGCGCGCTGCATCTCCTGCGGCAGGTCGACGTGCTTCACCTCGACCATCGAGATCTTGATCCCCCACGGATCGGTGTGCCGGTCGATGATCTCCTGCAGGCGCTCGTTGAGCTTGTCCCGCTCGGAGAGCAGCTCGTCGAGCTCGGCCTGGCCGAGCACCGAGCGCAGCGTGGTCTGGGCGAGCTGGCTGGTGGCGTAGAGGTAGTTCTCCACCGAGACGACCGCTTTGACCGGATCGACGACGCGGAAATAGAGCACCGCATTGACCTTCACCGAGACGTTGTCGCGGGTGATGACGTCCTGCGGCGGGACATCGAGGACGACGGTGCGCAGCGGAATGGTCACCATCCGGTCGAGCGGCCAGAAGAGGAAGAAGATGCCCGGGCCCCTGGGCTCGGAGAGCACGCGGCCGAGCCGGAAGACGACGCCGCGTTCGTACTCCTTGAGTACCTTGATCCACATCCGGAGGAGCGAGATGCCGAAGACGACGGCGATCAGAATGATCGGGAAAGCCGCGAACTGTGGAGGCACTAGGTGTTCCTTTCCTCGGGTCGCACCCTGAGGCGCAGCCCTTCGACGCCGACGACCCGCACGCTCTGGTCCGACCGGACCGGAGCCTCCGCGTCGGCGTTCCAGATCTCTCCGTGCACGAACACCCGGCCTGTCGGGTCGAGATCGCCGATCGCCTGGCCGACTTCGCCGACCAGTCCCGCGTTCCCTGCCGAAACAGGAGAGCGCTGCGCTCGCGCGGCAAGGACGGCGAGAAAGCCGACCACCAGCGCCGCCATGACGGCGGTGGCGCCGATGAGGCCGCGCGACAGGCGCAGCGCCGGATCGAGATCGCGGAACAGCAGCAGCGAGCCGAGCACGAGCGCGATGATACCGCCGACGGCGAGCAGGCCGTACGAGGTCACCTTGACCTCGGCGACGAAAAAGACCAGCGCCAGCAGGATCAGGCCGACGCCGGCGAAGTTCACCGGCAAGACCGAAAGCGCGTAGAGGCCCAGAACGAGCGCGATCGCACCGACGACACCGGGGAGCACCGCGCCAGGATGGGCGAGCTCGAAGTAGATGCCGAGGAAGCCGATGCTCATCAGCAGGTAGGCGATATTGGGGTGGACCAGCGCCGCGAGGAGGCGCTGCAGGCGCGGCATCTCGACCTCGACGACGCGCGCCCCGGCGAGCTGCATCCGGCCCGCCGAACCGGCGGCGCCGGTCTTGCCGGTCGAACGCCCTTCGAGCGCCAGGAGCAGCTGCGGCAGATCCGGCGCGACGACGTCGATCAACCCCTGCGCCAGGGCCTCCTGGTCGGTGAACGACCGGCTCTTCACCACCGCCTCCTCGGCGAGGGCGATGTTGCGGCCGTGGCGGCCCGCGAGGGCGCGAATGGTCGCCGCTGCATCCTGTTCGACCTTCTCGCCCATGACGCCTTCGATCGTCTCCCCCTGGCCGCCCACCGGATGCGCGGCGCCGGTATTGGTACCCGGAGCCATGGCAGCGAAATCGGCCGCCATGAGGAGAAAGAAGCCGGCCGAGGCCGCCTGGGCGCCGCTGGGACCGACGTAGACGGCGACCGGCGTCGCCGCGCCGAGCATCGCGGTCGAGATCTCGCGCGTCGAAGAGAGCAGGCCCCCCGGCGTGTCGAGCTCGATCACCAGCAACGCCGCGCCGTCGCGATCGGCCTCCGCCAGAGCCTCTACCAGGAACTGCTTCGCCACCGGATGGAGAATCGAGCGCAGTCTGAGGTGGACGACCGCCGGCGGGACGACCGCCCCCGGCTCGGTCGCCGGAGCCGACACCGGACCGGCGCTCTGCGCCGCGGCCGGTTCTGCGCCGGCCGGCGCGAGCCCAAGGCACCCGACGAGTGCCGCCAGGGCGCGCCAGCGAGGGGGAAACTGGAAGTGGCGGGCGCGCATCGAACCTCGAGAGCATAGACCACCCGGCCTCCGGCCTCTTGTGAGGCCCGCGCCCGGGCTTGACCGGCAGGCTCCCGGGACGAGATCATCGATCTTTCATGGACTCCCTCTCGCCGGTCGTTGCCGCCAATCTGCACTGTCTCGAGCAGGCCATCGAGCTCCTCGGGCGCCTGCCGGAGGCGGCGTTCGCGCGTACCGGAGAGCGGCACGCGAAGACCGTCGGACCGCACCTGCGGCACGTCCTCGACCACTACTCCGCCTTTCTCTCGGGTCTTTCCGGGTTCCGGGTCGACTACGACGCCAGGGAGCGCGAGCCGCGACTCGAGATGGAGATCGAGTTCGCGTGCGCACGGATGCGCGAAATCTCGGGCGAGCTGGTCCTGGTCGAAGAGGATCTGCTGGAGCTGCCGATCCAGATCCGGCTCGAGTCCGGCGGCCCCGAAGCCGAGCAGTGGAGCCACTCGACGGTGCGCCGGGAGCTCCAGTTCCTGCTTTCGCACACCGTGCATCACTTCGCCCTGATCGCCGTGTTGCTCGAGCGCCACGAGATCGCCGTGCCGGACGACTTCGGGATCGCGCCCTCCACGCTCAAGTACTGGCAGGCTCAGGCGCCATGTGCACCGTCTCCTGGCTGACCGCCGGCGATCGGTTCCACCTTCTCTTCAATCGCGATGAACGCCGTACCCGCGCCGTCGGGTTGCCGCCTCGTCTACTGAGCGCGACCAGCGTCGCTTACCTCTCGCCGATCGACCCCGACTCCGGCGGCACCTGGTTCGCCGCCTCCGCACACGGCCTCGTCCTGGCGCTGCTCAATCGCAGTGTCGACGGCCAGCCGCCGGCTCCCGGCCGGCGCAGCCGCGGCAGCCTGATCCCGGAGCTCGTCGCCGCCAGCAGTCTGGCGGAGGTGGCCGAGCGGCTCGGCGCGCAGGAGCTCGCTGCGTGCGCCCCGTTCCGTCTCTTCGCCGACCTGCCGGGAGAGACCGCACTCGGTGCCGCTTGGGACGGACAGCAGCTCGCCATGCAGCCGATCACCACCGGTGCTGGCCTCCTCTGCTCCTCTTCGCGCGGCGATCACGAGGTCACCCGCGTGCGCAGCGAGCTCTGGACGGCCCGCAGTCGCGATCGCGCCGTGCACGGTATCGCGGAGCTTCGCCGCTTCCATCGCAGCCACATTCCTTCGCGATCGGCCGTCTCGGTCTGCATGCACCGCGACGACGCCGCGACCGTGAGCCACCTCGAGCTGCTGCGCTCTCCGGCGGCTGTGGAGCTCGCCTACTTCGCCGGCTCGCCCTGCGCGGCGGGCGATCCCCAACGCTCGACGCTGGCGCTCGTCGCCTCTTCGGCGAGCCGCTGATCCGGCTTCGAACGACATGCCCGTAGCCGCCGTCGGCCGCGCGAACCCGGGGACATTTCTCCGTAGGGCCATCCGCGGATCCCGTGCTGCCTTGCTGGCCGGCCTGGCTCTCGTTCTCGCCGCTGCGGGCCCTGCGCAC
>Ga0209476_10002496_pt1 | contig 12326 bp, 12 predicted proteins | sample KloWWTrecipitate_FD_187179 | JGI IMG/M metagenome (GOLD analysis project Ga0209476, IMG submission 187179) | Active sludge microbial communities from Klosterneuburg, Austria, studying microevolution and ecology of nitrifiers - Klosterneuburg... | ecosystem: Engineered > WWTP > Aerobic digester... | reverse complement strand
CCTGGGGATCGAGGACGTTGCTGGCGACGTGCCGATGCGCGGAAATGCCGCCCGCTACCCATACCACCGGCGCATCGACCGGTCCCTGCGACTCGACCGCGATCCGCACCCGCCGGCGCCCGGCGTGGCGCAGGTCGAGGTCGAACTCGAATCCGAAGCGCTGGGTCGCGGTCGGCCGTCGCGAAGGCGCAGCGATCGTCGTCGTGGCTTCGGGTGTCGGCAGTGGGCAGTCGGCAAGGCTCATCGCGGGTTCCTGGTGGTAGGGCCCACCCAGCGGGCACCTGCGCGACCGGAAAGCGACGCCGACACGGACCGCGAAGTCCGGATCAACCCCCATCTTCCGGCGGCCCGCACGGGGCCTCCGCAGGAATTGGCACCTTGGATCCGCTTGCGCGGTTCCAGGTTGCCCCGGCTTCAAAGGGCCTGTCCCTCTGCCGGTCTGGATGGATTGCAGGACCGACATTAGGGCGCGCTCGGTCGCGTGTCAATCGCTATATCCGGATATAGCGATGAATAATATCGCGCACCAGCCACCGCGCAACGCGAGGGCCGCACGGGGTGCCTTCAGGCGCGTGCAGGGCCTATCGCCCGCAGAGCGCGCTCCTACAAGGCCGGCTCTGTAGGAGCGCGCTCTGCGCGCGATGGGCTGTGGTCGCCCACGGAGTGGGCCACGGCAGCATCGCAGCTCGCGGAAACGGATCAGGCGATGCGGTCGGCGTGCGTGTACACGTTCATCTGCTCGCCGCGCGCGAAGGCGACGAGCGTGATGCCGGACGATTGCGCCAGGTCGATCGCGAGCGTGGTCGGGGCCGAGATCGCGACCACGATGCCGATGCCGGCGCAGGCGGCCTTGTGCACCAGTTCGTACGAGGCGCGCGAACTCAGCACCAGGAAGCCGGTGCCGCGATCGCCGCGCCGCAGCGCGCCGACCAGCTTGTCGAGCGCGTTGTGGCGGCCCACGTCCTCGCGCACGAGGATGCCGCCGTCATGCACGTAGCCCGCCGCATGCACGCCACCGCTGCGCCGGTTGAGGTCCTGCGCGCCGGCCAGCGCGCGCACGCCCTGCGCGATCGCGTCGGCGCTGCTGCGCTGGCCCCACGGCACCGGCGGCGCCGGGCGCATCGCCGCCTGCAGCGACTCGACCCCGCACAGGCCGCAGCCGCTGGCGCCCACCCCCGCGCGACGCCGCTCGTGCAGGCGGTCGAAGCGCGCCTGCGGCAGCAGCATCTCGACCACGATGCCCATGCCGGTGTCGAGCGCCTCGACGTAGCGCAGCTCGCCGGGATCCTCGACGATGCCCTCGGACAGCGAGTAGCCCAGCGCATAGTCCTCGAGGTCGGCGGGCGTGGCCATCATCACCGCGTGCGAAACGCCGTTGTAGAGCAGCGCGATCGGCGCTTCCTCGATCACGGCATCGCTGAAGGCCTGGCGCTCGCCGCGCTCGATGCGCAGCGCCGGCATCTCGCGCAGCGGCAGGAGCGCATCGCCTGGCGCTCGCGCAGCCATCAGCCGGCCTTCGTGCCCGGCGCGCTGGTACTCAGGCGCACCGGGATCGCCTTCGACGCCGGCGTCCCCGCGCGCTCGGCCACGTGGTCCAGCGGCACCAGGGCATTGGCCTCCGGGAAGTAGCTCGCGAGGCAGCCGCGCGGGATGTCGTACTCGACCAGGGTGAATCCGCGCGCGTGGCGCTCGCCGTCGTGCCAGACCGAATGGATGTCGACCAGCTGGCCGGCCGTCCAGCCCAGTGCGTCGAGGTCGGCGCGCGCGATGAAAACCACGCGCCGGTAGCCGCGCACGCCACGGTAGCGGTCATCGAGGCCATATACCGTGGTGTTGTACTGGTCGTGGGAACGCACCGACATCAACTGGAACGGAGCGGCGGAGGCGGACCCCGCGACCTCCAGCGCGTGGACGTGGAACGTTGCCCGCCCGCTCGCGGTCGGGAACTCGCGCTCGCGACCCGGGTGGCGCAGGTGGAATCCGCCCGGTACCCGCACCCGCGCGTTGAAGTCCTCGAAGCCCGGGACGACCTTTGCGATGCGAGCGCGGATGCGGTCGTAGTCGCCGATCAATTCCAGCCATGGCGTGCGGCTGCGCGGCAGGGTCGCGGCCGCCAGCCGCGCCACGATCGCCGGCTCGGACAGCAGCAGCGGCGAGGCCGGCGCCTTCATGCCGGCAGACAGGTGCACCATGCTCATCGAATCCTCGACCGTCACCGCCTGCGGGCCGCCGGCCTGCAGGTCGATCTCGCTGCGGCCGAGGCACGGCAGGATCAGGGCCTCGCGCCCGTGCACGAGATGCGAGCGGTTGAGCTTGGTGGAGACGTGCACGGTGAGATCGCAGCGTCGCAGCGCCGCGACGGTGCGCACCGCATCCGGCGTGGCGGCGGCGAAGTTGCCGCCCATCGCGAACAGCACCCGCGCGCGTCCGGTCCGCATCGCCTCGATCGCGCCGACCACGTCGTGGCCCGGTTCGCGCGGCGGCGCGAAGCCGAACTCCGCGCCCAGCGCATCGAGGAAGGCCGCCGCCGGCCGCTCGTGGATGCCCATCGTGCGGTCGCCCTGCACGTTGGAGTGCCCGCGCACCGGGCACGGCCCCGCGCCGGGCTTGCCGATGTTGCCGCGCGCCAGCAACAGGTTCATCAGCATCTGGATGGTGGCCACTGCGCGCGCGTGCTGGGTGATGCCCATGCCCCAGCACATGATGGTGGCCCGGCTGCGCGCGTAGATCCCGGCAGCTTCCTCGATCTGGGCGCGCGACAAGCCTGCTTGCGCCTCGATCCGCTCCCACGGCGTGGCCTGCACGCTGGCCACGAAGGCATCGAAGCCGGTGGTGTACTGCGCGATGAACACGCGATCGACCGCATCGCGCTCGAGCAGTGTCTTGAGCATGCCGGTCACAGCGGCAAGATCACCACCGATCCGCGGCTGGTAGTAGCGCGACGCGATGGACGTGCTCGAGCCCGTGAGCATGTCCTTCGGGCTCTGCGGGTTGGCGAAGCGCTCCAGCCCGCGCTCGCGCAGCGGGTTGAACACGACGATGCGGCAGCCGCGCTTCGCCGCCGCGCGCAACTCGCCCAGCATGCGCGGATGGTTGGTGCCCGGGTTCTGCCCGAAGACGAAGATCGCCTCGGCGCGCTCGAAGTCCTCCAGCGTGACCGAGCCCTTGCCGCTGCCGATCTGCTCGATCAGCGCGACGCCCGAGGCCTCGTGGCAGAGGTTGGAGCAGTCCGGCAGGTTGTTGGTGCCGTACTCGCGCACGAACAGCTGGTACAGGAAGGCCGCCTCGTTCGAGGTGCGGCCCGAGGTGTAGAACAGGGCCTCGTCCGGCGAGGCCAGCGACTGCAGCGTGCGCGCGATTTGCGCGAAGGCCTCGTCCCAGGCCAGCGGCAGGTAGCGGTCGCTGGCCGCGTCGTAGCGCATCGGCTCGGTCAGCCGGCCCTGCGCCTCCAGCCAGTGGTCCTCCTGCGCCGCGAGTTCGGCCACGGTGTGCGCGGCGAAGAATTCCCGCGTGACGCGTTTCGACGTGGCCTCGGCCGCCACCGCCTTGACCCCGTTCTCGCAGAACTCGAAGGTCGAGTTCGGATTGCGGTCCGGCCACGCGCAGCCCGGGCAGTCGAAGCCGTCGCTCTGGTTGGTGCGCAGCATGGTGCCGGCGCCGATCACGACGATGCCCTCGTCGCGCAAGGCCTGCCACGAGCGCTTGAGCGAGTCCCAGCCGCCGGCGGGCTTGTCGTAAGGCTTGATGATGCGCTCGGACATCCGCGGGCTGGCCTGGGGACTCCCTGCATTCTAGCCCCGCGCCGCCGGCCACCCTGCTGCGCTGCGATGACGGCGGCGACGGCTTGCACGGCGGGCGCCGCTGCGTTCAACTCCTGCCATGGCCCGCACAGACGCGCGAACGAACGACGGCGGTACCCGCGCCGGCCAGGTCGGCCCCTACCGCGAGGCCGACTTCGATGCGGCGTTCGTCCGCACCCACCGCTCCGACTGGGCCAGCGTGGCGATCCGCGCCGCGATGTTGCTGCTGGTGTACTGGCTGCTGGCGCGCGCTATCCGCAAGGAACAACTCGGCGTGGGCTTCGTGCTCCTGCCGCTGGCGGTGGAAATCCTCGCCGTGTTCTGGATCGGCTGGATCATGGCGACCTGGCTGGTGCGCTGCGAGACCTTCCGCAAGAGCGCGGGCAGCCTGGTGCTGGCGATCTTCTGGACCCTCGTGATCCTCGGCCTCATCGCCGCCCGGTTGGGCGTCGGCGGCGACCCGAGCCACTTCGACACCGGCCAAATCCCGGCCAACCTCGCGATCGTGTGGGCCAAGGTGCGGGACTCGGGCCTGTTCTGGGCCATGCTCGCCGCGGCGGCCGCCCTCGTGCTGGCCACGATCCCGGAGATCCTGCGCTGGCGTCGCACGGGTGGCGTGTTCGTGTGGACTTCGATCATGAATTCCGGCTTCCGCCTCGGCGTGATGGTGCTGCTCGCCTTCGTCGGCGGTTTGGTCGCCATCATCGGCGCCGAGTTCGTGCTGCCGGTCGTGCCCGAGGAGCGCGCTGCCTGGTGGCCCTGGATCGCCTTCTGGTTCCTGCTGGTGGCGGACGTGCTCACGCTGGGGATCGCGACGGCGATGCACCGCGACCTGGGGCGGAAGGCCAAGCCCCGGGGGCGACTCGCCCCCGGGACCTGAGGGGCCACGCGCCCGGGCTCAGGCGGCGGCCACCGGCGCCAGCGCGATCTCGTGCATCCGCCGCACCACCCGCGAGAGCTCCTGCGCCGGCGGCGTTTGTTCGCTGCTGAACCGCTCCGCGAGCGCGCGGTAGTACCACAGGGTCTCGTCGGCGCTGGCCGTGAAGCGGTCGAACACCTTGCGGCCCAGGCCGGACTCGGCGTGCAGGACGATGGCCCAGGCGTTGTGCAGCTTGTCGCAGCACGAGACCAGCAGCGCCGGCGGCGGCTTGTGCGCAATGGCTTCGACATAGGCCTGCTTGTGCACGCGCCATTGGGCGCGCCGTGCTTCAGGCGTGAGTGCGGTCGCGCGCTCCTCGTGGGTGGCATCGGTGCAGGCGAGGACGATGTCGGCCACCGCGTCGCCGAAGCGCGCGCGGACCTGCGCCGCGTGCGCGCCACCGCAATCCTCCACCACGTCGTGCAGCAGCGCGGCGATCGCCTCGTCTTCGCCGCCGCCGAACTCCAGCACCAGGCTGGATACCGCCAGCAGGTGCGTCAGATAGGTCACGTCGCTGGCCTTGCGCCGCTGGTCGCCGTGGGCGTCGATCGCGTACTGCAGCGCGTCTGCGTAGCGGGGGGTCAATCGGGTTGCCATCGTCTTCTCCTTTCTCTTCGTCGTCGTCATCAATCCGGCTTGTGCGAGGGTCCGGCCCGGCGGCGGCGCGCACGGCGGCGCGCCACCCTTCGGCAGGGCGGATCCAGAGTTGTAGGGTGAGGGGGCGGCGGAAGGCCGCAACGGGCAGGCCGTGGGATCGACCTGCGGCGCGGGCCGGGGCCATTGGCCCGGGCAAGTTCGCGCGACAAGCGTGATTCTACTCCGATTCGCGCGCTCAAGCCGCGCGGACTCCATCCCCGGTCACGGTCGATTCATCGACGCGGTTCGCGCCATGCGCCGCGTTGAGCGCGTCCAGCAACTCGCGGGACGCGGCGAGCACATCGGCGCGCGTCGCATCGCGGTTGGCGAAGCCCGCGACCTGCCCTTCCCGCCAGGCCTCGCCCGGCTTGCGCACGCAGGAAGCGGTGGCGAGGCGGCGGCCGCTGCGCGCGTCGCGCAGGCTGTAGACCCGACGGGTTCCGGCCAGGCACGCCTTGGCAAAGTTCACGCCGCCCACGCAGTGGCGCATGGCGAGGCCCTCGTCCCACAGCGCCACCATCGATTCCAGCGGCACCACGCGCACGCCCTGGCACTCGAAGGCCGCGACCGGGCCGGTCCACTGCCAGGCATCGGCCGTGCGCAGCGCACGCTCGCGCTGCTCCCAGGCCGTGGTACGCGCGTCGAACCATGCCCACGGGATGCCGGGAGGAACGGATGGACGGTCGCGCGCGCAGCGCCACCAGGTCACCGCGCGCGCGAACGCGTCCGCGGCAAAGGCGCGGCGGGCATGGCGCGTGGGCAGGGCCAGCGCCGCGTCCCAGGCCGCGCGCAGCAGCGGCATCGGCACCAGCGGATCGTCGGTGGTGTTCTGGTCCTCGATCTCGGCCAACTGCCGCATGAGCTCCGGCGGGGGGAGTCCGGGCCGCTGGCAGGCCGCGACCAGGTTGGCCGCGGCGATCGCCAGCGCCACCATGTCCTCGTTGTCGTGCTCGTCCCTGAGCAACGCGGCATACACGCGCGTGCCATGCCGGCACAGCAGGCGCCAACCGGCACGGCGCAGGCCCAGCTCGTGCAGCTGCGACTTGAGGTGCTGCGGCTCGTTGGGCCAGGCGAGGCGCACGGGGTGGGTGTGCACGCTGCACAGGTGCATGAGGGCGCGGCTTTCCAGCGCCAGCTTGCGGTATTCAGCCTCGGCAGCCAGCAGTTCCATGAGGTCGAAGCCGCTGAGCGGCGCAGTGGGCACTCGGCGCACGCGGCATGCCAGCGCGAGCTGCGCAGGGTCGTAGGGCAGGCAGGCGCGGATCGCGCGGCGCAGGCCCGGCATCACGCCGGCGCGGCGCAGCGCGCCCCGCACATTGGCGCGCAGCCAGTCGCGCAGTCGCGGCGCCCAATCGTCGGCATCGTCCGACTCAGGCGCGGCAGCCCGCACCGCTGCCTGCAGGAGCTCCCGGTGCCGGTTGAAGAATCCGTCGAGCCAGTGCCAGCTGCCCAGCGGCGCGAGCGGGCGCACGATGGCGCTGGCATGGTCGCAATAATGTCCGTGCTCGTTCCAGGTCTGCGCGCGCAAACGGCAGTGCCAGCGCTCGTGGCGATATTGCACGCAGCCCAGCACATCGACGACCACGGTCGCGCGCCGGTCCTGGAGAATGCGCCGCAACTCGATCGGATTGCGCAGGCGCCGTTCCATGTCGAGCAACAGCGTGCTGCGCAGCGCGTCGCACAGGACCAGCGCCAGGGTTCCGCGGCGGCGGGCGAATGCGGCCCAGCGGCCCGGGTCGATGGTGGGCTCGACCAGCACCGCGCCGACGGCAGTCTCGCGGTAGGTGCACAGGTAGCGCGTCATCGCCAGGTGCAGTCGCTGCGCGACGATGGCGACCTGGGCCGACAGCCGCGGGCCGCTGCGGCGCTCGACGCGCGCCAGTTCGCACAACAGCGCCACGACGGCCGCGGGGCTGAGCAACGGGAAGTCGCCGCGCAGGTCCGCGCGCGCATCGAGCAGCACGTCGGCGAACTCGACGCCGCGGAACGGCAGCCCGAGTTCCGGGCGGGCGACGCTGAGTTCCGCGAATACGCGCCGCAGGGTGGCGTCGACCGCGCTGGTCGGAACTTCGCGCATGAAGCGGGGATCGCGCAGTTTGCGCGGCGCACCGCGGGTACCGCGGGCGTGGATCAGCATCTGGGACACCAGGGGCATGGCGAACGACTCCTGGGGGCTGCAAGGACAAGCGTGGGCCGGCGATGTCGCAGCACGCGAGACGCGCCGGAATGGCGGAGCCCCGCGGCACCAAGTACCCGGGCCGGCCTAGGTCACGGGTAGCACCCTCCGGCCGGTGGGCCTGCTCGAAATCCTGCCGGTTGTGTGCGGCTTCAAGTCAGGCGTAAAGTAAGGATTCCTTACTTCCTTGCAGCGCACCAACCATGCTCGCCAAGCTCACCTCCAAGAACCAGCTGACGCTGCCCAAGCGGATCACCGCCGCGGTAGGTGATGCCGAGTACTTCGAAGTCGAGGCGAAGGACGGCCGCATCGTGCTGACGCCGGTACGCGTGCAGCGCGCCGGGGCGGTGCGGGCGAAGCTGGCTGAACTCGGCGTGCGCGAAGAGGACGTGGCCGCCGCAGTGGCGTGGGCGCGTCGGGCACCGCGCAAGCCGCGGCGGTGAAGGGTGCCTTGCGGGTCGTGCTGGACACCAACGTAGTGCTCTCGGCGCTGGTCTTCGCCGGCGGCCGCGCCAGCTTGGTCCGCAGCCTGTGGCAGTCGGGGCGCGTACTACCCCTGGCCTCGGCCGCAACAGCCGCCGAGCTGGCCCGCGCGTTGGCCTATCCGAAATTCGGCCTCGACGCGGACGAGCGCGAGGCCCTGCTCGCCGAGTACCTGCCATGGTGCGAAAGCGTGCGCGTCCCGGCGCGCGGGCTGCGCGTGCCCGCATGCCGGGACCCGGACGACCGGGCGTTCCTCGAGCTGGCGGTGGCCGGCAAGGCCGATGCGCTGGTCAGTGGGGATCGGGACTTGCTGGTTCTACGGGGGCAGGCGGGATTCGAGATCCTGGACGTGAATGGGTTGCTGCGAGCCGCGGAGCTGGCAGGCTGACATTGGCTGCACCTGGCGATTGAATGACAACCGCGAAGTGCAACGAATGGTCGGATGTCCTCGATCGACTAGATGAGTCGCCGATGCTGCCGATTGAGCCTACCCACGCCCGCTACTCCGTGCCCAGGCGGGGCATGCGCTGCCGACGATGGCCTGGATGGAAGCGCAGGGTGACGTCCCCGGCTGCCGTCATATGCACGACGGCGTGCTGCTGGTAGCTGAGCAACATCCGCTCAACGTGCTCCGAGGTCGGGCCGAGCACCAGAAAGCTCGGCTCGGGCTCCCACCGTCCGGAAGGGTCCCGACCCTCGGCGTCGATCGACGCCAAGCCCTTCGCATTCAGCCCAAGGCGCAGGTGGATCTGCCGCAAACGATTGACGTCGATCGGCAGCAACATGCTGAACGGATTGAACGCTGTCACGAGGACTGCCGATTCCACTGCATTGTGTTCCAGAAGCCTGGAAACCTCTGCTGACTGATTTCCTACTCGGGCACAGATCTCGGGCGTCGCCTTGATGAGGTAGTCCGTTGCCGCAAATGCACCCAGCAAGCCAGCACTCAACCGAGGCGGCTTACGAAATTGCAGCGCACCCGGCGGCCGCAACTTGAGCAGTCGAGCCACCCAGATGACCGATTCATCGCCGTGGATCCAGGCACCCCGTTCCGCGAACCAGTAGTTCCCGGTGATGCCGTGTAGTCCACCATCCCGGAAGTCCGCATCCAGGTGGTAGCTGTCACAGTTTGCTGCTGATCCCATCGATACGTTGCGTACTGCGATGCCGGCCTCGGTGATGGCGGCGACGATGGAAGCTGTTGTCGGGGATTCGGTTGCCCAGGATGTCGATCCGCTTCCCGCTATGCGATAGCGGACTTGGCCGTCAGGTGCATGGCCATCGGCGCGAAACACCGAGTTGAACGTCCGGCCTTCCAGCGATGGCACGCGGTTCATGGCTTTCACGATCGTCGTTACTCGCCGCCCGCGCGAGCATGCGAAGGGCCGGTTGGTCGATCGACCCGGGTCATGCACTCGAGCAGTGCCGCGACTGATTGTCCGTGCAGATCGCTGACCGCGCTCAGTCCCCGTCCCAGCTCGAGCAGAGTGCGTTGAAGGCGGCGTCCGGAGTCCTGCTCGCGCTCGAGGAAGTAGTGTCGCTGGGATCCGTTGAGGCTGGCAATGAAGTCGGCATCGGTTCGGATCTTCGCCATGTTCCAGCTCTTGGTGCGAAGTTGTCGAAGTTTGTTTCGAGGCATGGGATGCGGCTCGCGCAATGCCATTGCCCGGTTGGTGCCACCTGCAGTATCCACCTGAGTCACGAATTTTCGCCGCCATCTCCTGCTGCACCGCGGAAGATCGCGAATCCCAGCGCCCGCTGGTTGACCTCGGCCTGGACGCGGCACTTCGCAATGGCGCGCGCGAGAAACGTCTGGCAGCTTTCGCCCGCGACCCACTCCCTCCACGCCGCGTGATCGGCCTCCGACAGGTCGCCAAAACGCGGGAAGTCCGCCAGCGACTCCCCGCGCCAGTAGTATTTGCCATCCAAGTGCTTGAGCAGCACGCGCACGAAGGGCAGGACCTCGTCCACGTTTTCCGGCACCGGTGCGGTCACCGCATCCTGCAGGAAGCCATACCCGGGCTCGAATGGGGGCTCCTTGGCGCCATCGTCCGGTGCCCACAGCCAGAAGTGACCCTCCGGCGCCCGGAACCAGTTGGTCGTTGGCTCCATGATGTGACGGGTATCGATGGCCAGTTCGAGGCCGGACGGAAGCATTGGCATCTTTCACCGCGGAGAATTTGGCACTCGGATCGGTTGCCTAGCGCCGCTTTACGCACACACCTTCGATTCGCCCGGCTGCCTTCGAGCAGCGCGCCCCCACGCCGCAGTCGGTGTCGAAGGAGCAGGTGTCGCCCACCGATTCACTGATGTCGAGCGGATCGCGGTAGGGCTCGCGATCGTTGTCGTTGCCGGGGAACAGTCCGCCGGCACAGTAGCCCTCGATCTTGCCCCGCTCCTTGACGCAGCGGGAGCCGGGCTCGCAATCGGTGTCGAAGCTGCAGGCGCCGGCCATTGGTGCGGCCGCGAGGAGCAGGACGGTGGCAAGCGCGATTCGGGTTGGCGTGTACACGAGGACACTCCAGTGTCGAGGGTGGGGCCGGCGGAGCGCCGCGTGGGCGGCGCTCCGCAACGGATCGATGCCACGCGCGTGGCGGGTGAGTTTTACTCAGGGCGACGCCGGCCGCGTGCGCGGAAATGCCGCGAGGTGCACCAGTTCCTCGTCGACGACCAGCGCCGCTGCGTCCCAGCCGGGCGCGGACAGGCGCAGGTCAGTGCCGAGTCCGATCGCGGGGTGTTGCTGCCACGATGCGGTGGCCAGCTCGGCGAGCGCCTGGCGCACGGATTCCGCGGCAATGTCGTCCGCAACACCACCAGCAGGAGCGGCCCCCGGATCGCTCGATGCGCTGGGCCCGCCGCGCAGGGCCTCGACGGCGTAGCTGCGCACGACCTTCGCGTGGATTTCCGCAAAGGCCTCGGCGCTGCCCATGAGATCGATGCCGAGGAGCTTGCCGTGGAGCAGGAATGCCGCGCCGGCCTGCCCGTCCAGCGCGGGCAGCTTGCCGAGCAGGTCGTCCACCGTGTGCTGGACCTTGGCGTAGCCGTCCTGCATTGCGCGACTGGGCGCCGCGGCATCGAAGTCGGCCAGGTAGCCGTCCATCGCGTCCCAGACATCGCCCTGGTTCGAGCGACGACCCATGCCCTGTGCCATCGCCTGCGAGACGTTCGCCACCTTGCACGCACGCGCCTTGGCGAAATGCAGCGACTCGCCATCGACGAAGGCGCGGCTGCGCGGCGACCAGCGCCCGGCCTCGACGCAGGACACCGGGATCGTCGTCGTGGCCTTGCCTGGCACCAGCACCGAGAGGTTCAGCACGCGATTCTGCTTCGCGCCAACCAATGCCTCGCCATCGAGGAACAGGATGGGCAGCTCACCGCGGTTGAGCACCGAGACCTCCGGGACGCTGCCGCCGGGCCCGAGTTCGGTCACTTCGACGAGGCTGCGCTTCAGTGCCTCGGCGAAGCCCAGGTACGCCAACCTGGCGGGCGTGCGCCGCAACAGCGGCACCAGGGTCAGGCCGGCCGCCGTTTGCGGCGTACCCGTGGACAGCGTCGTGGCCAGCGTATGGATCGCGTTCATGTCGCCTCCGTGGGGGCCCCATGGCCCCCCTGCCTCTCTTGACGTGGCGGCGACGCGAGTTGTCAGGTCGTGGCGTGCAGGTCGATCAGGGCCGCGCGCGGGCCGACATCGATGCGTAGGGTGTTGCGTGGCGCGGCGGGCCAGCGCAGTCGCGCCACGCCCGCGAGGTCGAAGGGGCTGCGTTGGAGGTCGCCGGGCTGGCTCCACAGGAGGGCCGCCGCGCCTTCCAGTTGCCGGCTCCCGGCATCGAGGAGTTCCAGTTCAAGCCACGGCATGGCGCCGGAATGGCCGGCAAGCGTGCGGAGCGTCAAGCCGATGCCACCGGCGTCTACCGATCGTGGCTGCGCGTCGGCGCGCAGGTCCACGTGCAGTCGCGGCGCATCCGCGATGGCCTGCATGCCGGCCTCGACCGCGACTTCGATCGGATCGGACGGGAGCGCGAGCTGGTCGTCATCGGCGAAGCGTCCGGCTATGCCGGGCTCGCGCAGGACCGCGTAGGGTCTCGGAGACGGCCCGGATCGCTCCAGCACGCGCAGGAGGCGCCGTGCCCGCATCGCGATGTCGATGGCAATCGGCGCGCCTTCGGCCAGGAGCTGCACCGCGGCCACGCAGCCCAGCGCCTGGGCGCGCTCATGCGCCGCGATGGCGCCGGGCGGCAGCACCAAGCCCTCGCGCTCGCCCTCGATGAGGTAGGACAGGAATCGATCCGGCATGGGTCCCATCGTCGCCTCT
>Ga0209476_10002491_pt1 | contig 12342 bp, 8 predicted proteins | sample KloWWTrecipitate_FD_187179 | JGI IMG/M metagenome (GOLD analysis project Ga0209476, IMG submission 187179) | Active sludge microbial communities from Klosterneuburg, Austria, studying microevolution and ecology of nitrifiers - Klosterneuburg... | ecosystem: Engineered > WWTP > Aerobic digester >... | reverse complement strand
GCTATAAAAATAGTAGCTACTTGCGCAATACCAAAGGGGGCTAGAGGCCTATTTTGCTTTGATATTGCGAATTGCAAGCGCTGCCTCGCGTACCAACTCCGGGCCTCTGTAGATCAGGCCGGTGTAAATCTGCACCACATCGGCGCCCGCCTTGATCTTGCTCACGGCATCGTCTCCGCTCATGACGCCGCCCACCCCAATGATGGGGAAGCTCTTGCCCAGTGCCGCGCGCAGCTGGGTGATGACGGCATTGCTCAGCGCCAGTACCGGCGCACCAGAGAGGCCACCGGTTTCCTCGGCGTGGGCCATGCCTTTGACCGCATCGCGGCTCAGTGTGGTGTTGGTGGCCACCACGCCCCAGTCGTTGTTGGCCTGGCCGCGCGCGTTGGTGCCGTAGCGTTTGAGCGTGGCGGCGATCACGGACACCTGGGCTTCATCCAGGTCGGGCGCGATTTTCACAAAGATGGGTTTGCGCTTGCCGTGCTCGCGCACCAGCGCCTCGCGGCGCTCGGCAATGGCACCTAAGAGTGCATCCAGCGCCTCGTCGCTCTGCAGCGCGCGCAGGTTCTTGGTGTTGGGGCTGGAGATGTTGACCGTGATGTAGTCCGCGTGCGGGTAGACGCCGTCCAGGCAGGTCAGGTAATCGGCCGTCGCATTTTCTATCGGCGTGGCCGCGTTCTTGCCGATGTTCAGGCCCAGTAGCAGGGCCGGGTTCTTGTCGCGGCGCAGGGCTGAGCGCTGCACATTGGCCACAAAGGCGTCGAGCCCGTCGTTGTTGAAGCCCAGGCGGTTGATGAGTGCGTTGGCTTCTGGCAGGCGGAACATGCGCGGTTTGGGGTTGCCAGGCTGCCCTTTGGGGGTGACAGTGCCCACTTCGACAAAGCCAAATCCCATGGCGCCCAGGCCGTCAATGCAGCGGGCGTTCTTGTCCAGGCCCGCCGCCATGCCGACGCGGTTGGGAAAGTGCAGGCCTGCAAGTTCGATGGGGTCGTCTACCCGGCCGGCGCAATAGGCCATCTTGAGCGGGTTGCCCTGGGTGGCGGCCAGACCGGCCATGGTGAGGTCATGGGCCACTTCGGGGTCCATGGCAAACAAAACACGACGGGCCAGACCATAAGGTACGAGAGACATTGGATAATTCCTGCAGTTTTTCCTTAACTCCCCCGATTGTCCCCGATGACCAACTCCCAAACTCCTGCACCCGCCAACGTACTTAGCCAAGACGAACTCAAAACCCTGGTCGGCCAGGCCGCGCTGCAGTATGTAGTGCCCGGCGAGATCGTTGGCGTGGGCACCGGCTCCACGGTCAACAAGTTCATCGACGCGCTGGCCACCATCAAGGACCAGATCAAGGGCGCGGTGTCCAGTTCGGTGGCCAGCACCGAGCGGCTGCAGGCGCTGGGCATTTCGGTGTTCGATTCGAACGCGGTGGACCGCCTGTCGGTCTATATCGACGGTGCCGATGAGATCGATGGTGCCGGCAACATGGTCAAAGGTGGCGGCGCGGCCCTGACCCGCGAAAAGATTGTGGCCGCGCAGAGCGCGAAGTTTGTGTGTATTGCCGACGAGTCCAAGCTGGTGCAGACATTGGGCAAATTCCCTCTGCCGGTGGAAGTGATTCCCATGGCCACGCAGCGCATCATTGCCCAATTTGCTGCGAAGGGTGGGGTGGGCAAGGTGCGGCTGAAGGATGGCAAACCGCTCGTGACCGACAACGGCCAATACATCGTGGACGTGACCGGATTGCAGATCACCGACCCGCTGGCGTTTGAAGCCGAAGTAAGCCAGTGGCCTGGCGTGGTGACGGTGGGCGTGTTTGCCTACCAGCGTGCCCAGGTGTGCCTGTTGGGCACGGCCAGCGGCGTAAAAACTTTGACGTTCTGACGCTGACCTTCTGAACCTGCTTTAGAACGTGATGCCGGCCGGGTTGGAGGGCGAGGGTCCCACTGGCGGTGCTGCTTCCACAGGTGCTGGTGCTGGCTCCGCCTTGCGTTCGGCTGGCTTCTGCACGGCGACCAGTGGTGTAGCCGGTGCATTCTTGAAGCCGGCTGGCAGCGTGGACGTGCGGGGGTAGCCTGCGGCGTCCAGGTACTGTGACCATTCCGCGTCGGAATAGCCCTTGAGGCGTTGTGAGCCGATGGTCAGCACCGGAATGGAGTTCTCGCCGGTCAGGCGCTGCAGTGCTGCCGTGTCTTCCGCGGTGGTGACGGTTCGCTCGTTGAACGGCACGCCGCGGCTGGTCAGCAGGGAGCGGCCGGCACCGCACGGTGCACAGTCGTTGGAGGTGTACAGAACGACCGGGTATTTGGCAACCACCTGGCGCAGTTCAAACGGCAGGTTGGTGGCAGATGCTGCACCGGCAGCACCTACTCCAGTGGCGGCCACCTTGCCCTGGTCTGCTGACGGGGGCTTGTCCGAGAACGTGACTTTTCCGTCGGGGCCGACGATGCGATAGACCACCTGGGCTTGCGCAACGGCGCTGGCTCCCAGCAGCGCCGCGCTGGTGAGCAGTAGTGCAAGGGTGTGACGTTTCATGTCCAGACTCCAATAACAGATGACAAGAGTTTACGCTGCCATGCCCTGGTGGCGCAGCAGGGCGTCCAGCGTGGGTTCGCGGCCGCGGAAGGCTTTGAAGGATTCCATGGCCGGGCGGCTACCACCGGCTTCCAGAATGGATTCGCGGTATTTTCTGCCGGTTTCCGCGCTGGGGGTGCCGTCCGCAGCGGCGGTTTCCTCAAAGGCTGCGTAGGCATCGGCGCTAAGGACTTCGGCCCATTTGTAGCTGTAGTAGCCCGCCGCGTAACCACCGGCAAAGATGTGGCTGAAGGTGTGGGCAGTGCGGCTCCAGGCAGGCGGGTGCATCACGGCCACCTCCTGGCGCACGGTGTGCAGCAGGGGCAAGAAATCCACCGCCGGGTCGTGGCTGGTGTGCAGCAGCATGTCGAACAGCGCAAATTCAATCTGGCGCAGGGTCTGCATGCCGCTCTGGAAGTTCTTGGCGGCCAGCATCTTGTCAAACAGGGCACGCGGCAGGGGCGCACCAGTGTCCACATGGGCGGTCATGTGCTGCAGCACATTCCATTCCCAGCAGAAGTTCTCCATGAACTGGCTGGGCAATTCCACCGCATCCCACTCCACGCCGCTGATGCCGGAGACATCGTGCTCGTTGACCTGGGTCAGCATATGGTGCAGACCGTGGCCAAACTCGTGGAACAGGGTGGTGACATCGTCATGCGTCAGCAGGGGTGGTTTACCGTCCACACCGTCGGCAAAGTTGCACACCAGATGGGCCACCGGGGTTTGCAGCACGCCGTTGTCCGGACGCAGCCAGCGGGTACGCACATCGTCCATCCAGGCGCCGCCGCGCTTGCCGGCGCGCGCAGCAGGGTCCAGGTAAAACTGGCCGACCAGTTGCACACCTTGGGGCGTGTTGCGCTCGATGCGGTAGAACTCTACGCCTGCATTCCAGACCGGTGCGCTGTCGCGCTGGATGGCCACGTCAAACAGGCTCTCCACAATCTTGAACAGACCGGCCAGCACCTTGGGTGCCGTGAAGTACTGTTTGACTTCCTGCTCACTGAAGGCGTAGCGCGCTTCCTTGAGCTTCTCGCTCACATAGGGCCAGTCCCAGGGTTGGGGATCGGCCAGGGCCAGTTCGCTCTTGGCAAAGGCACGCAGATCAGCCAGGTCTTTTTCGGCAAACGGCTTGGCCTTGCGGGCCAGGTCGCGCAGGAAGGAGATGACCGTTTCGGTCGAGTCCGCCATCTTGGGCACTACCGACACTGCGCCGAAGTTGGGGTAGCCCAGCAGGCGAGCTTCTTCCAGGCGCAGGGCCAGGATGTCGCGGATGTTTTGCGAGTTGTCGAATTTCTGGCTGTCGCCGGTGGCCTGGTCGGAGGCACGGGTCACGTAAGCACGGTACAGCGTCTCGCGCAGGGTGCTGCTGTCGGCGAACTGCATGACTGGCAGGTAGCACGGCATTTTGAGCGTGAGCTTGTAGCCTTCTTTGCCCTCGGCCTGCGCAGCAGCCAGGGCGGCTTGCTGCACATCGTCTGGAACACCCGCCAGCTCTTGCGCACTGGCGTAGTAGCTGAACGCGTCGGTGGCATCCAGTGTGTTCTCGCTGAACTTCTGGCTCAGTTCGGCCTGCTTCTCCTGGATTTCGGCAAAGCGCGTGCGGGCGTCGCCGGTCAGGTCGGCGCCACCGAGCACAAAGTTGCGGATGGCGTTCTTGTGGGCCTGCAGCTGTTCGGCGTTGAGGGTGCTGGTGTCGATGGCCTTGTATTTGGCAAACAGGCGCTCATCCGCTCCCAGGCGGGTCCAGAACTCGGTCACCTTGGGCAGGGCCGCGTTGTAGGCTGCGCGCAGTTCGGGCGTATCGGCCACGCTGTTGAGGTGGCTCACGGCGCCCCAGGCCGTGCCCAGTTGCTCGGTGGCGACATCCAGCGTGCGCGCAATGGCGCTCCAGTCCGCTGGAAAGTCGGGCGCGGTCACTTTCTCCAGTGCCGCGCTGGCGTTGGCCAGCAGCGTGTCGATGGCCGGTTCGACATGGGCCGGGGTGATCTGGTCGAACAGGGGAAGCGCATCAAAGCGGAGCAAGGGGTTCATGGTTTGTTGGCCTCGCGTTCAGCGGCTTCAATGGTGTTGACCAGCAGCATGGTGATGGTCATGGGGCCAACGCCGCCGGGCACCGGTGTGATGTGGCTCGCCACCTGGCTGACACCCGCAAAATCCACGTCACCGCACAGCTTGCCTTCGTCATTGCGGTTCATGCCCACGTCGATCACCACCGCGCCGGGTTTGACCATGTCGGCGGTGAGCACATTGCGCTTGCCCACGGCAGCCACGATCACATCGGCCTGCAGTGTCATGGCCTTGAGGTCTTTGGTGGCACTGTGGCACACGGTCACGGTGGCGTCCTTGGTCAGCAGCATCAGTGCCATGGGCTTGCCCACGATGTTGCTGCGGCCGATCACCACCGCGTGTTTGCCACGCAGGTCGTAGCCGATGGACTCCAGCATCTTCATGCAGCCGTAAGGCGTGCAGGGCCAGAAGCCAGGCTGTCCGACCATCAGCGCGCCGGCGCTGGCGACGTGGAACCCGTCCACGTCCTTGGCGGGAGAAATCGCCTCGATCACCTTTTGCGCATCGATGTGGGCGGGCAGCGGTAGCTGTACCAGGATGCCGTGGATGGTGGGGTCGTTGTTCAACACATCCACACGGGCCAGCAGCTCGGCTTCGGTCATGGTGGCGGGGTACTGCTCCAGCACCGAGTGCAGGCCGCTTTCGTGGCAGGCCTTGACCTTGTTGCGCACATAGACCTGGCTGGCCTGGTTGTCACCCACCAGCACCACAGCCAGTCCGGGGGGCAGGCCCCGGCCGCGCAAGGCTGCCGCGCGCTGGGTGACTTCGGTGCGCAACTGGCGGGACAGGGCGTTGCCGTCAATGATCTGGGCGGTGGTCGATGTGGGCATAGGGGTTCCTGAATTGAAAAACGCCCGTAACCCTCATGGGACAGGCGTTTGATGCTATTGAATTGGGTGTGTCAGACTTTGGGGGCGTTCTGTCCGAGTGCAATTTTCAGAAGATCCGCCACCGTGTTGGCGCTGAGCTTATCCATGATATTGGCGCGGTGGGCTTCGACCGTCTTGATGCTGATGCCCAGATCGTCGGCAATCTGCTTGTTCAGGCGTCCGGCCACGATGCGCTCGAGCACCTGCGATTCGCGCAGCGTCAGCTTGGAGAGCAGGGCGTCGCGGCTGACCGAGAGCTGGTAGTCGGCAAAGGTGTCCTTGGCGTGGTCCAGCATGCGCTCGACCAAGCCCACCAGTTGCTCTTCGTTGAAGGGCTTCTGGATGAAATCCATGGCGCCTTTTTTCATGGTGTCCACCGCCATGGGCACGTCGCCGTGGCCGGTGATGAACACGATGGGCAGTGGTGAGCGGGCTTCGATCAGGCGATTCTGCAGTTCCAGACCGGTCATGGCCGCCATGCGGATGTCCACGATCAGGCAGGCTACCTCGCGCGCGTCATAGCGGCTCAGGAAAGATTCGGCAGACTCGAAGCAGCGTACCCGGTAACCTTTGCCTTCAAGCAGCCACTGGAGGGAGTCCCGTACGGCCTCGTCATCGTCGACCACATATACCGTACCTTTTTTGGGAATCAAGCTCATTCAGACGTCCAATTTTCTAGTTGCTTTTGGCGGGGGTGCGGGGTTGGGGAACACCAACCTCGGAAATCGGAATCCAGAACGAAAACCGGCACCCGGCCACCACTGAGCCATTGTAGATGTTCTCTGCGGTCATCCTACCCAGGTGCGACTCCACGATGGAGCGGCACAGGGACAGGCCGATACCCATGCCATTAGCCTTGGTGGAGTAGAACGCTTCGTACAGGCGGTCCATCACCTCCGGAGCGAGGCCCTTGCCGGTGTCCTGCACGGCGAATTCAATCACTTCCTTGCCTTCCATCTGGCGTGGGCGCACGTGCAGCTCAATCAGCCGGTTGGCCGTGGGGCGGTCGGCGATGTCGATGGACTCGGCCGCATTGCGCAGCAGGTTGACCAGCACCTGTTCAATCAGGATGGGGTCCACCAGCAGCAAGGGCAGCCGTTCTGCCACATACGGATTGAGCCGCACGTTGAAGCGCCGCAGCTCGATCTCTGCCAGCTCGACGGCTTCTGCCACCATCATGCCAATTTCCGAGGGCGTGCGGTTGGGCTCACTGCGCTTCACAAAGGCCCGGATACGCTGGATGATCTGGCCGGCGCGCTGTGCCTGTTTGCCGGTTTTCTCCAAGGCGCCCAGCAGGTCTTCCTCCGAGATCTGCTGGGCTTTGATGCGCGAGACCATGCCGTTGCAGTAGTTGTTGATGGCGGTGAGCGGCTGGTTGAGTTCATGCGCCACGCTGGAGGCCATTTCACCCATGGTAATCAGCCGGCTGGAGTTTTGCGCACGTTCCGCCTGGATGGCGGCCTGCTCCTCCGCCAGACGGCGGGCGGTGATATCGGTCGCAATCACCATCTGTGCCAGGCGCCCGTCCACCCAGCTCAGGTAGCGGGTGCGCACCTCCAGCCATTTGCCCAGTTCGCTGATAAAAATCTCCGCGCTTTCCGATTCCGTATCGGGCAAGGCCGTGGTGGGCAGGCCGGCAAAAGAGTCCACGCTGTCGCTGAACTCGTCATTGGTGGGGCTGGGCGGAATGCCGGCTTGCGCCACCAGCCGCAGGTGACCGTTGGCTTGTGTGCCAAACCACTGGCGGTACAGCTTGTTGGCAAACAGCATTTCGTCGCTGCCAAGCGGTGCCACCGAGATAGACGCATCCAGCGCCTCCAGCACGGTGGTGAACCGCTGGTGCGAGGCTGACAGTTGTTCGCGCACGCGGTTGGGCTCGGTGATGTCCGTCATGGACGTCACCCAGCCGGTCTGGACACCCATGGCGTCGATCAGGGGTGACACATACAGCCGGGCATCAAACAGGGACTTGTCCTTGCGTTTGACCCGCAACTGGATACCGCCGGGCGAGGTTTGGCCGTTGAGTTCTTCTTCCAGCCGGGATGCCAGTTGTTCGCGGTCCCCCTCGGGCCAGTAGGGGAAGGGGGCGGTGCGGCCCACCAGGTCGGATTCGGACCAGCCCGTCATCTGGCAGAAGGCTGCGTTCACATAGGTGATACGGCCCTGCAAGTCCATGGCGCGCATGCCGGTCAGCATGGAGTTTTCCATGGCCCGTCGGAAATTGGTTTCCGACATCAGGGCCTGCTGTGCCTGCAGACGCCTTCGGGTGTGGCGCCAGTTGGCGATCAGCATCCAGGCGGTCATCACGCTCAGTGTGGCCACCAGCCAGAACAGTCCGCTGCTGATGACTCCCAGCGATGCGCGGTAGGCTTGTGCGCGCAGCACCAGATGGGTGCCGACCGGCGACACCGGCATGGCGTACTCGTTGGCGGCACTGGCCCAGGGCAGGAACTTGTTGACGGCTTTCTTGGTGGGGATGGAGGTGCCCGCCAGGACGGCGCCGTTGGCGTCCAGCAGCGAAATGGCATACCGGGCGGAGACTTCATCGGGAACGCCATAGCGGTACAGACCGTCTGTGGAGTATTCCGCCAGCAGGACGCCAGAGAAGCGGCCGCGTTCGTTCAGGGGAATGAACATTTGTAGAAACGGCGAGGACTCACCGGTCTTGGTGCGCTGGATATAGACGGGTTGATTGGCGTCTCTTGCCTGCTCGAATCCGGTCTGCGGATCGCCGGGAGCCTGGGCCTCGCCAAACGGGCTGTAGGGCCGCGAGCCTTGGAACTGCGCCGAATTTCCGGCACCGGCCCGGATGCGGCGGCGCTCGTCAATCCAGGCCAGCCCCTGCAGTTCAGGGTATTGGTTGACTAGGGTGGACGCACGTGCCCGGAACTCTTCCAGGTCGAGTTCGCGGCTGGAGACTTCCCGGGCAATGCGGGTGAGCTGTTCCTGGCGTTCGAGCAGGCGCAGGCGCAGGCGCTGCTGGGTGTATTCCACGTCGCGCTGCACCGCTTCCTGCTCGCGCTCCATTTCTTCCAGGCGAAGGTAGGTGAGCGTGGCGACGATGGCCGTGAAAAACAGCAATACGGCAAGCAAAGGCGCCAGCATGGCCACGCGGTCCTGCCGGTGGGGTGTCAAGCGCCGCCACCACCGCCGTGCACGGCCTACGGGCGTGAACGCCAGCGGATTGGGCAGTTGCATCAGGTTGGGTAAGGGCATGCCCCGAGTGTAGAGGAGTGTCAAAAATCAGCTCTTTCTGAATGTCGCAATATGAAATCAATAAGCGCTATTTGAAATTTAGAAATAGTTGTGAGAAAATAGGCAGACCGTACTAAATTACGAAAACGCAACCAGGAGACAACAAATGTCAGCAGTTCCCCAGAGCGCGACGGGTGGCCAGGCCCAGGACGTCGATTCCCAGGAAACCCGTGAATGGATGGACGCCTTGTCCGCCGTGATTCAAGCCGAAGGCCCGGAGCGTGCGCACTACCTTCTGGAGCAATTGCTCGAACATGCGCGCCAGAGCAGCATCGACATGCCGTTCTCGGCCAATACCGGCTACGTGAACACCATTGAACCGGCCGAAGAGGAGCATTCGCCCGGCAACCTGGAAATTGAAGAGCGCCTGCGCGCCTACATGCGCTGGAATGCCATGGCCATGGTCGTCAAGGCCAACCGCCACAACCCTGCAGATGGTGGCGATCTGGGCGGACATATCGGCTCGTTTGCCTCGCTGGCCAGCCTGTTTGGTGCTGGCTTCAACCACTTCTGGCACGCCGAGAGTGAGAACCACGGGGGCGACTGCCTCTACATCCAGGGCCACGTGTCACCCGGCGTGTATGCGCGCGCCTACCTGGAAGGCCGCCTGTCGGAGGAGCAGTTGCTCAACTTCCGCCAGGAAGTCGATGGCAAGGGCCTGTCGAGCTACCCGCACCCCAAGCTGATGCCCGAGTTCTGGCAGTTTCCCACCGTGTCCATGGGTCTGGGCCCATTGATGGCGATTTACCAGGCGCGTTTCCTCAAATACCTGCATGCCCGCGGCATTGCCAACACCGAGAACCGCAAGGTCTGGGTGTTCTGCGGTGACGGCGAGATGGACGAGGTCGAGTCCCTGGGCGCCATTGGCCTGGCGGCCCGCGAAAAGCTGGACAACCTGATCTTCGTGATCAACTGCAACCTGCAGCGTCTGGATGGCCCGGTGCGCGGCAACGGCAAGATCATCCAGGAACTCGAAGGCGAGTTCCGCGGTTCCGACTGGAACGTCATCAAGCTGATCTGGGGCTCCGGCTGGGACCCGCTGCTGGCCCGCGACAAGGACGGCGCCCTGCGCAAGGTCATGATGGATACGCTGGACGGCGACTACCAGGCTATGAAAGCCAACGACGGCGCCTACGTGCGCAAACATTTCTTCGGCCGCGACCCGCGCACACTGGAGATGGTGTCCAAGATGACCGATGCCGAAATTGGCAACCTGCGCCGCGGTGGCCACGATTCGAAGAAGGTCTACGCCGCGTTCCACAAGGCCCAGAACCACACCGGCCAGCCCACCGTGCTGCTGATCAAGACCGTCAAGGGCTTTGGCATGGGCAAGGCCGGCGAGGGCAAGAACACCGTGCACCAGACCAAGAAGCTCAGCGATGAGGACATCAAGGCCTTCCGCGACCGTTTCAACATTCCGATTCCCGACAGCGAGCTGTCCAAGGTGCCGTTCTACAAACCGGCTGACGACACCCCGGAAATCAAGTACCTGCACGAGCGCCGCAAGGCCCTGGGCGGCTACCTGCCACACCGCCGTGTCAAGTCGGACGAGAGCTTCACCGTGCCGTCGCTGGAAACCTTCAAGAGCGTGATCGAACCCACCGCCGAAGGCCGCGAGATTTCCACGACGCAGGCCTACGTGCGTTTTCTGACCCAGTTGTTGCGCGACCAGGCCCTGGGCCCGCGCGTGGTGCCTATCCTCGTCGACGAGGCGCGTACCTTTGGTATGGAAGGCCTGTTCCGCCAGGTGGGTATCTACAACCCGGCCGGCCAGAACTACACCCCGGTCGATAAAGACCAGGTGATGTATTACCGCGAAGACAAGGCCGGTCAGATCCTGCAGGAGGGCATCAACGAAGCTGGCGGCATGAGCAGCTGGATTGCCGCGGCCACCAGTTATTCAACAAGCAACCGCATCATGGTGCCGTTTTACGTGTACTACTCGATGTTCGGCTTCCAGCGCATTGGCGATCTGGCCTGGGCTGCGGGTGACATGCAGGCACGCGGCTTCCTGCTGGGCGGCACCTCCGGGCGCACCACGCTCAACGGCGAAGGCCTGCAGCACGAAGACGGCCACAGCCACATCATGGCTGGCACCATCCCCAACTGCATCTCTTATGACCCCACCTTCGCGCACGAAGTCGGCGTGATCCTGCACCATGGCTTGAAGCGCATGGTGGAAAAACAGGACAACGTGTTCTATTACCTCACGTTGCTGAACGAAAACTACGCCATGCCCGGCCTGAAAGCCGGCACCGAGGAGCAGATCATCAAGGGCATGTACCTGTGCAAGGAAGGCGCCAAGCTGACCCCGCGCGTGCAGCTGCTGGGCTCGGGAACGATCCTGCGCGAAAGCATTGCTGCGCAGGAACTGCTGGAGAAGGACTGGGGTGTGGCGGCCGACGTCTGGAGCTGCCCCAGCTTCAACGAGCTCACCCGCGAAGGGCAGGACGCCGAGCGCTTCAACCTGCTGCACCCGCTGGAAACGCCGCGCGTGCCGTTCGTGGGCCAGCAACTGGAAACCCACAAGGGCCCGGTGGTGGCATCCACCGATTACGTGAAAACCTACGCCGAGCAGATTCGCCCCTTCATCCCCAAGGGCCGTACCTACAAGGTGCTGGGTACCGACGGCTTTGGCCGCTCGGACTTCCGCAGCAAACTGCGCGAGCACTTCGAGATCAACCGCCACTACATCGTGGTGGCCGCACTCAAGGCGCTGAGCGAAGAGGGCACCGTGCCGGTGGCCAAGGTGGCGGAAGCCATTGCCAAGTACGGCATCAAGGCCGACAAGATCAACCCGCTGTACGCCTAAGCCCAGGAGACGAACAACATGGCAACCCTGGAAATACAAGTCCCGGACATCGGAGACTTCGACGAAGTCTCGGTCATCGAATTGATGGTCAAGGTAGGCGACACGGTCAAGGCCGACCAGAGCCTGATTACGGTGGAGTCCGACAAGGCCTCCATGGAAATTCCTTCCAGCGCCGCGGGCGTGGTGAAGGAGCTCAAGGTCAAGCTCGGCGACAAGGTCAAGCAGGGCTCCGTCGTGCTGGTGCTGGAGGCCGCTGGCGCGGCTACCGCCCCGGTTTCTGAGCCAAAACAGGCTCCAGCCCCCGTCGCACCTGCGCAAACAGCTCCTGTTTCTGTAGCAACTTCAGCTCCCGCGGCTGCGGCTGCGGCCTCTGGCCCGGTGGACGTGCGTGTGCCGGACATTGGCGACTTCAAGGATGTGGCCGTCATTGAGCTGATGGTCAAGGTGGGTGATACCGTCAAGGTGGACCAGAGCCTGATCACGGTGGAGAGTGACAAGGCCTCCATGGAGATTCCGTCCAGCGCGGCGGGTGTGCTCAAGGAACTCAAGGTCAAGGTGGGCGATAAGGTCAATATTGGTGACCTGCTTGCGGTGCTGGAAGGCACGGCGGGCGCCGTTGCGGCTCAGCCTGCTTCTGCTGCGCCGGCCCCGGTTGCGGGGGCAGCCCACGTGGCGGCACCGGTGGTCACAGCGACTGTGGCTGCTGCACCTGCGCACAACCCGACCACGGCGCCTGTGGGACTGCCCCACGCGTCACCTTCT
>Ga0209476_10002489_pt1 | contig 12346 bp, 7 predicted proteins | sample KloWWTrecipitate_FD_187179 | JGI IMG/M metagenome (GOLD analysis project Ga0209476, IMG submission 187179) | Active sludge microbial communities from Klosterneuburg, Austria, studying microevolution and ecology of nitrifiers - Klosterneuburg... | ecosystem: Engineered > WWTP > Aerobic digester >... | reverse complement strand
GCTTCGTCAGGAGAGGTAAAACATCTCGGCAAGCGAGATCAGGATTTGATCATCAGTGATTATAATGTTAATATTATCAGTCCATCCTTAATAATGAATAGTTTTTTAAAAAGTTATCAGAATGAAAATTGTAAGAGGGTCATACTTAATGTAAGTTCAGGTGCAGGTAAAAGAGCAATCGAATCATGGAGCATTTACTGCTCATCGAAATCTGCACTGGAGATGATAAGTGAAGTGACTGCTTTAGAACAAAAGCTGAAACATTCCGATAATCCTGTTCATATATTTGCAGTCGGACCCGGTGTAGTCGATACAAAAATGCAGGATGAACTTAGAAAAGTTGATCCGGATGATTTTAGTATGGTGGGACAATTCATAGAGTTTAAAGAAAAAGGAGAGCTTGCCGATCCGAAAGATATTGCAATAAAATTAACACAGATAATTGCTGATCCGGATAAGTTTGACAAAGTAAGTTTTAGTGTGAAAGATTTTTAATTCCGCATCCCCAGAGTCCGAAGAGCACGTGACTCTGCGGAAACAAAGAAGTTTCTCAGGAAAATTACTTAATGGATTAAATTGTCAAAATTTTATTCGAATCATTTTTTCTCTTGAAATAATTACTCAGATATTTAACATTAATGAAAATTTAAAATAAGTATCATGATAAAAATTATTTTTACTTTCTGCTTTTTAATCACTACAAATTTTGTTTACTCAGATAATCCGAAATTTCATTATGAACTTCAAAATAAGATCAATGAAGCTTCGGATAATTCTACATTTCCTGTATATATTTTACTCGACGAACATCTGACTTTACAAGACTTCTCGGATATAGAATATAATACTTCAAAAGAGGAAAGAAGAAAAATTGTAGTGGACAGACTAAAAAATTATTCATCGAATTCTCAGAGAAATATCAGAAATTTTCTTAATTCAAAAAAATCTCAGAGAGCAATTGATGATTTTGAAATTCTATGGATTACAAATTCAATTATTACTGCTGCAAACGAAGATATTCTGAATGAACTTACAGAGTTTGAAAATGTAAAGATGATCTGCTATGATGCTACACATCCGGTAGAAATGCTTTGGGATACAAAACCGATCAAAGCTCCATTTATTGGGTCAGATCAGATGCAGAATTCTTCAAGTCCTCCTCAGCCTGGTATAACTCTGATGAGAGCTGATCAGGTTTGGGCTCTTGGAAATAAAGGACGAGGAGTGATAGTCGCAAATTCAGATGATGGATTTTGGTGGAAACATCCTGATCTTGTAAATGGAATCTGGCAGAATCTTGGTGAAGATGCAAACAATAATGGCATGACAGTTTTAATTCAGTCCGGAACTTCTTCGACTTTTGATCCCGCAGATATTAATGGAGTAGATGACGATGGAAACGGAAAAGTAGATGACTTTATAGGATGGGATTATACTACAAATAATTATAATATTACAACAGGTTCTCACGGCAGCGGTACACTTGGGCAGGTAGTCGGCGATGGCACCGGTGGTACACAGACAGGTGTTTCACCTGAAGCAAAAGCTATTCTGCTGAGAAATACTGCAGGGGAATCTGCACAGTGGGCGGCTTTTCAATATGCAGTCGAAATGGGAGCGCATGTGATTACAAGTTCTCTGAGCTGGAAATGGTATTTCGCTCCAAAGCCAAATTATTCACAAATGAGATTAGTCACAGACATGTCACTTGCAGCGGGTGTTGTTCATACTAATTCTACAAGTAATGACGGCGGCAGCTCCAGTGCACCGATACCTTTAAATATTTCAACTGCCGGTAATTGTCCTCCGCCATGGCTTCACCCAGAACAGATAAAAGTTGGCAATGTCAGCGGAGTGATCGGAGTCGGAAATGTGACTGCCTCCTCAGATATTATTTCAACTTCATCACCATACGGACCTGCGACCTGGGGCAACTGGAATCTCTGGGGTACTTACACTTATCCTGTTGATCCGGGTCATATGGATTATCCTTACAGCAGAACCAGTCCAGTCGAACTTCCTGACTCAATGGGATTATTAAAACCTGATGTATCTGCACCCGGAAACGGAACGACATCGACTTCAGTAAGTTCGGGTTCAGGTTATAGCAGTTTCAGCGGAACTTCTTCAGCTACTCCGCATACTGCAGGTTGTGTAGCATTAATGCTTTCTGTAAATCCTGAGATGCTGCCTGCAGATATTGATCAGGTACTTGAGCTTACTTCAGTGGAAAAAGGTGCTCCCGGAAAAGATCCAAGATATGGAACAGGAAGGATCGATGCACTTGCAGCTACTACTTCTCCGAAGTTTACTCTTGAAGGAATAAATGGAGGTAATGGTTATATAATCAATGGTGTCTTAAATCCAAACGACACTGCAAAAGAACTTGTAGGTTTTAAAATTTCAACTGACGTGAATCCAATGATCGGATCGCTCAAATCAATGACGTTATATAAGTACGGAACAGCTGACGAAACCCACATAACTTCCTTTGATATCTATTGGGATAAAGATGGGAATAATCTGATCAATACTGGAGATATATTACTTCGCTCAGTTCCATATTCAATCGAACCTATTGTTTTTGATTCTTTAAAATTTAAGTTTAATAATATTCAAAGGAATTTAATTGTAACTGCAAGAACTACAGCAAATGTATCCAATCATTTCATTTATTTAGAATTGTATGGAACAAGTGATGTAGCTGCATATTACACTACAACACCATTTGCAACTAATTTCCCATTCTCCGGTCCGACAGGAGTAGAAAATAACAACACTGTTTCAGTATTGAATTATTCTCTGTCTCAGAATTATCCAAATCCATTTAATCCTGCAACTATAATAAATTATACTGTAGCAAAAGATGGTGACGTGAAGTTGAAAGTTTTCAATGCTCTCGGAAAAGAAGTTGCTGTTTTGGTAAATGGTTTTAAGACAAAAGGAAATTATAATGTAGAGTTTGATTCAAATGATATGGGAGGTTTGACAACTGGAATTTATTATTATAAAATTGAATCAGGAAATTTCAGCGAAGTAAAGAAGATGATCCTGATCAAATAATTTTTCGCTGTAATTTTGACACCATTTTTGAAATTGTGATTTCTAAATATTTGAGCCGCTGTTGGTGATTCAAAAAGATTGGGAATCTAAAAGTAAATTTTGGAATTAATATCTCCTCAAACTTTATGAATTGAGGGGGAATGAACCGGATGAAGAATTTTGGGGTGAGCATATGGAAAAGGTAGAGAAAGAACCCGAGAATTATACCGAAGTCAGCGGAACGGATTCACGTGATGGATTTTCTTTGATGGAAGATTTTATAGCTACGATTGAAGATGAAAAGGTCGCTGAGAAGCTGACTGATTCATTAGACAGACCGAAGCCATTTTTTAGATTCAAACTTGAATTAGATGAACATGGTGAATATAAACAGAAATGGTATGATTACAAAGAAATGAGAACCATAGAAAGTGTGAAGAGACAGCTTGGAATGTTTGAAGATGAAGATGATGAAGATTGAGTTATTTGTTACTTTAATATTAAAATTCAATCTCATCTCTAAATTGAGCCGCTGTTGGTGATTCAAAAAGATTGGGAAACAAAAAGTGAATTTTTAATCCAATATCTCTTCAGACTTTTTGACTATCAACATCCTGAGTTATTGGTCATTATCGCTTAGCTAACCAAGATCAACAGCAGCTCAAATTCAGCATCCGCAGAGTCCGAAAAGCACGTGACTATGTGGGAACAAATAAACGGGAGATTGGGAACAAGCACTCAAGATGTATTAAAATTAAATTCACACTATGTCCAGAACCATTTTAAAAGTATATAATCTTTGAGTCTTCGAGTCTTCGAGGCAAAATTATATAAGTTTATAGTATTATATTAAAGTTTTTTAAATCTTAATCTTCGCGCATTCGAGTCTTTTAGGGCAAACTATCAGATCAGTTTACAGCCGGCGGTTCTTCATAAACAAAACAAAAATTTAAACCTTCAATATTCATATCCTGAGTTACTTCCTCAAATATTTCTTCAGTAATAAATCTGTAAATCTTTTCAGGATCCTGTCCTGTTGTATTTTCAATATGAATGTTTTTTTGAGCTAAGAGATATGTAATGCGATCCAGTTCCATTTTAATCTCTGTCCTATTGAGAGTTTCCGCTTTCTTAAAATCCGGCTTTCCGATGATCTCATACACTTTCAGTTTTCTGGCACTTGCATATGTAGTTTCAAATTCTAAAATATGCTTCAGCCATTGATTTTCTAAAATCGGATCCAGATTAAATTCAGAGTGCTTCATTCCAAAATCTTCAGTAAGCTTTTTCTTAAGAAGATCATTTTCTGTCCTCAATTTTTTGATGTAAGAATGATCTCCCATTCCGTTTTTTACAAAGTTCGTTCCCATAATTTTAATTTTAGTTTGATTAATAAATAATTCTGAGTTACTTATTACTTTGTAAAAATAACACAGATATTTATTTATATCAAATTGCAATTTTAGCAGTTTGTGAAAATTAGAGTATATCCGGTTTTAGGTTTTTATATTTATTGAGCGGTCCGAAATTAATAATTGGGATTTATCCGGGGATGAAAAATATTACTGTGATTTTTGATGAAAATTTCACTTCTTTACAATTCCATAACAATATCTTAACATACTTTACTTTAAATTAACCTTCACGTAAACTGCTATAAGTATCTTTGTTCATAATTAAATTTAATAATGATCAAATATATAAAGCTTCTATTAATAATTATTGTTTTATTCATCACATCAAACTTATACTCACAGTCTATTTCCGGAAAGATCACTGATAAAACAAATTCAGAACCGCTCGTCGGTGCAGTTATAAAAATTACAGGTACAATCATCGGTACAATTACCGATCTTGATGGTTCATTTATGCTCGAAGCAATTGATGCAGGTAATTATGATCTTGAAATTTCTTATATCGGATATTCGCCTGTAACTATAAAAGATGTAAAAGTAAGAGATGGTGAAAATACAAAAGTAAATATTTCATTAAAAGTGGACGGACTGACGACTGAAGAAATTACAGTTGAATCTTCTACTACTTTGTCAAACGAACAGTCGCTTCTCGATGCGCAGAAAAATTCCGCAACTATACAGGACGGTATTAGTGAACAGCAGATCAACAGAGCTCCCGATGCTACTACAGCAGATGTTCTGAAAAGAGTATCAGGTGTAAATATAATTGATAACAAATATGTCTTTGTAAGAGGTACTTCAGAAAGATATAATAACACCACTCTGAACGGTGTCGAAGTGCCGAGTACAGAAGCTGACAGAAAATCATTCTCATTTGATCTCTTCCCTTCAAAGCTTCTTGAAAATATTATTGTAGCAAAATCATTCACTCCTGACATGCCGGGTAATTTCTCAGGCGGACTGGTACAACTTAATACAAAGGACTTTGTAGATGAACTGATCATGAATTTTGAAACTACAGGTTCATATCTGGAGGGTACTACTTCAAACGGAGATTTTTATTCTTATAATGCAGGTCAGAGTAAAATACTTTTCTTTAATTCAGGAAAAGATAATGGCGGCAGAAACATTCCTTCTAACTTCCCTTCAGGAAAATTCTCAGGACAGAATAACTACGGAAAGACTTTAACTAATAACTGGGATCAGGAAAACAGGAAAGCTCCTGTCAACGGCGGTTTCCAGCTTGCTCTCGGAAATAATTTTAATGTAGCTGACAATCCTCTCGGAGTTTTATTTTCATATACTTATAAAAACGGATTTGAGAATACGTCAATTCAGAGAAATGAATACAACTCAGATACTACCACTCTTATAGATTATGACGGAAGAATTTCGCAGTATACAGTTCTGAACGGTGGTTTATTTAACGCAAATTACAGGATCGGTAATAATAATAAGATCAATTTTAAAAATACATACTCAGTAAATTCCGAAGACAACACACAATATTATGAAGGCATTTATAAAGTAATAGCTGACTATGACAGAAAAATATACGCTACTGATTTTATTGAAAGAAGTCTTTTCTCTTCACTTCTGTCGGGAAGTCATTACCTTAACAATTTAAATAATCTGAATATAACATGGATTGGTTCTTATGCAGAGTCTGAAAGGAATGAGCCTGATACAAAAACTACTTTCTATCAGAGAGAGCTTGGTACTGAAGATCCTTATTTTGCACCGCTTTCTACTATCCCAACTGCAAATGTCGGTCAGAGATTTTATTCATTTCTGAAAGATATAAAAAGAAATTTAGCTGTAGATTTTGATATGAAGTTTCTAAAATTAGGAAATGGAAGTACTTCAAAAATAAAGTTCGGGACTTTTGCTACAGGGACAGACAGAAATTTCAGTGCAAGAAATTTTGCACCTGCAAATGCCGGTTCATTTCAGATAGGCTTTCAGCCGATCGAAACTATCTTCAGTGAAGAGAATATTGATTCGACAAAACTTTATTATGTAGAGATCACTGACAAGAGTGATGCCTACACAGCTTCGGAAAATCTTTATGCAGGCTTTTTAATGTTTGACATACCTGTAAATAAATTAAGAATTATTACCGGACTGCGGTATGAATATAATGAACAAAAGCTGAATGGATTTGTCAGACAGACAGGAGATCCTGTTTTAGTGAATCAGAGAAATAATGATTATCTGCCTTCAATAAATCTGACCTACGCTTTGAATGACAAAACCAATTTACGGGCATCAGCTACTCAGACAGTCTCAAGACCCGAGCTTAGAGAGATTGCCCCGTTCTCATTTATTGATTTTGTTACTGAAGGTCAGCTTACCGGTAATCCTGAACTTGAAGAAAGTCTGATTCAGAATTATGATCTTCGATATGAATTATTTCCTGCAGCAGGTGAGATAGTTTCATTCAGTTTATTTTATAAGCACTTCGATCAGCCGATAGAAAAAATTATTGTACCGACTCTGCAGACTGCAATTCCCTCTTATACTTTTGGAAATGCAAAAGAAGGAGCAATAAACTATGGAATGGAACTGGAAGTCAGAAAAAATTTAGGATTTATTTCAAAGTCTTTGATCGACCTTACATTAAATGCAAATTTTGCTCTGATAAATTCACAGGTAAATCTTGAAGGTCTTCAGACTGCAGTTTCGGAAACTACGAGACGATTGCAGGGACAGTCACCTTATACTATTAACGTCGGACTATTTTATGATAACTATGAAATTGGCTTCAGCGCAAATTTGTTATATAACAAATTCGGCGCAAAGATCTCAGAAGTAGGAAGAAGTGGTTTTAATGATGTCATGGAGCAGGGAAGAGATCTTCTTGATCTTAATATTTCAAAGACATTCCTTGGAAATTTCGAAGGTAAATTTGGCATCAGAAACATACTTGCTCAGGATCAGATCTTCACACAAAAGTTTACTTTAAATGAAAATCAGGATTTTGAAAAAGATGTCAGGATCTATACTACAGATACAAATTTCAACTTTACACTTTCTTATAAATATTGATTTAAAAATCTATTAACTAAAAATAATAATAAAAATGAAAACATTATTAACTTTAATTGTAATACTGTTGCTATTTAGCACGGCTAATGTTTATTCACAGGTGGACTCGACCACATTAAATTCGAGCAGCATCACATCGAATATAACTCTATCCAGATCTATAACTTATCTGATGAAAGGATTTAATTATGTACAAAGCGGTGCTACTATAACCATTGAAGCCGGTACAAAAATTTTCGGTGACTTTAATACTACAGGAACTTTGATTATACAAAGGGGCGGAAAGATCTATGCAAACGGACAGGTAAATGATCCAATCTTATTTACCAGCAACAAACCTGCAGGTCAGAGAAAAGCAGGTGACTGGGGAGGTATAATTATACTGGGAAGATCCGGAATCAATACTTCGACAGGTGTTGACTCTGCAGAGATAGAAGGATTTGGTGCAGGTCTCGGACCGATCTATGGAGGACAGCCGAGGATCGATAATGACAGTTCGGGTTTATTAAGATATGTTAGGATAGAATTTCCGGGAGTGAATCTTACAGGAGTTTCAGGAAATGAAATCAACGGACTCACAATGGGCGGAGTCGGAAGTAAAACAGTAATTGATTATGTACAGGTAAGTTACAGCGGAGATGATTCTTTTGAATGGTTTGGAGGTACTGTAAATTGTAAACATTTGATTTCTTACAAAGCATTAGATGACGACTGGGATTGTGATAATGGATTCAGAGGGAAAGTTCAGTTTGGATTAAGTGTAAGAGACAGTTCGTATGCAGACGTGAGTTCATCTAACGGATTTGAAATTGACAACAATAATAATTCTCCATCTAATTTTAATTCACCAAGGACACAGCCTATATTTTCAAACATGACAGTGATCGGACCTTATGTGACTACTTCAGCTGTTGTCAATCCGTTATTTCAGAGGGGTGGACATTTGAGAAGAAATAATCTTGCGAGTATTTATAACTCCATTATAATGTCATGGAGAGTCGGTTTGAGATTTGACGGATCAGGAGTTGGAAACGCTGCACAGGCAGATTCGATACAGATAAGAAATAATATAATGGCAGGTAATGTAAAGCTTGCGGACAGCACAGGTACTGGTTCTTTTTCTCCACAGACATGGCTTCAAACATCGTCTTTCGAAAATTCTGTTTATTCCGATAATAGTTCTGTAATGTTAAATTCTCCTTTTAACATTTATCCCGATGCGCCGTTGCCGGGGAATAATGTAAATAACTGGATGCCTGACAACGGCTCTCCGGCACTTTCGGGTTCCTCATTTAATAATCCAAATCTAAACGGATTTGAAAATGTAACTTTCAGAGGCGCGTTTGGATCTGTAAACTGGTCTCTCGAATGGGCTCAGTTCAATCCACGAGAATATAATATCATTGGAATTAGTCAGATCTCTTCTGTAATACCTGAGAGATTTACACTTGATCAAAATTATCCAAACCCATTTAATCCTTCGACTACTATTAATTTTTCACTTCCAAATTCAGGGCTTGTAAGTCTTAAAGTATATGATATTTCGGGTAAGGAAATTGCAAATCTTGTAAATGAAAATCTTACTGTCGGTACCTATGAATATAAATTCAATGCAGCTTCACTTTCGTCGGGAATTTATTTCTATACTTTGAAATCTGATAATATAACTGAGACTAAAAAGATGCTTCTTGTAAAATAAATTTTTGAAATAATTAATAAATGTAAAGACCGGGGTCAATTATGATCACGGTCTTTTTTATTTGCAAATTAACAATATCATTTATATTTGTTATTAATTGCAAAACATCAGAAAAGTAATTTTAAAAAAAAATTATATTTATGAAAATGATCATTAACACTTTAATTGTTTCAGATATACATCTGGGTTCTTACGTTGCCAGACCGTCTCAGGTGCTGGATCTGCTGAAAAGTTTAAGTTTTAAAAGGCTGATCCTGCTCGGAGATATATTTGATGATCTCAATTTTAAAAGATTAAAAAGAGAACACTGGGATCTGCTTTCATACATAAGAAAACTTTCAAACCCCGACAGGAATATTGAAGTGATCTGGGTGGAAGGAAATCATGATGAAGGTCTGATAGAAAAACTTTCTCATCTGATAGGAATAAAGGCATATATGGAATATGAATTTATAATTAACGGAAATAAAATAATTGCAATACACGGTCATCAGTTTGACAGATTTTTAAATGAAAATATTCTTATCAGTAATATCTCTTCATTCATTTATAACAAAATTCAAAAGTATGACAGAGAAAAGCTGCTTGTTTCAAGATTTATAAAAAGGAAAAGCAAAGGATGGCTCAGACTCTCTCACAAAGTCGCTGACAACGCAATTGAATATGCACGCAGAAAAAATAAAAACACTGTGATCTGCGGACATACACATCAGATACTTCAGAAATCGCAAAATGGAATCTCTTATTTTAATTCGGGCTGTTGGACAGACATTCCTTCGAGCTATATTACAATTGATAATGAAGGAATAGTGAGAATAAGTGAATTTTTTGAAATTGAAAAACTGAAACTTGTTTCGTGAAAGTTAATCCTGTTATTATAACATCACGATCTATTGATCGAATTATTTCAAGAGTAATTGAGATTTTTCTCAAACTCACTAAACTGCATTTTCAAAATTTTTCAAAAAACTTTCTTTATTTACAATTTAGTATTCTCATCTTAACATACATAACATTTCAGTAATCCTTTAGAAATAGTTAAATGTTATTTTTGTAATACATAAAACAAATAATTTATAACTAAAAAAAAGGAGATAGAAATGCAACGAGTTTTAAGAATTGTTACAATCATAATTTTAATTTTCGGGTTAAAAGACTCTTCCGCAGTTACAGATTCTACTACATTAAATTCATCTAATATTACCGGCCTTGTTACTTTGAACAGGACTACTACATACAAAATGAAAGGGTTCAACAATGTAGTAAACGGCGGCAAGCTTGTAATTCCTGAAGGTACAGTAATTAAAGGAGATTTTAATTCAAAAGGAACATTGATAATTCAGAGAGGCGGAATTATTTATGCAAATGGAACACCTGATAATCCAATTGTCTTTACAAGTGAAAGACCTGCAGGTCAGAGAAATACCGGTGACTGGGGCGGAGTGATTATCCTCGGAAGATCTGCGATTAACACATCGACAGGTGTGGATTCTGCAGAGATAGAAGGATTCGGACCCGGACTTGGACCAATCTATGGTGGTCAGCCTGTAGTGAATAATGACAGCTCCGGATGTTTCAGATATGTAAGGCTTGAATTCCCAGGTGTAAATCTTACGGGAGTTTCAGGTAATGAGATCAATGGACTTACAATGGGAGGTGTTGGAAGCAGGACAGTAATAGAATATGTTCAGGTCAGCTACTGCGGTGATGATTCTTTTGAATGGTTTGGCGGAAATGTAAATTGTAAAAATCTGATATCATATAAAGCATTGGATGACGATTGGGATTGTGATAATGGATTCAGAGGAAGAGTCCAGTTTGGATTAAGTGTAAGAGATAAAGATATTGCTGATGTCAGTTCATCCAATGGATTTGAAATTGATAATAATAACAATTCTCCTTCAAATACAAACGGTCCGAGAACCAGACCTTTCTTTTCCAACATGACAGTGATCGGACCTTTTGAAAATAATTCGACATCAGTAAATCCATTATTTCAGAGAGGCGGTCATCTGAGAAGAAATATGCAGGCCTGCATTTATAATTCATTAGTTATGGGATGGAGAACCGGAATCAGATTTGACGGATCCGGAGTATGTAATGATGCAAATGGTGGAACTGTTCAGCTGAGGACAAATATATTTTCAGGAATGTTCACGGCAATTGCAGATCAGACAGGAGGCACAGTAACTCCTGATCCTGTGTCTTTTATAAACACATGGAATACTTCTTACACTAATAATTCTGATGTGATGCTGACAAGTCCGTTTAACATTTATCCGGATCCATCAGGTAATTCTGTAAATAACTGGTTGCCTGCTGGCGGGTCACCTGCTTTAAGTGGTGCAAGTTTTACCAATCCAAATTTAACAGATTTTACTTCTGTTGCTTATAGAGGTGCTTTTGGTACTATCAACTGGTCTGCAGTATGGGCTCAGTTTGATCCTAAAAATTATTTTCTGCCGGTACCTTCTGATTACAATCTGACAGTTATTCCGCAGGCGTTTCTTAATACAAATACAAATATGCTGAACAGCAGTGATACTGTAAGACTATATCTGAGACAAACTTCAGCTCCATTTAATATTGTTGATTCATCCAAAGCAGTTGTTAATGCTGGTTCATTTGCGGGATCTTTCGTATTTAATAATGCAACATCAGGAACATATTATTTACAGGTAAAGCACAGAAATTCAATTGAAACCTGGAGTAAATCTGGTGGAGAGCCATTTACTCAGGGTGGTAATAATTCATTTAATTTCACAACTTCAGCAGCTCAGTCTTTCGGCAGTAATCAGATATTAAGAGCCGGTAAATATTGTATGTACAGCGGTGATGTTGATCAGGATGGATTAGTTGAATTAAATGATGCTTCTCTCACAGATAATGATATTTCCAGTTTTACTGCGGGTTATGTGAGCTCTGATGTAAATGGTGATGGAATTGTAGATTTAGATGACATTTCATTTGTAGATAATAATACAGCACTTTTCATTTCTGTAATAAGACCCTAAGCTGATGCTTAGTTAATAGATGAATGCAGGACGTGAAGTATATTCACGTCTTGTATTCTTATTTTATAATTTTTCTATAAACCAAAATAAATCAACCATGAAATATTTAGCGATATTTTTTTTAGTTT
>Ga0209476_10002484_pt1 | contig 12365 bp, 8 predicted proteins | sample KloWWTrecipitate_FD_187179 | JGI IMG/M metagenome (GOLD analysis project Ga0209476, IMG submission 187179) | Active sludge microbial communities from Klosterneuburg, Austria, studying microevolution and ecology of nitrifiers - Klosterneuburg... | ecosystem: Engineered > WWTP > Aerobic digester >... | reverse complement strand
TGATCAGTTGAAATTGGGTATGTAGGTGCCGCTTTAGCGGCTCGCAAACAGCCCCTTTGAGGGGCTCCAGCGATAAGCCTCCGGCTCTGCCGGAGGTAATTTAACTGTCTGGGAGCTAAATTGAGTGGATGATTATATTTGGGTCAATATAGTATCAGGCATTTGGCTCAAGAGACATGAAGAATGATTTCTTAAAACGCACCATATTCGACGATAGTCTAGCAGTTAAGGAGAGTTTTCCTTGGGCTCATCGGTGGTTTTAAGCTTGCAAGTGGTTTTTCTTCAGTTCTGGCAATTCTGCTCGAGAGTGGAATCTATTGCATCACTTTTTTGCAGAATCTGTTACTAGCTTGGCATGCCTTTTGCCGGATTCATGCTAAGATACTTCTAGTTTGCTACTTAAAAACAGCACATAAACTTGCGCTGATTATTCCACACCACCTATAATTACAATTTGTAGATCACGCCTTTTGTCAGCGATGGCTGTCTAAAGGTTTCACGTGAAACATCTCTGTTTGTTATCCTTCCCACAGTAAAACTATTAGTCATTCTAAGAATATCGTAGGCTTGAGCATTATGAGCAATTACACAGAATTTGAAATTATTGTTGTCGGTGGTGGGCATGCGGGCACCGAGGCGGCGTTGGCGGCTGCACGTATGGGACACAAAACATTGTTGCTCACGCACAATATCGAAACGATTGGTCAAATGTCATGCAATCCATCCATAGGTGGCATTGGAAAAAGTCATTTAGTGAAGGAAATTGATGCACTGGGCGGCGCTATGGGGATGGCTACCGATGCAGCGGGTATTCAGTTTCGTGTCCTTAATTCAAGCAAAGGCCCTGCTGTCAGAGCGACGCGAGCACAAGCGGATCGTGTGCTTTATCGACAGGCAATTCGCAGTCGCATTGAGAATCAAGCTAATTTATCCATTATGCAGCAGGCAGTGGATGACTTGATCATTGAGCAAGATTGCGTCACTGGCGTGATCACCCAGCTGAATATTAAAATTTACGCACGTGTAGTGATTTTAACCGTTGGTACTTTCCTGGCAGGATTGGCGCATATCGGCAAAACCAATTTCAAGGCAGGCAGGGCTGGCGATCCGCCATCCATAACACTGGCGCACAGACTGCGTGAAATGGAATTTCCCGCAGGGCGGCTAAAGACCGGAACGCCGCCGCGCATTGATGGCCGGAGCATGAATTATACAAAACTGTTAGAGCAGCCTGGGGATCAACCTACACCAGTCTTTTCATTCGTCGGTGCTGACATTCAGCATCCGCAACAGATATCCTGCTGGATCACCAGCACCAATGCGACCACGCACGATATTATTCGCGATGGTTTAGTCGATTCTCCTTTGTACACAGGAATAATCGAAGGGATTGGTCCGCGTTATTGCCCGTCGATAGAAGACAAAGTAGTGCGATTTTCCGCCAGAGAATCGCATTCTATTTTTCTCGAGCCGGAAGGATTAAGCACGAATGAGATATATCCCAATGGAATATCAACCAGTTTGCCGTTTGAAGTCCAGGTTAAATTGATTCATTCCATAGAAGGATTGGAAAATGCGCATATTACACGGCCAGGCTATGCGATCGAATACGACTACTTTGATCCGCGTAATCTAAAGCGTTCATTGGAAACCAAGACTATCGAGAATTTGTTTTTTGCCGGACAAATCAATGGCACCACTGGTTATGAAGAAGCCGCTGCACAAGGATTACTGGCAGGCGTGAATGCTGCACTGAAAATTCAGGAGAAGGAAGCATGGCTGCCAAAAAGAAATGAGGCCTATTTAGGCGTTTTGGTGGATGATCTGGTGACTTCCGGCGTAACAGAGCCTTATCGAATGTTTACTAGTCGTGCGGAATATCGGTTGCAATTGCGTGAAGACAATGCTGATCTGCGCTTGACGGAAACGGGCAGGCAACTTGGTTTGGTGGATGATATGCGCTGGGCTGCATTTACGGAGAAATTGGAAGCCATAGAGAAAGAGCAGCAGCGACTCAATTCAATTCGACTATTTCCGGGTACACTCCCTGAACAAGAAGCAATGCGCGTTTTTGGAAAAGGGATTGAGCGAGAATATACTTTAACCGAGTTATTGCGCCGTCCGGATGTGACCTATGCCACACTGATGACATTGCCCGGAGCAGGATCGCCAGTAACCAATGCGCAAGTTGCTGAGCAAGTTGAAATTCAGGCCAAGTATCATGGCTATATTCAGCGTCAGCAGGAAGAGGTTGCCCGTCAGGGGCAATATGAAAGCACGCAGTTGCCTACTGATATCGACTATGCAGTCGTGAAAGGGCTTTCCAATGAGGTGCTACAAAAATTAAATCAACACAAACCGGAAACGATTGGTCAGGCTTCCAGAATTTCTGGGGTGACTCCCGCCGCCATCTCATTGCTTTTGGTGCATTTAAAGCGCGGATTAGGTGCTAATGACAAAAAACAAAGCGCATGAGTTTGTTAGCACAAATTTCACAAAACCTGCAGGCGCTGGGTTATGATTTCCCGCAACAAACGAGATTGCTGGATGAATTGATTCAGCAATATTTGTTGCGTATCGAGAAATGGAACAAGATTCATAATCTGACCGCCATCAGAAATCCGCAAGACATGCTCTATCAACATGTGATGGATAGTTTGGCCGTGCTGCCTCATATTCAGGGCCCAAACATCATTGATGTGGGCAGTGGTGCGGGTTTGCCAGGTATCCCGCTGGCGTTGGCAAGACCGGATTGGCAGGTGTCGTTAGTTGAAAGCAATCAAAAAAAAGCTTCTTTTTTGCAGCAGGTCAAAATTGAACTGGCGTTGCAGAATGTCACGGTGATTGCAAAACGAATTGAAGATATTCATGCTGAGTACACAGTGGATACCATCATCACTCGCGCATTTTCTGATCTGGGCGATTTTATCCAATTGACCCAGTCACTCATGGCAGAAAATGAAGGTGGCGGCCGCTGGGTCGCAATGAAAGCAAATTGCTCAGATGCTGAGCTCCAGCAAGTGCGTGCGCCTTTCAGCATTGAAAACATCGTATCGCTGACTGTGCCAGGATTGAATGCAGCTCGACAGCTGATCATTATCAAGAAATTGACAACCGGAAATAAAATATATCGCAGCTTTGATTCAGTTTGATGAATACAGGAGCTAATACCTTGACTAAAATTCTCGCCATTACCAATCAAAAAGGGGGCGTTGGCAAAACCACAACCAGTGTCAATCTGGCTGCCAGTCTAGCTGTTGCCGGTAAGCGTGTGCTGCTGATTGATCTTGATCCACAGGCCAATGCAACCATGGGCAGCGGTACCAACAAGCAAACAGTTAAAATCACGGTCTACCATGTGTTGTTGGGTGATGAATCGATACAAACTGCGCGCATAGTCAGTGTGCAGGGTAAATATGATTTGCTGCCAGCCAACCGTGACTTGGCCGGAGCTGAAGTGGAAATGGTCGATTTTTCGCAGCGGGAAGCGCGTCTGAAAACTGCAATTGAACCCATTCAGCACGAATATGATTATATTTTAATTGATTGTCCGCCGGCTCTGAATCTGTTAACGCTCAACGGCTTATGTGCCGCTCAGGCGGTCATGATCCCGATGCAATGCGAATATTATGCACTGGAAGGACTCAGCGATCTGGTCAATACCATCAAAAAAGTGCGCAGCAATTTCAATCCCGATTTGCGCATCGAAGGCTTGCTGCGCACCATGTTCGATCCGCGCAGTATCCTGGCGCAACAGGTTTCAGATCAGTTGCAGAAGCACTTCGGAGATAAGGTGTATCGCACGGTCATTCCACGCAATGTCCGTCTGGCGGAAGCACCGGGATTCGGATTGCCGGTTCTGTATCACGACGGGCAATCCAAAGGTGCGCAGGCATATCTCGAATTGGCAAAGGAAATTCTCAATGCTTGACGCATTGACGAAAGACTGAAAACTCAGTGGCAAAATTAAGGAATCCATAAGATGGTAAAACAAAAAGGACTAGGGAGAGGACTGGATGCTTTATTGTCGCGCAATGGAAGCGTCGATATTTCGGAGGAGTCGTTGCAAAATTTGGAAATATCCAGGCTGCAGCCCGGCAAATATCAACCCAGAACCAATATGGATCAAGTGGCTTTGGCGGAATTGGCCGAATCCATCAAAGCGCAAGGGGTCATGCAACCCATTTTGGTGCGTCCAATCAGCGACGATCAGTACGAAATCATTGCTGGTGAAAGAAGATGGCGGGCGGCGCAATTGGCGGGTCTAAACGAAGTGCCCGCATTGATACGAAAAGTAGCTGACGAATCCGCACTGGCCATGTCATTGATTGAAAATATTCAGCGCGAGAATCTGAACCCACTGGAAGAAGCCATGGGCATTCAGCGCTTGATCAATGAATTCGGCATGACGCATCAAACGGCCGGCGAAGCCCTAGGTAATTCGCGTAGCACCATCTCCAATTTATTGCGCTTGCTCAATCTGTCCACGCCGGTGCAGGAATTGATGATGCAAGGCAAAATAGAAATGGGGCATGGACGTGCAATCCTGACACTGGCGCCTGTAGAACAAATTAAAATGGCCAACCTGATCGCGCAAAAACAACTTTCCGTGCGCGAAACGGAAAAGCTGGTTAACCAGATTGAGCATCCAAGTACCAAAAAGATTAAAAAACCCGATAGGGATCTGTTGCGATTACAGGAAGATGTATCCGAACGACTGGGTGCACAAGTGGATATTAAACCGAAAAAAAATGGACAGGGTAATATTGTGATCCACTATAGCAGTCTGGATCAGTTGGATGACATCCTCAGTAAGTTATAAAATAACCCGTCCGCATAATAAATTATTAATAAGGAAAATTATGGATGCAAGATTACTGGATATTCTGGTTTGTCCGCTGTGCAAAGGTCCTCTCATCTACAAAAAAGACGATAAGGAATTGATTTGCAAGCCTGACCGACTCGCATTTTCAATCAAAGATGGTATACCGATCATGCTGGAAGAAGAAGCACGCAGAATACCCGATGAAGTCGACATTAAATAACACAAAAATCTTCTGACAATATGATGAATTCAAGTATCCGGTTTGAGCCTCGTGTGGCAGCGGTGTTAGGCGCATTGATCGCTGATTCCGCTGCATTAGGTTTGCATTGGCTTTATGATCCCGAACGCATTGCGCAAATAGAGCAAACCAGAGGGCTGGTTTTTCTGCAACCTGATGCAAATGAGTATGCCAATACTAAAGGCTATTTTGCGCATGGCAGTAAGATGGCAGGAGATTCATCCGGATATGGTGAGCTATGTTTGCTGATGTTGCGGCATCTCGCACATCACGGTCAATTTAAGCGCACTGAATATCAAATGGAATACCGCAATCATTTTGGTCCGGGAGGTGCGTATGTGGGCTACGTTGATTCGCCCACTCGCCAGACATTGCTTACTTTATGGCCACTCAAGCCAGAAGAGTTTCCAGAAATCTCCGGTGCTGATGACGATCAGTTTGCTGCCCTGGCAACGATACCGGCCGTGGTAGTGACTCATGTCGGCCCACAATCAGCACTATCCAGAAAAATAGAGCAGGTTGTGCGCTTAACCAATCATAATGATACTGCCGTTGCCGCTGCACAGTTCGCAGCCGGTGTTTTGTTTGAATTGTTAAATGGACAATCGGTTACGCAAGCAATTACCTCGGCATTGCCGCTGGCAGGTGAAAAACTGGCAAGGCTGATTGAAGAAGCCATGCAAACTCATGCACTGAATAGCCAAGTCATCGCCAATCGTTTCGGTCCAGCCTGTCATGTGTTGGAAGGCATGCCGATTATCATGCATATTGCACAACATGCGCCCGATTATCGTACCGCGATCGAAGAAAATATCCGCATTGGCGGGGATAGTTGCGGACGTGCGATCATGTTGGGCGCCATCATGGCTGTGCAAACATCGCAACATAATAATTCACTGGCTTCCATACCGCTCGAATGGATTGCCAAATATCAAAAATTATCCATGGTTGCTGAAGCTTGTGTACGACTCTAATGAGTCAGTGCATTTTCAGTAGGAATTAGTTGCGATTCCTTGATAAATGGCTGAGTCAGTCATGCCGGGATTGGTCGCGGCACAAGAAATTTACATTAACTGCAATCACATAGCCAGCCGATCAATCAAAACGGCGTGCAAACAGGCATTCAGCGGCGAAATCGCTTACTGATAGAAATTGCTGTACCTACCATGATGATTTATAATGGTATCCACCTAGGATAGTTGCGATACAGCGCCGTTCAAAGGTCAATCATGAGCTTGTTTGCATCGCGCGAAAATGAACCAGAAACAAAAACAAAATTTTCAGATTGCATGGCTGGCGCGATGTTGCACGATTTACAGCTACCACTATAGTCGTTCGGGTCCTTCCTGCTGGAATGCCCGTATTGTCTTGACTCTCATCAGCTTGATTGACACTGCATGATTGAAGATCAAGAGGCAAGAGGAATGAAAACCGACGTAACCTAATGGAACGAACGTTGAAATGATTCGAAGGAAGCGGTATGGCTCATTTTAGGAAAGACCTTTTCATCAGTTACGCACATATCGACAATCAACCACTGAGTCCGGCAGAAAAGGGATGGGTTAGTCGCTTTCACGCTTCGCTCGATGCGATCTTGAGCATGCGCTTAGGTCAGACAGCCAAGATTTGGCGCGACGATAAATTACAGGGCAACGATGCCTTTGCTGATGAAATTATTGATCAGTTTGCCCATACTGCGGTGCTCGTATCAGTCCTGACACCGCGTTATCTCAATTCCGAGTGGTGCACCCGGGAAGCCCACGAATTCTGTGAACGTGCCAAACAAAATGGTGGCATCGTGATTGACAATAAAGCTAGAGTTTTTAAGGTGATGAAAACACCGGTTGATACCCAGGAAGTATTGCCTTCTGCGATTAAGGATGTCCTAGGATATGAGTTTTTTAGCTTGGAAGACGGTACGCCGCTTGAGCTGGATCCTGCTTATGGAGAGAAGTTTGCGCAGGATTACAATCGCAAAATTGGAAAACTAGCCTGGGATATTTCGCAATTGCTCAAACGATTGGCCATTGATCATGATGTGAATGGCAAGCATGCGGATGCACATAGTCCACCCAAAGCGACCATCTATCTGGCCGAGTGTAGTTATGATCGGAAAGAGGCCAGGGAAATTTTGGAAAGCGATTTGCGATGCCATGGTTATACTGTGTTACCGGATCAGCAATTACCGCGTGAGGAGGCAGATTATATCGCCACTGTAGAGCGCCTGCTGGCGCGCAGTCAACTAGCCATTCATCTAGTGGGTACGGGCTATGGAGCTGTGCCCGATGGACCTGGCCAAAAATCGGTGGTGGTATTGCAAAATGAGCTCGCTGTAGGAAAAAGCAAGCACAGCGGATTGCCGCGCGTCATTTGGCTGCCAGAGGGCGCTGCCTCTGGACAAGCAGCGCAGCAAGCATTTATCGATGCACTCCATCAGGATGCTGAAGTTCAATTCGGGGCAGACCTGATCACGAGCGATATCGAGGCACTCAAAGTTTCAATTCATATTACGCTGAAGAAATTGGAGCAACCTGAAATCAAACTGCCAGAGAGATTGACTGCTGCCGCTGACAAAACTAAGTTGATTTACTTGATCTGTAACGAAAAAGACCGCAAAGCAACGGTTCCGGTCCGCAAATATTTACGTGAACAGGGCTATGAAGTTTCCTTGCCGGCGTTTGAAGGCGATGCGACTGCGGTGCGCGAAGCGCATCGGCAATTGATGAGTAACTGCGATGCCGTGATTCTTTTTTATGGTATCGGCAGTGAAGCATGGAAGAGAACCATCGACAACGAACTAAAAAAAATGCCCGGCTATCGCGATGGCAAGCCTTTATTTGCTAACTTTACATATTTGGCTGAACCTAAAACCGCGGATAAAGAAGACTTGATCGATATGGACGAACCCAATCTGATTAATGGGATAGATACTTTTTCAACGTCAGGAATGACCGCCTTCATGCAGACGATGCAAGCAGCGAAAGTCAAAGGATGAACACGTCAATTAACAGGGCAACTTGCACCAACCCTTTTCCAGGCCTGAGGCCGTTTCGCGAAGATGAAGAATACTTGTTCTTCGGCCGTGAAAGTCAAGTGGATGCGATTGTCAATAAGCTGGCAGCCACTCGTTTCTTAGCCGTAGTTGGTAACTCAGGCAGCGGCAAATCTTCATTGGTAAATTGCGGATTGCGTCTGGCTTTGCATGGCGGCTTAATGGCTTCAGCCGGTACGACTTGGCGTATTGCTCAGTTTCGTCCGAGCAGCGACCCGCTACGAGCGCTGGCTAGCGAGCTTGCCAGAGAAGGGGTTTTGTTTCGTGATTATGCAGCCAAGGGACTGACACTCACCGAAATCATTGACACTACGCTGCGCATGAGCAAGCTGGGATTGATCGATATTTATCAGCAAGCGCAGTTGGGTGAAGGTGTCAATCTGCTGGTGGTGGTGGATCAGTTTGAAGAACTGTTTCGTTACCGCCAGCTTAGAACCGGTCAACAAGACGCTATTTATAGCGCCAGTGAAGAGGCCACCGCTTTTGTCAATCTGTTGCTGGAAGCCAAGCAGCAAAACACTTATCCGATCTACATCGTGCTAACGATGCGCTCAGACTTTTTGGGCGATTGCGCACAATTTCCCGGCTTGACCGAGGCCATCAATGCCGGTCAATATCTGGTTCCGCGCATGACCCGTGAAGAGCGCCGTGCAGCGATCAGCGGACCTATCGGCGTAAGTGGAGCGGAGATTTCACCGGTTTTATTGACTCGCCTGATCAATGACGTCGGCGATAATCCTGATCAATTGTCGATTCTGCAACACGCTCTGAATCGCACCTGGGCACGCTGGAAATTCCAGGGAGGCGGTGGTATGTTGGATCTACCGCACTATGAAGCTATCGGAACCATGGCTCATGCGCTTGATCAGCATGCCGAAAAAGCCTATGCAGAACTCGACACCGAAAGAAAGCAGCAACTCTGCGAGAAGATCTTTAAAGCACTAACTGACAAAGCAACCGATTCGCGCGGCGTCAGACGTCCGACCACTCTGAGTACATTGTGTGCATTAACTGATGCCACGGCGGCGGAAATTACGGCGGTGATTGATGTATTCCGTACCCCGAGCCGTTCTTTTTTAATGCCGCCGATAGGAGAGCCGCTGGGGGCAGAAACAGTGATCGACATTTCGCATGAGAGTCTAATGAGGGTTTGGCAGCGACTGATGGCATGGGCGGATGCAGAAGCTCAATCGGCTCAAACCTATCATCGCCTGGCTGAGACTTCGATGCTGCATAAGGCAGGCCGGGCCAGGCTTTGGCAAGACCCGGATTTGCAAGTGGCGCTGGATTGGCGAGCCAAAGAACAGCCTAATGAAACTTGGGCGCATCGTTACTATGAAGGCTTTATGCAAGCAATGGCTTTTCTGGATGCCAGCTTAGCGCATCGAGATGAAGAAATGCGAGAACAGGAAGCTCGGCGACAATATGCGCTCGAACAAGAAAAAATATTGACTGAGCAACAACGACTCACGCAAGCCGGACAGATACGTGCAAAAGAGCAAGCCCGGACCATTCGGCGATTTCGCTGGCTGACGATGATGCTGGCTTTAACCTTTGTTGGCGCCGTAGGAGCCGCTGCATGGGCAATTCAACAAACGCGACTGGCTACCCTGCGTAGCCTGGAAGCCTCGGCACTGAATCATATCAAGCAACTGGATTTGTCCATGCTGCTCAGTGTGGAGGCGCTTGAAATTGATGATCGATCCGAGAGCGAAAGTGTGTTGCTCAATGTTTTGGAACAGCGTACGCATCCCACAACTTACTTGCGTGGTCATGCCGGCAGCGTTCGCAGCGTAGCCTTAAGTGCAGATGGCAAAATATTAGCCTCGGGTAGTGCAGATAATACGATTATTTTGTGGAATGCAATTACTCATCAACCGCTCGGATTACCCCTTACCGGTCATACCGGCTCCTTGTGGAGCGTGGCCTTGAGTGCTGACGGCAAGATTCTGGCTTCCGGCAGTGGCGATAATACCGTCATGTTGTGGGATGTGACTACCCGTCAACCGCTCGGACCACCCCTCATCGGTCATACTGGCTCCGTGGTCAGCGTCGCTTTGAGTGGCGATGGCAAGATCCTCGTCTCAGGAAGTGAAGATGGAACCATTATTTTATGGGATATGGTCACTCGCCAACCGCTCGGATCACCCCTCACCGGACATGCCGGACCCGTACGTAGCGTGATTTTGAGTGCTGATGGCAAAACCTTGGTTTCTGGCGGTGCAGACAAAACTATCCTATTATGGGATGTCGCCACTCGCCAACCGCTCGGGTCCCCGTTCATCGGGCATAATGGCCCCGTGCGAAGTGTCGTATTGAGTTCGGACGGCACAATACTAGCTTCCGGTAGTAAAGACAGCACCATCATAGTGTGGGATGTCGCCACTCGCCAGCCGATCGGAGCTCCCTTAATTGGCCATAATGGTACTGTTTTGAGTATAGCGTTAAGCGCCGATGGTAAAACCCTAGCTTCTGGCAGTGGGGACAATACCATTCGTTTGTGGGATTTAACCACGCATCAGCCGCTTGGATCCCCCCTCGCCGTCCATACAAGCGCCGTATTCAGTGTGGCTTTGAGTGGCGATGGCAAAACTTTGGCTTCCGGTAGTGAAGACAGCACTATTCTCTTATGGGATACGACGACTCGCCCGCCATTCGGACTCCCTCTTACCGGTTATACCAGCCCTGTATTGAGTGTTGCACTGAGTGCCAACGGCAGGATTCTCGCTTCCGGTAGCGATGACAAAACTATTCATTTACGAGATGCAATCACACAACAATCGCTCGGACCGCCCATTACCGGCCACACTGGCACCGTAGCGAGCGTGGCATTGAGTGCCGACGGCAAATTATTAGCTTCCGGTAGCGGCGATAAAACTATCCGCTTATGGGATGTAGACACCCGCCAACCGCTTGGACTACCGCTCACTGGATCTACCAGTGCTGTCTTGAGCGTAGCATTAAGTGACGATGGTAAGATCTTGGCGTCTAGCAGTGACGACAGAACCATTCGTCTGTGGGATGTGGCCACGTTCCAGCCGATGGGGTCGCCTCTTGTCAATAACGGCACTGTATGGAGTGTATCCTTAAGTGCGGACGGCAAGATTTTGGCTTCTGGCAGTAGCGATAAAACGATTCAGTTATGGGACGTAGCCACCCAGAAACCACTCGGCCCCCCTCTCATTGGGCACACCGGCGTTGTACGCAGTGTGGCCTTAAGTCCTGATGGAAAAATCTTGGCTTCGAGCAGTGTAGACAAGACCATTCGCCTATGGGACGTAGCCACCCGCCAACCGCTTGGACCGCCATTGACTGGCCATGCCAGTGCTATCCGAAGCGTAGCGATGAGTGCAGATGGTCTGACACTGGTTTCCGGCAGTGATGACAACACTGTCCGATTATGGGATGTGATTACCCACCAACCACTGGGTTCGCCTCTCATTGGCCACGGCGATGCGATACTGAGCGTTGCTTTAAGCGCAGATGGCAAGATCCTGGTTTCTGGTGGTGATGACAACACTGTTCGCGTTTGGAATATAAATTTTCGCCCATTGATCCGATCACATTTCGATTCATGGAAAGAACGCGCTTGCCGTATTGCCAATCGTAATTTGACTCGGGCGGAGTGGCAGCAATTTATGGCGAGAGAGCCTTATCGGGCGACATGCCCGGATTTGCCGTTGTCCAACGAATAACGGATTCATTGCCAGCGTTCTCTCTGGTCGCTGATTGAACAATTCAAAAGTCTGGCGACTTCATCATTTCAGACAAGAAGGGGCCATCAGTAGATAAATTCACTGAAAATAGATATAATTCGCTGAATATTTAGTCTTAAAAACACGAAGTATTGAACTACTCATTCTAACTGATCACCTCACCCCAATTACCTGCGTTGTTAAATCGCTATATAAAGAATACCTTAACACCGTGCTTATTACCGAGCGTAAATAAGGTGACATAACACTAAAAACAAGTAGCTCATCGGACCAATCACATTGGCCCTTATTGATGACTGTAACTATTTATTAATTCTGGAGGAAAAATGAGTCACACGCTATATGAAACCACTGTTCAGCGAGTACAACGCTGCGAATTGGCAGTTCCAGGTTCCAGCCCGGGAATGTTTGAGAAAGCACTGAATAGCGGCGTAGACTTTGTTTTTCTGGATCTGGAAGATGCCGTAGCACCGGATGACAAAATCCAGGCGCGTAAGAATATCATTGAAGCGCTCAACGATTTGGACTGGAAAG